>Ga0209458_1000050_pt1 | contig 75916 bp, 69 predicted proteins | sample WorMetLIZAISLAND_FD_187411 | JGI IMG/M metagenome (GOLD analysis project Ga0209458, IMG submission 187411) | Marine gutless worms symbiont microbial communities from Max Planck institute for Marine Microbiology, Germany - Inanidrilus manae... ...
AAATTCCATCAGGGCCAGCAGGCACAAATCCTGCACAAACAGGCCGGATACAAAGCTGCAATCTGCCTGTGTCGTCAGACCCAAATCGTTCCTTGCCTCCCGGGAGGCGTCCATACAAACGTCATGAACAACATCCTGGACGGCATAGCCGTCCTCGACTTCACGCAGGTGATCGCCGGGCCGGCCTGCACCAGGCTGATGGCCGAGCTCGGCGCCGACGTGATCAAGGTCGAGCTGGCGCCGGACGGCGACATGGCCCGCGGCCTGCCGGAGCTGCGCGACGGCCGCAGCGGCTACTTCTGCCAGCACAACCAGGGCAAGCAGAGCCTCTGCCTCGATGTGCGCCAGCCCCGCGGGCTGGCCCTGCTGGAGGCGTTGATGGCCAGGGTCGACGTGCTGGTGGAGAACTTCTCGCCCGGCGCCATCGCCCGCCTCGGCCTGGGCTGGGACCGGGTGCACGCGCTCAACGCCGAGACCATCATGTGCTCGATCTCGGCCTTCGGCCAGTCGGGCCCGCTGAAGGATCTGCCGGGCTTCGACTACATCGCCCAGGCCTATTCCGGCGCCACCAGCGTGATCGGACCGGCCGACGGGCCGCCGGCGGTCACCGGGCTCGCCGTCGGCGACGTCGGCACGGCGATGATGGCGCTGGCGGCGATCAACGGCGCCCTGTTCCACCGCCTGCGCGCCGGCGGTGGCGGCCAGTACCTCGACATCAGCCTGGTCGACTTCTATTTGCACGCGCATGAGGTGAACCTGGAAAGCACCAGCCTCACCGGCGTGCCGCCGCAACGCGCCGGCAGCCATCACCCGGCCGTGGCGCCGCTGGGCATCTTCCGCGCCCGCGACGGCGAGCTGATGATCGTCTGTATCGGGCCGATGTGGTCGCGGCTGTGCCGGGCGATGGACCGGCCCGAGCTGGAGCACGATCCACGCTTTCACGACGCACCGTCACGGCTGGCAAACCGCGACGCCCTTGTTGCCGAGATCGAGGGCTGGATGCAGGGCCTGCCCGACGCCGAGGCGGCGCTGACGCGGTTGCAGGCCGAACGGGTGCCGGCGGCGCCGGTGCTCGGCGTCGACCAGGTGCTGCGCCATCCGCACATGCTCGAGCGCGGCAGTGTGCGCAGCCTCGACGACCCGGTGCTGGGGCGCTTCCAGGTCAGCGGCAACCCGCTGCGCTTCTCCGCCGTCGACCTGCCGCTGCCGGCGCGCGCGCCGTTCCTGGGCGAGCACAACCACGCCATCCTGCGCCGCCACCTCGACCTGGACGACGACACCATCGCCGCCCTGGAACGCGACGACGTCCTGCGCGCCGAGCCGTTACCCGATTAGTCCGGCGACAGCCACTGCCGGTACCAGGCGATGGTCTCATCCATCACCAGATCGAAGCCCTCACCGACGTAGGCGCCCCAATGGCTGATGTGGCGCGGCAGCCAGACCAGCTTCTTCGGCTCGCCGGCGGCGGCGAATGCCGCGTCGGTTTCCTCGTTGGGGACGATCTGGTCGCGCTCGACCGCCAGCATCAGCAGCGGCCGCGGGCTCAGCTTGTGGATCACCGACTGGGGGTCGTACTCCAGCACCGCCTCGACGCTGTCCAGCGTGATCGTGCGCGGCAGGTCGGGCACATCGCCCCAGTGCTCGCGGATGAACGGTATGGACTCCGAATCCACCGGCATGACCTCGAACGGGCTTATGTCCTCGCTGACCCCGGTCAGCACCCGTTCGCGCCGGTGCGCGGCGACCCGGTCCAACAGCTGGTGCCACTGCTCCGGGCCGCGCAGGCTGCGCAGCCAGCGGGCGCCCCGCATCACGCCGATGTTGGCCACGACGCAGCGGACGCGCTGGTCGATGGCCGCCGTCTGGACGGCGTTGGCTGCGCCAAAACTGGTGCCCCACAGGGCGACGGCGTCTGTGTCCACCTCGGCCCGCGTGGTGACGAAGGTCAGGGCTGCACGGATGTCGCGGATCTGCTCGAGCGGGATGATGCGGCCGCGCGGCTCGCCGGCGCTCTGGCCGAAGAACCGATAGTCGAAGGCCAGCGCATTGAAGCCGGCCGCGGCCAGACGGGCGGCCACCTCCGGCATCACCATGCCCTTCACGCCGGTGAAGCCGTGGCACAGCACCACCGTCGGCCGGCCTTCGCCACCCGCAGGGTACCAGTCGCCCGCAATGGCGGTGCCATCGCTGTAGAACGTCACCGCCTGCGGTTCCATCGCTCCCTCCCCTTACATCCGGCCGATGCGTTCGGCCGCCATGCGGTCGGCGGCGCGGCTGGCCGGGATGCCGTCGGCCTCGGCACGGGCGAAGATCTGGGCGCAGGTATCGTAGATCCGGCCGACCCGCTGCCAGGCCCGGTCGGCGTCGTAGTCCGGGCCCTCGGCCGAGGCGTTGATCGCGCCGCCGGCATTGGCGACATAGTCCGGCACGTAGAGGATGCCGCGCTCGGCCAGGACATCGCCATGCCGGTCCTCGGCCAGCTGGTTGTTGGCGCCGCCGCAGACCACGGCGGCGCGGATCGCCGGGATACTCTCGTCGTTCAGCACCGCGCCCAGGGCGCACGGCGCGAGCACGTCGGCCTCGGCGGCCAGGATCTGCCCCGGCGCCATGGCGATCGCGCCGTATGCCTGTTCAGCCCGGGCCACTGCGGCGGCATCGATGTCGGCGATGATGATCTGCGCCCCGGCCTCGTGCAGGTGCCGGCACAGCGCCGCGCCGACCGCGCCGGCGCCCTGCACCGCGACCCGAATGCCGTCCAGGTCTTGCCGCCCCAGGCGCTGGCGCACCGCTGCCCGCAGGGCCTGGAACACGCCGTAGCCGGTGGCCGGCGAGGTGTCGCCGCTCTCGCCCGGGCGGCCGCGCACGTGCGCGGTGGTCTCGCCGATCAGCACCATGTCCTCCGGCGTGGTGCCGACGTCGGGACCGCAGATGTAGCGGCCGCCGAGGCCGTCCACGGCCCGGCCCAGGGCGCGCAGCAGGGCCGGCGTCTTGTCCGTCCGGGAATCCCCAATGACCACGGTCTTGCCGCCACCGATGGCGATGTCGGCCAGGGCGAACTTGTAGGTCATCGCCCGCGACAGCCGCAGCGCGTCGGTGATGGCCTTCTGCTCGTCGCCATAGGGCCACATGCGGATGCCACCGCCGGCCAGGCCCGGGCCCTGCCAGTGAAGGGCGATGATCGCGCGCAGGCCGGAGTCGGCGTCGGCAAAGAAGCAGACCTGCTCGTGGGCGTCGAAATCGGCGGTATGGAAGACGGTCATGGCACGGTGCTCCGGCGGCGCTGTTGACGCGGCGACGTTACCGCAGTCTCCCGCCGCGTTCAGCATATACCGCGTGCGCATGGCCGAGTTGGGCTATCCTGCCCGCCCGAAGCCATGCCGGAGCTTAAGGAGCGGCGAGTGACCATCACCCAGACAGGCCCGAACGCCGACCTTGTCGGCCAGCCGGGATCACGCGGCCGCCTGCACACGCCGGCGCTGGTCCTTGATCTCGACGCGCTGGAGGCGAACCTCGCGACCATGGCGGCCTGGACCGATGCCAGCGGCCTTGCGTTGCGCCCGCATGCCAAGTCGCACAAGTCGCCGGACATCGCCCGCCGGCAACTCGCCGCCGGCGCCGTCGGCGTCTGTTGCGCCAGCCTGCGCGAGGCCGAGGTGATGGCAGCCGCCGGCATTCCCGGCCTGCTGATCACCACCGCCCTGGCCCCGGACAAGGCGACCCGCGTCGCCGCCCTGGCCGCCGGCGGCGCCGATCTCGCGGTCACTGTGGATCACGCCGAGTTGCTGGCCGCCTACGATGCCGCGGCCGAGGCGGCAGGCACGCGGCTGAACGTGGTCGTCGACCTCGATGTCGGTCTGGGCCGCACGGGCACCACCTCGGCCGACGACGCGGTCGCCCTGGCGCATCAGGCCGCCGCCAGCGGCAACCTGGAATACTGCGGCGTCCAGGCCTACATGGGCCACTTGCAGCACATCCAGGCTGTCGCCGACCGCGACGAGTTGCTGGCCGAACCGACCGGGCGGGTCGAGGGCATGGTCGAGGCCCTGCGCCAGGCCAACCTGGCACCAGGCACTGTCACCGGCGGCGGCACCGGCACCCACCGGCTCGACGCGGCCCGCGGCGCGCTGAACGAGATGCAGTGCGGCTCCTATGTGTTCATGGACGTCGACTACGATGTCGTCGTCCAGCCCGATGGCGAACGGCCTTACGGCAATGCCCTGTTCGTCCAGGCCAGCGTGGTCAACGTGAACCATCCCGGCTACGCCGTCACCGACGCGGGGCTGAAGTCGTTCGCCACCGACGGCCCGCTGCCGGTGCTGGCGCGCGGCGCGCCGGCCGGTGCCACCTACCGCTACATGGGTGACGAGCACGGCGCCGTGGTGTTCGCCGATCCCGGCGATCGCCTGCCCCTGGGCGCCCGCGTCGAGTGCGTCGTGCCGCATTGCGACCCGAACGTGAACCTGTTCGACCACTACCACGTCGTCCGCGGCGACGACCTGGTCGAGATCTGGCCGGTCGCCGCCCGCGGCAACCCGTAAGGCCGGCGCTGCGGCGTCAGCCGAAGCTGACGTTACCCAGCCGGCTGGCCCAACTGGTCGCCGGTTCGTCCGGCCGGCCATCGCGGTGCAGTCCGGCCGGCAGCGTCAACGCGGCCACGCCCAGGCGCGACAGCGGTTCGGCCCGCGGGAAATCGACCCGCAGAACCCTGCCGTCGAGCACGCCATGATCGGCGGCCATGCGTTGCGGCCGGCCCATCTCGCGCCAGCTCAGCTCCGCCGCCAGCACGGCGCCGGCAGCGGCGGCGAGCGGGCAGGAGAAGGTCAGCTCGAGCGTCGTCCCGGCGACGCGGTAGGCGACGATGCGCGGCCGCTCCTCGTAGCCAGGCGCCGGAAAGACGGCGAACGCCGGACCCATGAACGGTGCGTCGCCGTCGTAGGCGCCGACGTCCGGCGCCCCGTCCGTGTCGTTGCGCCAGGTCGTACCGCCATACCAGTGCTCATCGTGGCGCAACTCGATGCGCCGGCCGATGCCGGACAGCGGACCGTCGGCGTGGCGCGGACGGAAGTCGCCGTGGGCGGGGTCGCGCCAGCCCAGGTCGGCGACGTGGCGGCCATTGGCCTCCTGCCCCTCGGCCTGTAGCGAGGCCGGAAAGCCCGGCAGGCTGGCGACGTCGTTGTCGAAGTCGTTGCCCGAGATTGGGTCGTCGCCGGTCAGCACCCGGGTCGTCACGTTGTTGAGGAAGCGCCGGCCGGCGCGTAGCAGCAGGCCGCCGTGACGGGCGGCCGGGGCCAGGGCGATGGCATTGTTCCAGTGTCGGATGTTGCGGCTCTCGCCGCCGAACGTGCTGTCGCCGGCGACCACGCCGGTGCGCAGGTACCAGCTGTTGTGGAACACGAACACCGGCCAGCGCGGAAACGGCGTGTGATAGAACCACTTCAGCACCTTGCCGCCATCGTTGGGCGCGCCCGGCTTGTCGTCGAACCAGCCGGTGTTGGCGAAGATGTACCAGTAGCCGCCGCCGACATTGTGCATCGAGAACCAGGAGTGGCAGTTGAAGAAGCGGTTGTTGTGGACCCACCAGTTGGTCGCGCTGCTTTCCAGCTCCACCGGGTTGTCGCGCAGGTAGGCGAAGTCGTTGTCGTAGGCCTCGACGTTGATGTTGCGGTGGCCGGGCGGGTACTCCTCGTAGAACCTGTTGGGCTCGTCGGTTCCGTCATGCTGCGGATCGTCGATCCGCCGGCCATGGGTGATATCCATGAGCAGGCCGTTGAAGGCATGGCGGATGCGGCAGCGCCGCATGACGATGCCGCCGACGATGTCGCGGCTGCCGAACAGGGCGCCGTTGAGATAGCCGTGCTCGCGCTTCTTCGACGTCTTCCAGTGCCAGGTATGCCACATGTGCTTTTCCGCCGTGACGTCCTGGGTCCAGTCCATCTCCTCCAGCAGGATGTGATGCGAGCGCTCGCTTTGATCCTCCGGCGCACCGAGACGGTCGATCACATCGTGCGCAAACACGACGAAGCTGCAGCCGTCGACCTTGAACTTGCGGAACGTCAGGTAGCGGCTGTCCCTGATATGGCAGAACAGCGGCCAGCAGTTGCGCACGGTTCCGCTGTCGAACACCAGCCAGGAACAGTCGCGCAAGCGGAACAGGGCCCAGTCGGACGCACTCGGCGGATGCTGCGGCTCGTCCGGGTCGGGCGTGCGGCCGCCGTCGAACCAGGTCCGCCCGCGGATGCCCTTGATCGTGATCGGCCGCTCCGGCGCGCCATGTAGGCCGTTGATCTCCTGCGGCGTGGAATAGGTTCCCGGCAGCAGGACGATGACGTCGCCGGGTCGGGCCTTGCCCAGCGCCGCCGCCAGGGTCTGCGTTGGCTGTCCGTCGTGCGCCGCCGGCTTCTTGCCGGCATCGGGAATGACATAAAGCTCGGCCATCGCCGCCCCCCTGACCGGTCGCCTGCCTGCCGCGCCTGAGGTATACCACAACGGCGGCCGGCGCTGCCAGTGGCACCAGCGTCATGGTCAGGGGAAGCGTATGTCCGAAACGTTTGACTATATCGTCGTCGGCGCCGGTTCGGCCGGTTGCGTCGTCGCCCGCCGCCTGTCGGACGACCCCAAGGTCAGGGTCTGCCTTCTGGAGGCCGGCAAACCCGACAAGAGCTTCCTGATCCACGTCCCTTTCGGGGTGGCGGCGATCCTGCCCACCAAGCTCGCCAACTGGGCCTTCAAGACGGTGCCGCAGCCCGGCCTCAACGGGCGCATCGGCTACCAGCCGCGCGGCAAGACCCTGGGCGGCTCGTCGTCCATCAACGCCATGGTCTACATCCGCGGCCAGGCCGAGGACTACGACCGCTGGGCCGCGCTGGGCAACGACGGCTGGAGCTACGCCGATGTGCTGCCCTGGTTCAAGCGGGCGCAGAACCAGGAGCGCGGGGCCGACGACTACCACGGCGTCGGCGGGCCGCTGAACGTCGCCGACCTGCGCTCGCCGAACCCGGTCGCCGGGCGCTTCCTGCAGGCGGCGGAGGAACTGCAGCTGCCGCGGACCGACGACTTCAACGGCCCGCGCCAGGAGGGCATCGGCAGCTACCAGGTTACGCAGATCAACGGCGAGCGCTGCAGCGCCGCCAAAGCCTACCTGACGCCGGTGCTCGACCGGCCCAACCTCACCGTGCTGACCCAGGCCCAGGCCCAGCGGCTGCTGCTCGAGGATGGCCGCGCCGTCGGCGTCGCCTATCGCCGGGACGGCCGCGACGCCGAGGTCCGCGCCCGCGGCGAAGTGATCCTCAGCGGCGGCGCCTTCCAGTCGCCGCAACTGCTGCTGCTGTCGGGCATCGGCCCGGCCGAGGAACTGCGCCGGCATGGCATCGCCGTCCACCACGACCTGCCGGGTGTCGGCAACAACCTGCAGGACCACATCGACCACGTGCTGTCCTACCGCAGCCCCTCGCGCGATGCCGTCGGCATGTCGCTGCCCGGCATCGCCCGCATCCTCACCAGCATCCCGGAGTACCGCCGCCGGCGCACCGGCCACCTGACCACCAACTTTGCCGAGACCGGCGGCTTCCTGCGCTCTGACCCGGGCCTGGACCGGCCCGACCTGCAGCTGCACTTCGTCATCGGCATCGTCGACGACCACAGCCGCAAGCGGCACCTGGGCCATGGCTATGGCTGCCACGTCTGCCTGCTGCGGCCCAAGAGCCGCGGCCGGGTCGGCCTGCAGTCCGCCGATCCGATGGCGCCGCCGCTGATCGATCCCAACTTCCTGGCCGAGGAAGAGGACCTCGAAGCCATGGTGCGGGGCTTCAAGGTCACGCGGCAAATACTTGAAGCACCAGCGTTTTCGGAGATTCGCGGGGAGCCACTCTACTTCGGCGACGCGACCAGCGACGAGGCCATCCGGGACGACATCCGGGCCCGCGCCGACACCGTCTATCACCCCGTCGGCACCTGCCGCATGGGCAACGACGGCGATGCCGTGGTCGACAGCCGGTTGCGGGTGCGCGGGATCGCCGGGCTGCGCGTGGCCGACGCCTCGATCATGCCGGAAATCGTCTCGGGCAACACCAACGCGCCGACGATCATGATCGGCGAGCGCGCGGCCGACTTCATCCGCGCGGATGCGGCATGACCACCGCACCAGGGAAGCCGCGCCAAGGCAAGCAACAAACCCGGAGGGACGTATGAGCGGAGAGGTCGAGTTCTTCTACGACTATGGCAGCCCGGCCAGCTATCTGGCCTGGACCCAGTTGCCGAAGATCGCCGAGGCAGGCGGCGCCGTCCTGGTCTACCGGCCGATGCTACTGGGCGGCGTGTTCAAAGCGACCGGTAACCAGACGCCGGCCGCGATCCCGGCCAAGGGTGAGTGGATGCAGCAGGATCTGGCGCGCTTTGCCGCCCGCTATCGCGTGCCGTACGAGCGCAACCCGTTTTTCCCGATCATCACCCTGCAGCACATGCGCATGGCGGTGGCGGCACAGATGCACGGCAGCGACGCGCTGGCCCGGATGGACCAGGCAATGTTCCGCGCCATCTGGGTCGAGGCAAAGGACATGAACGATCCCGACGTCGTTGCTGCGGTGCTGACCGCGGCCGGCTTCGATGCGCCGGCGATGGCCGCGCGCTGCGCCGAGCCGGAAGTCAAGCAGCAGTTGATCGCCAACACGGAAGAGGCGGTCGGCCGCGGCGTCTTCGGCGCGCCGACGATGTTCGTCGGCGACGAGATGTTCTTCGGCCAGGACCGCCTCGACTTCGTCGCCGAAGCGCTGGCCGCCTGAGCCCGGCCCGGCAGCGGCGGACGACCCGGCATGTTCGTCCTGCTGCTGACCGTCTTCGTCGACCTGGTCGGCTTCGGCCTGGTCTTCCCGATCCTGCCGTTCTACGCCCAGGCCTACGATGCCTCGGTGTTCGAGATCACGGTGCTGGTCGCCGTCTACTCGGGGATGCAGATCGTCGCCGCGCCGCTGTGGGGCCGGCTCTCCGACCGCTTCGGCCGTAAGCGAATCCTGATCACCACGCTCGCCGGCGGTGCGGCCGCCTATCTCTGGTTCGGCTTCGCCGACAGCCTCATGGCGCTGTTCCTGGCCCGCGGCCTGAACGGCGCCATGGCCGGCAATGTCGCCGTGGCCCAGGCCTACATGGCCGATCTGACGGGCCCGCGCGAGCGCGCCCAGGCGATGGGGCGGATCGGCGCCGCCTTCGGCCTCGGTTTCATGATCGGCCCGGCCCTGGGCGGCCTGCTGTACGACCCGGCGGGCGCCGGCGGCGGCTTCGCCCTGCCCTGCCTGGTTGCCGCCGCAATCTCCGGCAGCGCCGCCCTGCTCGGCATGATGCTGCTGAAGGAGCCGCAGCGCCGGCAAGCTCCCGGCGGCGAACGTCGCGGCCTGGCCGAGGCGCTTGCCTCGGTGCGCCGCCACGGCATTCCCGGGATCATCGTCATGACCTTCGGCGTCACCCTGGCGTTCACGGCGATGGTCTCGATCTTCCCGCTCTGGTGCCAGGCCCAGCTCGGCTGGGGCCCGCGCGAGGTCGGCTACGCCTTCGCCTGGATCGGCCTGCTGGTGGCGCTGATACAGGGCCTTGCCATCGGCCCGGTCACCCGCCGCCTGGGCAGTGCCCGGGTACTGCTGATCGGCTCGGCGGCGCTGAGTGCCGGGATGCTGACGACGCCGTTCGTGATCGGACCGTTCAGCTTCGCCGGCAACGCCCTGCTGATGTGCCTGGGCACCTCGTTCTGCCACCCCACCCTGACGGCAATGGTGTCGCAGCGGGCGGCGGCCGAGCACCAGGGCATCGCCATGGGCATTACCGGCGCGGTCGCCTCGACCGGCCGCATCCTCAGCCCGCCCGTCGCCGGTGTGCTATTCCAGAGCCTGGGCGCCACCGCGCCCCTGTTGGCGGCCGGCGTACTGCTGTGGCCGGTGGTCGTGGCCGCGGCGGTCATGAGCCTGCAGCCGACGCGCCAGGGAAGTGAGGAGTTGCGATGACGGCCAGAGCGCCCGCCTTGCTATTGGTTGCTGTTTTCGCCGTTTTCGGCCTGTTTGCCGGCTCACCCGCCGGTGCCGACGAACACGCCATCGCCATGCACGGCGCACCGAAGTACGGACCGGGGTTCAGCCACTTCGCCTATGTAGACCCCACCGCGCCCAAGGGCGGCAGCCTCGTCATGGGCCGCACCGGCAGCTTCGATTCGCTCAACCCTTACATCGTCCGAGGCAGCCCGGCGGCCGGGCGCAACCACACCCACCAGAGCCTGCTGGCGCGGGCCTGGGACGAACCGTTCACCCTCTACGGCCTGATCGCCGAGAGCGTGACCAGCCCGCCCGACCGGGCAAGCGTCACCTTTCGCCTGCGCCCGGGCGCCCGCTTCCACGACGGCAGCGAGATCACCGTCGACGACGTCGTCGCCTCGATCGAGACCCTGCGCCGTCGTGGCCGGCCCAATCACCGCTTCTACTACGGCCAGGTCGCGGCGATCGAGCGCCCCGGGCCGCGCAGCATCCGCTTCCGCTTCGCCGACACCAGCAACCGCGAATTGCCGTTGATCATGGGGCTGATGCCGATCCTGTCGCGCGCCGACCTGGACAGCCGCGACTTCGACCGGGTGTCGCTGACGCCATTGCTGGGCAGCGGCCCCTACGTGGTCGACAAGGTCGATGCCGGCCGCAGCATCACCTACCGGCGGCTCGAGGGGCACTGGTCGCAGGACCTGCCGGCGCGGCGCGGGCAGCACAACTTCGACCGTGTGCGCTACGACTACTACCGCGACGACGATGCCATGCTGGAGGCGTTCAAGGCCGGCAAGGTGGACGTGCGGCACGAGAGCGACCCGGCGAAATGGGCCACCGGCTACGACTTCCCGGCCCGCCGGCGCGGCGAGGTCGTGCTTGCCGCGTTCCCGCACGGGCGGCCGACCGGCATGTACGCGATCGCACTGAATACCCGCCGGCCGCTGTTCAAGGACCCGCGGGTGCGTCGCGCCCTGGCCTATGGCTTCGATTTCGAATGGCTGAACCGTAACCTCTATCACGGTGCCTATGCGCGCACCCGCAGCTACTTCCAGAACTCCGAGCTGGCGGCGACCGGCCTGCCGTCGGCCGACGAGCTGGCCCTGCTGGCGCCCGACCGCGCGGCGCTGCCGGCCGCGCTGTTCACGGAAGCCTACACCGTGCCCGAAAGCGACGGCTCCGGCCGGCTGCGCGGCAACCTGCGCACGGCGCGCAAGTTCCTGGCCGAGGCCGGCTGGCAGATCGACGACCTGGCCCTGGTGAACAGGGAAACCGGCGAACGGTTCACCTTCGAGCTGCTTCTGCTGCACCGCTCGAACGAGCGCCTGGGCCTCCACCTGGCCCGCAACCTGGAGAAGCTCGGCATCGACATGGTGGTGCGCACGGTCGACACCGCGCAGTACCAGCAGCGCACCGCGACCTACGACTTCGACGCCATGATCTACCTGTGGGACCCGTCGCTCAGCCCGGGCAACGAGCAGGCGTTCTACTGGAGCTGCGATGCCGCCGGGCGCGAGGGCACACGCAACTATCCCGGCATCTGCGTCCCCACCATCGATCGGTTGATCGGGGCCATTTCCGACGCCCCGGACCGGCACAGCCTGGTCACAGCGGTCAAAGCCATGGACCGGGTGCTGCAGTGGGGCCACTACGTGATCCCGCTCTACCACCTGAAGGACGACTGGATCGCCCACTGGGACCGCTTCGGCATGCCGGCAACGCTGCCGCTCTATGGCGTGCGCTTCGATACCTGGTGGACAGACGCAGCCAAGGCGGCCCGGCTGCCGCGGCGCTGACGGGACGGATCAGAGCCAACCGGCCTCGCGCAGGGCCGGCAGGTAGGTGCGGCTGACCGGCACCTCGACGCCGTTCTTCAGCAAGAGACGCGCCCGCCGGCCTTCGCGTTTCACCTCTTCCACAGCATTGCGCGCGACCCAGTAGGAGCGATGCACCTGCATCCCGTCGGCGCCGTCCAGTTCGTCGATCGCATCGCGCAGACGCAGCAGCACCAGGGCGTCGCCACGGTCGGTGTAAACCCGCACGTAGTGGTCCTCCATCGCCAGGCAAAGCAGGGCGTCGCCCAGCGCGGCCGGGATGCGCCGGTGGAAGGCCGGGCGGCCCGGCGCCGTCGACACCGTGGCCGGCGCTGCCGCCGTCGCCGGCGGCTCGCGGCTCAACAGCAGCGTCATCGGCACTGTCACCACCACCGAGAGCAGCAATACGTAGCCGTAGAGCAGCAGGACCGACGGCCGGTCCACGTTGGCGGCCGCGCGTAGCCAGTGCTCCAGCGCCACCACCTCGGCCGTCGCCGGCAGCGCCGCCAGCGCCGCCGCCGCGACCGCCAGCGCGACCGGGGGCCAGCCGCGGCTCGCCGGTAGCCAAGCCAGCAGCGCCAGGCACAGCACGATCTGCAGCCAGTTGGCGGCGACGATCGCCACCCAGTAGACGTAGCGCGCCCCGGCGCCAAGGTCGGCAAAGGTGCCGAACGGGCCGATGGTGCCCAGCAGCAGCCCCAGGCCGAGCGCGCCGACGGCCTGCCACAGCGGGTGCCTGAAGGGGTGGATTTTCACGATGCGCGAATGGGTCAACGGTCGTTTCACGCAGGATAGGGGCTCGTTCACGAATTGCCAGTGGGGCACCGGCCCGGGCGATCTTAGGTTGCGCCTTGTTGCATGGGCGCGACGGCGCGCCAACCCGGACAAGGAGTCACGCATGGTAATCGGAACCCGCAAGGCCTTGCTCATCGCAGCCGGTCTGATGCTGGCGCCGGCGACGGCGCTCGGTAGCGAGCTGGAGATTCTGGTCGACAATGTCGCCAGCCGAGAGGGGCGGCTGATGGTGGCGGTCTTCGACCACAGCGATGATTTCCCCGCCAGCCAGCAGCGGGTGGCCCAGGCGATGGTGCCGGCCGCGCCCGGCGGCAGCAGGCTGGTGATCTCCGGCCTTGCCGAGGGACGCTACGCCGTCGCCGTCAACCACGACCGCAACGGCAACGGCGCGCAGGACCGCAACCTGATCGGCGTGCCTTCCGAACCCTACGGCTTTTCCAACGACGCCCGCGGCTTCGCCGGTCCGCCCAGCTTCGAGGCCGCGGCCTTCGAGGTAAAGGGGCCGCGGACCACCGTGCGGATCGCCCTGACCCGATAGGGCCTGCAGCCATGCACCGACGCGAGGTCATCACGCTTGCCGTCCAGGCGGCGCGCGCCGCCCTGCTGCAACCCGTCGCCGGAGCCGCGACCGGCACCAGCGTCGATCCCTGGGCCTCGGCTTTCGCCCAAGCGTTGGCCGTCAAGCCGTGGCTCTTGGGCTGGCGTACCCCGCCGCATGAACGTTTCGACACGGCGCAGGCTCTGCTCGAGGGCCGACTGCCGCCGGAGCTCACGGGCGCGCTCTACCGCAACGGCCCGGCCGGGCACGAAGTCGGCGGGCGCCGCTATCACCACTGGTTCGACGGCGACGGCATGGTGCAACGTTTCGCCATCGCCGATGGCCGTGTGTCCCACCGCGGCCGCTTCGTTGAGACGCGCAAGCGGCAACGCGAGCAGGCCGCCGGCCAGCCACTGGTACCGGGGTTCGGCACCAGCGTCACCAACGCCCGCCTCGGCGGCGGTGCCGACGATATGAACCCGGCCAACATCGCCATGCTGCACCATGCCGGCAACCTTTACGCCCTTTGGGAGGCCGGCAGCCCGCACCGGATCGATCCGGACAGTCTGGCGACGCTCGGTCGGCACGCCTGGGCGCCAGAATTGGCTGGCCTGCCGTTCACCGCGCATCCGAAGGTGGACGGCAACGGCGAGCTCTGGGCTTTCGGCTATGCCCTGACGCGCAGCGCCTTGCTGCTCTATCGCATCGGCGCCGATGGCCGGCTGCGGCAGGTCGAGCTGGTCCCGCTCGACTGGTTGCCGCCGGTGCACGATTTCGTCCTCACACGGCGCCACCTGGTGATCCCGCTACCGCCACTGCAGTTCGACGCGGCCACCTTCCCACAGGCAGGTAACGTACTGGACGCGCTCGACTGGCAGCCCGGGCGGGGCATGCCGGTGCTGGTTGTCGACCGCGACGACTTCTCGCGGCGGCGTTGGTTCCAGCTGCCTGCGGCCTGGATCTTCCACTACGGCAACGGCTGGGAGGAAGCCGATGGCACCATCCGCTTCGATGGCATGGCCTATGCGACGCCGCGGCTGCTGTTCGGGCTGGCGCGGCACGTGATGCGCGGCGAAGACGGCGAGACCGGTTCGCCCCAACCGTTCACGGCCACGCTGCGGCCGGATGGCAGCAGCGGGATCGAGCGCCTGGGTGACGGCAGCGCGTGCGAGTTCCCCCGCGTCGACCCGCGCCGCGTCGGCGTACGGCACCGGCAGCTCTATGCCGCCCTGCGCCTGGACGGTGCCGACGTGACCCATCCGATGTTCAACGCCGTCGGCCGCCTCGATCTGACCCACGGCAGCTGGGACCGCTACCGCTTCCCGGCGCACGAGCTGGCAGAGGAGCACTTGTTCGTGCCCAGGCCGGGCGGATCAGGCGAGACGGACGGCTGGCTGGTCGGCACCAGCCTGGACATCGCCGCCGGCGTCACGCGGCTCAACCTCTTCGATGCCGCGCGGATTTCGGCCGGCCCCCTCGCCGTCGCCAGCCTGCCCTACGCCCTGCCGCTCGGCCTGCACGGTACGTTCGTCGCGGGCTGAGCCGTCGGCGCCATCAACGTTCGCGCCGGCGCGGTTCCCTGGCGCCGATGGCGTAGAGCTCCCGGGTCTCTGCCAGACCCTGTCGCAGCGCCGGCGAGACGGCGAGCAGCCCACCCGCGCGGCCCTCCCGCTCCAGCTGCGGCCGCAGCTCGTCGGTGAAACGGACGATGCGGTCGAGCGACACCACCATGGCGCGGGCCTCGGCATCGCGGCGGTCAAGGTCGAGGGCCTGGTCAAGGTCCTTCAAGGCCAGGTCCAGGTCGCGGCGGGTCCAGACCTGGGCGAAGGCGCGCAGCGTGTAGGCCGCCGGATCGTAGGGGGTGTAAGCCACCGCCTGATCGGCGGCGGACATGGCAAGATCCTTGCGGTAGCGGCTGCCGTCGGCCTGCGGCAAAGCGGCGACCCGGCCGACGAAACGCCAGACCGACTGCGGCAGGCCGCGGCGGACTTGGCTCAAGCTAATCGCCAGCAGCCGGTGCGCCGCAGCCAGGTCGACATTGGACTGGGCCACCGCCGGGTCGGCAATGAACTGGGCGAACTCGCGCACCGCCGCATCGTAGCGTTTGGCCTGCAGGCGGATCAGCCCGGCCGCCAGGTGCACCGCCGGCAGGGAGAAGCGCGGTCGCACCAGGGTGGCGAACACCCAGCCGTCGCCAGCGGGCAGCGCGATCCGGTACCACAAGCCCTGGCCGGAACGGTAGCGCATGTCGAGCACCCGGTAGCTGCCGTCGAGGTCGACCTTGCGCAGCACGACGTTGTCGGTGCCGGGCCCGGCTCGCAGGTTGAGCTCGCGGGCGTCGCTCTCGACACTGCGCGGCGGCACGTCGACGTCGGCATTGTCGACGTAGGCCGGGCCATCGCCGCCGTCGGGCCGGCGCACGGCGAACCAGGCGCCCGCCATGTCGGTGGCCTGGAGCACGCGCCCCTTCGGCACGCTGGCGAGAACGGACGCGTCGCGCCGCGGGCCGGCGCGCAGGCGCGTCGTCTTGCGCGTGACCAGCGGGCGATCGAACAGCATCGTCCGGTCGGTGCGCACCAGGGCCAGGTTGTAGCGGGTGCGCGGCACCGTCACCGTGATCTCGGCATCGCCGGTAAGGTTGCTGACGTAGTTCAGCGTCAGTGCTTCGCCCATGATCTGCGGCAGCAGCGTCAGCTGGGCGGAGACGAAGACGGCGCCGCGCTCCTCCAGCACCTGGCCCCAGAGCAGCTGCCGTGCCCGCTGGCCCGCGGCAATGGCGACGGCACCGCGGTGATAGTCGGCGCGCAGCAGGTCGACGACGCGGCGCTCGCCCGGCAGGCGGGCCAGGATCACCCCCGCCCCGGACTGATCGCTGATCGCCGTCAGCAGCTCGCGCCACAGCAGATATCCCAGCGACTTGCCCAGGCCGCTGTCGCCGGGGTCAAGGAACTCGGCCACCAGGGCCTTGTTCTCCAGGTGCGGCAGCGCCTCACGCAGGTCCGTACCGGCGCCGGCGCTGAAGAAGTCGCGCGGCACGACGATATCGCCCGCCCTGGCGCCGCCCGCGGCGAGCAGCAGGACCAGCAGCACGGGCAGCATCGGCCATCGCCACATGTTCATGGCAGCGCCTCGTCGATCAGCTCGACCAGCTGCGTGATCGTCTCGGCCAGCCGCCTGCTGCGTGCGTCCGCGCCGAGGGTGCCGCGTTCGGCGATCAGGTAATCGCGCACCCGCGCAAGCGCAGCCGCGTCGCCGTCGTCCACGGCGCGGCGGAACTCCTGAACGCTGAGCGCCAGCAGGGTGTAGTCACCCCATTTGCGGCTCAGGCCGTCGATCACGTCAGCGGCGAAGAAGTCGCGAACGGCCATGCTGTCCATCACCATCGCCGATGGCAGCTCGACCCGCGGCAGCGCCGGGATCATCACGAAGTCGGAGCGGAAGGAGATCCGCTCGCCAGCCAGGGTGCCGCGCCCGCCCACCACGGCGACGGCCCTGAGGTGCTGGCCCACCGCGCGAATGCGCTCGCGGGCCTGCACCTGAAAGCCCGGCGGCAATTCCACCACGCTGACCTCGTAGTCCTCGCCGGCGATGCCCGAGGTCTCGCGCAGCGACTGCAGGTGGCTGTGGATGCGCAGGCTGACGTGATCGCGCAGTACCGTGTTGACGGGCGAGGCGACCGGCGCGCCGACGTCATCGGTGACCAGGTAGGGTGCCACGAACAGGGTGCGGCCGTGGCTGCTGACCAGGGGGTCGAGCAGTTCCCGGTCGGCCGGATCCAGCGCCGTGGTGCCGCTCACCGCCTGGCAGGGGATCACCACCTCGCCGGTGCGCACCGCGCCGCGGGCCTCGAACTCGAGCAGCAGCAGTTCGCAGCGGAAGCCGTCCCGCTCGGCCCGGATGTTGGCAAACTCGGTGTCCAGGGCGTCCGTGGCGAAGCGGGCGCCGGCATCGATGGCGAAGCGACCGTCTGCGTCCGTGCGCTGCGTGGCCTCCTCGCCGCTCAGCTCCAGCACCACCGCGGCGCCGGCCAGCGGCACCCCGCCGTCGTCGACCACCCTGCCGCCGACGACGAGATCGGTCGCCTGCGCCGTCGCCGTGCCCAGCAGCAACGCCGCCAGCAGCGGCCCGAGCGCCCACCATGTCAGCCGTCGGTGCATCGGTGCACAATCTGCAGTTTCTGTTGGCGGCGGACCTGCGCGGCGCTGATGTCGTAGTCGCGGTACCCTTCCGGGCAGGTCGCATCGCTTACCCTGAGGTAGCGCGGCCAGACGCCGAAGCCGCTCTCGTAGCGCAGGCCGAAGCGACCGTCGCTGGCGACGCTGCCGCTGCCCAGGTGGATCGGCTGTCGGCGGTAATCGAGCAACGCCACCCGCAGCGCCGCCCCATCGCCGCCGGCGATGCTGCCACGCACGTGATCCGGCAGCGGCGCCACCAGCCAGGCGGCCCAGGAGGCCAGGATCGCCGCCGCAACGAACACGAGCGCCACGGCAGCGACGACGGCGGTCACGCCTGCCTGCGACGGCGGCCAGTAGCGACGCCGGCTGGCGTACAGCACCGCCAGCGCCAGCAGCAGCACGGCGGCCTGCAGGCCCCAGACCGGCAGCGGCACGCCGATGCCTTCCAGCTTGTCAGCAAGGTCCTGTGCGACCTGGAACGGCAGGTCGATAAGGTCCGGCCCGCCGTCGTCTGCGGCCATGCCATCTCCTCGCGGCCCGTTGCACGCCGATCGTCGCCGAAGCCATCACGATACTGAACCGGTACGATCCCTGACAAGCTGCGGCGTGCGCGACCGCCGTCGCGCACCTCGCCCGCGGCCGAAACGGCGCTACTATGGCGCCGAGAAAAGGCGCCGTGTGGCGGCGCGCAATCGAAGGGAGAGACAGTCATGGGCGTACTGGACGGCAAGGTGATCCTGGTAACCGGCGCAGGTCGCGGCATCGGCCGTGAATGCGCCCTGCTGGCCGCGCGCGAGGGGGCCCGCGTGGTGGTCAACGACCTGGGCGCCTCCGTCGCCGGGGATGACGCCGGCGATGCCGGTCCGGCCGACGCCGTGGCGAAGGAGATTCAGGCCGCCGGCGGTGAAGCGGTCGCCAACTCCGACAGCGTCGCCAGCCTGCGCGGGGCCGAGGCCATGGTGGCGCAGGCGCTGGACAGCTTCGGCGGGCTGCACGGGGTGATCAGCCCGGCCGGGATCCTGCGCGACGTGATGTTCCACAAGATGAGCGAGGAAGACTGGGACGCCGTGATCAGCGTGCATCTGAAGGGCTCGTTCAACGTCTGCCGCGCCGCTATCGAACACTTTCGCAACCAGGAGGACGGTGCCTACGTGCTGTTCTCCTCGACCTCCGGGCTGATCGGCAACATCGGCCAGACCAACTGCGGCGCCGCCAAGATGGGCATCGCCGGGCTGTCGCACGTGCTGGCGATGGAAGGCGCGCGCAAGAACGTGCGCTGCAACGTGCTCACGCCCTCGGCCTGGACCCGGATGATCGGCACCATCCCGATCAAGGACGAGAAGACCAAACGCCGGGTCGAGATGATGCAGCAGAAGATGCGCGCCGATCAGATCGCACCGTTGGCCATCGCCCTGGTCGCCGATGCCGCCCGCGACATCAACGGCCAGATCTTCTCTATCCGCGGCAACGAGGTGTTCCTGTGGAGCCAGCCGCGGCCGATCCGCGGCATGGCCAACATCCAGGGTTGGACCCCGGAGAGCATGCTGGAGCACGCCTTCCCCGCCTTCCGCCCCAACATGACCGACCTGGGCGACGCCCGGACGGTGTTTCCCTGGGACCCGGTCTGACGGCAGCGACGCGCAAGCCGGCCGTCGGCCGCATCCGCATCGGCACCTCGGGCTGGCATTACCGCCATTGGCGCGGGCCCTTCTACCCGCCGACGCTGCCCGCACGGCAGTACCTGGACCACTATGCCGGCTGCTTCGATACGGTCGAGGTCAACAGCACCTTCTACGCCCTGCCGAAAGCGGACAGCCTGCGCGCCTGGCATGACAGCGTGGCGGACGACTTCGTCTTCGCCTGCAAGGCCAGCCGATACATTTCCCACATGAAGAAACTGAAAGAACCTTCTGAAATTACGGAAAAATTCCTCGCCACTATAGACTACCTCGGGGACAAGCTCGGGCCGCTGCTGCTGCAGCTGCCGCCGCGCTGGCGGGCGGATCCGGGCCGGCTCGACGCCTTTCTCGAGGCCCAGCCGGCAGGTTACCGCTGGGCCATCGAATGCCGCGATCAGAGCTGGTTCCGTGCCGACGTCTATGCCGTGCTGCGCCGGCATGGCGCTGCCTTCTGCCTGTACGATTTCGCCGGCATCCGGGCGCCGGAGGTGCTCACGGCGGCGTTCGTCTATCTGCGCCTGCACGGCCCCGGTGAGGCCTACCGCGGCCGTTATGACGGCCGCACGCTGGCCGGGCTAGCCCGGCGCATGCGGCGCTGGGCGGACGACGGCCTCGACGTCTTCGCCTATTTCGACAACGACGAAGCCGGCCATGCGGCGCTGGATGCGCTGCGCCTGAAGGACATGCTGCACGGTTACGGCAATGGCCGCGGGCGGGTCTGAGACCCGCCCCTACCGACCGACTGATGGGAATGCCGCAGGGGCGCGTCTTTGACCCGCCCGTCGCGCGGCCATCGCATTCCGACCCGCTATTGCCGCACGTGCTGCTGGTCAAACTGTGGCGACAGGAAGAAGATCCCGGTCTCGCACCGGTCGGGGCCCTGGAAATTGGTGTTGAGATGCGCGCCGGCGCCGTTGGCGAAGATGAAGATGCCGCGCCAGGCATGCAGCCCCGCGTCGGTTTCGCTAAGCACATAGTGTGCGCGGCCGTGGCGCACGGTAAGGATCTGCAGGTAGCGCTGGAAATTACCAAGGCAGTTCAGGAAATCGATGCTGCCGACGTGCTCCAGCCGAACCCGGTGCAGGCGGTCGTCGGGGCCGAAATCGTAGTGGACATCCAGCGGCGCGCCGCCCATGTCCAGCGGCCGCCGGCCGCGCAAACCCTCGCCGTCGGCCAGCACCCGGCCGTCCAGGCGGCCCAGCACCTCCGCCCGGGTCATGCCGAACTGCGCCACACCAAAGCCGTTCAGCTCCCGCTCCGGCGCCGCTGCCACCACCGGGCCGCCCCATAGGACCAGCCCCAGCAAGATCGTCCCTACCAATCTGCACATCATCATGACGCGTCTCACGGCGATAAGCCTAGCCGGTGAGTTCAGGTCTGTCGCGCCTTGATCCCTTCCCATACCGGGCGGAAGTCGTAGGTGGCGTAGAACTCGGTGTCGAAGGCGCCCCAGGCCTTCTGCTCGATCGCCAGGTTGACCGCGCGTAGCTTGTCGGCCGGCAGCTTCAGGGTCACCACCTGGCCGATCCCCATCATCACGTACCAGCTCACCACCTCGACACCTTCGGGCGGGAATGCCTGCCAGAACCCGGTCTCGTCGAGCCGGGCGTTGATCTCGCCCAGGTTCTTGTCCTGCTGATGCTTGAGCATCACCGTCAGCAGCATCTCTCCATCGGCCTGCGCCATGTCCAACCTCCCTGTCAGCCCGCGGCGGGTACATGTTCCGGCGGCAGTACCGCCTCAAGATCAAATTTATCAAACATTTTAGGTACTTTCAGGACGGCGTTGGCACGAAGGATGACCTCGCCGTCGGCGCTCAACCGGCCCTCGCCGAAGACCAGGCTGCGGGTCTGCTTGACCACGCTGCTGCTCGCCTCGACCCATTGCCCCAACCGGGCCGGGGCGAGGAAATCCGTGGTCATGTTCACGGTGACGACGAAGCCTTCGAGACCCGTGTCGACGTTGGCGCCGACACCGAGCTGGATGTCCATCACCGTGAACAGCATGCCGCCGTGGCAGATTCCAGCGGCGTTGACGTGCTTTTCCAGGACCCGGAAGCCGAACGCCACGCGACCGCCCATGTAGCGCGAGAACATCGGCCCGACGGCGCCGTAGAAGAAGCGCTGCGGCTCGAAGGGGTGGAAGCCCGCGGGCGGGGCAAGATCGATCGGTTCGACGGGCTGGTCCATCGGCGGGCGGTCCCTTCTGCGTCTCTCGGGGATACGACGCCGCGGACACTAGCGCCCCTATGGCGCACGGCAAAGCCGCTCTGCCCGCGGGGCGCACTCGGCCCTGGACAATGGCCCTGCCAGCGCCTATGTGGAGCCGGCCGCGAGCCCCCACGGACAGACCCTCATGACGTTGCGCAACATCGCCATCATCGACCATGGCAAGACGACCCTGGTCGACGCCATGTTCCGGCAGTCGGGCACCTTCCGCGCCAACCAGCAGGTGGCGGAACGGGCCATGGATTCCGGCGACCTGGAGCGCGAGCGCGGGATCACGATCCTCTCCAAGTGCACCTCGGTCGACTGGGGCGAAAACCGCATCAACATCGTCGACACGCCCGGCCATGCCGACTTCGGCGGCGAGGTGGAACGGATCCTGCGCATGGTCGACGGCGTGGTGCTGCTGGTCGACGCGGCCGAAGGGCCGATGCCACAGACCAAGTTCGTCACCGGCAAGGCGCTCGCCCTCGGCCTGCGGCCGATCGTGGTGATCAACAAGGTCGACCGCGGGGATGCCCGCCCGCACGAGGTGCTGGACGAGGTGTTCGACCTGTTCGTCGCCCTCGACGCCGATGAAGCGCAACTGGATTTCCCCTATCTCTACGCGGTCGGCCGGGACGGTTGGGCCGGCAGCGACGCGGACGCCGGCGGCGGCGACCTGGAACCGCTGTTCGAGCTGCTGCTCCGCCACGTGCCGGCACCGTCGGTCGACCCGACGGGGCCGTTCGCCATGCTGGTGACCATGCTCGACTACGACCCCTACCTGGGCCGGGTGCTGACCGGGCGGATCGACAGCGGCCGGATTCGCCACAACGACACCATTCATGCCATCGCCGCCGACGGCAGTGAGCTGGAGAGCGCGCGCATCACCAAGCTCTTGTCGTTCCGGGGCCTGGACCGGGTGCCGGTCGAACAGGCGGCGGCCGGCGACATCGTCGCCATCGCCGGGCTGACCCGAGCGACCGTCGCCGACACCATCGCCGAGCCGGGGCTGACGACGCCGCTGGCCGCCACCCCGATCGATCCGCCGACCCTGGCGATCATGATGGCGGTCAACGACTCGCCGCTGGCCGGCCGCGACGGCGACAAGGTGACCAGCCGCGTGATCCGCGCCCGCCTGCAGCGCGAGGCCGAGGGCAACGTCGCCATCCGCGTGACCGATACGGGCGACGAGAACGCCTTTGAGGTCGCCGGGCGGGGTGAGCTTCAGCTTGGCGTGCTGATCGAGACCATGCGCCGTGAGGGCTTCGAGCTAACCATCGGCCGGCCGCGCGTGCTGTTCCGCGACGACCCTGAGAGCGGCCGGCGCCAGGAACCGGCCGAAGAGGTCATCATCGACGTCGACGACGAACACACCGGCGTGGTGGTGGAGAAGCTGTCGACGCGCAAGGCGGAGCTAACCGAAATGCGGCCCAGCGGCGGCGGCAAGAGCCGCCTCGCCTTCATCGCGCCCTCGCGCGGCTTGATCGGCTATCACGGCGAATTCCTGACCGACACCCGCGGCACCGGGGTGATGCACCGGCTGTTTCACGGCTATCAGGACTACAAGGGCCCGATCCAGGGACGGCGCCAGGGCGTGCTGGTCTCGACCGAGAGCGGCGCCGCCGTGCCCTACGCCCTGTGGAACCTGGAAGAGCGCGGCGTGCTGTTCATCGGCCCGGGCGAGCAGGTCTATCCGGGCATGGTGATCGGCGAGAACGCCCGCAGCGGCGACCTCGAGGTCAACCCGTTGAAGAGCAAGCAGTTGACCAACATCCGCGCCGCCGGCAAGGACGACGCCGTGCGCCTCAGCCCGCCCCGGATCCTGCACCTGGAAGAGGCGATCGCCTACATCGCCAACGACGAGGTGGTGGAGGTGACGCCGCGGCACGTGCGTTTGCGCAAGGCCACGCTGGACCCGCACCAGCGCAAGCGGGAACGCCGCGCCGCCATGGCCGAGGCCGGCTGAACCCGACGGGCAAAAGAAAACCCCGGCTTGCACCGGGGTTTCGAGATCTCTTCGCTGTGTTCCGGTCAGCGGCCGCCAGCCGCTCCGGCTGCGATCATTGCGCGCATTTCAGCAGATAGACGTCGTTGATCTGGCTCATCCGCATCTGGTCCGGTCCGCGCTTGGTCAGCCGGGTATTGTCGGTCGGCCAGACGAAGGTGGTCTCGCCATCGCGCGGACGGAACACCTTGTTGCTGTCCTTGCAGCCGACCGCCGTGCAGTTCTGCAGGCGGAACTCCCGCGCGTTGATGAAGCGGAAGTTGTACCAGCTGTCGCCGCCGCACTGCTCCGCCCAGTTGCCGCGGAAGTAGCTACGAGCGACGGCATCGCCGGCAAAGCTGTCGCTGAAGCGCTCGACCACCTCGCAGGTACCACCCGCCTGGGCCCGCAGGTTGCAGGTCTCCATCGCGTGCGCATCGGCCGCCGCCTTGGTCTTGTCGCCGCAGGCCGCGCCCCAGTTGCCCTTGGTCCTGTTGAAGGCGATCGAGGCCTGGCCCGGCAGGCCACAGACGCTGAACAGGTGGCATTCGCCGCCTGAGATCTTCTTGCACGCGGCCAGCGCCTCGTCCTGCGCCACGTCGATCGTCGGCGCGGTATGCCAGGAATACTGGTTGCGTTCGGCGTTGATGGCGACCGCCGATGCCGCCGTTGCCGCACCGCTCCAGAGCAGCGCCCCGGCCATCGCGATCGCGGCTGAAATCCGTATTGTCATGCCTCGCCCTCCAAACTCTTGTCCAAGCTTGTGCCTTTTCGTCTCAGCCCTTCTTGCAGTTCTCTTCGCTCGCCTCGGCACCTTCGAAGGTTCCCTGCGCATTCACCGTCTGGAACCACACCGGTGAGCCGTCCGGCGCGCACTTGTTGAAACCGATAAAGCGGGTTTCCCCGGTGCTGCCTTCACCCGCACAGCCGGCAACGAGCAGCATGCCTGCACCCAGCAAGCCGATCACGACCTGTTTCATCCCCTTTCCGCCCCACTGTTATTGGCGCCCGCGGCGCCGGTTTGCATTTGACGTAAGTATCTAAACCGATCGCCGGCGGAGAGTCTCGCAAATCGTCAGAGCGGAGGCTACGCTGTGCTCCTTCCAGCCCGCGAGAGGTGAGCCAGGCCCCCATGTCCAGTGTCGGAAATCAACGTACCGGCGGCCAGATTCTGGTCGACCAACTGCAGATCCACGGCGTCGACACGGCATTCTGCGTGCCTGGCGAAAGCTATCTGGCGGCGCTCGACGCCTTCTACGACCATCCGGAAATCCGCCTATTGACCTGCCGGCACGAGGCCAATGCCGCCAACATGGCCGAGGCCTACGGCAAGCTCACCGGCAAGCCCGGCATCTGTTTCGTCACCCGCGGTCCGGGCGCCTGCCATGCCGTCGTCGGCCTGCACACGGCCTTCCAGGATTCCACGCCCATGGTCCTGTTCGTCGGCCAGGTCGCGCGCGACATGTTCGAGCGCGAGGCGTTCCAGGAAATGGACTTCCGGCGCTTCTTCGGCCAGGTCGCCAAGTGGTCGGCGGAGATCCTCGACCCCGGCCGGATTCCCGAGATGGTCAGCCAGGCCTTTCACCGGGCGACCTCGGGCCGGCCCGGGCCGGTGGTGCTGTCGCTGCCGGAAGACATGCTGCGCGAACCTGCGGCGGTCGAGGACGGGCGGGCCTTCGTGCCGGCCCAGGCGGCGCCCGCACCGGCACAGATGGCCCGTCTGCGCGAGCTGCTGGCGGCGGCGCAACGGCCAGTGGCAATGCTCGGCGGCGGCACCTGGACGCCAGCGGCTGTGGCCGACATCACCCGTTTTGCCGAGGCCAACGACCTGCCGGTGTGCACGGCCTTCCGCAACCAGGACCGTTTCGACAACCACCACGGCAACTATGTCGGCGAGGTTGACATCGGCAGCAATCCGGACCTGATCCAGCGCCTGAAGCAGAGCGACCTGCTGCTGGTCATCGGCCCCCGTGTCGGCGAGCAGACCTCGCAGGGCTACTCCCTGCTCGACATCCCGGTGCCGCGCCAGACCATGGTGCATGTCCATCCCGATCCGGAAGAGCTGGGCCGGGTGTACCGCCCGGAACTGGCGATCAATGCCGGGATGGCACAGTTTGCCGCGGCCGCAGCGGCGCTGGAGCCGGTCGATCCGGCGGCCTGGGCCGATTGGACCCGTGGCGCCCGCGACAGCTATCTCGCCAACCTGGAGATCGCGGACTCGGTCGGCGAACTGGACATGGCCGAGGTTATCCGCACCCTGCGCGCGGTGCTGCCGGCGGATGCGATCATCGCCAACGACGCCGGCAACTACTCCGGCTGGGCCCACCGCTACCTGCAGTTCAGCCGCTATCCCAGCCAGGTCGGGCCGACCAACGGGGCCATGGGCTATGGCGTGCCCGCGGGCCTGGCTGCGGCCCTGGTCCACCCCGAGCGCACGGTGATCAGTTTCGTCGGCGACGGCGGCTTCCTGATGGCCGGCAACGAACTGGCCACCGCCCTGCAGTACGACCTGAAGCCGATCTTCCTGGTCATCAACAACGGCATCTACGGCACCATCCGGATGCACCAGGAGCGCGACTACCCGGCGCGCGAGGTGGCGACGGCGCTGCGCAATCCGGACTTCGCCGCCTTTGCCCGCTCGTTCGGCGCCCATGGCGAGATCGTCGAACGCAGCGCCGACTTCCGGGCCGCGCTGCAGCGGGCGCTCGACGCCGACCGGTGCGCGCTCTTGGAACTGCGCACCGACCCGGAAGCGATCAACACGCGGACCACGCTCAGCGCCATCCGCGAAGCCGCGCTGGCGCGCCAGTCGTCGTGACCGTGCAACGCTGAACGGCTGCCATACGCAGCGGGAGGACCCCGATGACCCTGCATCAGAACTACATCGCCGGCAAATGGCTCGGCTCCGACGACGTCAACGACAACATCAACCCGTCCAACACCGCCGACGTCGTCGGCGCCTACGCCCGCGCCGATGCGGCCCAGGCCGCGGCCGCGATCGATGCCGCCAGCCGGGCCGCCGTAAGCTGGTCGCAGAGCCCGATCCAGCAGAGCGCCGACATCCTCGACGCGGTCGGCAACGAGATCCTCGCCCGGCGCGAGGAACTGGGCCGGCTGCTCAGCCGCGAGGAAGGCAAGACCCTGCTCGAGGGGATCGGCGAAGCCGCCCGGGCCGGGCAGATCTTCAAGTTCTTCGCCGCCGAAGCCGTGCGCCTGGCCGGTGAGAAGCTCGCCTCGGTGCGTCCCGGCATCGACGTCGAGCTGACGCGCGAGCCGATCGGCGTGGTCGGCATCATCACGCCGTGGAACTTCCCCATCGCCATACCCGCCTGGAAGATCGCGCCGGCCTTGTGCTACGGCAACGCCGTCGTGTTCAAGCCGGCCGACCTGGTCCCCGGCTGTGCCTGGGCGTTGGCGGACATCCTGCACCGGGCCGGCATTCCCGAAGGCGTGTTCAACCTGGTGATGGGCCGCGGCTCGGTGGTCGGCGAAGCGATCCTGTCCGACAAGCGCGTTGCCGGCATCAGCTTCACCGGCTCGGTCGAGACCGGCCACAAGGTCGCCCAGGCCGTCGTCGCCCGCATGGCCAAGGTGCAGCTTGAGATGGGCGGCAAGAACCCGCTGGTGGTGCTGGACGATGCCGATCTGGACGTCGCCGTGAACTGTGCCGTCCAGGGCGCCTACTACTCGACCGGTCAGCGTTGCACGGCGTCGAGCCGGCTGATCGTCACCGGCGGCATCCACGACCGCTTCGTGGACGCCGTCGCGGCCAAGCTCGCCAGCCTGACCATTGACGACGCCCTCAAGGAAGGCACCGACATCGGCCCGGTGGTCGACCAGGGCCAGCTCGACCAGGACCTCGCCTACCTCGATGTCGGCCAGCAGGAGGGCGCCGAGATGGTCTGCGGCGGCGAGCGGCTCAATCGCGAGAACGAGGGCTTCTACCTGGCCCCGGCCCTGCTGACCGGCACCAACAACCAGATGCGGGTCAACCGCGAGGAGATCTTCGGCCCCGTCGCCACGGTGATCCAGGTCGCCGACTACGACGAGGCCCTGGCCACCGCCAACGACACCGAGTTCGGCCTGTCATCGGGCATCTGCACGACGTCGCTGAAGCATGCCAGCCACTTCAAGCGCAATGCGGAGGCCGGCATGGTCATGGTCAACCTGCCGACGGCAGGCGTCGACTACCACGTGCCGTTCGGCGGCCGGAAGGGCTCCAGCTACGGTCCGCGCGAGCAGGGCCGCTACGCGCAGGAGTTCTACACCACCGTGAAGACCGCCTATACGCTGCCATGACGGCGCTGCAGGATCGCGTTGCCATCGTTACCGGGGCCGGCCGCGGCATCGGCCGCGAGATCGCACTGAAGCTGGCCGGCGCCGGCGCGGCCCTGGTCGTCAACGACCTGGAAGACGAGCCCGCCAACGGGACCATGGCAGCGATCGAAGCCGCCGGCGGCCAGGCGGTCGCCTGCAACGGCGACGTCGCCGCGCCCGACTTCGGCGAGCGCCTCGTGGGCGCCGCCCTCGACCGCTTCGGCGCCCTCGACATCATCGTCAACAACGCCGGCTACATCTGGAACACGACGATCCAGAACACCACCGACGAGCAGTGGCAGGCAATGCTGGACGTGCATGCCACGGCGCCATTCCGCATCCTGCGCGCGGCGACGCCTTTCATCCGCGAGGCCGCTGCCCGCGAACGCGCCGAGGCCGGCCGGCCGCGCTGCCGCAAGGTGGTCAACATCTCCTCGGTCTCGGGCGTCTATGGCGCCGCCGGCCAGTCGGCCTACGCCACCGGCAAGCTTGCCATCGTCGGGCTGACCAACGCCCTGGCCAAGGAATGGGGCCGCTACAACGTCACCGTCAACGCCGTCGCCTTCGGCTTCATCGAGACCCGCCTGACCCAGGCGTTCGAGGGCCCGCCGGCGACGATCGAGGTGCACGGCCGCACGCACAAGGTCGGCTTCCCGACCGAGGCGGCCGACGCGTTGAAGGACACCATCGCCCTGGGCCGGCCCGGCACCCCGGCCGAGGCGGCGGGTGCGGTCTATCTGTTGTGCAGTCCCGACAGCGACTACATCACCGGCCAGCTGCTGGTCTGCGACGGCGGCCGCCAGTAACAGAAACGAACGGAGGACACCATGGCGGAGGATGCCAGCAACCCCGAGGGCCGCATCACCAGCGAGCGCCGCGGCCGGACCTTACTGATCGGCATCGACCGGCCGCACAAGCTGAACGGCTTCACCCCGAAGATGCTGGGCGAGCTGGGTCAGGCCTACACCACGCTGGAGGACGACGACGAGGTCTGGTGCGGCCTGCTGCATGCCCATGGCCCCCACACCACCGCCGGCCTCGACCTGCCCAAGGTGGCGCCGCTGATGGCCGAAGGTGTCGACCTCTATGGCCCCGACAGCGTGCATCCCATGGACCTGCACGGCCGCCGGCGGACCAAGCCGATGCTGGCCGCGGTCAAGGGCATCACCTACACCATCGGCATCGAGCTGATGCTGGCCTGCGACGTGGTGGTCGCCGCCGACGACTGCCGCTTCTCGCAGCTTGAGGTGAAGCGCAACATCATGGCCGCCGGCGGCGCCACCATCCGCATGGTCGAGCGCGCCGGTTGGGGCAACGCCATGCACGTGCTGCTCACGGGCTGCGAGTTCGACGCCGAAACGGCGCTGCGCTACGGCTTCGTGCAGGAAGTCGTGCCGGCCGGCACGGAGCTCGACCGGGCGATCGAGATCGCCGAAGAGATCTGCGCGCAGGGACCTTTGGCGGTCCGCGCCACCATCGAGAACGCCCGCACCTTCGTCGAGCAGGGCTTCGACGCCGCCGTCGCCGCCTTCGGCCCGACCAATCGCGGCCTGCTCAAGACCGAGGACGCCAAGGAAGGCGTGCAGTCCTTCGTCGAGAAGCGACCGGCGCGGTTCACCGGACGGTAAAGCGACGCGCCGCGCCTCAGGCGTTGGCGTACGCCTCAGGCCGAAAGCGGTAGCCGACGGTGCGCCAGGGCAGGCCGAAGCTCTCTGCCACGTGGCCAACCAGGTCGGGACAGAAGCAGTAGTCCTGCACCCGAGCGATGCGGCCGTCCGCCTCCTCCAGGCGCCAGACCTCTTCCACCACCGCGCCATCGCCAGGGTCGCGCCAGACCAGCACCACCGGCTCGCCGTCGATCTCGTAAACCTCGAGCGTCAACGGGTGCGGCTCGCCGGCCGCCTCGCGTCGGGGATCGTGGTGGTAGAAGGTGCCGTAGAGCCACCCTTCCCTCTCGTGCGCCTCGAAACCGACTCCCAGGCCGCTGGGGAAGGTTTCCGCCTCCAGGCTGTCGACCATCATCGCCTTCAGCACGGGCAGGTCGTGATCCTGCATCGCCCGAACGAAGCGGTCGACCAGCTGCCGCGAAACCCGCGGCGCGGCAGCCCGCATTGCCGTCGGCGGCGTCGCCAGCCGCTTGCGCGCCCGGTGCAGCGCCACCTTCACCGCGCCTTCCGAGGTCGACAGCAGGTCGGCGATCTCCCGATGGCTGAGGTCGCATGCCTCCTTCAGCACCACGGCAGCCCGCTCGCGCGCCGTGAGGCGGCCGAACAGGGTGGTCGCGGCATCCCGCAATGCAACCGATGTCTCTGCCGCGTCGCCCGCCGGATCGGCCAACGCCGCCACTTCTTCATCCAAGGGTCTCAGCCGCATGCTGCGGCGGATCTCGTCGATCCACAAGTTGCTCAGGATGCGCAGGAGAAAGGCTCGCATCTCGGTCACCCGGCCATAGTGGAAAGTCGTGGAAGTGAACGCACGCAGCAGGCCGTCGTGCACCAGGTCCTCCGCGTCAAAGGGATTGCCGGTCAGCTTCAGCGCGACAGCGAAAAGCTGACCCCGCAGTGGTGCGACCTCGTCGATAAAGCGGTGCCAAGCCAGGCGCCGCTCGTCGTTCCTCAGCTCCGTCGCCATCGACCCGTCGTCATCGTCGCATCCAACGTCCATCAGATCCGCCATGCTGTCCCCGCCCGCCCGCTTCGTCACCCTAAGAGACGGCACAGGTGGGCGATTGGTTACATGCCGCCCCTGGGACTCCCTGTCAGCCAGCAGGCGCCAGCGCCCGCTCCATCACCTCGACGGGGATCCGCGCATTTCGGTCGCCGGCAACGCTCTGGCCGGTGAAGCGGAAGCCCTGGGCGAAGTAGAAGGCGCTGGCGGCGACATTGGCCGGCTCGACCTCCAGGCGCATCGACGTGGCCCCCGGATAGGCATCCGTGACAGCCTGCAGCAGGGCACGGCCGACACCCTGGCCCTGGAACGCCGGCAAAACGTAGAGCCGGTGCAGGAAGACCACGTCGCCGCGGCGGTCGGCAAACGCCGTCGCCATCACCTCGCCGGCCTGTTCGGCCACCAGGAAACAACCCTGCGGCGCCCGCAGATTGCGGGCGAGCGCCGGGGCGGAATGCCATCGTTCCGTCAGGAAGGTGACGTCGTCGATGCCGTAGATCCGGTCGTAGGTGTCGTGCCAGGTGGCGATGAGGACGTCACGCACCGCCGGCAGGTCGTCGATCTCGGCCTTGCGAATGCGCATATCCGCCCCGCAGAACGCGGCGACCCGGCCGGCCCGACGCCGCCTACCCCCGCATTGCCAGCGACGTCGCCGCGCCCCAGGCGTCGTCCCAGACCTGGTTCAGCATGTCGGTGTCTTCGCCGTCGCGCTCGAAGAACCGGTTGGGGATCTGGAACATCGCCAGCATCAGGCCGCCGTTCGGGGTCCAGGCGGCATGCCGGCTGCCGGCCGGGCGCCAGACGAAGTTGCCGGCGGTGCAGGTGCCCTCGCCGCAGACCAGCGCACCTTCGAGCACGAAGGTCTGCTCGATCAGCACGTGCTCGTGGTCGGGCAGCTTGGCACCGGGCTCCATCTTCAGCAGCGCCGTCAGCAACCCGCTCTGCTTGTCGATCAGCAGCGTCTTCGTCTTCACGCCGGCAAAGCGCGTCTCTTCCCACGGCAGCGCATGCACTTCGACGAAACGCGATGCCAGTTCGTTGAGCCCGGTGTGGTCCCCGGCATTCGGCGTTACGGCTGTGGTCATCTCCTGCCCTCCGTGCAATCAGCGGCCGCTGAAAGCGGGCTTGCGTTTCTCCGAGAACGCCGCGACACCTTCCCTGAAGTCGCTGCTGGCAAGCACCGCCTCGGTATCGCGGCGGGCGATGCCGGCGGCCTCGGACGGTCCCTGCGGCAAGACCTCGCCGACAAAGCGCTTGAGCATGCTCAACACCATCGGCGCGTTCGCCTTCAGCCGCTCGGCGTAGGCCATGGCGGCCTCCATCACCTGCTCAGGCGGCACCACCTTGTTGACCAGGCCGGCCTCGTAGGCGCGCTGGGCCGGCAGATCGTCGCCGAGCAGGATGAACTCCATGGCGATCTTGTGCGGCATGCGGGCAGCGATCGAGGAGATCAGGCCGCCGGAAATGCCGACCTTGGCCTCGGGATAGCTGAAGCGGGCGCCCTCGCCGGCAACGCACAGATCGCAGAACTGCACCAGCACCACGCCGCCGCCGACGCACCAGCCATTCACCGCGGCGATCACCGGCTTGTCGACGTCGACGCCGACGCCGGGCGTGAAGCGCCAGATCTCCGGCGGCCGGTTCAGATCGGCGCCCGCGGTGAAGGCCTTCTCGCCCGAGCCGGTGAGCACGGCGACGCGGTCCTCAGAGGCCTGAAAATGCTGCCAGGCCGCACGCAGCTCCTCGCCCAGCTCGACCGACAGGGCATTGAGCTTGTCCGGCCGGTTCAAGGTGATGACGGCAATGCCGTCCTTTGACTCATAGAGCACCAGTTCGCCTGACATCGCCTCCGCCTTTCCCTGTTGTTTCCGGCTTTGTTGGCGGCCAGCCTATCAGTTTCGGCTGCCGTTCGGTCAATGCCCGGCGACATGGGACCGCCCGGCACAAGAATGTGGTCGCACAGGGAACGCCGACCGCTACCCCATTCCTCTCGTCGTCCTCGCGCTTGACGCGGGGACCCAGGGCGCGCAGGCACGGTCGTCGAAGGCACGGGGCTGACCGCCCTGGATCCCGGATCTCCGCTGCGCTGCGTCCGGGATGACGACTGAGAGCGTGCAGGGCAAGACGTCGCCCCAGCGGACAGTGTTGATCACCCGCCGATCAACGCAAGCCATTGCGCCTCGTCGATCACCTCGATGCCGAGCTCGGCCGCCTTCTTCGCCTTCGAGCCGGCGCCGGGGCCGGCAACCACGATGTCGGTCTTCTTCGAGACTGAGCCGGAGACCTTGGCCCCCAGCGCCTCGGCCCGGGCCTTGGCCTCGGAGCGCGACATCTGCTCAAGCGTGCCAGTGAAGACGATGGTCTTGTCGGCCACCGGCGAGCCTGTCTGCACCGGCGCCGCCACCTCGCTGACCTCGAGCTGGGCGGCCAGGTCGTCGAGCGCCTCGATGTTGTGCGGCTCGGCCATGAAGTCGAGCAGCGCCGCGGCGACGGTCTCGCCGATACCGTCGATCGACAAGAGCTCTTCCCAGGCCTCGCCCTCGCGGTCCTGCGCCGCGGTCACGCCGTCCATGAAGTTCCGCAATGAGCCGTAGGTGCGCGCCAGCAGCCGCGCCGTTGTCTCGCCGATATGGCGGATGCCGAGGGCATAGAGGAAGCGGTCGAGCGGAATGGTCCGCCGATCCTCGATGGCGGCGAACAGGTTGGCGACCGAGGTCTCGCCCCAGCCGTCGCGGTCGGCGAGCTTTTCTTCGGCTGAGGCGTCGTTCGCGGACAGGCGGAAGATGTCGGCTGGCGTCTTGATCAGGTCCGTCTCGTAGAACGCCTGCACCTGCTTGGCCCCCAGGCCCTCGATGTCAAAGGCGCCGCGCGAGACGAAGTGCTTCAACCGCTCGACCGCCTGGGCGGGGCAGATCAGCCCGGCGGTGCAGCGGGTATCCGCCTCGCCGGCTTCGCGCACGGCATGGCTGCCGCACACCGGGCAGACGTCGGGGAACCTGTACTTGCGGGTGCCGGCAGGGCGCTTGTCCTTCACCACCTCGAGGACCTGCGGGATGACGTCGCCGGCGCGCTGGATCACAACGGTGTCGCGCACACGGATCTCCTTGTCGGCGATGTAGTCCTGGTTGTGCAGGGTGGCGTTGGAGACCACCACGCCGCCCACCGTCACCGGCTCGAGCCGCGCCACCGGCGTCAGCTTGCCGGTGCGACCGACCTGGATGTCGATGCCGTTGACCACCGTCTGCGCCTGCTCGGCCGGGAACTTGTGCGCCGTCGCCCAGCGCGGCGAGCGGCTGACCTGGCCCAGGCGCTGCTGCCAGTCGAGCCGGTTGACCTTGTAGACGATGCCGTCGATGTCGTAGCCGAAGCCGGCGCGCGCGGCCTCGGCCGAACGGTAGTAATCGAGCATCTCCTCGGCACTGCGGCAGAGCTCGATCTGCGCCTGCACCGTCAGGCCCCATTGCCGCATCGACTGCAGCACGTCCCATTGCGTGTCGCCCGGCAGTGCCGAGACCTCGCCCCAGGCATAGGCGAAGAAGCGCAGCCGGCGGCTCGCCGTGATCGCCGGATCGAGCTGCCGCAACGAGCCCGAGGCGGCATTGCGCGGGTTGGCGTACAGCGGCTTGTCGGCTGCCTCCTGCGCCCGGTTCAGGTCGGCGAAGGCGGCATGCGACAGGTAGACCTCGCCGCGCACCTCGAAAACCTCGGGCACGCCGGCCGGCAGCACATCGGGAATATCAGCGATGGTGCGCAGGTTGGCGGTGATGTCCTCGCCCACGGTACCGTCGCCCCGGGTCGCCCCCTGGACGAGACGACCGTCCTCATAGCGCAGCGCGGCGGAGACACCGTCGACCTTGGGCTCGGCGACGACCTCGACCGTCTCCTCCGGCTCGAGGCTGAGGAAACGCCGGATTCGCACGAGGAACTCGCGCACATCGTCGTCGGCGAAGACGTTCGACAGCGAGAGCATCGGCCGGGCGTGGCGGACCTCGGCGAAGCCATCCGCCACCGGCGCGCCGACCCGCAGCGAGGGGCTGTCGGCGCGCTGCAACTCGGGAAATCGGGCCTCGATCGCGGTGTTGCGCTGGCGCAGCGCATCGTAGTCGGCATCCGAGACGCTGGGCGCGCTGTCCAGGTAGTAGCGCCGGTCGTGCTCGGCGATCTCAGCCGCCAGCCGCGCCAGCTCCTCGGCTGCCTGCTCGCGGCTCAACGCGTCGACGGCGGTGTCCCGCAACGTGCTCATGCCTGGCCCGCGAGGAGACTGTCGGCTGCGGCGCGGGCTTCGGCAGTGACCTCGGCCCCCGCCAGCATGCGGGCGATCTCTTCCCGCCGCGCGGCGGCATCGAGCGGGCGTACCAGCGTGCGGGCGCGCCCGTCGTGCTCCTCCTTCTCGATCCGCCAGTGATGGTCGGCATGTGCCGCCACCTGCGGCGAATGGGTGACGACCAGCACCTGGGCGCCGCCGGCCAGCCGGGCCAGACGTTCGCCAACCCGGCTCGCGGTGGCCCCGCCGACGCCCTGGTCGACCTCGTCGAAGATCATGCTGCGCACCTCGCGTGTTTCCGCCAACGCCACTTTCAGCGCCAGCATGATACGCGACAGCTCACCGCCCGAGGCCACCCGCATCAGCGCATCGACGGCCTGGCCCGGATTGGTCGCGATCAGGAACGCAACCCGGTCGAGGCCTTCCGGCCCCCATTCGTCTTCCGGGCGGGGTGCAACCGAAACCTCGAACCGCGCCTTGTCCAGGGCCAGCGGCGGCAGCTCGGCCGAGACCGCCGCCTGCAGTCGTGCGGCCGCTTGCCGGCGCGCCGCCGACAGGGTCTGGGCCGCGTCGTCATACCGGCCCGCTGCCGCCTCCAGCTGTCGCTGCAGGTCCGCAAGCGTCCTGGACCCGCCGTCCAGAGCCTGCAGGCGGGCCTCGAACTCCTGTCGCAGCGCCGGCAGGGCCTCCACCGTAGTGCGGTGCTTGCGCGCCGCCTCACGCAGGGCGAACAGCCGCTCTTCGATCTCGTCGAGGCGCCGCGGGTCACTGTCCAATTCGCGCGACAGCAGCCGCACCTGTTCCAGTCCTTCGGCCAGCTCCACGGCCGCCCGGTCCAACGCCTGCAGAAGCCCGTCCAGGCGGCCTTCGGCCTTGTCGGCAGCCAGCTCGATGGCACGTTGGGCGGCGCGCAGCCGGGCGTCCGCGCCATCCTGCCCGGCCAGCGCGGCGTCGGCGTCGTGCAGGGCCTGGGCAATCCGCTCGCCTTCGCGCAGCAGCGCCCGCCCCTGGCTCAGCTCCAGTTCCTCGCCCGGCTGCGGATCGAGTGCTTCCAGTTCGCCATGGACATGGCGCAGATAGTCCTCTTCGGCCTGCGCCCGCTCCAGCTCCGCCTGTGCCCGGGCCAGCGCCGCACGCGCCGTTTCCAGCGCCGCATGCCGGCGCCGGCATTCCACCACGGCATCGGCGAGGCCGCCGTACTGGTCCAGCACGGTGCGATGCATGCCGGCCCGCAGCAGACCCTGGCCGTCGTGCTGGCCGTGCACCTCGACCAGGCTGTCGCCGATGCGGCGCAACAGGGTCACGCTGACCGGCTGATCGTTGATGAAGGCCCGGCTGCGGCCGTCGGCGGATACCACCCGGCGCAACATCAGCGGGCCGTCATCGACCAGCTCCTGCTCGGCCAGCACCGCCCGGGCCGGCGCATCCGCCGGCAACTCGAATACGGCCGTTACACTGCCCTGCACGGCGCCGTCACGCACCAACCTGGCTTCCGCCCGTCCGCCCAGCGCCAGTCCCAACGCATCCAGCAGGATCGACTTGCCGGCACCGGTCTCGCCCGTCAGCACGCACAGGCCCGGCAGCAGGTCGAGATCGGCACGGTCTATCAGCACGATGTCGCGAATGGACAGCGCTACCAGCATCCCCGCCCCGTCGGCTTCAGAACACCGAGTTCCAGGTCCGGCTGATCCAGGAGCCCTCGCTCACCTCGGGCTGCAGGTTCCGCCCCGTCAGCAGGACATAGCTGTCCTGGTACCACTCGCTGCCCGGGTAGTTGTAGCCCAGCACGGCCGCCGCGGTCTGCGCCTCGTCGGTGATACCGAGGCCGAGATAGGCCTCGGTCAGCCGGTGCAGCGCCTCGGGCACGTGAGTCGTCGTCTGGTAGTTTTCGATCACGAAGCGGAAGCGGTTGACCGCGGCCGCGTATTGCTGCTGCTTCAGGTAGTAGCGACCGATCTCCATCTCCTTGCCGGCAAGGTGATCGCGGGCAAGGTCGATCTTCAGTCGGGCGTCGCGCGCGTATTCGGTATCCGGATAGCGATCGACGACGGCCTGCAGCGACTGCAGCGCCAGCCCGGTGATCTTCTGGTCCCGGCCGACGTCGGCGATCTGCTCGTAGTAGCTGATGGCGATGATGTAATAGGCGTAAGGTGCGTCCCGGTTGCCCGGGTGCAGCTGCAGGAAGCGCTGCGCCGCAAAGATCGCCTCGTCATAGTCGTTGTTCAGATAGTAGGCGTAGGCAGCCATCAGCTGCGACTTGCGGGCCCATACCGAATAGGGGTGCTGGCGCTCGACCTCGTCAAAATCGATCGCCGCCAGCTGGACATTGCCGCTCAGCAACTGGTCCATCGCCTCGTTGTAGATCTGCTCAACCGGACGCTCTTCGTAGGCCACAACATCCGACTCGCAGCCGGCGAGCCAGCCGAAGACGGGGACGAGTAGCAAGAGCAGCAGGTGAGATCGACGCATGGCGGTTCCAGTTCCGCGCAATCCCGGCGCGGCTGGACTTATACCATGTGCGTACCCGCTTGCCAGCCGGCGCGCGGCGTTAACCGTAAACGAGTACCACGTGCGTTAGCCACGATTAGCGGTTGCATTTGAGGTGAGAATCCGGCAGAAGAAATCGTGTGTGCACGGGCTGTCTGGCGACGTGTTTCGGGCCTTGTCGGAATGGGGGCGGCAAGGATTTTCCCGCAAAAGTCAGGCAATCCTGCTTGGGGAAAGCGCGGAAATTGCCGGTTTAGCTGGCATCCGCGCCAGGGGAGTTCAATGGGGAAACTCGCAAAACGCGTAGACGCGTACGTCGGGGAGAGAATTCGTGCCCGCCGGACCAGCCTGGGTCTGACCCAGGAGCATTTGGCCAATGCCCTGCAGATATCCTATCAGCAGGTGCAGAAGTACGAGACCGGAGCCAACCGTGTCAGCGCCGGTCGCCTGTTCGAACTGGCGCGCATTCTCGAAACCGATATCGCCTTTTTCTTTGAAGGTCTCGACGAAAGCACGGACGCCCAGCCGCTTGATCACGGCGGCAAGAACCGCTCGGCCATCGAGCTGGTACGCAACTTCACCACGATCCGCGATCCGGACGTGCGCGCCGCGCTCAGTGGGCTGGTCAAGAGCATCGCCCGGCCCGACGTCGATCATTCAGCATCGCTCTGACCCAGCTGCCATTGCCTGCCGGCGCGGTCGCCTGACCGGACGTCCGGCAAGCTGGCGGGTCGTGACTGCGTCGGGGTAGGCGCGGCAGCGCCGTCGCTGAGGTACGCCGGGCCGCTCAGGCGGTCGCGGCGAGCCGATCGCCGGCGACCACGCCCTGTTGCCACGCGGCGACGGGGGCGACATGGGTCGGCTGCGCCACCGCTTCGGTGATCTCCCACGCCTGCGGATCGGCGAACAGCTTACGCAGCAGGCAGTTGTTCAGGCGGTGACCCGAACGCAGGCCGGCAAAATGGCCGAGCAACGGCCCGCCGGCGAGGAACAGATCGCCGACCGTGTCGAGCACCTTGTGACGCAGGAACTCGTCGCCGTAGCGCAAGCCGCCCTCGTTCATGACCTGATGGTCGTCGCTGATGACGACGACGTTGTCGAGCGAACCGCCGCGGGCGAGGCCCAGCTCCAGCAGCTTGTCCACGTCACGCTCGAAGCCGAACGTGCGCGCGCGGCAGATCTCGCGCTTGAAGCCGCCGTTATGCAAATCGAAGAAGCCGGCCTGCCTGGCGATGGCCGGAGATTCGAAGTTGATCTCCAGCGACACCGAGAAACCCGCCGACGGCATCACCGCCACGCGCGCCTCGCCGTCGCTCAGTTCGATCTCGCGCAATACCCGGATGGCCCGGCGCGGCGCATCCTGTGCCACCACGCCGGCGCAGTCGATCAGGAACACGAAAGGCGCGGCCGAGCCGTCCATGACCGGCACTTCCGGTCCGTTCAGCTCGACCAGGACATTGTCGATGCCACAACCGGCCAGGGCGGCAAGCAGGTGCTCGATCGTCGCGACCTTGACCTCGTCGTCGTTGCCGATGGTGGTGCACAGGGTGGTGTCAGTGACATGGTCCCAGCGCGCCGGTACGCGGGCGTCGCGGTCGAGGATATCGGTACGCAGGAAGACAACGCCGGTGTCGGCGTCCGCAGGACGGAGGACCATCTGCACCTTGACCCCGCTATGCAGGCCGACGCCGGTGCAACTGATCGCGTTCTTCAGGGTTTGCTGCTGCAACGCTACATTCCACTATTCAGGTACAAACACGATTGCCGTGGATCTCGGCTTCACCGACCCGCTGTCGCAGGTCATCCGTTCCCGTCCTGATCCCGTTTCCTTACCCGTCGACCGTGAGGCCCTTGAGACTGCGGCGCGCCTGGATATCTGTTGCAGCGACCGGCAACGGTAACGTTAAGGCAACGTCCCGTGCGCTCGACTGCGGTGAATCCCCGGCTCCCTGGACCTTTTTGCCACTCTTTGTGGTTACTTTGAGCTGCGGCCTACTTAGCAACCGCCCCGTCAAGCGACAAATCACTCTTTATTACAATTCGTTACGCCATTTACCACGCCGTCGGCCGGGGCGGCGGTGCCGCCCCGGCGACCACGTCAGTTGGCCTGACGGCGCAGAAAAGAGGGGATCTCGAGCAGATCTTCCTCTTCCGTCAGGTTCGATAGCCGGTCGGCCGGCTCCGGGCCCTTGAGAGACGGCGCCTCCGGCCGGGCGGCCGGCTGAGGCGCCGGGGCGGGAGCCGGTGCCGGCGTTTCGCTGGCACTCTCCGCCACCGGCGCGGCACTCGTGCCGGTCATCCGACGGAACAGCGAGAAGCCCCGGCCGCGCTTGGGTTCGGCCCGTCGCCCGGCATTCACGGCCTCGGCTTCGTTCATCGGATCCGGTCGCCCGAGCGGCGCACGCTGCGCCGCCGGCCGTGCCGGCTCCGGGACGATGAACGGCTCGTCTGCCGCGCTTTCCGTCGCCGTCGCCGCCGGCACGTCGATCAGCTCCGGCGTCGGCTGCATCGGCTTGGGTGGCGGCACCTGCTCGGCGGCGGTCAGGGTCAACAGATCCTCGACCATCGTCGGCGCTTCCGCCGTTGCCGCCGCCGTCGCCGGCCCTGTCGCCGTGGCAACGACCTCACTGCCACGGCGCGGCATTGCCGGGGCCGGTTCGTGGCTGCTCACCGGCTGGCTCACCGCCGATTCCGCAGGCCCTGCCGGCAGCGTCTGGCGCGCCGGCTCGCTGCTCACCGGCGCCGGCTCTGCAGGCACCTCGGCGCCAGGCACATCGCCGGCATCGTCGTCTGCGGCGCCGTCCGCAACCGTGCGTCCGGCCACGGCGGCCAGCCGCGGCTTCAACACCGGCGGCCGCGCGCTCATGGCGTCGGCCTCGATGCCGGTGGCAACGACCGACACCCGCATGCGACCGTTGAGGGCGTCGTCAAGTGCGGAGCCGACGATGATGTTGGCCTCCGGATCGACTTCCTCGCGGATCCGGTTGGCCGCCTCGTCGACCTCGTACAGGGTGAGGTCCATGCCGCCGCTGATGTTGATCAGCACGCCGCGAGCCCCGCGCATCGAGACATCGTCGAGCAGCGGATTGGAGATCGCCGCCTCGGCGGCATCCAGCGCCCGCTTCTCGCCTTCGGCCTCGCCGGTCCCCATCATCGCCTTGCCCATCTCGGCCATCACCGTCTTCACGTCGGCGAAGTCGAGGTTGATCAGGCCCGGCTGCACCATGAGATCGGTGATCCCGCGCACACCGGAGTGCAGCACGTTGTCCGCCATGGTGAAGGCATCGGCAAAGGTGGTCTTCTCGTTGGCAATGCGGAACAGGTTCTGGTTGGGAATGATGATCAGCGTGTCGACGAACGCCTGCAGTTCCTCGATCCCCTTCTCCGCGATCGTCATGCGGTGGGTGCCTTCGAAATGGAACGGCTTGGTCACCACACCGACGGTCAGAATACCCTGGTCGCGCAGCGATTCCGCGACCACCGGCGCGGCGCCTGTGCCGGTGCCACCGCCCATGCCGGCGGTGATGAAGGCCATGTGGGTGCCGCTCATGTGATCGAGGATGTGATCGATCGCCTCTTCGGCGGCGGCCCGGCCGATGTCCGGCCTGGCGCCGCAGCCCAGGCCCTGGGTGATGCTGGCGCCGAGCTGGATGCGGCGTTCCGCTGAGCTCTGCGCCAGCGACTGGGCATCCGTGTTGGCGACGATGAAGTCGACGCCTTCCAGGCCGGACGTGATCATGTTGTTGACGGCATTGCCGCCGGCGCCGCCGACGCCGATGACGACGATGCGCGGCTTCAGTTCGGTGGTCTGTGGTGCGCTGAGGTTAATGGTCATACTGGCCTCCTTGGAATTTGCCCTCCAGCCTGCAGTGTCGGCACTGACTCCTGTTCGTTCCGCCCGGTCGGCGCGCCGAGACCGACATGGCTAGAAATTCTCCCGTAACCAGCGGCCCAGACGGGCCAGACGGCCGGCCGCAACCGCGCCTTGCGGCACGACCGGCAACGCGTGACGCTCACGCACGGCGTGCGCCAGCAATCCTGCGCAGACCGCAAAGGCCGGACCGTCGGTGGCCTCGGCCAGGCCCTGGATGCGAAGCGGCCGGCCGATGCGGACCTGCTTGTCGAGAATTCGGGCGGCGAGCTCGCGGGCGCCTGTGAGCAGGCTGGCACCGCCGGTGAGCACGGCGCGCCGGCCGGCCACGCGGGCAAAGCCGCTGGCGTGCAGCCGGTCGCGCACCAGTTCCAGGGTCTCTTCGATGCGCGGCTGAATGATGCCGATCAGCATTGAGCGCGGAACATGGTGGATGGCGTTGGCGCCGCTCTCGCCGATCTGCGGCACGGCCACCATGTCGCCATCGTCGGCAGGACCGGCGATGGCGCTGCCGTACAGCGTCTTCAGGCGCTCGGCGCTGCGCGTCGGCGTCGACAGGCCGCGCGCGATGTCACTGGTGACGTGCCCGCCGCCGACCGGGATCACGTCGGCATGCACCAGGTGGCCGTCGTAGAACACCGCCAGGCTGGTGGTGCCGCCGCCCATGTCGATCAGCGTCACCCCCAGATCGGTCTCGTCCTCGACCAGCGTCGACAGACCGGCGGCATAGGGCGACAGCACCAGCGCCTCGACCTCAAGGTGGCAGCGTTCGGTGGTCAGGCGCAGGTTGCGGATCGCCCCCGGGGCGGCAGAGATGGCGTGCAGGTTGACGCCCAGGCGCGAACCGAACATGCCGCGCGGGTCGCGATAGCCGGGGGTGCCGTCGATGGCGTAGCCGGCGGGGATGGCATGCACGATCTGTCGCTCGCCGGCCTGCTCCGAGGCCAGGCCACGGGCCTGATGCAGCGCCCGAGTGAGGTCCGTGGCGCTGATCTCATGGCCCGAGATCGCCACTTCGACGTTGATCGTATGCGACGCCGGTCGGCCGCCCGACAGGCTCAGCACGACGCGCTCGACCGTATCCCTGGCCATGCGCTCGGCCGCGTCGACCGCCGAGCGGATGCAACCCTCGACCGCTTCCATGTCCAGCACCGTGCCGGCGCGCAGGCCGTGCGAAACCTGGTGGCCGATGCCGATCACCCGGACCCCGCCGTTGCCGTCGGCGCGGGCGACGAAGCAGCAGACCTTGGTGCTGCCGACATCGAGGGCCACGATGAGGCCGTTGCGTGCGCCCGCCATCGTCAGGTGTCCTTGCCGCCGGTCTGCCGCTGCGCCGCTGCCGCGGGCGTCAAGCGGACCACCAGGCGGTCCGGCAGGCGCAGATCGATGACGGCGACGTCTCGGGCCAGGATGTCGTGCTCGCGGCTGAGGCGGGCGAGCCGGGCCCAGGCCGCGGCGGAGTCGCGCTCTGGCAGGTTGACGTCGACGCCGCTCTTCATGCGCAGGTTCCAGCGCCGGCGACCGACCCGCACGGCGGTTTCGACCTGCGCGAACAGCACCGGCTCCCGCGCCAGCAGGTCGAGCAGGCTGGCCGCGTGCTGCGGCGCGTCGGGCCCGATGACAACCGGCAGGCTGGCGAAGCGACCGAGCCGCTTGCGGGTGATCGGCTCGCCATCGCGGTCGATCAGCAGATGCCGCCCGCCCTGCTGCCACAGCGCCAGCGGCTGCCGCTCTTCGATCCGGACAATGATCGTATCCGGCAACCGGCGTGCCACCTGGGCCTGCTTGACCCAGCCCAGGCGCAGCAGGCGCTCGCGTGCCGCGGCCGGATCGAAGCGGGCAATCGACTCGCCGCGGCGCACGGCCAGGGCGTTGAGGATCTGTTGCTTGCTGGTCTCGCTGCGCCCGGTGACGAAGACCTCGCGCACCTCGAGCCCGGCAGAAACCAGCTGGCGATGCACGAAACGCGCGCTGACGTCGCCCGCGGCGGCCAGCCAGCCCGACTGCCATAGCCACCAGCTGCCGCCGGTGAGCGAAGCGCCGGCGAACAGCGCCACCGAAGCAGTCAGCAGCAGCCGGCGCTGGCGGTGGCTCAACACCATGCGCCGGCGGCGGCCACGGCCGCGGCCCTTGCCTTTGCGCTTGCGGCGGAGGAAGGCTAGCGCTGGCATCCGGCGTCCTCCACCAGCCAGCAGACCAGCTCCTGGAACGAGATGCCCTGATGCGCGGCGATCTCGGGCACCAGGCTCAGCGGCGTCATGCCCGGCTGGGTATTGACCTCGAGCATGAACAGCCGGCCCGGCTCGCCGTCGGTGTCGTCGTAGCGCATGTCGGCCCGGCTGACCCCGCTGCAGCCGAGCACCGCATGCGCCAATTCCGACAGCCGCATCGCCTCGGCGTAGGCGTCTTCATGGATCGGCGCCGGCATGAAATGCGTCGCCTTGCCGTCGGTGTACTTCGCCTCGTAGTCGTAGAAGCCGCTGTGGGCGCGGATCTCCACGACGCCCAGGGCCCGGCCGTCCATCACCGCGATCGACAGCTCCCGCCCCGGCACGAAGCTCTCGGCCAGCACCTCGTCGCCGTAGTCCCAGTCGTCGCCGATCGGCGACCGATTGTCGCCGGCCTCGACCACGCGCACACCGCAGGTCGAACCCTCGGCCACCGGCTTGACGACGTAGGGCCGCGCCAGCGGATCGCCGGCCCGCACCGCATCGACGCTGCTGACCACGCCGGTCGGACAGGGAATCCCGACGGTCTCGAACAACTGCCGCGCGGTCGGCTTGTACATCGCCAGAGCCGAGGCACGGACACCGGAATGCGTGTAAGGCAGGGCCAACAGCTCGAGCAGGCCCTGCACGCAGCCGTCCTCGCCGAACGGGCCGTGCAGGGCATTGAACACGACGTCGGGCGACGTTTCGGCGAGACGGCGCGCCAGGGCGCGGTCGGCGTCGATCTCGCTGACCCGATAGCCGCCATCGCGCAGCGCCTGCGCGCAGGCCGCGCCGGTCACCAGCGAGACCTCGCGTTCGGCGGACCAGCCGCCCATCAGCACGGCGACATGGCGGCTCATGCCGGCACCTCGCGCATGCCCGCGGCGTGCTCGCCGATGCGGCGGATCTCCCACTCGAGCGTGATGCCACTGTCTTCGCGCACCCGCCGACGTACTTCCTCGCCCAGCGCCTCCAGGTCGGCGGCGGTGGCGCCGCCGGTGTTGACCAGGAAGTTGCAGTGTTGCGGCGACACCATGGCTCCGCCCTGGCGCAGGCCGCGACAGCCGGCACGGTCGATCAGTTGCCAGGCCTTCGCCTCCGGCGGGTTCTTGAACGTGCTGCCGCCGGTCCGCGTCTTAACCGGCTGGCTGTCGACCCGTGCCGCGGCAATCTCGTCCATCCGGGCGGCGATGGCCGCGCGCTCGCCGGGCTGGCCATGCAGCTCGGCCTCGGTGAAGATCCAGTCGTCCGGCGCCGCGCAACGCCGATAGGTCATGCCCAAGGCGTCGATGCCGACCGTGTGCAGGCGGCCGCTGCCGTCAACGGCGCTGGCACGGACCAGGATGTCCTTGTACTCGCGGTCATAGGCGCCGGCGTTCATTCGAATGCCACCGCCGACGCTGCCTGGAATGCCGCGCAGGAACTCCAGGCCGGTCAACGACGCCTCGCGGGCGGCGATGGCGACATTGGCGTTGGCGGTCGCGGCGCCGACGCTCAGCCTATCGCCGGTCGTCCGGACGTAGCTGAACGGCCGCCCCAGGCGCAGCACCACACCGCGGACGCCACCGTCGCGCACCAGCAGATTGGCACCGGCACCGATCACGGTGACCGGCACGTCGGCCGGACGTGCAGCCAGGAACTGGGCCAGATCGGCGTGGTCGGCCGGCCGGAACAACACCTCGGCCGGGCCGCCGACGCCGAACCAGGTCAGGGGGCCCAGCGCGGCCTGCTCCTCGTAGCTGCCACGCACGGCCGGCAGGCGCTCTACGAGACGTTGCTGGCGTGCCGGCATCATCGTGCCCTCGCCCCCGCCGGTGGTGCCTGCAGACGTGCGGCCAGTTCGGCCGGCAGCGCCTGCGCCCACTGCGTCACCGTGCCGGCGCCCAGGCACACCACCAGGTCACCCGCGCTCGCCGCCTCCGCCAGCAGCGGCGCCAGCGCCTCCGGGCCGTCCAGCGGCAGCACCCGCCGGTGGCCCCGGTCGCGCAGGCCGTCGATCAGGGCATCGCGGTCAATGCCGGGGATCGGCGCCTCACCGGCCGCATGCACCGGCGCCACGATCACGGCGTCGGCGTCGTTGAAGCAGGTGCAGAAATCCTCGAACAGATCGCGCAGGCGGCTGTAGCGGTGCGGCTGCACGACGGCAAACACCCGGCCCTGGCAGACGCTGCGCGCGGCCTTGAGCACCGCGGCGATCTCCACCGGATGATGACCGTAGTCGTCGATCACGCCGATCCCGCCGGCTTCGCCGGTGCGGGTGAAGCGCCGCTTGACCCCGCGGAAGCCGGCGAAGGCCGAGCGCATCACGTCGTCCGCAATGCCCATCTCCAGACCGACGGCAATGGCACCGAGGCAATTCAGGACGTTGTGTTCGCCGTGCATCGGCAGCAGCACATCGGCGATGCGTCGCGGCGGCGTATGGCCGAGCCGGTCCGAGACTTCGACCGCAAAGCGGGTGCCGTCCGCGGTGGTCACGAGATCGCAACCACGCACCGTCGCCTGGGGCGAGAAGCCGTAGGTGTGAATGCGGCGGTCGGTGACCCGGCCGATCAGCGCCTGCACTTCCGGGTGGTCGATGCACATGGCGGCAAAGCCGTAGAACGGCAGGTTCTCGACGAACGCCTGGAAGGCGGCGCGCTCGGTGTCGAAGTCGCCGTAGAAGTCCAGGTGCTCGGGATCCATGTTGGTGACCACGGCAATGGTCGCCGGCAGCTTGACGAAGGAGCCGTCGCTCTCGTCGGCCTCGACCACCATCCAGTCGCCGGCACCCAAACGTGCATTGGTGCCATAGGCGTTGATGATGCCGCCGTTGATCACCGTTGGGTCGAAACCGGCGGCATCCAGCATCGCTGCCACCAGCGAGGTCGTCGTCGTCTTGCCGTGGGTCCCGGCGACGGCGATCGACCATTTCAGCCGCATCAGCTCGGCCAGCATCTCCGCCCGGCGTACCACCGGGATCATCGCCGCCCGCGCCGCCTGCACCTCGGGGTTCTCGGCGCCGACCGCCGACGAGACGACGACCACCTGCGCCGCGCCGACGTTGTCACCGGCATGGCCGACCGCCACCGGGATGCCGAGCTCGCGCAGCCGGCGGACGTTGGCGCCGTCGGCCTGGTCCGAGCCCTGCACCTGGTAGCCCAGGTTGTGCATGACCTCGGCGATCCCGCTCATGCCGATGCCGCCGATGCCGACGAAATGGATCACACCGATATCGAGGGGCAGGCTTCTCATGCCGCCGCTCCTGCCCGCGCGCGGTCGCCGATCGCGGTTCCCGCCGCCACGGCCTCGACGAGATCGGCCAGCCGCGCCGCCGCATCAGGTCGGCCGGCCGCCGCTGCCCGCTGCGCCGTCGCCGTCAGCCGTTCGGGCGTGGCAGCAAGCGCCTGCAACAGATCGGCCAGCCAGGCAGCCGTGAACGCCGGCTGCGGTTGCGTCCAGGCGGCTTCGCTCCCGGCCAAAGCCGCCGCGTTGCGGGTCTGATGATCGTCCGCGGCATGGAGATAGGGGATCAGCACGGCCGGCCTGCCGGCGACGGCGATTTCGCTGACCGTTCCGGCGCCGGCACGGGCAATAACCAGATGCGCCGCCGCCAGACGCGCCGGCATGTCGTCGAAGAACGTCGCCACGTCGGCGGTCACACCGGTCGCGGCATAGGCATCGCGCACGGCCTGCAGGTCTTCCTGTCGGGCCTGCTGGACCACCGACAGCCGCGCCCGCAGCGCCGCCGGCAGCGCGGCCACCGCCTGCGGTACGACAGCGGCGAACACCGACGCCCCCTGACTGCCGCCGAAGACCAGCAGCCGGAACTCCCCGTCCGCGCCCGGCGCCTGGTAGGCCAGGCTGCGCAGCGCCTGGACCTCGGGGCGGATGGGGTTGCCGGTCTCGACGATCCGCACCTGACCGGCCGGCGGGAGCGCTGCCGTATCGGCGAACGACAGGGCGATCGCATCGACCCGGCGCGCCAGCAGCCGGTTGACCCTGCCCAGCACGGCGTTCTGTTCGTGCACCAGGCGCGGCAGCGACAGCAGGCGTGCCGCCAGCATGGTCGGCAGCGACGGATAGCCACCGAAGCCGACCACCGCGGCGGGCAGCAACCGCCGGCACAGCCGGTAGGCCTGCAGCACGCCCAGCAGGATCTGCCCCATGGCCAGTAGCTTGCCGGCGGGACCACGCGCCGATGGCGTGCCGGCGGCGACCCGGTAGACCGGGGCGGCGCCGAACAGGCGGCCGTAGTCGCCGCCGCGCCGGTCGGTGACAATGCCGACGGCGCGGCCGCGGGCGCTGAGCTCGGCAGCCAGCGCCTGGGCCGGAAAGACATGCCCGCCGGTACCGCCCGCGGCCAGCAGGATCGCGCCGCTCATGGCTCGCCCCCGCCGCCGGGGCGCCGGCGGGTCAAGGCCAGCAGCATGCCCACGCCCAAAGCCGTCGCCAGCAACGACGAGCCGCCGTAGGAGACGAACGGCAACGTCATGCCCTTGGTCGGCAGCACGTTGAGATTGACGCCGATGTTGATCACCGCCTGCAGGCCGAACAGCGCCGCCAGACCGGTGGCCGCCAGCAGCACGAACAGATCCTCCTCGCGCAGCAGGCGCAGAATGCCGCGCAGCGTGACGAAGGCGAACAAGCCGACGATCAGCAGGCAGGCGAGCAGGCCGAACTCCTCGCCGGCGACCGAGAAGATGAAGTCCGTGTGGGCATCGGGCAGGACATTCTTGACCGAGCCTTCGCCTGGCCCCTGGCCAAGCAGGCCGCCGCGGTTGAACGCCTCCATCGCGCGGTCGATCTGGTAGGAGTCGCCACTCGACGGATCGAGGAAGCGGTCGACCCGGCTGGTCACGTGGGGGATCGTCAGGTAGGCGGTGACGGCGCCGCCGACGGCGGCCAGGCCGAGGCCGATGACCCAGACCATGGGCAAGCCGGCGACGAAGAACTGCACGAACCACACGGCGGTCACCACGGCGGTCATGCCGAAGTCCGGCTGCAGCAGCAGCAGCGTGATGATCAGGGCATAGAGCCCGCCGCAGATGGCCACCGATGGCGGCGCCTCGTCATCGCTACGGGCGGCAAACAGCCAGGCGGCGACGACGGCGAAGCAGGGCTTGACGAACTCGCTCGGCTGCAAAGAGAACCCGCCCAGCAGCAGCCAGCGCTGGGCCCCCTTGACCTCGACGCCGACGACAAGCGTCGCCGCGGTAAACAGCAGGCCACAGGCGAGCCCCAGCACGGCCACCCGGCGGACGCCGCGCGGCGACAGCATCGACATCCCGACCAGGATCAAGCCGGCCGGCAGCAGGAAGGCGAAGTGCCGGCGGGCAAAATGAAAGGACTCCAGGCCAATGCGCTCGGCGACGGCCGGACTTGCCGCGAGCGACAGCAGGGCGCCGATCGACACCAGCAGCACGACGGCCAGCAGGCTCCAGCGGTCGACCGTCCACCACCAGCGGCCGACAATGGAGGTATCCGTGCGGGCGAACGTGCTCATCCACACCCCCCGACACAACGGTTCCGCGGCGCCGTCGCCGTGAGCGAAGCGGCCAGGTCACGGAAGGCGTCGCCACGGTCCTCGAAGCTGTCGAACTGGTCGAAGCTGGCACAGGCCGGTGAGAGCAAGACCACGCCGCCGCCTGCCGCCCGCGCCGCCGCGGCGGCCGCCGGCACCGCCGTCGCCAGGTCGCCGCAGATCTCGTGCGGCACCGCCTCGCCCAGCGTCGCGGCGAAAGGCGCCGCCGCCTCGCCGATCAGGTAGGCACCGGCAAGCTTGGGGAAATAGGGTCGCAGGGCGTCGATCCCGCCCGCCTTGGCCCGGCCGCCGGCGATCCAGTAGATCCGCTCGTAGGCGGCCAGAGCATGCGCCGCGGCTTCCGCATTGGTCGCCTTGCTGTCGTTGACGAACAGCACGCGACCGTCGCGGCCGACGACCTCCATCCGGTGAGGCAGACCCGGGAAGCTGTGCAGGGCCCCGCCGATCTGTGCCGCCGACAGCCCCAGCGCCTCGGCCACGGCGAAGGCGACCGCCGCGTTCTGCCAGTTGTGAGGTCCCTTCAGCGTCTCGACACCGCGCAGGTCGGCCAGACAGACCTTGGTGCAGCCGGCATGCCGATAGAGGGCGCCGTCCTTGGCGAAGACGCCCTCACGGGCATGGCGGCCAACGGCGACCTCGATCAGTCGGCGGCCCTGCGCGCGCATCGCCTGTGCCACCTCGACCGACCACGCATCGTCGGTGCCGATCACCAGCAGACCGCCGGGCGGCGTCATCTCCAGCAGCCTGCGCTTGGCGGCGACGTAGCCCTGCATGCCGCCATGCCGGTCCAGGTGATCGGGACTGAGGTTGATCAGCACCGAAACCTGCGGCCGCAGGCGGGTGCACAGGTCGATCTGATAGGACGACAGCTCCAGGACGTAGACGCCGTTGGCCGGCAGCACCTCCAGGTCCAGCACCGGTCGGCCGAAGTTGGCGCCGGTTTCGACCGCCAGCCCGGACTGCCGCAGGATGTGGCCCAGCAGCGCCGTCGTCGTCGACTTGCCGTTGGTACCGGTGATGGCGACGATGCGGGCGCGTGGGCGGGTGCGCGCGAACAGCTCCACATCGCCCAGCACTTCCGCGCCCAGGTCGCGGGCCAGCGTCACCGCCGCATGGGGCGACGGGTGGGTCAGCGGCACGCCCGGGCTGAGCACCAGGGCGGCAATCCCGGCCCAGGCCTGCGCGTCCGGGGCCGCGGACCGCCCACCGGCCTCGGTGGCAGCGGCACGACGCGCCGGATCGTCGTCCCAGGCCAGGACCTCGGCGCCGCCGGCGCTGAGCGCCCGCACCGTGCTCAAGCCGGACCGGCCGAGGCCGAACACGGCCACCTTGCGATCGCGATATGCGTCGACGACGATCACGGCGCTACCTCAACTTCAGCGTCGCCAGGCCGAACAGCGCCAGCACCACGGCGATGATCCAGAAACGAATGACGATGGTCGGCTCGGCCCAGCCTTTCTGCTCGTAGTGGTGGTGCAGCGGCGCCATGCGGAACACGCGCCGCCCGGTGGTCTGATAGGAGGCCACCTGCACGATCACCGAGACCGTCTCGAGCACGAACAGCCCACCGATGATGGCCAGCACCAGCTCGTGCTTGGTGACCACGGCCACCGCACCGAGACCGCCGCCCAGGGCCAGCGATCCGGTGTCGCCCATGAACACCATCGCCGGCGGCGCGTTGTACCAGAGGAAGCCGAGGCCGGCGCCGACCAGGGCGCCGCAGTAGACCGCGAGCTCGCCGGCACCCGGGACGAAGTGGATCTGCAGGTAGTTCGAGAATACCGAGTTGCCGACCAGGTAGGCGATCAGGGCGAAGGCCGAGGCGGCGATGATGATCGGACCGATGGCCAGGCCATCAAGGCCGTCGGTCAGGTTGACCGAGTTGGAGGCGCCGACCATGACGATGATCGCCAGCGGCACGAACATCAGGCCGAGCGGCAGCAGCAGGTCCTTGAAGAACGGCAGCGCCAGGCTGGTCGACAGCTCGGCCGGCAGCAACGAGACGATCCACACGGCGGCGACCAGGGCGATGGCAACTTCGAACAGCAGCTTGATCTTGCCGGGTACACCACGGACGTTGGCCCGCGTCACCTTCAGGTAGTCGTCGACGAAGCCGATCAGGCCGAAGCCGCCGGTGACCAGCAGCACCGCCCAGACGAACCGGTTGCTCAGGTCCGCCCACAGCAGCGTCGACACCGACAGCGCCAGCAGGATCAGGAAGCCGCCCATCGTCGGCGTACCCTGCTTGGCGATCAGATGCCGCTCCGGCCCGTCGTCGCGGATCGGCTGACCCTTGCCCTGGCGGCTGCGCAGCCAGCGGATCACGGACGGACCGAAGATGAAGCTGATGATCAACGCCGTCATCACCGCCGCCCCGGTGCGGAAGGTGAGGTAGCGGAAGACGTTGAAGAAGATGAACTCGTCGGCCAGGGGGGCCAGCAGGTTGTACAGCATCCGAACCCCTTCAGCCGTTCGCCGCGGCAGCATCGCCGCCCAGGGTCAGCAGGGCCGCGACAATCGGCGCCATCTGCATGCCGAGCGAACCCTTGACCAGGACCACATCGCCACCCCGGACGTTGGCCAGGACCAGCGGCAGCAGCGCGTCCGCATCGCCGGCATGGGCACCGCGCAGCCGCTTCGGCAGCGCCGCCATCAACGCCGCGGTGTGCGGCCCGCAGCCCAGCACCAGATCAATGTCCTCGCGCTGAAGATCGGCGGCCAGCTCGCGATGCAGCGTCTCAGCCGTATCACCCAGTTCCAGCATGTCGCCGAGCACGGCGATGCGGCGGCCGCGACCGTGGGTCTTGGAGCCGCCCAGCACCTCGAAGGCGGCCCGCATCGCTGCCGGACTGGCGTTGTAGGCCTCGTCGATCAGATCGAAGTTGCCGAACGGCGCGCGCACGCGATGCCGGCGTCCGCGTCCCGCTGGCGCCGTCAGGCTCGCCAACGCCAGCACCGCCTTGCCGAGGTCCGCGCCCAGCGCCTGCACCGCGGCCAGCACCGCCAGGCTGTTGTTCGCCCAGTGCCGGCCCGGCGTGCCGATCTTGTAGGTCACGGTGACGCCATCGATTTCCGCCGTCATGCAGCTGCAGGTGGCATGGGCGGACAGCTTGAGCAGGCGGGCGTCGGCCTCGGCATGACTGCCGAAACTCAGTACGCGGCCGGCGCCCGCCCGCTCGGCGGCGGAACGCAGCCGCTCGAAATGCTCGCTGTCACGGTTGATGATGGCCGTGCCGCCCGGCTCCAGGCCAACGAAGATCTCTGCCTTGGCATCGGCGATCTGCGCAACCGAGTCGAAGAACGCCAGGTGGGCCGGGGCGATGGCAGTGATGATGGCCACATGCGGCCGCACCAGCCGGCTCAGCGGCGCGATCTCGCCGGCGTGGTTCATGCCCAGCTCGAACACGCCATAGGCACAGTCCCGCGGCATCCGGGCCAGGCTCAAGGGTGCGCCCCACTGATTGTTCAGGTTGCCGGCACTGGCGTGGGTCACCCCGTCCTTCTTGAGCGCCGCCCGCAAGGCTTCCTTGGTCCCCGTCTTGCCGACACTGCCGGTGATCGCGGCAATCCGCGCCGGCGTGCGCGAGCGCGCAGCGCCGCCCAGCGCCTGCAGAGCCACCATGGTGTCGCCAACCAGAAGCAGAGGCGCGTCGTCGGGTACGTCGGTCGGGCGTTCACTGACCACGGCGGCAGCCGCTCCGGCCTGCAGGGCCGCGGCAACGAACTGGTGGCCGTCGAAGTTCGGCCCGGCCAGGGCAACGAACAGATCGCCGGGCTCGACCGAGCGGCTGTCGATCGAGACGCCGTTTGCCTGCCAGTGGCCGCGGACCTCGCCGGCCGTGGCCGCCGCCGCGTCGGCGCTGGTCCACAGCGGCTCAGTCACGTCGGCCTCCATCGACCGCCTCGACCGCCACGCGGGCGGCACTGGCATCGTCGAACGGGCGCAGCTCGTCGCCGATCCGCTGGCCCTGCTCGTGACCCTTGCCGGCGATCAGCAGCACGTCACCGTCGGCCAGCTGCCGGACGCCGTCGCGAATGGCCTCGGCACGGTCGCCGATCTCGCGGCCGCCGGGGCAACCGGCCAGGGCCTGCCGGCGGATCTCGGCCGGATCCTCGCTGCGCGGATTGTCATCGGTGACTATGACGTGATCGGCCAGTTCGGCGGCGATGCGGCCCATTTCCGGGCGCTTGCCGGGATCACGGTCGCCGCCGCAGCCGAAGATCACCACCAGGCGACGGCGGGTGTGAGGCCGCAGCGCCTCGAGTGCCTTTCGCAGCGCGTCGGGCTTGTGCGAGTAGTCCACGTAAATACGCCCGCCGGCGTTCGTCTGCGCGACCGGCTCCAACCGTCCCCGCACGCCGACCAGGTCTTGGGCTGCCGTACAGGCAGCAGCGGCATCGCTGCCGCAGGCCAGCACCAGGCCGAGCGCACACAGCACGTTCTCGGCCTGGAACGCCCCGATCAAGGGCAGATCCAGCTCGGTTTCGTGACCGTCGACCCGCAGGGACAGCCGTTGCCCGCCGGTCCGCGCCGTGCGCCCGACCAGTTCGATGTCGGCATCACCGGCACCGTAGGTCAGCACCCGCTGGCCGCGCTGGCGACACAGACGCTGCAGGGCCAGCCCGTGTTCCGACGCCAGCGGCAGCACGGCCACGCCGTCGGCGGGCAGGACCGTGTCGAACAGGAGCTGCTTTGCCCGGAAATAGGCATCGGCGTCGGGGTGATAGTCCAGATGGTCGCGCGACAGGTTGGTGAACCCGGCTGCACTGAGCCGCACCCCGTCGAGGCGGTGCTGGTCCAGGCCGTGGCTGGAGGCTTCCAGCGCCAGCCGTTCGACGCCCGCCTCGGCCAGGCGGCGCAGGGCCCGGTGCAGCGTCACCGGCTCGGGCGTGGTGTGCGCCAGGGCTTCCGTTGCATGTGGCGAGATCACCCCCAGCGTGCCCAGCGAGCCCGCCTGATAGCCCATCCGGGTCCAGATCTGGCGGGTGAAGTCGGCAACCGAGGTCTTGCCGCTGGTGCCGGTGACCGCGGCAATCGTCGCCGGCTGGCCGGCGTAGAAGCGGGCAGCACAAAGGGCAAAGCTGCGCCGGGGCTCGGGATCCTCCAGCAGCGGTACCGCCAGCTGCCTCCGGATCCGTCCGGTCCGCGCCAGCACGGCGGCGGCACCACGGGACAGCGCATCGTCGACGAAGTCGGCGCCGTCACTGACCGTGCCCGGCAGGGCAGCAAATAGAAAGCCCGGCGCGACCTCGCGGCTGTCGGCGCTCAGGCCGCGGATCTCGCTGTCGCGACCGCGGTTGACGGTCACCCCGGTGAGTTCAGAAAGAAGCAAGTTTCTGCCCCCGACCAGCATTCGGCAATGCGAGGGCGTCTCGCACCGCCGGCGACTGCATATCCACAGGGGCAACGCCCAGCAGCGGCGCGATCCGGGCGATGACACGGCCCGCCAGCGGTGCCGCCGTCCAGCCGGCGCTGGCGAAGCCATAGGTCGCCTTGGTGCCTGTGGGCTCGTCCAGCAGCACGTAGACCACGTAGCGCGGCTCGGTCATCGGAAAGGCGGCGATAAAGGACGACAGCAGAGCCGTGCGGCGATAGCCGTTCACCGCCGCCTTCTCCGCCGTGCCCGTCTTGCCGCCGACGGCGAAGCCGGGCACCTCGGCCTTGCCGCCGGTGCCGTGGGTGACCACCAGACGGAGCAGCCGACGCATCAGATCGGAGGTGCGTGGCGTCACCACGCGCTGGCCGACCGGCAGGTCCGCATCGGCCTTGCGCAGGGTCGGCGGCAGCAGCACGCCGCCGTTGACCAGGGCGCCAAAGGCACTGGCCAGCTGCAACGGGCTGATGGCAATGCCGTGGCCGTAGGCCGCGGTCATGATGTTGACATCGCGCCAGCGCTCCGGTGACAGCGGGGCGCCCAATTCCGGCAGCTCCAGCACCGGCCGGCGCAGCAGGCCCAGGCGGCGCATGAAGGTCTGCTGTCCCTCGCCGCCGACGTCCATGGCCATCTTCGCCGCACCGATATTGGAGGAGTAGATCAGGATCTCCGGCACCGAAAGCCAGCGCTTCTTGGCGTGGTCGTCCCGGATCAGAAAACGCGAGATGCGGATCGGCTTGGTGGCGTCATAGCCATCGGCAAGACCCACTGTGCCGGCGTCCAGGGCCATGGCGACGGTGAACGGCTTGAACACCGAGCCCAGCTCGTAGACCCCCAGGGTGGCGCGGTTGAAGCGAGTGGTTTCGGGCGAGGTACTGGGGTGGTTCGGATCGAAATCCGGGAGGGAGGCAAGCGCCAGCACCTCGCCCGAACTGACATCCATCACGACACCCGCGGCACCCAGGGCCTTGAAGCGATCGCTGGCTCTTGCCAGTTCGTCACGCAAGGCGTGCTGGACCCGCAGGTCGATGGAAAGCTCCAGGGAGCGGTCGTCCCGCGCCCGCAGGCGCAGCTCCCGATCGAAAAACTTCTCGACGCCGGCGATGCCATAGCCATCGACGTCGGTATGGCCGAGCACGTGCGCCGCCAGGCGGCCGTGCGGATAGATCCGCAGCGGCTCGTTGCGAAAGTGCAGACCCGGGATGCCCAGCCGATTGACGGCATCCTGTTGCCGCGGCGTCAGGCCGCGCTTGAGCCAGATGAAGCGCTGGCGGCTCTCCAGTCGCCGCAACAGCTCGTCCGCATCCAGCGCCGGCAGGATGCGCAGCAGCTGCTCGGCCACGGCATGGGCATCACGGACCTGGCTGGCGTCGGCATACAGCGAGGCCGCGTGCAGGTTGGTCGCCAGCAGCCGGCCACCGCGGTCGACCACGTCGGCCCGGGCGCCGCCGCCGGCGTCGCCACCGCCGCCCTCGGCCAGACCGGGCTCGGACAGGCCGTCGAAAGTCGTCAGCGCCACCAGCCGCACCGACAGCAGTGCGAACACCGCGGCGAAGACGAGGCCGGCAACGGCCAGGCGGCTGCGGCCGAGGCGCAGGGCGCTGGCACGCACGCCGACAAGTTCGACACGGATCCGCGACCGCGGCGCTGGCGCCGCCGGCGCGAGGCCGGCCTGCGATGCCGGCACGTCAATCATTGCCGCCCCCGTGGGTTGCCAGGACCACGCCGCCCGCCGGCGCCGCCGGCTTTGACGCCGGCAGCGGCAGGACGGTGCCGGCAGCAGGCCAGGCAGGCGCGCGGGCATCGTCGCCGCCCGGCTGTTCGGCCAGCGCCGGCGCCCGCTTCGGCAACGCGGCGAGCTGTTCCGGCCCGCCCAGTCGTTCGGTCGCCGGCGGCACCAGCATCAGGTAACGCTCGGCCAGGTGCTGCAGCCGTTCGGGCCGGTTGAGATAGCTCCATTCGGCGTCCAGCACGTCGATCGTCCGTTGGTCTTCGAGCAGCGCGATGTTCAGCTCGGCCAGTTCCTTCTCCATCTCCCGCACCCGCAGTTCGGTACGGTAGAGGCCGAAGGAGACGACGATGGCGACGGTCACGGCCAGTATGGTCAGGCGCCGGGTCATGCCGCCTCCAGGGCCGGCGCCTCGGTCCGCACCGCGGCGCGCAGGCGAGCGGAGCGGGCGCGAGGATTGGTCGCGGTTTCGTCTTCTACCGGTCGCATGGCACCGCTGCGGATCAGACGGAAGCTCGCTGCCGGCGCGTTCTCGCCGGTCTCCGGCAGGTGCCGGGACCCGCGCGGCCGGCGGCCGCTGCGCGCGGCCAGGAACTGCTTGACCTCACGGTCCTCGAGCGAATGGAACGACACCACCACCAGCCGGCCGCCCGGCAGCAGCAGGCGCTCCGCCGCCCGCAGTGCGTCTTGCAGCTCGTCGATCTCCGCGTTGACGGCGATGCGCAGCGCCTGGAATGTCCGCGTCGCCGGATGGATCTTCTCGCGGCCACCGACCGCACCGGCGACCAGCGCCGCAAGCTCGCCGGTGCGCTGGATCGGCGCCTGAGCCCGCGCCCGCACGATCGCCCGGGCGACGGCGCGCGACCGCCGTTCCTCGCCATAGCGCCAGATCACGTCGGCCAACTCGCGTTCGTCGAGGCGGTCGATCAACTCGGCGGCCGTCTCACCGCTGTCGGACATGCGCATGTCCAGTGGACCGTCGGCCGCGAACGAGAATCCGCGTTCGGCGGTATCCAGTTGGTAGCTGGAGATCCCCAGATCCAGGGCGACGCCGTCGACCTCCGAGATCCCGGCTTCGCCGACCAGGCGCGCCAACTCCGAGAAACGGCCGTGCAGGATGGTCAGGCGGCCGGGGAAACGGCGCGCCATCAGATGGCCGCGGGCGACGGCCTCGGGGTCGCGGTCGATGGCGATGACCCGGCAGTCGGCCGCTTCCAGGATCGCCTGGGTATAGCCACCAGCACCGAAGGTGCCGTCGACATGCAGCTCGCCGTCGCGCGGCGCTAGCGCCGCCAGCACCTCGCGCAGCATCACCGGGACATGTCCTGTCGCGCTCATCTCGGCGCCTGCCCGCTGCTGCGCTGCGCCAGCTCCAGTTGCGCCGCCTGTTCGCGCGCCTTCTCCGTCGCTTCGCGCTCGTAGGCGTCGTAGGCCTCCGGGCTCCAGACCTGGAAGGTGGCGCCGCGGCCGGCGAAGGTCGCCATCGCGGTAATGCCGGCATGCTCGATCAACGCCGGCGGCAGCAGAACCCGGCCCTCGCCATCGAACTGCAGCTGATGGGCCCGGCTCAGGATCGCCGTGGCGAAGGCGCCGTATTCGTCGCTGAACGGATTGAAGGTGTCGATGCCGTCGGCCAGCCGTTCCATGCGGTCCATGCCACAGGCCTCGATCGCCTGGCTGACCGGGGAGGGATAGGCGGCGATCCCGGCAAACGCCTGCGGCGCCAGCGCGGCACGGAACGGCGCAGGCACGGAAACCCGCCCCTTGCGGTCCACCTTGTTGTCGAATCTCGACAGAAACAGTGCCACGCCCGTTCCCTCGCTCCCCCCGACGACGGTGCTCAGACATCGCGCCGGCCCTCTATGGGATCATATGGGATATCATGGAGCTATATGGGCGTCAATCGTTAAGAAAAGAATAAAAGGGCTACTGGAAAGATCTCGCCAAGTTGTCGTTTCGTCTGTTAAGCCGCCGGCGACGAAACCGCCCATGGGAGCGAAAGGTGCGCTCCATGTTTCATGACCCAACAATTGGGCGGAATTATGTTCTTTTTCTGTTCTCATTGGGTGCGTCTTTCCCCGGGCCGCTTGCGGCGCCGCCGCTCATGGCCAAGAATGGGAGAGTTCTGCCAATTGCATCGAGGTTCGTTGGCTCATGGCCGGCGTCACCGCTTTCTACGACCGCCATCCGATCAACGAGGGGCAGATCCTTGCCGCGCTGGCCCGCGAGGGCCATCGCGTCGATGCGCTGCGCCCCGAACACCTGTTCGCGCACGATCAGGACCACTATGGCGGCCTGGCCGCCGTCGATCGCCTGATCGCCGCGGCCCACATCGCTGCCGGAAGCCACGTGCTCGACGCCTGCGCAGGCATGGCCGGCCCTGCCCGCTACATCGCCCACCGCACCGGCGCGCAGGTGGTCGCCGCCGACCTGACCACGAGCCGCGCCATCGGCGCGGCACGGCTGACCCGGCGTGTCGGCCTCGAGCGGCGTGTGCACGTCGTCAACGCCGATGTCACCGCCCTGCCCCTGGCCGACGGCAGCGTCGACGCCGTGATAAGCCAGGAAGCGTTCCTGCATGTCGCAGACAAGACGTCGCTGTTTGCCGAGCTGTTCCGCGTGCTGCGTCCGGGTGGCCGGCTGGCCTTCACCGACTGGCTGGTGTTTCCCGGCCTCGAAGCCGCCTCGGCGCTACGACTGCAGGACGGCATCGCTGCACGCAGCCTGCTGTCGTCCGACAGCTACCGACAGACCGTCGCCGCCGCCGGCTTCGCCGACGTAGGGCTGCGCGACCTGTCGGCGGAGTGGCAGCAGATACTGCGCGAACGCCTGCGGATGTATGAGAACATGCGGGCCGACACCGTGCGCGACCTGGGCGAGGAAACCCATCGCCGCTACATCGACGCCTATCGCTTCTTCGTTGACCGGGTCGGCGCCGGCGCCGTCGGCGGCGCCTTGATCACCGCGCAGCGGCCGAGCCGCCTGGACCATTAGTCCCGGGCCATCGACAACGGATCTACCGGTCCAAGTGGCTGGGCGCCAGGCGGCCTGTAAGCCGGGTTCTGTCCCCACCCCGGCCACTTTCGGGGCGGTGGACGGCCATTCATCTGGGACGCCCGTCGCCGGACGCCTCGCGCGACCTACCCGGACGGCGGCCCGGAAACCTGCCTGCCGGCGCCTTGGCGCCGGCGCGCCGTCCCTACTTGGTCTTGCTCCCGGTGGGGTTTACCGTGCCGTCGCCGTTACCGGCGACGCGGTGCGCTCTTACCGCAACCCTTTCACCCTTACCTGCCGTGGCCATAGCCAGAGCAGGCGGTTTGCTTTCTGTGGCACTGTCCCTGGGGTCGCCCCCGCCGGGCGTTACCCGGCACCGAGTTTCCGTGGAGCCCGGACTTTCCTCCCCCACCCCGACGGGGCGAAGGCGACCGTCCGGCCGCCTGGCCCCCTATAGATCGCCCTCGCGGTGGCCCAGGTCAAGCGGTGTCAGGCGGTCTGCTCGAGCAGCCAGGCAAGCACCGCCCGGGCCGGATCATCCAGCACGCCGTCCAGCCGGCCCGGTTGCCAGTGACGCTGGAAGGCGATGGCGCAGGCTGCCAGGCCGGCCCCGGCGACGTCATAGCCGAGACGGGCCAGCGCCGCGGCATCGTCCGCGGCCGGCGCGACGGTGACGCCGTCCGGTGGCCACAGGCCGATCCCGGCCGATGCCAGCCGGCGCCAGTCGAACAGCTCGCCCGGATCTTCCTTGCGCGCCGGCGCCACGTCGGCATGCCCCAGCACCCGGCCGGGCGGGATCGGGTGGCGGGCGATGATCGCCTGCGCCAGCGGCACCAGCGCCGCCATCTGCGCCTCCGGGAAGGCGCGATAGCCGAACTCGTGGCCCGGGTTGACCAGTTCGATGCCAATCGAACAGCCGTTGATGTCGCTATGCCCGGCCCAATTGCTGTGCCCGGCATGCCAGGCGCGACGCTCTTCCGGCACCAGGGCAAAGATGCGGCCGTCTTCCTCGACCAGATAGTGAGCGCTGACCTTGGCCTGCGGATCGCGCAGTCGTGCCAGCGCCGCCGCCCCACTCGGCATCCCGGTGTAGTGTAGCAGCAGCATGTCGATGCGCCCGCCGGGCGGCCGGGCATCGGCATTTGGCGAGGCTGCCGGGATCGCCTGCATCGCCTCAGTCAGCCGAATAGGGATAGCAGTTGAAGGAGATGGTGATGCGCCGGCCGTCGGCCCTGAACGGCACCGTGCGGTGGTACATCGAGCCCGGGAACAGCACCAGCAGCCCCTCGGCCGGCTCCACCACCCGCAGCGGCGGTGCGGGTGTGTCGGGACCGCCGTCCGGCCGGCCGAACTCGATGGCACCGTCGTGCTCGTGCCCGCTGCCGCGCTGAAAAGCCGGGATGCGCACGTAGTAGGCGCCGCTGATCCACGAGCCTTCGTGGATATGCGTGCGTACCTCACCGCCTTCGTCCAGCACCACCGCCCACATCACCATGCGGTAGCGCCGGCGCAGGGCGCGGCGGAAGGGATGCTGAGGGTCCGGCGCCAGCGCCTCGGTGTAGCGGGCGATGCCGGCACGGATGGCATGCTCCATGTCGGCGAAGATCGGCGCCGTCGGCGGCAGCAGGTTGTCGGTCAGCGACCCGCTGCGCACGACGTAGCCCGGCGGCTCCCAGCTCAGTGACGGGTGGGCCAGGATCTGTGTTTCGAGCGCGGCGTTGAACGCCGCCACGTCGGCAAAGCCGGCCGGTGTCTCGATCGGCCGCGGCGAGACCAGGCCATCGAGGTCGACCAGCGCCGCCGCTTCCGCGCGCCGGTCCGCCGACAACAGGGCGACATAGAGGCTGGCGGCGGTCAGGGCGTCGTGCGCCGACTGGCCATGCGGGTCCAGCTCGAGCGCCCGCTGCAGCGCCGTCAAGGCCTCCTCCACCTGCGCCTGGGCCAGCAGCGATACGCCGAGCAGGGACCAGGCGTCGGCGCTCTGCGGCGACAGTTCGCTGGCCCGGCGCGCCGCGGCCTCGGCCTCGCCGGACCGTCCCGCGGCGCGGCACAGGTCGGCCCGCTGCAGCCAGTGCTGCGGGTTGTCAGGCTCCAGGCGGGTCGCTTCGGCGATGGCGGCCAGGGCCTCGTCGCGGCGCGCGCCGGGCGGGATCGCCTGCGCCAGCACGGCATGCGCCTTGGCCAGGCCCGGATGGTCGGCAATCACGCCGCGCACCAGCGCCTCGGCGTCGGTCAGGCGTTCACGCAAGCCGCGCCGGCTCAACAGGTCGGCCAGGTTGACCGCTGCCTCGGGAAATCCGGGCTGCAGCCGCAGGGCTTCGGCGAATGCGGCTTCGGCCTCTTCCAGGCGGCCGCCGGCGCCCAGGGCGAGGCCCAGGTTGTTGCGTACGCTGGGATCGCCCGGTCGCAACGCCGCGGCCTGGCGGTAGTCGTCCGCGGCCTCGTCGTGCCGGCCCAGGGCGGACAGCACCACACCGCAATTGAACAGGTAGGTGGCGTTGTCGGGCCGTTGCTGCAGGGCCCGACGGATCAGCGACGCCGCTTCGTCGTTGCGCCCGGTCTGGTGCATGGCCAGACCAAGGAGATGCAAAGCATCGGGATGCTCCGGCGCCGCCAGTAGCACCTGGCGATAGCTCGCTTCGGCCTCGGCCAGCTCGCCTGCGCGGTGCTGGTCGACCCCCTGGCGCAGCAACTCCGTGACACCTGCCGACGGTTCCGCCATCGTCCGCCCGCCTCGTTCGCAACCCGCCCCCGGTGCGCCCTCGGGCTCAGTCGTAGCCCGGCGGCGGGGTGAAGCCGCCCAGTTCCTGGGCCATCAATCGGGCGAACTCGATGCAGCTGCGGTCTTCGAGATGGCCGCCGATCATCTGCAGCCCGCACGGCAGGCCAGAGCGGGTCAGACCGGCGGGCGCCACCGAGGCCGGCAGATAGACGACCCCGGGCAACCCAGCCCAGAACAACTGATCGGTGGTCGGCTCCTCGCCGCCGTTGACCGGGATGGTGCGGTCGGCGCGCAGGCCCTCGTGGTCGTGCGGGAATGCCGCCGACGCCGCCGTGGGACAGAGCAGCAGGTCATAGTCCTCGAAGAACGCCGCCCATTGCTGCCGCATCTTCTCGCGCTCGTTGTGCAGGCCCCACCAGTCGCGGTGATAGAGCGTCACCGCACGGTCGACATAGGCGTGATAGCTCCAGTCGTCGGCGGCACGCCGGCCGGCACTATCGACGTGCTGGGCGAACTCCTCGTCGCTGATCCGAGTTGCCGTCGCGGCACGCAGCAGCATCACGTAGACATGGTGCGCCCGTTCGATGTCGATTTCGGGATGGGCCCTGTCGTCGACCTGCACCCCGGCGCGGGCCAGTGCATCGACGGTCTCCTGCAGGCGGTCGCTGAGCTCGTCGTCCTGAGCACAGCACGGGCTGGTCAGCATCACCGCCACCTTGAAGTCCTTCAGCGAAGACTTGCGCGGCGCCGGCAGCTCCAGGCGCCAGCCGGTCGCGTCGACGCCGTCGGCGCCGGCCAGGATGTCGAGCCCCAGCGCCAGGTCATCGGCGCCACGGGCCAACGGTCCGGCCACGGAGATGTCGGCAAAGCCGTGCACGCCAGGCAGCAGGTGCCCGCGCAGCGGGACGATGCCATAGGTCGGCTTGTGACCGAACAGGCCGCAGTAATGGGCCGGATTGCGGATCGAGGCGCCGATATCGCTGCCGATCTCAAAGCCGGTCAAGCCGGCGGCCAGGGCAGCGGCGGACCCGCCGGAAGAGCCGCCCGGCGTGCGCCCCAGGTCCCAGGGATTGTTGGTGGTGCCGTAGATCTCGTTGAAGCTCTGCCAGTCGGCCAGCATCAACGGCACGTTGGTCTTGCCGAAGACGACCGCGCCGGCACCTTCGAGGCGCTGCACCGCGACCGAATCCTGTTCGGCGATGTTGTCGCGAAAGGCTGGATGCCCCCAGGTCGACGGCGAGCCGACCCAGTCGAAGCTCTCCTTCACCGTCATCGGCACGCCGTGCAACGGTCCCCAGCTCTCGCCCCGCACCCGCGCCGCATCGGCCTCGCGCGCCCGCGCACGTGCCTTGTCGGCCTGCATGAAGACCACGGCGTTGAGCGCCGGATTATGCCGCTCGACGCGCGCCAGATAGAGCTCAAGCAGCTCGACGGCGCCGATCTCGCCGTCGCGGATCATCGCCGCCAGGTGGACGGCCGGCTGGAACGCGGTCTCGCTCATTGCATCAGGCTCCATCGTTGCGATTGCCGTCCGATTTGTCGAACCAGTGCCGCGACGGTGTGCCCGGCGTCGACGCCGGGCCGTCCGGATCCGGCGCATCTCCGCTCAGATCGACGGGTATCCGCGTCAGCAACCGGTCCGGGAACAGCCAGGTGAGCAGCACGATCAGGCCGACTACGGAGAAGAAAGTCGCCAGCACGCCGTAGTAGACCGCTTCGTTCCAGGCGACCCAAAGGGCCGGGACGCATAGCACGGCAACGATGCCCAGCAGGGTGAAGATGATCTGTACCATTTGGGGCAACATAGGGGCGACCCGGGCACTTGCCCAGCACTCACTCGCCACGGAGGACCAATACATGGCCGCACGACGCAACGCCTCCGCGCGGCTGCGCGCAATGCTTGAGGGCGAGGAGATCATCGTCGCCCCCGGCTGTTTCAGCGCCCTGGGCGCGCGCATCATCGAGCAGACCGGCTTCGCCGCCGTCTACGTTTCCGGCTACGGCGTCGCCTCCCATCACCTGGGCCGACCCGATGTCGGCCTCACCACGATGAGCGAGGCCGTTGACGTCGGCAGCAAGATCGCCAGCGCGACGCACCTGCCGGTGATTTGCGATGCCGACACCGGTTACGGCAACGCCATCAACGTGATGCGTACCGTCGAGGAGTTCATCAAGTCCGGCGTCGCCGCCATTCACCTGGAGGACCAGGTGGCGCCGAAGCGCTGTGGCCACGTCGCCGGCAAGCAGGTGGTCTCGCGCGATGAAGCTGCCGGCAAGATCCGCGCCGCCGCCCGGGTGCGCGACGAGCTGGCGCCCGACTTCGTGCTGATCGCGCGCTGCGATGCCCGAGGCGTCGCCGGCGGCAGTCTCGAGGACGCCATCGACCGCCTGAAGGCCTACCGCGAGGCCGGCGCCGACGTGGCCTTCGGCGAAGGCCTGACCTCGGAGGAGGAGATCGCCCGCGTCTGCGAGCAGGTGGGCGGCCCGGTGCTCTACAACCGCACCGGCATTTCGCCCAGTGTTCCGTCCGAACGGCTGCAAGCGCTCGGCGTCAGGATCGTCATCAACCCCTCAGGCGCCACCCGCGCCGCTGCCCGGGCGCTGTGGGATTTCTACGCCGCGCTCAAAGCCGAGGACGCGACCCTGGAGGCGCGCCTGGAGGCGCAGTTCCACGACCATCCGATCGCCACCTTCCACGAGTTCATCGGCTTCCCGGAGATCCGCGAACTGGAGAAAGAGTTCCTGCCCGAGGAAGAGAGCGAGAAGTACAAGGATGCCCTCGGTTTCCAGCCGTAGGCGGCCGCACCTCCCCGGTCGTCGCTCCCGCAACAGCGGGAACCAGGGGCGGTATGCGACGACGTGATCGCGGGCCTCATTCGGAGGCCATGCCCTTGTCGGCCAGCTCCTTGAGCGCGTTCTCGTTCTTGCTCAGGTGCGCCAGTCCCATGCCGCGCAGCACGCCTGGTGTCTTGGAGAACTGGATGTTGTCGTAGCCGACGATTTCGATGCGGTTGCCCCACGGATCGCGGAAATCAAGAAACGGCCCTTCGATCGGCTCGATCCCGACCGCCTCGAGAGCAGCCCGCACCGCCTCCTTGTCATCGACCACCAGGCCGAAATGACGGCCGTCGTCGGCCGCCTGGCTGCGCCCGGTCTGTAGCGCCAAGAACTGGTCACCCAGGTCGATGAAGGCCATGGTGTCGCTGCGCCCGCGCAACTCGAACGCGAACAGCTTGCCGTAGAAGTCCAGCGCTTCGTCGATGTCGCCGACTTCGAGGGCGATGTGATTGAACCCGACCGCCCGGGCCTTGCTTGCCTGTGCCATCGCATCCTCCGCTGCTTGGTGTGCCGGACCAATGATATTGGCACTGCCGGCCGTTGCCGCCAGTCCCGCTACAGCCAGGGCAGTGGTTCGCGGAACCGGACCAGTTCGCCGTGTGGCGCCGTGCTGCCCGCCGGCAGCAGGGCCAGCCACAGCACGTCGACCGCCGCTGCGTCCGGGGACTGCGCCGCGGACATGTCGTCGAACCACGGCCGCGAGGCGGCGGTATCGACCAGCCCCGGACAGGCGGCATTGATCAGGATGCCGTCGTCCGGCCGCTGCGCCGTGATCATTCGGGCGGCAATCCGGGCCGAGGCAACCTGGCCGACCTTGGACGGAATGTTGATCCAGTCCGGCCAGCCTTCGGCCGCGGCGCCGCCGCCCTCGACGGCGGCGACATAGGCATCCATCGTCGCCTCGATATCCGCCAGGCTCGCCGTGCCTGTGTCGAACCGCGCATGCAGGTGCGCGGGCAACTGGCTGAGACGGCCGAACGAGCTGGCGACGACGACGAACCGGCCGTTCGGCTTCAGCAGCGCCAGGGTGTGGGCCAGCATGCGCCGGGTGCCGTGGTTGTTGGTCTCGATGAAGCCGGCGACCTGCTCGGCGTCGCTGACCTCCTTGCCAATCCGGGCCGCCGCATTGGAGATCACGATGTCGACGCCGCCATGGCGCGCCCGCAGCATGTCTGCGACATCGGCGACGCTGGTCTCGTCGGCGACGTCCAATTGCGCAAACCGCAGGTGCGGTGTCACGGCGCCCAGGCTGCGCACGGCGGCCTCGCCCCTCTGTGGACTGCGCGCTGTCAGGTAGACGGTATCGTCGACCGCCAGGGCCGCACACAGCCCTTTCACCAGCGCCAGGCCCAGGCCCTGGTTGGCGCCGATCACCAGCGCCACCCTAGGCAAGGGCGGGCTTCCCCGGGCCGCCAACGGCCCGCGCGACTGGCCGCATCACTGCGGCGGATCCTCGGCGATGAAGAACACCGCGTCCATCGCCTGCGCACGGATCGGCAGGGCCGACTGGTAAGCGTCCGAGTTGTACCAGTCGCGCGCTGCCTGGGCATCGGCGAAGCGGATCACGATCGCGCGCTGGTGGTCATGGCTGCCGGCCAGGACCTCGCTCACATGCGCTGCGGTGACGAGTTCGCCACCGGCCGCCTTGATCGACGGACCGGCGATGCCGGCGTACTCCTTCAGCTTCTCGGGATCCTTGATGGTCGCGTGGGCGATCACGTAAGCGCTCATTGTTCGGGCCTCCCTTCGGCTTGATCAGGCACGTCGTTCACGGTCACGTGCAGACATGATAGCGCGTGCCGCCGGCAACAACCGCTCGTGCTGTCGCGCGGGCTTTCGGTCAGGGTTCCAGCGCCGCGCCCATGCGCTCGAAAATCCGCCCTTCGGCAGCACGCAGATCGTCGTCCGATATATCGAGCGTCTGCACCACGTCCGACTGGAGGATGCTGGCCAGGCCATGCAGTGTCGACCAGATGAATACCGCGTCGAGCTTGGCCGCCGGGCCGCTTTGCACCGGCCGCAACGGCATGTCCGTCAGCCGCTGATGGAGCAGCGAGAACGCCTTCTGGGCGTTACTCATCATGTCTTGGTGCTGTGACGGCTCCGGCAGCGCGGTGTTGAACATCAGCCGGTATTTCAGCGGATGTGCCCGCGCATAGCCGAGGTAGCGGATGCCCATGGCAAGCAGGTCCGCGCGCGGTTCCGCCTCGACCGGTCGATCGTCCAGATAGGCGGCAAACTCCTCGAAGATGCGCGCGATGACCTCGGCCAGGATGTGCTCACGGCTGTGAAAGTGCTTGTAGGGCGCCTGGTGGGATACGCCCAGTCGTCGCGCCACCTCGCGCATGCTGAGGTTCTCGACCCCGGCTTCCTCGATGATCTTGAAGGCCTCGTCGATGCAGGCCTCCCGCAACGACCTGGCTTTGGCTGTCTGTCTGGGCATCCGGGTCTTCTGTTACGCCAGCGCTTGCGTATCGCCGGCAGACTGTATCGGCCGGCCAGCCAGCTGTCAGCGCAGTCGGTGGGTCGTTGGCCTGGAAAAGATGTTGACACTGTCAACCTCATAACTCTATAGGTAGACAGCGTCAACCAAAGGATTGCCGCCATGTCGGACAGGCAGATCTACGTCTCCATCACCGGGTTGCGCCTGAGCCGGCGCCGGCACGCGGTGCGTTTCTGGTGGCACGCCGTGCAGGCCATGCGCCAGGCCCACAGCGCCGACGGCAACCTGTTCGCGGACACCCGCACGATCAACGGGGTCCATCACACGCTGAGCGCGTGGCGCGACCAGGCGGCGATGCAGGCCTACCTCGTCGCGGGGGCGCATCGTCGCGCCATGCGGGCGTATCCGTCTATCGGTACCGGCGCGACCGTGGGTTTCCTGTCCGACCGGATCCCTGACTGGGACGACGTGCACAACATCTGGCAGCGACAGGGCCGGCCTGTCTGATCCCGCGCAAGCGAACAAGCAGCGAGGCAACCCATGCCGTTCTCACCTCTTTCGGAAGCCGTGGTTCTGTTCTCTGTGCCGGCCGTGTTCTGGCACATGCTGATGATCCAGACGGCCGGGAAGGTGCCGATCCGCCAGCTCGTCATCGTCGGCGCGATCATGCTGGCCTGGACGATGTATGCCTACGCCGCCGTCCGTTATGGCCTCGATGACGTGATCTTTCGGGGTCTGCCGGTCGGACCGCTCGTCTACCTCGCCCTGGCCGCCGGCCTGACCTGGCTGTTCCGCGAGCGCCTGCTGGGCGACGGCGTGCCGCAGCAACTGCTGATTGCCCTGCAGCTGTTCCGGCCGATCGGGCTCGTCTTCGTGCTGGAGGATGCCCGCGGCATCCTGCCGTCGGTGTTCGCCCAGCCGGCCGGCTGGGGCGATCTCGTCGCCGGGTTGGTCGCGCTTGCGGTGCTGATCCGCTATCCCACCGGCCGCATTCCCGCCCGGGCAGTGGTTCTCATCGCCGTCGTCGGGCTGACCGACTTCGCATCCGCGTTCTTCTTCGGTTTCACCAGTTCGGCGACGCCCGTACAGCTGTTCGCCTTCGACAATCCCAACCGTGTCATCGAATACCCGCTGGGCCTAATCCCGGTGTTGCTCGTGCCCTATGCGGTCATGGCACATCTGTTGTCGCTGGCCCAGTTGGTCCGCGATCGCCGCGCCGCAATGGCGCCGCAGGACCGCCCGCTCACGACAAGGCCGAAGCCAGCGAGCGCAGCATGATGGCAATGCCCAGGGCCAGCAGCGCCAGCATGAACAGGCGTCTGAAGCGTGCTTCCGACAGCCGCTGCCGGAGGCGCTGGCCGAGCACCATGCCGGCCAGCGCGGGCAGCACGGCCGCCGCCGATACCAGGCCGAGCTCCGCTGACAACAGACGGTTGCCGACGAGCGCCAGGCCCAGCGCCACAGTGGCGGCGGTGAACAGCATGCCCATGGCCTGGATCAGCTGCTCGCGCGGCAGCCCGATCGCCTGCAGGTAGAGCACACCCGGGACCACGAACGAGCCGGTCATGCCGGTCAGGATGCCGTTGACCGCGCCGAGCAGCGGGCCGAGCCAGCCCTCGCGCCCCGGTGTGATCGTCAGGTGCAGGCCGGCCAGGCCAGTGCCGGCATAGATCACCAGTAGCAGCCCCAGGAGGGCCGAGAGCCAGGCCAGATCGACCCGGGTCAGGGCGGCGGCACCGAGCCACACCGTTGCCGTCGCCAGCAGCAGAAACGGCCACAGGCGGCGCAGTAGTACGGCAAAATGGCCGCCGACCAGTGCCTGCCAGAGGTTGGTAACGAACGACGGCACCAGCAGCAGTGCCATCGCCTGCGGCAGCCCCAATGCCGCGGTCAGCAGGGCCAGGGCGATGGTCGGCAGGCCGAGGCCGATCACGCCCTTCACCGTGCCCGCGAGCAGGAAGGTGGCGGCGACGACGACCAGGGTCAGGGGCTCGGACATGTCCGTGCCCGCGCAGCCACAACGACCTGGCAGATAATTGCCCGTGCGCGATCGGCTCGCGATCCTGCCCGCCGACGTCTATCGCGGGAGTTCACATCATGCAGCAGGCGCCGGCCGGACAGTTCGCCCCCGATTTGCCCTGGCGGGTGGCGTTCCACCGCTCGTGGCGGTCGATGAAGGGCTGGGTGATGGCCTGGCTCTGGGCTCTCAACGTGATCTACTGGCTTGGCCTTGTGTTCCTGCCCCGGCCCGAGGCGGTCTGGGTCCTCGTTGCCTACGCCGCCGTTGCGCCGCTGATCGTCGTCATGGCCCGCCGTCAGCGCGGGCTGACCCGGCTGTCGGGCCTGATCCATCTGCCCTGGGTACCGCTCGCGCTTTATCTCGGCCTGCGGCTGTTCACCGACCTTCTGGGACCGGCACTGTCGTCGGCGGACGGCGCGGCCTACGTCCTGTGGCTGCAGGTGCTGTTCTGGTCGACGCTTGTGTGCCTTAGCGCCGATGCTTTCGACGTGGTTCGCTGGTTCGCGGGAGAACGCTTCGTCCTCGGCACCCCGGCCGCGCATGCCGCCGGCGCCAGCAAACTGGCGGCACAGAACTAGCCCGGGTGGCCGGCGATGCTGGTGCACGGGTCTACGCCGGCGGCGGCAGCCGCGCGGCCTCCAGGGCCCGATGGGCGAGTTGCAAATCGGTGACGTCGTCACGCACGAACGGGCGCAGCATGCTGGACAGTGGATACAAAGGCGACGCCCTTCCGTTTCTGCACCCGGTCCGTTGCCGACAGGCGTGGCTGAGACTAGTGTCGCGGTTCGGAAGTTCGCCGGTGTTTGCAGCCTGTTCAGGAGCGAACTTCCGAAGCTAAAGCGACACTAGCAAGAACCTGTAACTAGTGTGGTTTTCGGACCTGAAGTTCCTACGACGAACGTGCGGCAACACTGGTAGGAACTTCAGGTCCACCACACTAGCGGATCGCCGGCGCACGTGACAGCCGACGCCGGCCCTCTCCGCCGCTTCAGCTCAGGCCGCGCTGGCGGGCGATACGATCGTAGGCGTCGTTGATGGTGGCGAGCTTTTCGTTGGCCAGGTCGACGAACTCCTGCGGCAGTCCTTCGGCCATGGCGCGGTCAGGATGATTCTCGCGGATCAGCTGCCGCCAGGCGCCCTTCACCTCGTCGTCGCCGGCATCATGGGGGATGCCGAGAATGGTGTAGGGATCGGCTTCGTCGGCGCCGATGTGGTACTCGCGGATGCGGGCGAAAGCAGCCTCGTCGAAGCCGAAGATCGCGGCGACGCTGGCCAGATACTCGAGCTCCTTGGGATGCACGCTGCCGTCCGCCTTGGCGATGTGGAACAGCCCGTGCAACAGGTCTTCCAGCACCTGGCTGCCGGGCTCGAATAGCTTGCCGATCTGCCTGGCATAGGGCTCGAAGCCGCCGGCGTCACGGCGCACCAGGTTGAACACCCGGGCGACGTTCTTCAGGTCCTCCGCCGGCACATGGAAGACCTGCTTGAAGGCGTCGATCTCGTCATTGGTGACCCGGCCGTCGGCCTTGGCCATCTTCGCCCCCAGCACGATCACGCCAATGGTGAAAGCGATCTGCCGGGTGCCGTCGCGTTCCTCGCGCCCGCCCTCGCCGGCACGCAGCCGGTCGACGGCATGACCCGCCAGGCCGCCAAGCAGGGCGCCCAACGGCCCGCCGATGGCGAAGCCGCCGACTCCGCCAATCACCTTGCCCCAGATGCTCATGGTGCCGTCCGTTCCAGTCCCCGTGCGCCGGGTGCAGGCGCGGACGATAGCGCCGCCCCGGCCTTCGCGCCAGTTCGTCGACCAGTCACACGTAGACATTGACGATTTGTTGATAATTTATCAACATGCTCGCCCACCACCCCCATACAAGCAGGACCATTACCCCGTGAGCGAGAGCACCCCGACCCCGGCCGAGGCCGGCAGCGCCACGCAGCAGCTTTGGGATTTCTGGATCGACCGCGGCGGCACCTTCACCGATGTCGTCGCCCGCCGCCCCGGCGGCGGCTACGTCACCCACAAGCTGCTGTCGGAAAACCCGGAGCAGTATCCGGATGCGGCGCTCCAGGGAATTCGCGAGATCCTCGAGGTCGGCACTGGCGAGGCGATCCCGACGACCCGAATCGCCAGCGTCAAGATGGGCACCACCGTCGGCACCAACGCCCTGCTCGAGCGCAACGGCGAACGCACCCTGCTGGTCACCACGCGCGGCTTCCGCGACGCCCTCAGGATCGGCTACCAGAACCGGCCGCGACTGTTCGACCTGCAGATCGCCCTGCCCGAGCTGCTGCACGAGCAGGTGCTCGAAGTAGACGGTCGCTACACCGCGCAGGGCGAAGAGCTGATGCCGCTCGACCTGGCGGACGCCCGGCGCGGCCTGCAGGCGGCCTATGACGATGGCTTCCGCTCCTGCGCCATCGTGCTGATTCATGGCTACCGCTACACCGGGCACGAGAAGGCGCTGGCCCGCCTCGCCCGCGAGATCGGCTTCACCCAGGTCTCCGCCAGCCACCAGGTCAGCCCGCTGATGAAGATGGTCAGCCGCGGCGACACCACCGTGGTCGACGCCTACCTGTCGCCGATCCTGCGCCGCTATGTCGACCAGGTCGCGGCCGAGCTCGGCGGCACCCGGCTGATGTTCATGCAGTCCAACGGCGGTCTCACCGACGCCAGGCTGTTTCAGGGCAAGGACTGCATCCTGTCTGGCCCGGCCGGCGGCGTCGTCGGCGCCGTGCGAACCACGGCGATGGCCGGGTTCGAGAAGATCATCGGCTTCGACATGGGCGGCACCTCGACCGACGTCTCGCACTTCGCCGGCGAGTTCGAGCGCGCCTTCGAGACCGAGGTCGCCGGCGTGCGCATGCGCGCGCCGATGATGAGCATTCACACCGTGGCCGCCGGCGGCGGCTCGATCCTGCATTTCGACGGCGCCCGTTTCACCGTCGGCCCGGATTCCGCCGGCGCCAATCCCGGCCCCGCCTGCTATCGCCGCGGCGGTCCGCTCGCGGTCACCGACTGCAACGTCATGCTCGGCAAGCTGCAGCCGGAGTTCTTTCCAAAGGTGTTCGGCCCGGGCGGCGACGAACCGCTGGATGCCGACATCGTGCGCACTCGGTTCGCCGCCCTGTCGCAGAAGATCGCCGACGCGGCGGGCGAGAGCCGGCCGCCGGAAGAGGTCGCCGCCGGCTTTCTCACCATCGCCGTGGAGAACATGGCCAACGCGATCAAGAAGATCTCGATTCAGCGCGGCCACGACGTCTCCGAGTACGTGCTGAGCTGCTTCGGCGGCGCCGGCGGTCAGCATGCCTGCCTGGTCGCCGACGCGCTGGGCATGAAGCAGGTGTTCGTGCATCCCTTCGCCGGCGTGCTGTCGGCCTATGGCATGGGACTGGCCGACGTCACGGCGATGCGCGAGATGGCGGTGGAGCAGCCATTGGACGACCGCCTGATGAGCCAGCTCGACGGTGAGTTGGAACGGCTGGCGCAGAACGCGACCACCGAACTGCAGGCCCAGGACATCGCCGCCGACCGCATCACGGTGCTGAAGAAGGTGCATCTGAAGTACCAGGGCTCCGACACCGCCCTGGTGGTGCCGTTTGCCGACCGCATCGGCATCGTCGCCGCGTTCGATGCCGCCCATCGGGCGCAGTACGGCTTCGTCGACCCGGACAAGACGCATATCGTCGAGGCCGTGTCGGTGGAGGCGATCGGCGCCGGCGAGGCGGTGGACGACCCGCGTCTCGCCGCGGCCGACGACGGCGCCGCGGCCGCGCCGCTGGCCGTGGTCCAGGCGTTCATGGACGGTGCCTGGCGCGACAGCCCGGTGATCGACCGCGACGGCCTGCGCCCCGGTGATGCCGTCGACGGTCCGGCGATCCTCCGCGAGGACACCGCGACGACGGTGGTCGAGCCGGGCTGGCGGGCCGAGCTCAACGATCGTGGCCAACTGCTGCTGACCCGCGTCCAGCCATTGCCGCGGCGGGTCGCCGTGGGCACCGACGTCGATCCGGTGATGCTGGAGATCTTCAACAATCTGTTCATGTCGATCGCCGAGCAGATGGGCGTGGTGCTGGAGAAGACCTCGCACTCGGTCAACATCAAGGAGCGGCTGGACTTCTCCTGTGCGGTGTTCGACCAGGACGGCGAGCTGATCGCCAACGCGCCGCACATGCCCGTGCACCTGGGCTCGATGAGCGAGTCGATCAAGGCGGTGATCGCCAAGCACCACGACGCCATGGAGCCGGGCGACGTCTATGTGCTCAACGCGCCCTACAACGGTGGCACCCACCTGCCCGACGTCACCGTGATCACCCCGGTGTTCGACGACGCCGACACCCAGGTGCTGTTCTACGTCGCCAGCCGCGGCCACCACGCCGACATCGGCGGCATTTCGCCCGGATCGATGCCGCCGTTCTCGACCTCGGTCGAGGAAGAAGGCGTGCTGCTCGACAACATCGAGCTTGTCGACGGCGGCCGCTTCCTGGAGCGCGAAATCCGCGGCGCGCTGGCCAGCGGCCCCTACCCGTCGCGCAACCCGGACAACAACATCGCCGACCTCAAGGCGCAGATCGCCGCCTGCGAGAAGGGCGTACAAGAGCTCCGGCGCATCGTCGGCCACTTCGGTCTCGAGGTGGTGCAGGCCTACATGCGCCACGTCCAGGACAACGCCGAGGAATCCGTGCGCCGGGTGATCGACGTGCTGAAGACCGGGCGGTTCGAGTACCCGATGGACGACGGCAGTCGAATCGTCGTCGCCGTCACCATCGACCACGCGGCCCGGTCCGCCCGCATCGACTTCACCGGGACGTCGGCCCAGCTCACCAGCAACTACAATGCCCCGACGGCGGTCTGCCGGGCCGCCGTGCTTTACGTCTTCCGCAGCCTGGTGGATGCCGACATCCCGCTCAACTCAGGCTGCCTGAAGCCCATCGAGCTGATCATTCCCGAGGGCTCGATGCTGCGTCCGGTCTATCCGGCCGCCGTCGTTGCCGGCAACGTCGAGACCTCACAGTGCATCACCGACGCCTTGTTCGGCGCCCTGGGCGTGGTCGCAGCGGCGCAGGGGACGATGAACAACTTCACCTTCGGCAACGACCGCTGGCAGTACTACGAAACCATCTGCGGCGGCGCCGGCGCAGGACCAGAGTTCGACGGCACCTCGGCCGTGCACACGCACATGACCAACTCGCGCCTGACCGACCCGGAGGTGCTGGAGTGGCGCTTTCCGGTCTTGCTCGAGAGTTTCGAGATCCGCGCCGGCTCGGGCGGCGCCGGCCGTCACCGCGGCGGCGACGGCACCGTGCGGCGGATCCGCTTCCTGGAGCCGATGACCGCCTCGATCCTGTCGAGCCACCGGGTCGTGGCGCCGTTCGGCCTCAACGGCGGCAGCAACGGCGCGACCGGCCACAACCGGGTGGAACGCGCCGGCGGCGGTGTCGACGAACTGGACGGCCGCGACGAAACGGCGATGCAAGCGAACGACGTGTTCGTGATCGAGACCCCCGGCGGTGGCGGCTACGGCAGCCCGACGGGGGTATCGGAGGCGGCGGAATGAGCCGGCGCGAGCAGACACCGCCGGCGCCACCGCCGATCGTCTCCTCGGCGCATCTGGTGTCCGAGCTCGGGCCCGAGCTCAGCGAGTTCGAGTTCGGCCTGAACATGGCGGTCAACGCCTACCATCGCTGGATCGTCCGCTGCATGGCCGCCGCCGGGGTTGGCGAGCTGGGTCCGCTCGACGTCCTGGTGCTGCACCTTGTCAATCACCGCGACCGTGAGAAGAAGCTGAACGACCTCTGCTTCATGCTCAACATCGAGGACAGCCACACCGTCAATTACTCCCTGAAGAAGCTGGGTCGGCTCGGCCTGGTCCACGGCGACCGCCGCGGCAAGGAGCGGCACTACGCCACCACCGACGCCGGCCGCGCCGCCTGCGCCCGCTACCGCGAGATCCGCGAAACCTGCCTGATGCACTCGCTGTCGGCGCTCGGCCATGACAACCGCGAGATCGGTGAACTGGCGCGGCTGCTGCGCGCCCTCTCCGGTCTCTACGAGCAGGCCGCCCGCGCCGCCGCGTCGCTGTAGACCAAAAAATACTGCGGGCGGGTCTGAGACCCGCCCCTACAGGTTCGCGAACGGTTGGTAGGGGCGGGTCTCAGGCCCGCCCGTGGCTGCCGGCTGGACCTGCCGTCCCTCCCGGTGGCATCCTCAGCGGCAACGCACGAGGAGGAACCGGGCCATGGCGATCTCAGCACTCAGAACTTCGGACGTCGACCGCGACAGCGCGGCCTGGCAGGCCCGGGTCGACCTCGCCGCGGCCCATCGCCTGGCGGTGATGCACGGCTTCAACGAGGGCATCTTCAATCACCTGACCCTGGCGGTGCCGGGTACCGATGACCGCTACCTGCAGATCCCGTTCGGGCTGCACTGGTCCGAGATCACCGCCAGCTGCTTCATGGAGGTCGGCTACAACGGCGAACTGCTCGCCGGCGAAGGCGAGATCGAGCGTTCGAGCTACTGCATACACGCCCCGATCCATCGCCTGGCGCCCGATGCGGCCTGCGTCATGCACACCCACATGCCCTATGCCAGCGCCCTGGCGCGGCTGAAGGACCCGCGCATCCTGCCGATCGGCCAGACCGAGATCGCGGTGATGATGCAGACCGCCTATGACGACCTCTACACAGGTCCGGCCTTCGACCCGGCCGAGGGCGAACGCCTGGTCGAGGTCCTGGGCGATAAGAAGATCATGATCATGGCCAACCACGGCGCCCTGACCGTAGGCGCCACCGTGGCCGAGGCCTATGACCGGCTCTATTACCTGGAGCGGGTGGCGCAGGTGCAGCTCTATGCCATGTGGACCGGGCAGGAACTGAACCCGCTGCCGCCGGAGACCGTCGCCCACAGCATCGAACAGTTCGGCAACGGTCCCTCCTACGGCGACAAGCCGATCTCACAGCACCACTTCGATGCCCTGAAACGTCTGCTCGATCGTGAGGGCGCCGACTACGACAGCTGAAGGTGGCGGGCGGCCTTACGGCGCCAGCTTACAGGGCTGCATTGTTGCCAGCCGTTGACGCCGGCTTTCGCCGGCGTTTCGGTTTTCTTCGGGCGGAAACCCCGGCGGAAGTGTCGGGTTGCGCGGGATTGTTTTGACGGAGCTGGCGTAGTCAGAGGTATCTCGTTTCTCAGGGAGCGCCTCGGATCATGCACGTAAAACTGCACGCCAATGCGACCACCACGCCGAAGATCAGGGCCT
>Ga0209458_1000051_pt1 | contig 75381 bp, 73 predicted proteins | sample WorMetLIZAISLAND_FD_187411 | JGI IMG/M metagenome (GOLD analysis project Ga0209458, IMG submission 187411) | Marine gutless worms symbiont microbial communities from Max Planck institute for Marine Microbiology, Germany - Inanidrilus manae... ...
CTTCCACCTGGCTCCGCCGAAGCCGTTTGCGCAAAACCGGCTGCTCCGAGGCGTCAACACCGTGCAGCTGGAAAACCTGCTTCGACGTATCCATCCCAATTCGAATAACCTGTGTCATGGACGGTCCCCTTGGATTGTGTTGGTGACAAACCAATCCTGGCACACAGATGCCGTCGGGGGCCGTCCACCTCATCAGGGGCGTCCGGTCGAGGCTCGTCCAAACGTCCAGAATGTGCTGCAAAATGGACCCCGGATCAGGTCCGGGGTGACGGGGATTGGTTAGGCTGCAGGTGTCGGGCACCGCCCACGACTGCCTGCGTCCGATCTGCGTCCCGTATTGTACGATTGGACGCAAAGCCCTCGCACAAAAGGCGTTCGGACCTGACGACCCACGCCGCACCGGACAGCCGTGCGTAGAACCCGGGGGTGACGAGGTGTTGGTTGGCCCATCGCAGTGCATTGAAAGCACTTGGGTCATGTTCCGTCAGGTTCTCAGAACTGGGCTTCCTCGCCATAGGTTGCCGGATCGAGGCTGAACGCCAGGCCCTGCCAATCCGCATCACCCCGCGCGAGTCGGCACCGGTTGCCCTCTGCGGTCTCCCGGAACAGGCGCAGGGCCGCCCGGTCGTCGAGTGCGGACGTATCCCTCGCAAGATGCTCCTGGAACAGCTCTGTGCGCATCGCGCGAACAGTCTCCGGGTCGTGGAAGGCGACGTTCAGCTCGCCGTTTCCAAACAGGGAATAACGGTGGAGGTTGCAGGATCCGACGGTACCCCACGCATCGTCGATCAGCATGAGCTTGGCGTGGATGTAGACCGGATGGCGAAGTCCGTCGGCACCCAGGCCGGCAATGCCGCACAGCGTGAAGTGATCGTACGCACCCAGCCGCGCCCGCGCTTCGAGGAGAGGGCCCCGTCCAGGCGCCTGCTTTGCGGCCGGCGACAGATCCGGAACGGCCGGGAGCAGCAGGACAACGTCCACGCCGCGCCCCAGGGCTGCGTCCAGCGCGTCCACGATATCCAGGACCTCGAGATACTGGTTCTCCATGTAGATGGTGCGGTACGCCGACCTGATCGCGGCGCAGTACTGGTCGAGGTTCGTCGTCTCCCCTGAAAGGATGTCGAATTCAGTGCCGCCAGGTGGCGGGTGCCCGTTGGCATATCGACCGGGATGTGTAGTGCGCTGGACCTGTGCCACGGCTTGGCCGCGCCTGGGCGGGAGATCCTCCGGAAAGGGCAGATAGGCCGCGCGGGCCGCACCGTGCCGACCATCCCGGGCGCCCCGCTCGCTGGCTTCGTTCCAGCGCTGAACGAAGTTGTGGTGCACGTCGGCGACGGCAGGCCCGGCAAGCTCGACATAGACATCGTGGTTCTCGCCCGCGCCGCCATGGCCTGGCGCCACGAGCGAGTGCGGGTTCAGGTTGATGCCACCGACGAAGGATGTCGCGGCGTCGGCGGTGGCGTCGATCAGCCAGGTCTTCTGGTGCTGGCAGTACCCCGGGTGTGCCCTGTCCCAGCGCACGTTGACGTTGGGGTAGTGCCGGGAGAGCAGTTCGAAGTGTGCCGCGGCACCCCAGAACGCATTGCGGCGGTGTCGCGCCGTCTCGTCATCGGGTCGCCAGAAGATCACGCGGACGTCCAGGCCGCGCCGGGCCGCGCATTGAAGCACGTCCAGGGCGGTGCCGCGACCATCCGGCATCACGAAGCTGGACCACATGAAGGTGATGGTGGTCCAGACGCTGTGTTGAGCTGCTTCGATGGCTTCGCAGATGCGACGGAACGCGGGTTCTCCGTCGATCCACGGGCGGATCCGGTTGCCGCTTCGCGTCGGATAGCTGCCGGTGGCGACGAAAGAAGGGGCGGCGTGTTTCATTGATGATTCCGTCCGGCGTCGCGAGGACGGCATCGAGGATGGCGGCGCATCAAGCGAAGTCAATTGGACGCAGTCGCGGACAGCCGTCCGCAATGATAGCTTTGTGTTGTTCCCCCTCTATCAGTGGCGCAAAACCGCCCTGGTCTCGACCTGCTCACTGTGATCTTCGCGCAATGAACTTTGACGCCAGACCTGTGGTCCGCCTCGACCTGGACCGAATCCGCGCCGCTGTCGGACAGATCGCGCCGGAGTTCCGCGACTCACCGCAGTATGTCTGCGCACCGCTGGGCGAGGCGCTCGGCTGCCGCGTTACCTTGAAGGTCGAGACCCTGAACCCCGTACGCTGTTTCAAGGGCCGGGGCACCGAGACCGTGATGGCCCGGCTGGCCGCGGGCGGCACATCGGCGTCGGCCATCTGCGCCAGCGCCGGCAACCTGGGTCAGGCGCTCGCGTACAGCGGCAACCGCCGCGGTATCCCGACGACCGTCGTCGCCGCCAGGACCGCCAATCCGCTGAAGCTGTCGCGGGTCGAGGCGCTGGGCGCCGATGTCCACCTGGTGGGCGACGACATCGAGGCGGCGCGCGTCGCCGCCCGCGAGATCGCCGCCCGCGATGGCGCCTACCTGGTGGAGGACAGCCTGGATCTCGACACCTGCGAGGGCGCCGGCACCATCGGCCTCGAGCTTGCCGCCGATCCGGACGACCTCGACGTCGTGCTCATCGCCCTGGGCGGCGGCGCCATGGCCACCGGGGTCGGCCATGTCATGAAGTGCCTGGCGCCCCGGGTCGAGGTCATTGCCATCCAGCCTGCGGGCGCCCCGGCCCTGGCCCTGTCCTGGCGGGCCCGCGAGGTGATCGAGACCGAGACCATCGACACCATCGCCGACGGCGTGGCCGGGCGCTGCCCGATCCCGGAGGTGCTCGACGACCTGCTGGTCCTGGCCGACGACGTCGTCCTGGTCGGCGAGGACAGCATCAAGGCCGGTATGCGCCTGCTCTACGAGCACGCCGGCCTCGTCGTCGAGCCTTCGGCCGCGCTCGGCATCGCCGCCGTGCTGGAGGTTCGCGCCCGATTTGCCGGCCGGCGCGTGGCCACCATCGTTTGCGGCAGCAACGTCGCACCCGCCGACTTCGCCCGCTGGGCCATGGCCGGCGATGCGGACTAGGCTGAGCAGCGGAACGCGAGGAGATCGACAATGACAGACGTCACCGGCGGCAGCCGACGGTCATGCCGCGGCGCCTTCTGGGGCGGCTTCGCCATCGGCGTTGTCGTCGGCGCAGCCGCGATCATTCTCGTCGGCCGGTTGCTGTGGAGCGGACCGTTCGGCTGACCGTGACGGCCGGCGGAGACCGGGATCACGCGCCGTTCGTTGGACAGGCTGAGCCGGGCCCGCGTAGAACTGTGAGCATTGACGACGGCCTGTGCCGTGTGACCGGGTGACGGCGGCACGGCCGGGAATGGGGGCACGTATGGCGGCACGCCAGGGAATCCTATGAACCACGTAGCCGGATTCATGACCGGCGGCCTTGCCGCTGCCGCGTTGTTGCTGTCGGCCTGCAGCAGTGAACAGCTTGCGCGGACGGAAGCCGGCGTGCGCAACGTGCTGCAGGCGCACCAGCTCACAGCCGAGCAGGTACAGGAGGCCATCGAGGCCAACGCCGTATGGCTGATGACCTGGTCCGACGGCCGGGGCGGCTTGCTGCTATTTCAGAGCGGCAACACGGTCACGATCCGGATCGGCAACACCAGCGACAGCGGCCCGTGGCGCTTTCAGGGCCGCGACTTCTGCGCCACCTGGCACAATCTCGCCGACGGCGAGCGCTGCTTCAGGGCGTACACCAGGATGTGGGGCGAGGGCCTGAAGCTGTACCGCAGCGACGGCACCCTGGCCGGCAGCACCACCAGGGCAGAGGGCTAGGTCGATGCGTCACCGCTTCAGCCCCGTCGCGCGGCTTGCCGCCATCGCCGCTATCATCGCCACTTCGTCGTTCGCAGCCGCGCCGGCCCGCGCCGACGACGAGGACACCAACCTGCGCCGGGCCGGCGACTGGCTGCAGATCCTGCTGCCGGCGGCCGCCTATACCGGCACCTTAATCGCCGACGACAAGGAAGGCCGCTATCAGTACACCCTGTCGCTGGGCACGCAGATCATCGGCGTGTCGGGTCTGAAGTTCGTCGCCGGCAAGCTCCGGCCGAAAGGCGGCGGCGACCATTCCTTCCCGTCGGGCCACACCGCCGCGGCTTTCAGTGGCGCCTCGTTCCTATACACCCGATATGGCCCGGTGTACGGCATGCCGGCATACGCGCTCGCCTTCGTCACCGGCTACAGCCGGGTCGACGCCGACGCCCATTTCGTCGACGACGTGCTGGCCGGCGGCAGCTTTGGCGTGTTCTCGACCCTGCTCTGGTCGACGCCCTACAAGGACCGCTACGTGATCCAGCCGTTCGCCACCGACGGCGGCGGCGGCATCCGGGCGACGATCATGACCGGGCCGACCGCGACCGCGGATCCGGCGAAGAAGTCGTTCAGCATCTTCCGCCCGCGCTACCGCTACGAACTGGCGTTCGGGCCGACCAGCATGCAGGAGAACATCTTCCGGGCGCCGGACAACGGCGGATTGCAGCTCGACCAGACCGCCGACAACTTCCGCGGCCTGAACGAGCCGCTGACCACCGCGATCGGCACTTTCGAGGTCTTCCTCGACGGCGGCCATGACGTGATGATCTCGTTCCTGCCCTACGAACGTCGCGACCAGTTCAGCCTGACCCGGTCGGGCCAATTCGGCGCCGTGACCATCCCGGCCAACGTGCAGTCGGTGGCCGCCTACCGCCTGTATGACGGACGGTTGCAGTACGACTACGACATCTGGCAACCCGGCAAGTGGCGCTTCGAACTGGGTGGCGGCCTGCTGTATCAAAAGACCGTCCTGCAGGTCGCGACCGAGACCGGCACGATCAACGAAACCGTCGATGACGACGCCGTCCTGCCCTACCTCTACGGTGCCGCCGCTTATCGGTTCAACGCCAAATGGAACGGTTTCGCCGACATTTCCGGCACCTCCCTCGGCGACTACCAGGTGCTGGATGGTGGTGTGGGCGTGCGCTACCAGGCTTCCAGGCACTGGGACCTAGGCCTGAAGGCCCGGGCGACCCGGCGGGAAACCGACGTCACCGCGCTCTACAACAAGTTCACCGCCGTCGGCCTGCTCGCCACAATCGGCTATTCGTTCTGACCGGCGATCCTCAGCCTGCCGTCCTAACCGACTGAAATATCAGCGAAAGCTGATCATCGCCTTTGCCCTTGCAATTCGCCGCCGGCAGCGTCATATCTTGAGACATCAGTTTTCGGCAACGGGGACGTTTCCCGCTTCGTCCAAAGATCGCAGGCGCGCTACCTCCCACCAGACGACGTTCGGAACTGAAGACCCGCGGTTCGGCCGCTTGGCGGGGCCGTGTTGCACCATCTGTCGACTAAAGGACTTCGATACATGCTTAAGGGAACCGTGAAGTGGTTCAATTCCACGAAGGGCTACGGCTTCATCACCCCGGATGACGGGGGCGCCGATGCCTTCGTGCACATCAGCGCCGTCGAGCGCGCCGGTCTGTACAGCCTGAACGAGGGCCAGCGGGTCGAGTACGAGCTCCAGCGCGGCCGCAACGGCAAGAGCGCCGCGGCCAACCTGCGGCTGGTGGACTGAGCACCGGGCCGCACCGGAGATTGAGGGCCCGCACCGGATGGTGCGGGCCTTTTTCTTTGCCGTAAGCTGGCATGCAGCAAACGGGGGCGCACATGAGCGAGAGCATCGCCGAACTGATCGAGAGACGCTTCGGCCTGCCGGCGGCGGCGGGACGGGAACAGGACGCGACCGGTGCCACCGCCACCCTGCTGGGCCACCGCAGCATCCGCCGCTTCACCGACCAGCCGGTCGACGATGAGACGCTCGACCTGGTGCTGGCCTGCGGCCTGTCCGCGCCCAGCAAGTCCGACCTGCAGCAGGCCTCGATCGTCCGGGTGCGCGATCCCGACAAACGCCAGGTCATCGCCGGGCTGATCCCGGACATGCCCTGGATCGGCACGGTACCGGTGTTCCTGGTGATCTGCGGCGATTCCCGGCGGATCCGCCGCATCGCCGAGATGCGTGGCAGGCCCTTTGCCAACGATCACCTCGATGCCGTGGTCAATGCGATCAGCGATGCCGCCATGGTGCTGCAGAACCTGGTCACCGCGGCCGAAGCGCGCGGCCTCGGCGCCTGCCCGATCAGCGTCGTCCGCAACCATGCCGCCCGCATCATCGAGCTGCTCGAACTGCCGCCGCAGGTGTTCCCGCTGGCCGGCCTGTGTCTGGGCCACCCAGCGCATCCCGGCTACGTCAGCCTGCGGCTGCCGCCGGCCGTCACCGTGCACACCGATCGCTATGACGACAGCGACCTGGCCGCGCAGGTCGACGCCTACGATCGCCGCCGCGATGCCGTCTACCGGATTCCGGCGGAGAAGCAGCGCCACGCGGACGAATACGGCGTTGCCGACTTCTACGGCTGGTCGGAAGACAAGGCGCGCCAGACCTCCAGGCCGGAACGCGCCGACCTGGGCGCGGTGCTGCGCCGCCACGGCCTGAAGTTCGGCTAGAGTTTCGGGTCGAGCGCAATCGCCAACCGTTGACCCCGGCTTTCGCCGGTGATTCGCTGGTAGTCGATCTGAAACACCGGCGAAAGCCGGTGTCCACGGGTGCGTGCGACGGGGCGGAGCACCCACCTGAGCGTCAGACCAGCGCCGCGACCCGGCGCCGCAACTCCGGCAACACTTCCGCGTCGAACCAGGGATTGCGCTTCTGCCAGGCATTGGTGCGCCACGATGGGTGCGGCAGCGGCAGGTAGCGCGGGCCGTACTCGCGCCAGGCCCGCACCGTCTCGGTCAATGTCTTCTTGCGCTGACGGCCCAGGTGATAGGCCTGGGCATAGCTGCCTGCCAGGATGATCAGTTCCACCGACGCCAGCGCCGGCAGCAGCTGCGGATGCCAGGTCTGCGCGCACTCTGGCCTGGGCGGGCAGTCGCCGCCCCGCGGTAACCGCCCGGGATAACAGAAGCCCATGGGCACGATGGCGATCCGGCTGTCGTCGTAGAACGTCGCCCGGTCGACCTGCAGCCAGTCGCGCAGCCGGTCGCCTGAAGGATCGTCGAACGGCACCCCGGTCTCGTGCACCTTGGTGCCCGGGGCCTGCCCGGCAATCAGCAGCCGCGCCGTCGGGCTTGCCCGCAACACCGGCCGCGGGCCCAGCGGCAGATGATCTGCGCACAACCGACAGCTGCGGATTTCTCCCAAAAGTTGCACCAAGTCCCGGCAATCGGCCATGCCTGTACCCACTTCCGCTCGGATTTCCGCGCTGTTTGCCTCTGAAGTCCGCGGCACCACACGCGGTGCCTGCCCGATAGAGTTAACATCTTCGCTACTCTTCGACACTAGAGTGATGGGCCCCGCGCGTGCCGAATCGATCGAGCATGGCCAACACTCAAAACCACGCAGCCGGTCTGACGACCAGCCAGTAAGGGTATGCAGATAGGCATGGGGGCACTTGTCATCAGTCTGCTGGCGGGCGCCGCTTTCGGCGGCGCCGTTGTCGCGGCCATTGCCTGGCTGCGCCAGCGGTCGCGGCCGGCAGCCGGCGCCGACACGCTGGCGCTGGAGATGCTCTGCAACATGCTGGAGCATATCGACCAGGGCTTCGCCGCGTTCGATGCCGAAGGCAAGCTGCAGCTCTGGAACCAGCGCTACTTCGCCCCGATCGGCGTGCCGGCCGAGGCCATCCATGTCGGCATGCCGGTGCGCGAGGTGGTCCGCTATTTCGACGACTACGGCAGCTACGGCAAGATCAGTGGCGGGCCGGTCGACCTCGACCGCGTGGCGGCACAGATCATGGCCTGCGATCCCGACCGCTTCGAGGCCGAAGGCAACGACGGCCGGGTGCTGCAGGTCCGGCGCAACCGCCTGCCCGATGGCGGCGTCGCCGTCACCGTCACGGACATCACCGACGTACGGCGGCGCGAGCGGGAACTGGAGCGCACCTCGAGCGACCTGCAATCGGTGTTCGCCTCGACCGACGAGGGCATCGCGGTGCTCGATCAGGAGCTGCGCGTCACCGCGGTGAACGAGCGCATGTTCGAGCTGATGGGTCAGCCGATGGAGCGCTTCCGCCCGGGCACCTACATCGCCGACTACTACCGCGGCCGGGTCAAGGCCGGCGAATTCGCCGGCGAGGATGCCGAGGCAGTGGTCGCCGAGCGCATGGCGTTGTGGGAAAGTGGGCGCCCGTTCGTGATCCAAAGCACCGGCGCAAACGATCGGATCGTCGAGTTCCATGTCAGCGTGCCCGACGACGGCGGCCGTGTGGTGATCTGCCGCGACGTCACCGGCCAGCGTCATTACGAGCAGGCGCTGCGTGAGGCCAAGGAGCAGGCGGAACTGGCCAATCGGGCCAAGACCGAGTTCCTGGCCAACACCAGCCACGAATTGCGCACGCCGCTCAATGCCATCATCGGCTTCTCGGAAGTGCTGATGGGGGAGATGTACGGCACCATCGGCAACCCCAAGTACCTCGAGTACGCCCGTGACATCCGCGACAGCGGCGAGCACCTGCTGAGCCTGATCAACGATCTGCTCGACCTGGCCAAGATCGAATCCGGCCACTACGAGCTGCACGAAGAACCGCTGCCGTTGTCGCAGCTCATCGACGCCTGCCTGCGCCTGGTCCGCGAACGGGCGACCACGGCGCAGATCGAAGTTCAGAAGAACATGGACGACGAACGGACCACAGTGTTCGCCGATCAGCGCGCGCTCAAGCAGGTGCTGATCAACCTCCTGTCCAACGCCGTGAAGTTCACCCCGGCCGGCGGGCGGCTGGAGGTCTCGTCACGACGGACCGCCGATGGTGGCATCGACATCACCGTCAGCGACACCGGCATCGGCATGGATCAGGAGGAAATCGACACCGCACTGGCACCGTTCGGTCAGGTCGACAGCACCATGTCGCGCCGCTTCGAGGGCACCGGCCTGGGCTTGCCCCTCGCGCAACGGCTGGTCGAGAACCATGGTGGCTCATTGAGCATCGAGTCGAGCAAGGGCACCGGCACCACGGTGACGGTGCATCTGCCGCTGCGGCGGATGGTCGAGCACCCCAGTCAGGCCATCGCCCGCTGATCCGACACGGCCCGGCTCACGCCGCCGGGCCATGGCCTGCGCGCACCGCCTGCAGCAGCACCGACAGCAGGGCCAGCGGCACCGTCGGCGCCAGTGCTTCGAAGCGCGGCTGTTCGGCCCCCGATGTTGGGCTCAACACGGCATAGGGCATGATCCCGCGCGGGCCGTGGCCGATGTGCCAGTGCCAGTCCGGCAACCGCTGCGCGACCAGGGACAGGCAGGCATCGACCGAGGCGGAATAGGCCGGCGCCTCGCCCGCCGGCTCGGCGCCCGCGAACGCCTCTGCCACCGCACGGTCAAGCGCCGGCTCGCGACCCGTCGCCGCCTGGACCTGCGCCAGCAGCCGATCGAGCGCTTTTTTGGTCTCAGCCTGTGCCATCGCCGGCTATTGCAAGCACAGGCTGCGTGCGTCCTGCAAGCGGCCTGCGCCTGTTGGCCCACGGACCACGGCTGGCGCTGGACAAAGCGGCGCCGAGCGGCTAGGACGCAGGCCCTTCCCCCTTTTCGCCAGCGAGGCACAGGCATGGGTTTCCGCTGCGGCATCGTGGGCCTGCCCAATGTCGGCAAGTCCACCTTGTTCAACGCCCTGACCAACACCGCCCAGGCCGAGGCGGCGAACTATCCGTTCTGCACCATCGAGCCCAACGTCGGCCAGGTGCCGGTGCCCGACCCGCGGCTCGAACGGATTGCCGCGATCGCCAAGTCGGCCCGGACCACCGCGACACTGCTGACCTTCGTCGACATCGCCGGCCTGGTCCGCGGCGCCTCGGGCGGCGAAGGCCTGGGCAACCAGTTCCTCGCCAATATCCGCGAGGTCGATGCGGTCCTGCACGTCCTGCGCTGCTTCGAGGATCCGGACGTCACCCATGTGCACGGCGGCATCGACCCGGTCGGCGACGCCGAAACGGTGGAGACGGAGCTGCTGCTGGCCGACCTGGAGAGCCTGGAAAAGCGCATCGAGACGGCGACCAAGCGGGCCCGCGGCGGCGACAAGGAGGCACGGGCCCAGCTCGAGCTGATGCAGCGGGTGGCGGCGCTGCTGCGCGAGGGCGAGCCGGCGCGCAAGGCCGAGATCGCCCGCGACGAAGAGCCGGCGTTCCGGCAGCTGCAGCTGCTGACGGCCAAGCCGGTGCTCTACGTCTGCAACGTGAACGAGGACAATGCCGCCACTGGCAACCGGCACAGCGAGGCGGTGGCAGAGATGGCGGCCCGCACCGGGGCGGCGACGGTGGCGATCTCCGCCCGCATCGAGGCCGAGGTGGCGCAGCTCGACGACCTCACGGAGAAGGCTGATTTCCTAGCCGCCCTGGGCCTGGAAGAGACCGGTCTGGCGCAGGTCATCCGTGCCGGCTACGGCCTGCTGGACCTGATCACCTTCTTCACCGCCGGCCCCAAGGAAGCCCGGGCCTGGACCGTCCGACGCGGCGCCAGGGCGCCGCAGGCTGCCGGCGTGATCCACACCGACTTCGAACGCGGCTTCATTCGCGCCGAGACCATCGCCTACGACGACTTCGTCGCCTGCAACGGCGAACAGGGCGCGCGCGAGGCCGGCCGGATGCGCGCCGAGGGCCGCGACTATGTGGTCCAGGACGGCGATGTGATTCTGTTCCGCTTCAACGTGTGATCCGCGCGGGAGGCAAAACGATGGCAGACGACGGCGACGTCACGGTTGCGACAGACCGGCTCAGCCCGGCGGAGGTGGAGGCGGTCATCGTTGCCAACCTGCCGGCGATCGACCATCACGGTGAAGTCGTCGAAGAGGTCGGCGACGATACGATCCGGATCCGCCTGCCTTTCGACCCTGCCTTCATGGGCGACGAGGATTGGCAGGACGGCGCCGGCCAGGTGTTCTCCGGACCGATGGTCATGGGCTTCGCCGATACCGCCATGTATGCCTGCGTCATGGCGGCGATGGGTCGCGAGGTGATCCCGGTGATGGCGACCTATACCATCACCTTCCTGCGTCCGGCGGCGCGGGCCGACCTGATCGCCGAGGCCCGCATCGTCCGCCGCGGCGGCCGTTTGCACTATCTCGAATGCTGGCTGCGTTCGGACGGCCGGGACGAGCCCTGCGCCCACATCACCTCGACCTACCGGGTTGCGCGGAAAGACATCCTTCGAGACAGGCGCTGACGCGCATTCCTCAGGATGAAATACGGAACCCAAGGGAATACCTCACCCTGAGGAGACCGCGCAGCGGTCGTCTCGAAGGGTGTCTCGCTCACCGCATTACTCGCCGACAGCCTCGAAGCGATCTTCGGTCAGGAAGATGCTGGAACGCGCCAGGTCGATGAAGTTCAGCTCGTCCTTGTACATCTCGCGGCCGGCGGCACGGGCGTCGTTGCTGTCGTTGAAGCGGCGGAAGCTCTCCAGGTCGTCCCACTCCACCAGGACGACGCCGTCATAGGGCTCCTGCGTGCCACGCGAGGTGGCGATGAAGTCGGCTTCGGCGCCCTCGATGGCGTGCAGCTGGACATAGCGGCGGGCACCGAACGCGGCCATATTCTTGCGCATCAGCGGGCCATGCTGCTCGCGCCAGTAGCGCTGGAACGCGGCGCGGTCGAGCTCCGCCTTGCGCCGCAGACAGAAGACCAGGGTCAACATGCGTCACCTCCCATTGTTGCCCCCATTGCTCGCCCCCATCGATCGGCATTTTCCGGCAATCCCGATCGCGCACTATAATGCCCTGCCCGCAACGCCAGGAACCGCCACCCCAACCGAATGATCTACTTCGAGGACTTCGCCGCCGGGCAGGTCTACGACCTGGGCCGCCGCACCGTCACGGCCGACGACATCGTCGACTTCGCGCGGAAGTATGACCCGCAACCGTTCCACGTCGACCCGGCCGCGGCCAGGGCCAGCATCTTCGGCGGCCTGGTCGCCAGCGGCTGGCACACCTCGGCCATCTTCATGGGCCTGCTTGCCGACACCATCAAGCGCGAACGATGGGCCAGCCTGGGCGCGCCCGGGATCGACCGCTGCCGCTGGCCGCAGCCGGTCCGGCCCGGCGACACCTTGTCGGGCACGCTCGAGGTGCTCGACGCCCGGCGCTCCCGCTCGCGCCCCTTCGGCCTGGTGCGCAACCGCAGCGTGCTGACCAACCAGGACGACAAAGAGGTGCTGACGCTGGAAGGCACGGGCCTCTACGCCCTGCGGCAGCGCGATGCGGCGGAGGGTGCAGCATGAGCGACGTGCGCTTTCTTGAGGACATCAGTGTCGGCGACACCGACAGTTTCGGGCACTACGAGGTGACCGAGGCGGAGGTCCTGGAATTCGCCGCCGAGTTCGACGACCAGCCCTTCCACACCGACCCCGAGGCCGCCAAGGGCAGCATCTACGGTGGCCTGATCGCCAGCGGCTGGCATACCTGCGCCATGATGATGCGGATGATCATCGACCACGCCATGAGCAGCGGCACGCCTGCCGCCGTACTGGGATCGCCCGGCTTTGATGACCTGAAGTGGCTCGAGCCGGTGCGTCCCGGCGACACACTGTCGCTGCGCTCCGAAGTGATCGACGTGGTGCCGTCGACAAGCAAGCCGGATCGGGGCCATATCCGCGTCCACACCCAGATCCTCAACCAGTCAGGGACCGTGGTGGCGGAGATGAAGAACCTGGCGATCGTGCTGCGGCGGCCGACGCCCTGATGGCTTGCCCGGGCCGCCGCCGCGACGGCACCATGGCGATGGAACGCAACGGACACGGCGTCGGGCCAAGCCGCCGGCGCGATCATTGGGAGGAAGACAGATGGGAACAGAGCTGAGGCTGACGGCATCGGACGGCCATGAACTCGGTGCCTACCGGGCCGAACCGGCCGGCGACGCCCGCGGCGGCATCGTCGTGCTGCAGGAGATCTTCGGCGTCAACCAGCATATCCGCGAGGTCGCCGACGGCTTCGCCGCCGACGGCTATGTCGCCCTGGCGCCTGCTCTCTACGACCGGTCGAGCCGCAAGGACTTCCAGGCCGGCTACACCCCTGAAGACGTCGAGGTCGGCCGCAAGCTGCGCGAAGAGTTCGCCTGGGACGACACGGTCAAGGACGTCAGCGCTGCCGTCGACGTGCTGCAGGCCGAGGGCCTGAAGGTCGGCAGCGTCGGCTATTGCTGGGGCGGCACCGTATCCTATCTGGCCGGCACCCGCCTGCCCGTCTCTGGCGCCGTGGTCTATTACGGCGGCCAGATCATCCCCTACGTCAACGAGAAGGCCAACTGCCCCCTGCTGATGCACTTCGGTGAGCACGACAAGGGCATCCCGCTCAGCGACGTCGACCAGATCCGCGCCGCCCACCCGGAAGCGGAGATCCACGTGTATGACGCCGACCACGGCTTCAACTGCGATCACCGAGGGCAGTACAACGCCGCCGCCGCGACCCTGGCACGCCAGCGCACCATGGCCTTCTTCGGCGAGCATCTGGCCGGCTGACCCCGCCCGCCAACACAACCGCTCACAAGCTGGTGAGGGGCCGCCCCCGGGGCGGCCCTTTGCCCCTACACTCGCCGGGTCCCGAGGCGTCGCAGGTGATGAAAGGGCCCGCCATGCAAGCTGTCGCCGCGCTGTCGCGCACCCTGGCCGTGATCGTCGTCCTGGCCGTCGCCGGCCTCTGGACGGCTGGCGCCAAAGCTGACAATGGCTACCCATACCCCGGCACCAATATGATCGGCACGGCCAAGAGCTTCGATCAGCTGTTCGACGACCTGCAGGCCGCCGTGCAGGCCAACAACATGGGCCTGGTCGGGCGGGCCAGTGCCTCGATGGGGGCGGCCCGGCGCGGCGTGAAGATCCCCGGCAATGCGGTGATCGGCGTCTATCGCAACGATTTCGCCGTGCGCATGCTGAAGGCCAGCGTGCCGGCCGGCATCGAGGCGCCGCTGCGGTACTACATCACCGAGAACCCGGACGGCACGGCGTCGCTGACCTACCGCACGCCCAGCGCCGTGTTCCGGCCCTACGCCAGCGCCGAGCTGGACGCCATGGCGGCCGAGCTCGACGTCATTTTCGCCCGCATCGCCGCCGACGCCGTCCGCTGACAGGTTGGACGGCCGCTTGCGTGACAATCCGCCTCCTGGGCTAAAGTTTCTCCCATCGTCGCGGATGCGTTGAAGGAGGGGAACATGGACGTCGATGGCGTGATCAACCACATCACCGGCTGGCTGACCGACTACCTGGCCGCGTCAGGCGCCGGCGGCTTCGTCGTCGGCGTCTCCGGCGGAATCGACTCCGCCGTCACCTCGTCCCTTGCCGCCCGCACCGGCAAGCCGACGCTGTGCCTGGAGATGCCGATCTATCAGAGCGCCAGCCAGGTCAGCCGGGCGCAGACGCACATCGCCAACCTGGCCAAACGGCACGGCAACGTGCGCGAACAGCGGATCGAGCTGACGGCCGTGTTCGATGCGCTGATCGCGGCGCTACCGGAAACCGCCGATGAAGCGGCGCACGAACGCTCGCTGGTCAACACCCGCGCCCGCCTGCGCATGACCACGCTGTACTATTTCGCTGCCCTGCACGGCTACCTGGTGGCCGGCACTGGCAACAAGGTCGAGGATTTCGGCGTCGGCTTCTACACCAAGTACGGCGACGGCGGCGTCGACTTGAGCCCGATCGCCGACCTGGTCAAGACCGAGGTCTACCGGCTGGGCGCGGCACTCGGCGTGGGCGACGACATCATGCAGGCGCCGCCCACCGACGGACTGTGGGGCGACGACCGCACCGACGAGGACCAGCTCGGCGCCAGCTACCCGGAGCTGGAATGGGCGATGTCCTTCGACGGCGACGACGCCGCGCTGGAACCGCGCCAGCGCCAGGTCATGACCATCTACCGCGGCCTGCACGCCGCCAACCGCCACAAGATGGAGCCGATCCCGGTCTGCCAGATCCCCGCCGGTCTGCGTTGAACGACGGCGGGCGGGTTCGAAACCCGCCCCTACAACTGACCCGGCGCTTCACCGGTAGGGGCGGGTCTCAGACCCGCCCGGCGTCCGCCTGGAAACGCCCCTCGCCTCAGGCCGTCCCCGACTGCAGCGCCGCGACCATCGCCGTCAACTGCTCGCGCTCGGCCGGTCCGGTCACCGGGATCGAGAACTCCACGCTGCTGACGACGTCGCCATAGCGTTCCTGAAGCTTGCCGGCGATCTCGTCATAGGTGCCGACCGTGGCGTAGGTATGCAGCATCTCATCGGAGATGTGCGGTGGCATCTCTTCCCAGCGCTGCGCCTTGGACAGGGTGGTCAGTTCGGCTGCCAGATCGCCATAGCCCTCGATCTCGAACGCCCGCCGATAGGCAGGCGTCGAGGCGTAGAAGGCGACCCGCGCGCGCACGTCCTCGGCCCGCCGCCGCAGGGTTTCGTGATCCGGCGCCGCGGCGATCAACGGCTTCATGGCGACAGTCAGGCCACCGGCGTCACGGTCCGCGTTGGCCGCGCCCTTGGCCGCCGCCGGCAGCATCACCTCGCGGATGTAGCGCGGCGTGCAGACCGGATGCGGGCGCAGTCCGTCGGCAACCTCGCCCGCGACCTGGCACATGTAGGGGTTGACCGCGGCCAAGTGCACCGGGATCTCGGGGTGCGCGATCGGCTCCGGGGTGAACAGCGGCACCAGCAGGTTCAACCGATAGTGCTCGCCCTCGACCGCCAGCTCCTCGCCGTACTGCCAGGCCCGCCACAGCGCCCGGAGTGCCTGGACGTACTCGCGCATCCACGGCCCCGGCGGCGACCACTTCAAGCCATAGCGACGCTCGATATGGCCTTTCACCTGGCTGCCGAGACCGAACGTGAAGCGACCACCGGAAAGCTTCTGCAGCGTCCAGGCCGACATCGCGGTGATCGTCGGACTGCGCGGGAAGGCCATGGCGACGGCGGTGCCGAGCTTGAGCCGGGTCGTCGCCTGGGCCGCCAGGGTCAGCACCGCATAGGGATCGTCCTTGGTCTCTTCCACCACCAGGCCGTCGTAGCCCAGATCCTCGACCAGGCGGGCATCGTCGTAGACCTTGGTGATGTCCAGCCCTGTCTCCGCCGCGCGCAGGCCCGGGTCGAGCTTGCCGAGGGGCAACAGCGTTTCCACCTGCATGACGTCCTCCTCCCTGTTTTCTTGGGCCGCGCCCACGTCCGTCGGCGTGGGCGTCGGCCGGCAGCGCGCGTCAGCGCCCGGTCAGGTGCGCAGTGCTGGCCGGCGCCCGCAGGAACAGGGCCAGCACGGCACAGGCGGCCGGGAACAAAGCCAGCCCGAACAGCATCGGATCATAGACGCCGAACAGGTCGAAGTAGATGCCCAGCGGCAGCGGGCCGACCGAAGCACCGACCACGCCGATCATCTGTCCCGTGCCCTGGATGCTGCCCAGATGCCGGCGCCCGAAGTATCGGGGCCAGAGGAATGCGAAGAACGTCATGGTGAGGGCATTGTTCAGCCCGAACACCACGGAATAGGCGATCGCCGTGGGCACGTCCTTGACCATCGCCGCGGCGACCAGCGACAGCACCATCACCAGCAGGCCGCCGGCAAACATCCACTCGGTGCGAAAGCGGTCGAGCATGCGGCCGATGATCGGCATCGCCGCCACCATCGTTGCCGCTGAGATGGTGAACACCTGCGAGGCGACCACCGGGCCGATGCCGTGCGCGCCGAAGATCGACACCTGATAGAAATGCAGCGCCGTCACCAGCATCGACAGCGAGAACAGGCCGATGGCAACGATGTAGAAGGTCGACGTCCGCAGCGCTTCACGCAGCGTCAGCCCGGCGTCCGCCGTGCCACCGCCCACATCGGCCGCACCCGGCGGCGGTGCCGCTTCGCCGTCGGGGCGGAGGCCGAGGTCTTCCGGTTTGTTGTAGACCAGCAGCAGGATCGGCGGCACCAGCAGCAGCCAGGTCAGCACGCCCATCCAGACCCAGGCTTCGCGCCAGCCGACGGTGTCGATCAGCCACTGCGCCGCCCGCGGATGCACCGCCATCGACGCCGAGAAACCCAACGCCATCAGGCTCAGGGCGAAGCCGCGTTTGCGGCTGAACCATTGCGAGACCAGGTTGGCGCAGTTCAGCATCAGCGAGCCCTGGCCGAGGAAACGCAGCGCGGCGAAGCCGACGCCGAGCCACAGCACGTTGGCGGCGGCGCCAAAGAAGAGACAAGCCAGGCCCAGCAGCACCGCGACCACGAGCGACATGGTCCGGGCGCCGCGGCGATCGACCAGCCGTCCCATCTGCGGCAGCAGCAGCGCAGCGACCAGCGTCGCCAAGCCATAGGCGGAGGCGATCGTGGTACTGGCGATGCCGAGATCCGCGCTGATCGGACCGACGAAAACACTGAAGGTATGGGACTGACCCGGGCCGCTGGCGAAGATGCCCAGCGCGGCGACGGCGAGGATCACCCAGCCGTAGAAGAAGCGCTGGTTCAGGCGCAGGAACATCTGGTCGCGGATGCTGCCGGCTGACATGGACCCTCTCGTCACGTGATCGCCTGGCCTTCATAGCCGGCCGCTACGGACGCGTCATCCGCAATTGGCACATGGCTGCCGCCCGGATGCGGCGGCCGTCACCGCTGTCGCCAGGCGCAGCGGGTCGACCTGCTAGGTGCCGCCGCGGAACTCGAGCAGCACGTCGCTGGCAGCCGCCGGCGGCACCAGCACGGCATCGCCCGACGGCACGTGTGCTACCCCGGCGGCGTCGAAATACTGCCGGGTCGCCGCCAGGTCGGCGACGGTGAAGGAAAGCACGGCGCCGTAAGCGTCCGCCGCCGGCGCCGGCAGCTCGGCTTCCGGATACATCGCCTGGGCATCCTCGGCGGTCGCGAAGATGATTCGCTGCCGCGGCAGGTGAATGGTCAGCACGTCGTCGGTCATGATCAGCTGAGCCAGGCCGAACAGCCGGGCATAGGCCTCCTGCAGCGCCGCCGGCCGCGGGCTGACCACGGTGATGCCGAGTAGCCCCGTGGTGCCGTTGGGATGCTGCAGCCAGTCGGCATGGCGCATCGCATCCGGTGTCAGGTGGTGGCAGAAGAAGAAGCGGAAATCAGGCGTCGCACCTTCGGCCATGTCGAAATTCTTGAAGTAGAGATCGGCCTTGCCGTCGGGGCGTTCGACGGCGCGGTGCAGGTCACGCAGCGGCAATGCCTCGATTCCCGCCGCGATGACCGCGTTCCGGGCCTCTTCCGCCGTGTTCGGTGCCAGCGCCGAGGCGAACAGGCCGTCGCCGCGGGCACGGATCAGCGCATCATGCTGTGAGGGCGGTGCCGCAGTGTCGACGACGCCGATCAGCTCCAGGTAATCGCCCGGGAACATGATGCAATAGTTGGCGGTGGACTTGCCGACGTGCCGGCCTTTCGGTGTGGTGACGAAGCCGAGCCGGCGCCAGCTCTCGGCCGCCGCGTCCAGATCGCCGACCGCAATCAGTCCGTGGTCGATCCCGTTGATATGCGATGGCATGTGCGCCTCCTGGTGCCGCTGCTGGCTTGTCGTTGTCTGGCCTATTTCTAGCAGGCCCGGGGATGGCGGCGACAGCTTTTCGGCCGACCGGAAGAACATTGTCTCGGTGACAATGCAACGCTGGACCCCAAGAACATTTATGTCAGTATTACTGACCTAACAGCTCCGGGCGAGGATGCATCATGGACGGCCTGTATTGGTACGACGGTAACTGGTCGACGACACAGCCGAAAGTCGCTGGGCCGATGGATCTCGGCTTCTGGTCCGCATCGTCGGTTTTCGACGGTGCCCGCGCGATCGGGGGCTGCCTGCCGGACATCGACGCCCATTGCGCGCGGGTCGTCCGGTCGGCGGAATCCATGCTGCTGCAACCGACCATGACGTCGGCCGAGATCCGGGACCTGTGCATCGAAGCGGTACACCGGCTGCCGACGGACCGGGATTACTACGTGCGGCCGATGTTCTATGCGACGGCCGGGCTGCTGCCGGAGCCGGGCGGCACGGAATTCACGCTGGCGGTGTTCGAGGCGCCGATGCCGCCCGAGATCGCCGGCGCCGCCTGCCTGTCGAGCTACCGCCGCACCGCACCGGACCAGGCGCCCACGGACGCCAAGGCGGGATGCCTCTACCCGAACTCGCAGCGGGCCGAGAAGGAAGCTTTCGACAAGGGCTTCGACGGCGCCGTCATGCTGGATCCCGATGGCAACGTGGCCGAGTACGCCCACGCCAACTTCTGGCTGGCCAAGGACGGCGCGGCGGTCACGCCGGCGCCCAACGGCACCTTCCTGAACGGCATCACCAAGCAGCGGGTGACGGCACTGTTGCGTTCGGCTGGGATCGAGGTGGTCGAACGGCCGGTGCGACCGCAGGAGCTGGACGACGCGGACGAGATCTGGGCGACCGGCAACTACGGCAAGGTGCAGGCGTACACGCGCTGGGAGCAACGCGATCTGCAGCCCGGGCCGGTGTTCCGCCGGGCCCGGGCCCTGTACATGGACTACGTGGAGAGCTGCCGCGTGGTCTAGGGCATCACGGCCGGGACTGGACTCAGTCGCCTTCGAATTCGAGCAGCGCCCGTACCGTCACCGCCATGCCTTCCAGCCGGGCACGGCCGCCCAGGTCGGGCAGTTCGATGACGAAGCTGGCGCCGACCACCTCGCCACCGGCATCGCGCACCAGCTGGCTGGCGGCCGTCGCCGTGCCGCCGGTGGCCAGCAGGTCGTCGACGATCAGCACCCGATCGCCCGGTTCCAGGCTGTCGATGTGGATCTCCACCTCGTCGCTGCCGTACTCGAGCTCGTACTCGACGGAGATCGTCTGCCACGGCAGCTTCCCCTTCTTGCGCACGGCGACGAAGCCGACCGAAAGCTGGTGCGCCACGGCGCCGCCCAGGATGAAGCCGCGCGCCTCGATGCCGGCCACCTTGTTGATGCCGACACCGGCGAACGGCTGCACCAGTTCGTCGACCGCGCGGCGGAACCCGGCGGGATGCTGCAAGAGCGTGGTGATATCGCGGAAGATGATCCCTGGCTTTGGGTAGTCGGGGATGGAGCGGATCAGCTCACGGATCTCCATCTTGCTCTCCTCAGCCCTTTGACGTCTCGCCCAGCACCCGCCCGGCCACGGCGTCGAGGCGTGCCAGCAATGCCGGATCGCGCGCCTCCGGCGCCGTGATCAGCGCACTGTCCAGGGCATGATCGTCGCCGGACGGGCAGACCGCGGGACGCTGCCGCATCCGTGGCGCCACCCGCTTGACCAGCGCGCGCGCCTTGTCGGCGTTTTCCAGCAGCACCTTGACGATGGTCTCCACCTGCACGTGGTCGTGCTCCGGATGCCAGCAGTCATAGTCGGTCACCATCGCCACCGTGCAATAGGGCAGCTCCGCCTCGCGGGCCAGCTTGGCCTCGGGCATGTTGGTCATGCCGATAACGTCGCAGCCCCACTGGCGGTAGAGGTTGGACTCCGCCAAGGTCGAAAACTGCGGCCCCTCCATCGCCAGGTAGGTGCCGCCGCGCTGCACGGGAATGCCTACGGCACGGCAGGCCTCCTCGCACCAGTCGCCAAGCCGCGCGTTGACGGGATGCGCCATCGACACGTGCGCGACCATGCCCTCGCCGAAGAAGCTCTTGTCGCGGGCAAAGGTACGGTCGATGAACTGATCGACGATGACGAATGTGCCCGGCGCCAGTTCCTCCTTGAACGAGCCGCAGGCCGACAGCGAGATCACGTCGGTGACGCCCGAGCGTTTCAAGGCATCGATGTTGGCGCGGAAGTTGATCGATGACGGACTGTGCCGGTGGCCGCGGCCGTGGCGTGGCAGAAACACCATCTGCACGCCGTCGAGCACGCCGAACAGCAACTCGTCCGACGGTGCCCCCCACGGGCTGTCGACGGATGCCCAGCGCGTGTCCTCAAGCCCATCGATCTCATACAGCCCGCTGCCGCCGATCACGCCAAGCACCGGCGCCGCGTGTGGTTCCATCATCGTCATCCTTTCGTCGCGGACACTTCACCGCGGTTGCCCAGGCCGGCAAGCCGAAGGCCTTCCAGATAGCGGCCTTCGTCCTCGGGAGCAATGAACGGGGGGCAAGTAACCCCGGCCGCGTCGAAGGGCGGATGGCGCTGGCGCAGATCGGCGAGCAGCGCGGCAGCTTCTTTGCGCTGCCCCTGCAACGCAAGCGCAGCGAGCAACAACAACTGGCTGCGCGGCTTGTCGGGCGCACGAGAGAGTGACTGCCGAGCAGCATCGCCGGCAGCGGCCAGATCGCCGGCGGCAAACCGGGCGACGGCCAGTTCGAAGTAGAAGCGCTCAACCTGGACTTCTCGCGGGTCGACCTCGATGGCGTGTCGAATCTGCGCCGCCCCGCTGGCGTCACCGCGCAGGCAACGGATCAGGCCGTATGCGGACTGGGCCGGCATCAGGTGGGGGTTCAACTCGAGAGCGCGCTCGAGTTCGGGCGCCGCGGCATCAGGGCGGTGGAACAGGTGCAACTCGATCAGCCCCAGAGCCATGCGGGCGAAGAAGCTGCGCGGATCGAGCCGCACCGCCTCGCGTGCGCGCCGCGCCAGCGCCTGTCTCTCGGCTTCGCCCGGCCGCTCGGCTCGCAGCTCGATATCGCGTAGGCCGGCAATGGCAAGCATTGCCTGCGCCATCGAGTTGCCAGGCTGCAGCGCAACCGCCCGCTCGAGGTAGCGCCGCGCCTCGTCACCGCCATCGTAGCGTGTGGTGAAAATCCCGGCGGCCGCCGACAGCAGTTCCGGTACCGACAGCGATGTCAGGTCCCGGCTGGCCAGACGCCGGCCTTCCTGCTGCTTGATCGCGATGCGGGCGCTGGCCACGATGGTTTCCGCAATCTCGTCCTCGAGCGCGAAGATGTCCTCGCCCGAGCGATCATAGCGCTCTGTCCAGACCCGGGTGCCGTCGATCTCGTCGGTCAGATGCGCGGAGATCCTGACCCGGTCACCGGCCCAGCGCACGTTGCCCGCAATCGTGAAGTCATGCGCCTCTGTCGCATCGTCGACGACGACGAGCGCCGTCATCCGCGACAAAGCGGCAATCATGTCGTCGGCCAGGTCGGCGGCGAAATGCCGCTGCTCGTCTTGCCCGCCACGGCTCTCGAACGGCTGCACCAGCACCCGGGTTCGCGCCGTCGCCGGTGCGGCCGTTACGGTCGACGCCGCCGGCGGGGCGATCTCCCGGGTCCCGGTCCATTGCCACACGTGCAGCGGTCGGGGAATGTTCTTGACCTGCCGCTTGCCCTGGTCTTCGAACTGGGCCTGCAACTCGGCGGGCAGTAGGTGCTGCACGTCGCCGCTGATACAGATTCCGCCCGGACGCGACAGGCTCTCGAGCCGGGCAGCGATGTTCACCCCCTCGCCGAAGATGTCGTCGCCATCGATCAGCACATCGCCCAAGTTCACCCCCATGCGGAACAGCATGCGGCGGTCTTCCGGAAGGTCCGCGTTGCGTTCGGCAAGCAGTCGCTGGGCCGCGATCACGCAGTCGACGGCATCGACGATGCTGGCGAACTCCAGCAGCACGCTGTCGCCGGCGCTACCGACGATGCGTCCGCCGCGTTGCGCCGCAAGTCCACCGATCGCCTCGCGATGTGCCATCAGCGCGGCCAGCGTACCGGCCTCGTCGGCTGCCATCAGCCGGCTATAGCCGACCACATCGCCGGCCACGATGGCTGCAAGCTTGCGTGTGACGCCGCTGTCGCTCATGTCATCCGCGTTCTGTGCCCTTGTCAGCACAATAAATAGCCGCTGCCCGACCGGCGCGCCACGCGACCGGCGGCCGTTTGAACGCGAAAGGCCGCCCCTGCGGGCGGCCTCAGCGTCGCGGTTGCCGGCCGGCGTCTAATGGACGTCGGCCCAGACCTTGCGTTTGACGGCATAAAGCAGGCCGGTCAGCACCAGCAGGAACAGGATCACCTTGATGCCCATGCGCTTGCGCGCCTCCATGGTCGGCTCGGCCGCCCAGGCCATGAAGCTGGTCACGTCCTTGGCCATCTGTTCTACCGTCGCCGGCGTGCCGTCGGCATACTCGACCAGGTCGTCGTCGAGCGGCGCGGCCATGGCGATCTGGTGACCAGAGAAGTAGGGGTTGTAGCTCATCCCCTCGCCCATGGCGACGTCGTCGGGCGCGTCCCCATAGCCCGTCAGCAGCGAGTAGATATAGTTCTCGCCACCGGCCCGAGCCTTGACGATCAGCGACAGGTCGGGCGGCAGCGCCCCGCCGTTGGCGGCGCGGGCGGCATTGTCGTTGGGGAACGGTGAGGGGAAATAGTCGCTCGGCTTGGCGTCGCGCTCGAACATCTCGCCTTCTTCGTCCGGACCGTCCTCCACCGTGTAGTCGGCGGCGATCACCTTGACCTCGTCTTCGGTCAGTCCGATCTCCGTCAGATTTCGGAAGGCAATCAGACGCAACCCGTGGCAGGCGGCGCAGACTTCCGCATAGACCTGGAAGCCACGCTGCAGGGCCGCCCGATCATAGGTGCCGAACGGGCCGCCATGCGACCAGGTGACCGATCTCGGCGCCTTTACGTCGCCGGCAGCGAAGGCGGACACGGCCGTCATCAGCACGGCGGCGACGGCACCGCAAGCAAGGATCCTGCGCATCAGCCCCGGGCCTCCGGCTTGGCGGTCGCGCCGGCTGGCGCACCGGCCCCGCCACCGCCGCCGCCGCTGTCAGGCGATTTCTCCAACACCGACTCGGCGATACTGGGCGGCAACGGTTTAGGTCGCTCGAACCAGCCGATGAACGGTAGCGACAGGAAGAACAGGAAGTAGAACGCCGTCGCCAGCTGGCCGATGGTGATGAACACGCCCTCCGGCGGGTTGCCGCCGACGTAGCCCAGGATCAGGCAGTCGATCAGGAAGGCCCAGAACAGCATGCGATAGACCGGCCGGAAGCGGGCCGAACGGACGCGGCTGGTGTCTAGCCAGGGCAGCACGAACAGGATCAGGATCGAGGCGAACATCGCCACCACGCCCATCAGCTTGTCCGGGATCGCCCGCAGGATCGCGTAGAACGGCAGGAAGTACCACTCCGGCACGATGTGCGGCGGCGTCACCAGCGGGTCGGCTTCGATGTAGTTGTCCGGATGGCCCAGCACGTTCGGCATGAGAAACAGGAACAGGGCGAAGAAGATCCCGAACACGCCGATCCCGAAGGCGTCCTTCACCGTGTAGTAGGGATGGAAGGAGATCGTGTCCTGGGGGCCCTTGGTATCCAGACCGGTCGGGTTGTTCGAGCCGTGCACGTGCAGCGCCCAGATGTGCAGGATCACCACGCCGACGATCAGGAACGGGAACAGGTAGTGCAGGCTGTAGAACCGGTTCAGGGTCGCATTGTCGACCGAGAAACCGCCCCACAGCCAGGTGACGATCGCATCACCGACCAGAGGCACGGCCGAGAACAGGTTGGTGATCACCGTCGCGCCCCAGAAGCTCATCTGCCCCCACGGCAGCACATAGCCCATGAACGCGGTCGCCATCATCAGCAGGAAGATGATGATGCCGAGCCACCACAGGATCTCGCGCGGCGCCTTGTAGGAACCGTAGTAGAGCCCGCGGAAGATGTGGATGTAGACGACGATGAAGAACATCGACGCCCCGTTGGCGTGCATGTAGCGCATCAGCCAGCCGTAATTCACGTTACGCATGATGTGCTCGACGCTGTCGAACCCCATGTCCGCATGCGGCGTGTAGTGCATCGCCAGGACGATGCCGGTGACCAGCTGCACCACCAGCACCAGGCCGGCCAGCGAGCCGAAGTTCCACCAGTAGCTCAGGTTCTTCGGCGACGGGTACTGCGTGCCGAGGGAGTGATCGATGAAGCTGAAGATCGGCAGCCGGTACTCGATCCAGCGAATGACGCTGTTGTTGGTCTGCATCGCTTACGCGCCCCCTAGCCGATCTTCACCACGTCGTCGTCGACAAAGACGTAATCCGGCACCGGCAGGTTGGCCGGTGCCGGGCCTTTGCGGATCCGGCCCGAACTGTCGTAGTGCGAGCCATGGCAGGGGCAGAACCAGCCGTCGTACTCACCCTTGGGATCGCTGGGCTTGGTGCCCAACGGCACGCAACCCAGATGCGTGCACACGCCGACCAGGATCAGCCACTCCGGCTTCTCCACCCGCGACTGGTCGGTCTGCGGATCCGGCAATACATCCAGGGGCGTGTCCCGCGCCTCTTCGATTTCTTTCGGCGTGCGGTGGCGGATGAACACCGGCTTGCCACGCCAGTTCACCGTGATTGCCATGCCCTCAGGGATGTTGGAGACGTCGACCTCGATGGAGGACAGCGCCAGCACGTCCTTCGACGGGTTCATCTGACTGATGAAGGGCCAGGCCATCGCGGCCACGCCGACGGCGCTCATGCCGCCGGCCGCGACGTACAGGAAATCCCGGCGGCTGGTCTCGTGACCGTTTCCGCCCTTGCCGTCCGCCATGGCTAGAAACCTCTCAACGCGTTGAAGTATAGGGATGTACTGTGCTGAATCTGCGGAGCCTCTTTTGTCACGACACCAGTAATTTGTCCACCCGTGACCCCTGCCGCCCGTCTCTGCGACACCGTGCCGCATGACGGCCGGACGCTAGCAAAACCGCCGAAACGAGACCACCGATCGAGGGATCATGCGCCTCGCCCTGTACCAGCCGGACATCCCGCAGAACACCGGCACGATCATCCGGCTGTGCGCCTGTCTGGGGGTGCCGCTGGACGTCATCGAGCCCTGCGGCTTCACCTTCACCGACCGGCAGCTACGCCGGGCTGCCATGGACTATGCGCCCTTGGCCGAGGTGCAGCGCCACGCCTCCTGGACGCGGTTCCGTGACGCCGCGGCCGGGCGCTTGATCTTGCTGACGACCCGCGGTGATGCTGCCTACACTGCGTTCAGATTCGCCGACGACGACGTGCTGCTGTTCGGCAGTGAGGCGGCCGGCGTGCCGCAGGACGTACATGACGCCGCCGCTGCACGCCTGCGCGTGCCCATGCGAGCCGACGCCCGCTCGCTCAATGTCGCCGTGGTGGCCGCCATGGTGCTCGGCGAAGCGTTGCGCCAGACCGGCGGTCTCGCGGCATCGTCCTGACCGGGGCTTCGGCTGCGCACTGTCACACCGTGGCCGGCCATTTGCCCGCGACCTCGCGCGCTTCGCCCTCGCCAGGCCACGGCGGCATGGTGACGGCGACTGCCGCCAGCGGCTCATCGCCGGACGCGCGGAACTGGAAGTGGGTGCCCAAAGGGATGGTCAGGCAGGTCCCGGGGCGGATCGGCACCACGTCTTCCTGATCGTCCTGCTGGCGCCACATCTCGCCGCGACCGTTCACGACGAACCAGATCTCCTCGACGGTGTTGTGCGTGACGGCGCGCGACGTCTCCCCCGGCGCCAGCTCGAAATGCGCCATGCCGCCACCCTGGAGACCCAGCAGCACACGGACGTCGGACCCGTCGGGCGCAACGACCGTGCGATCGACCGGCAGCTGTGTCGTCTCGAACCTCGGCATGGCAGCCCTCCTGTTTGCCTTCAATCAGTTTCGGCCGAGCGCGTGCGGCCGCTTGATACGCAGGGACCATAGTGGGCGGCTGAGATTTCAACGCACAACCCGACGCCATCGGTCGGCGGGTTGCGCGGCGCCGACGGCTCAGGAAACCAGCTGCGCGTTGTCGTCGGCACGTTCGAGCCGGACCTCGACCTTGAGTCGGGAACCGGAACGCCCGATCTTGGTGCGCAGCACCAGACCGGCCTCGGGCGGCCCGACGGGCTGTCGCACGGGCAGGCAGGCCAGCAGGGAACCCAGTGCACGCAACGACTTGCCCCGCTCGTCCAGCAGATAGGGCTTGGCCACTTCGAAGCCACCCAAATCGGGCGGGCACGCCGCGGGGCCCTCATGGGCATTGCCGACATGGGGGGCATGTTCCTTGGCGAACAGCCAGGCCAGGGCCAGGTGGTCTCCGGCATCGCGCCGATCCGCCGGCAAGAGGCCAGCTGCCTCGAGTTGACCGCGCACCTCGTCAAGCCGCCTGACCTGCTGCGCGTTGAGGTCGGCTTCGATGTCGAAGCCCGGCATCGTCGCACCGACACCCGGACCCTGGCGCACCACACGGGCCAACCTCGTCATGAACTCCGTCAACCCAAGCTGCAGCGTCAAGGAGCCGGCATCAGCCGAGAGGTCGGCGACCGCGACCGCGCCACCCGTACCCCCGACCACCGGGGCTATGCTTTCCGGCAGCGTTCCTTCGACGAATTCGAGCATGCTCTCGGTGCCGTCGCGGAAGATGCCAAACAGCTTGTCGAGACGCTCGCCGCTGGGCGTTGCGGCCATTTCCGGCAAATCGCCCAAAGTGCTCTCGATCTGCTGGTGCACGTCATCCAGCGCTTCGCCAAGCTGCGCGCGCCGAGACATCAGCTCTGCCGTCAACGCTTCACCACCTGCCACGGCAGCCGGCCCGGAAGGCGTCAGTTCCCAATCCATCACCTGCGGCTGCTCGCAGCCGCTGGTGAAGTACAACAGACGCCCCTGTCCCGCCGAGGTGATCTCGATGGCATAGACCACGCTCTCGTGCCAACCGCTGACGCCCGAATTGAAGAATCGGGTCTTGAACGTGCTGTCCAGCCAACGCCGCGCGATCTCCGCACCGCTGAACTGATTGAGACGGTCGCTGAGCATCGTGCCGATCGCGCCGGCCGAACTCAAGGCGCCGCCGAGTGCCCGCGCTACGGCGCCAAAGGCCTTGTCGAACGCCGCCCGCACACCCGCGCTGCGCAGCAGATATCTGCCCAGGGGATAGAACGGCTGGCTCTGCGGATAGTGGGTATGGCCGATCAGCAACTGGTGACCGAGGTTGGAGCGACCGCTGCCGCGGCACTTCGACAGCGGCATGGCGAAGGTGACCAGCGATGCTGCCAGTGTTTCGTTGAACATGAAGGTGTCGCGCAACTGACGATCTGAGTTGGCCAGATGCTGCACATAGTGCGCTTTCTGCTGCGACGGCTGTGGCCCGAGCCAATGGTTGAACAGGTAATTCAGGTCGTGGCCAAAAAAGCCATCGAAATCGAACAGCGGATTGCCCTGCATGTGCACGCCACCGCGCGCCTGGAAGTCGTCCATCACGCCATCGGGATAACGGCCGAGCGCGGTGACGATGCGGCCGAACAGTTCGTTCTGCTCGCAGTTCCAGAAGTCGAATTGATGGCCGTGACAGACCACGAGGCATTTCTTTCTGCTGTACTTGTTTGGATCCAGGCCGACGTAGTCGGCCGCCTTCCGCTTGCCGCGGAACAGTTCCATGAAAGTGAACTCGTCCATGGTCTTGACGCCGGGAATGATCAGGAAGTCCCAGTTGGTGATCGTTCCGGTGAACGCCTTGTTGAGCTCGGCCAGCGCCGACGGATCGCGCAACGGGCTGTCGTGGTTGCCCTGGGTTCTGAAGTACCTGCCGCGCTTGTGCAGGTCGTCGAGCTTTCGATAGATGTCGCCATAAGTCTTGATGACGTCGCGCATTCTCGCATCCGGGCTCTGGGCCAGATTGGGTATGGCCCAGAATTCCTCGACATCGCCGTTCTCGATCAACATGTGGCCCTGGTCGGTGGCGTAGTCGATGACCTTGCGGAACAGAACGGCGTTCTTCGAGAAATGGTCGATCGGACCGGTCTTGAAGCCGGTCTTGTCGGTGTCGGCGTCGCGATGGACGTCGCTGACGATCAGGTACTTGGTGCCGCTATCCGCGTCGGGCGACGGCAGAATCTTAACCTTGCGCTTCGCCCCCGGGTCGCCCGCCTCGAGGCTGAGGTCGAGGCCGAGGTACTCGAACCACGGCAGCCGTACGTCGAGCAGCATGGTGGCCGCAACGCCGCCCAGCATGAACGGCGCCAGGTAGGGGTGCTCGTCCACCATACGCAACAACGTTTCTTCGGCAGCCTTGTCACCGCGAGCATATCTGACGAGTTCGACAATCAGTCGCTGCAGCCGGTCGAACGGCACCGCCGAGCGAAGGCGCTGACCCAGCTTGACGGGATCCAACGTGGCCTGCAGTTGCGACAGCGGGCGAACGAGGTCCTTGAACAGGCCTTCGGGTCCCAGGCTGTCGAAGAAGGCCGGTCCATCCAGATTGGACAGCAGCACCGTCAAGACGCTGCCCAGCGTACCGGTGCCTGGGCTGATGCCGTCGTCGGCGCGGCCGAGCGCGTCCGACCAGGCGGTGCTCACGCGACCTTCGACCCTACGGCCAGCTTCGTCGAGCAAAGCCCGTGCCGTCGCAGCGAATGCGTCCGATTGACCGGGATCGGGCAACAACGCGACCAGCTTGCCTGGCCCCTGGGCCAGTAGGTTCTCAAACCCGTCTGCCAGTTGGCCTACGCCTTCGCGGAAGAAAGCGGCGATGTCGTCGAGATCCTCGGCAGCAGGATCGCCTTCGATGAGCACGTCTGCCGCCCCGGTGCTTTGGCGGGCAGCGGTGCCGACGTCGACAACGGGCGTTGCCATCGTTGCCGCGCCGACAGTGGCCATGGCACCGCCAAGCCCGGCACCGCGGAACACGGCCTGCCCGCGCGGCATCCGGCCGTGCACATCAGTCAGACGACGGCCGACCACGCGGGCCGGGCCGCCGCCATATGGCGTCTCTGCGACCTCGACATAGCCCCCGCGACCGCCGGCTTCGACCGGCACACCGCGTGCAGCCAGCTCTGATGCAGCCTCGATCCGCTCTGACAGGATCACCGCCGTATGCAACAGGCCCTCCGCCGGCGAAGAGCGCACCAGCAGGTCACCGGCGCGCGCCGATCGTGCGAACGGCTCGGCCGGCCCGGTGACTGACTCCAGGACGCCGCCGCCGGTCGCTGCCACGGCCCGTTCATGGAGCTGGAGCGGGCTTTGATCGCGCTGTGGTGTCGTCAGCGCGCGCACCATGACGTCGCGCGCGACCTGGCCGACGATGGATTCGTCGTGGCTCTCGCGTTTCATCTCCATGATCTCCTCATTTGCGACCGCCGGGACCGTCAGCTGGCGCGCCGCCTGCTCGGCGGCGACGATGTCGAGGGCGCCGTGGCCGTAGCGGTGGCGTTCGTCGCCGCCTGGCGGTCTGTCCGCGAGCACGCCCTTGTCGGCCGTGGCGAACAGGAGACGCCGCGTCTCGGCGATCGCGAGCGGTCGCGACGCGGCCGCAAACATCAGCGCGACCGCACCGGCACAATGCGGCGCCGCCATGCTGGTCCCGCTCTTGCGCGTGTAGCGAGGGCCCGGGACCGCTTCGGGCGGCGCGGATCGGGCGGCACAAATGTGCACCCCTGGGGCGACGATCTCCGGCTTCATGCGGCCGTCGCGGGTCGGCCCGAAGCTGGAAAAATGACCCAGACTTCCGGGTTCGCCGTACGGGTCCGACGCGCCGACGGAAATACTGCAGCGCCCGTTGGTCAGCGTCCCGGTGGTCGACCGTCGCACGACGTCTGCGGCAACGAAGCGTGGTCGCAGTCCGTGGTCGCGCTCGATCCAGGCGTGGAAGGTCGACGCGCCATCGCCCGCGTTGTGCAGGCGCAGCTGCCAGATCCCGGGCAAGGCCCCGGGTCTAAGAAAAAGATCGAAATGGCCGTCGCCGTTCTGTGGCGAGGTCTGGTAGTAGAGTTGGCCTTCCACATCGTCGTCTCGGCGGAGAACCCGGTTTTGCCCAGGTCGGACCTGTGCCAAGACAACATCGTCGGGGTCCACAACGGTAACCTGGATACGCTTGTCACCGCTGAACCACAGTTCGATCTCGCTGTCCGTCGGGTCGCCGGCCGGCACCCTGACACGCAACGTGCGTTGTTCGCCGGGCTCGAGGCGGCCTTCGCTGTGGGCCTCGGCGGCGGCATAGTTGCCACTTGAGGACACCAGCGCCCGCCCGGGGGCCATCGAGATCGCCGCATCGAGACCTTGCTCGACCAATGTCGAGCCATCGTGCGGCCCGCCATGGGCGCCGATGGAGGCGTTGATACAGCAGGCACGCGGCGCTGCGGTCTCGAGCACGAAATCGACGGCCTCGAGCACCGTGGCGGAATCGCCGAGGTTCTCGCGACCGAGCACCCGCGCGGTGCGCGACAGGTGGACGAACAGCAGGTCGGCCGCCGGCGCAACGCCGGCCATGCCGCCGCCACGCCCGTTGCCGGCAAAGATGTCGAGAACGTGCGTGCCATGCGCGCCCTTGTACTCGCCCGTCGCCTCGTCGAAGGCGTCAGCATCGGCCGGGTCGTAGCCCAGCGCCGTATAGGGATCGTCCGCCGCCAACGCCCTATTGATCTCTGCGGCGGGGAAGATGCGGCCGTAGCCCCAACGGTTGCCAGGCCCCTTGCCGGCATCACCGCGCTGGTCCCACAGCGCCAGCAGCCGGGCCGAGCCATCCGCGTTTCGGAACGCCGGATGGGCAAAGTCGCAACCGAAGTCGAGCGCCGCCGCGGCCACCCCGGCCCCGTCGCCGACGACGCCAGGCGGTCGCCGGGTGTAGGCAGCGCCGGAGGCCGCCGCCTCGCGTCCTATTGCGCCTGGGCCGTCGTCGCAGACGTCGGAAAGCCTGAGGCGACGCGCCGCTTCTATGGCGAGCACCGCGTCACTTTCGGCGAGCGACGCAATCCGGCTCGGACGCACGCGCAGGGTGGCAATGTCGCCAAAGCGCGTCACCAACCGTGTGCCATCCGGCAACGGCCGCTCCTCGGCGAGGCGCGCGATCACCGGCAACTCCCGGTCGCGGTCGTTCTCCCCCAGCGCCTCGATCAGGGCGGGATCGTAGATCGTCAATCGCGGCTGTTGCTTCGCCACGTCGCCCCCGTCCCGGCCAGGCGACGCTAGCCGCCGCCCGGGCCGGTGTTCGCATTCTCCCGCAACCGAAGGCGCCGGCGGCGCCGGCGGCTATTTGGGCTTGCACCCCTTGCGCGACGCCCGTCCCGCCGTGGCCTGGCTTCGGGCCGGCTGCGTGCCGGCCGGTTGCTGCAAGGCTTCGACAGTCCTGGTCAGTTCCGCAACACGGTCATCGAGGTCTTTGACGTCCTGGGCCAGTTGGGCCAGCGTCAGCGACGGTCGCTTGACCCAGTCGACGCGCTGCTGCCGTGCCACGCTGGTTGCCGCCGCGGCCAGCGCGTCGGGCTCGACGGCGGCAATCGCCCAGTTCAGGACGTAGGTCGGCGTCGCGTCGGCATTGTCCGCCAAAGCCGCTGCCGCTGCCTGGACGGTGGCGGCATCGCAGCTCAGCGCCGCCGCGGCCGCCCGCTGCGACACGCTGGGTTGAGCGTCCCGCGGCGGGTTCTCAGCCGCGTCCGTGACCGCGGCGATGATCGTCAACAACGCCTTGCCGTCACTGCTGTCCGGATCCAGCGTCACCGCCACCCGCATCGCCGGATCGTCCCGGACCCCTTTGACGATGTCCAACGTCGCGGCGGGGTCACTGATCGCCGCCGCAGCCGCGAGCGCGCGGACGACGCGCTCGTCTTGCGCACCGCCGCGCCCGAGCAGCCGTCTGGCGCCGCCGGCGCGCAGCGGCAGGTTGAGACCGCCGCCACTGACCTTGGGGGCCAGCGCATTCACCCCGCGTCCTTCGAACCTAATCGGTGTGCCGATCCTCATCGTTCGGTCCCCTTGCTGTTGCCGCCGCCGTCAGGCCGCGGTGTTGCGCGAGGTGAAGTTGGAAAGCAGCGAGTTGCCTTCCGCATCCTCGCGCAGCAGAAGCCCGATGCCGCCGACCAGGAGCGGGTTGCCCATGGCGCCCTTGGCGTCGCCGAGCATGCCGCTCTTCACCGCACCCTTCAGCAGCTGATACAGGCCAATCGAACCGCTGCCCGGATCGTAACTGCCGGCAAATTCGAGCGCGCCGTCCAGCTGCATCTGCTTGTTGAGCTTGCTGATATGCTTGCTCTGCACACGGTTGACGGAAACCACGCCATCCACCCGGCCGTTCAACTTCCCGACCCGGATGTTGACGGTCTTGATGCCTTTGGCATTACGCCGGTCTTCGCGACCCAGGCGGCCCAGGGCCGACTTGAACTGCTTTTGCGTGACGTAGTTCTTAAGCACCGGGGCGCGGTAGGCGGAGCGTCCCTTTGCCGTCGTGACGCGGCGGCGGCGACGACCGCGGCGGCGACGGCGGCGGCCGCGGCGACGGCGGCGGCGTTCGATCGGATCCTCCTCCTCGTCTTCGGCCATATCCATCAGTGCCTCGAGCATGTCGTCGAGGTCGTCTTCGTCGAGGTCTTCCTCATCGAGATCCTCTTCGTCGAGGAGGTCTTCATCGAGATCGTCGTCGAGGTCTTCCTCGAAGTCGGCGATGTCGTCATAGGTTTCGAGGCTCATGCCCTTCCTCCATTGCTGCCTGCAATCAGTCGGAACCCTGCCACGGCCGTCGGCGTCCCATGCCTCGCCGCAGCGCATGCACCCGCCGCACGGCGGGCATGACCAGTTCGTCGAACAGTTCCGGATCCGGCGGCCGCGCGCCGGCCCGGCCGCGCCCCCTGCAGGCGCAAGCCGGCTCGCCACCCCAGCACAAAGGACAGGCGCCGAGTGCGGCGGCCAGGGTGTCGTTCATCTCCCGCAAGGCATCCAGTTCCTCGTCGTCGGCGCCGCGCATCGCCCGATCGTCATCATCGAGATCGTGATCGAACGTGCCGTCATCCTCGATGGCACCGGCCGCAGCGATGTCGTCCGCATCCGCCGGATCGGAGTCGAGCAGCAGCTCGACGATCGCGGCCTGTTCAGGTTTCAGGCTGACTTTGCTCAACATGCCTTTCAGAAGGGCCGTGCTGTCACCGCCGCTGCGCAACGCCCGCAACGCCTCAATGAATTCACCCTGGCTGAGCCGCGGCAGGCCGCTGGTGGCCGCCGCGCCGGCATCACTGGTCATCGCTCACTCTCCCGGCCAGCGCCGTCTCGTAGTTGTCGAGCGGATCCTCGAAGTCGATCGGGACCAGGTCATCTGCCCAGTCCTGGGGTTCTTCTTCCCAGTCCTCCTCGGCATCCTCGGCCGCCTCGGCAAGTGTCAGCGCCATGGCGTCGGCGACCAGCAGGGCGGCACGCTCGCGGGGATTGGCCAAGTCGCAGCGCGGCTCGCCTGCCGCATCCAGCAGATACGCGCTACCCGCTTCGCCTGCTGGCACGCTGGCGATATCGGCCGCATCCGCCGCCAGCTCGGCGATGGCGTTGGCAAATGCGACCGTCGGCACCTGGCGGGCGCCGACGGCCACCGTCGGACGGCCCTGTTGCGCCATCAGCAAGGACATCAGCGCCTGCAAGGTCTCAGGCCGCGACAACAACGCCAACAGCTGGGCCACGGCTGCGTTCGGTGCCGCGGCACCGGTGGGCGGGGGCGCTGCCGGCATTGGCGCCGTCGGCATCGGCCCCGCCGCGGCTGGCGGTGCCGTCGGCGCCGACGGGGCGGCTGGACCGCCGCCGGACAGCAGACTCAAGGCGCCGCCGCCGACCGCGCCGGCCAGGGCGCCAAGCGGCCCGGCGGCCATGCCGGTGGCCGCGCCCTGGACAATTCCCGGCAGCGCCTTTTGCACGATCGGCGCCGCCTTCTTCATCACCATCTGCATGGTTCGGGCGAAGTTTTCCACCTCAGCTGGCGGTGTGCCCGGGAACATCTCTCCCAGCAGCGCTTCCAGGCCGGCATCGTCGACCGTGAGCCGCGGCGGTCCCATCGCCAGGCGGACGGCCGGATAGGCTGTTCGGCTCAATTCAACCGGATGCAAAGCGGTCATGCGGTGCGAGGCCTCCAACCATCAGAAATGCCAACACGTGGGGCATTTGACGCAATTGCTTGACCGTGCGGCCGTTGCTCAATGCCGACTCTGCCGACGCTCGCCGGCGGCATATGGTCCTGACGACCGGCCATGACGGACCTGCCGCAGCAACTGGCCGATGATCCGCGGCAGCTGCCGCAGGCTGGTGAAGGGAACGCCGTCGCGCTCCAGGACGAAGTCGTCCCTGGCGTTTCGCGGCAGCAGATGAATCCGGCCTTGCCAGCGACGCCGGCGCTGACGCGCCTTGTCGAGTTGGGAGCGAAGGGAGAGAACGAACCAGTATGTCTCGTCCTTGTCGCGTCCGGCCACGCCATCAGGTCCCTCGTCAAATGCACCTGTCGTGCCCAATCGGCGGGTCTTGCGCCGCCTTGCCGACATCCATAGAGGAACTGCCGCACAGGCTGCTCACATGTGCCTCACAATCCCATCGCAAGAACGTGGAAACCTGCCTGCAGGCGGCAGCAAGCCACGGCAGCGCGGCTGTCAGCGCCAGTGAGACGTCGTCAGCAGTCCAGTGAGTCTTTGCTTCGCCGGCCACCAGCCGGCTGTTTTTCCGGCTTAGCTGCTGTGATCTCATCCCGGAGCCTGTGCAGCAGCGCCTGCACCGTATCGAGTCTGCTCAAGGCGAGATCGATTGTCCGTCTCGGCGACGGTCTGGCCAGTTGAGCCACGTCGTCAATAGGTCGTCGCACGGTCGTGCCGGCCACCCCGGAAACTTCTGACTCCAGAACTTGCCGATAGACCTCGGTGGTTTCGAGCATTGGCTCGACGTCAAGTTGCGCCCGCAGCAGTTCACGACAGATCGCAAACTGGCGCAGCGCCTGGGCGCGGTCGCCAGCCCGATGGTATGCCAGCATCAGGTCGCGGTGCACTTGTTCCAGCAAAGGGTCGAATGTCAGCAGCCTGCGGCCCAGTTCGGCCGCTCCCGACCAGTGACCCAGCAGCATGTCATGGCGCATCAACAGCTCGAGGGCGGCGATGAACTGCGCCCGCAGCGCTTCCCTCGGTACCTGGCACCAATCGTCATAGAGACCCTCCAGCAAATCGCCGCGATACCAACCAACCGCCGTCCGCAGCGCGTTGTGGTCGGCTGCGCCCAGCGCTGCCGGATCGCAACCGGCCATCCGACTCAGTTCTGCTTCGAAAGCAGCCACGTCGATCCAGCACGAGGCCGAGGAATCGAACGCGATGTCACCCCGACCGACGCTGATGTAGTGTTCGTCCGCCGCCCCGGTCGCGTTGATCACCGCACGCAGGCGCCATAGCTCCGTGCTCAGCCGGTTCCTCGCCCGCTGTTCGTCGACCTCCGGCCAAAGCTCGCCGGCGATCTCCCCGCGCGGGCAACGCCGGTCGTGGCGCATGGCCAGATAGGAAAGCAGGGTCCGGCATTTCTGCGTCGGAAACGTGCGGACGACGCAATCGCCAAACTCGACTTCTACGGACCCCAACAAGCGAATAATGAGCGTTCCCACGTGTCCCCCATCTCGTTAAGGAACCGCTCTTTAGGGTCTATCGGTAACTTGCATTAGAAACGAAGGTGGCGGGCCACACAAGCGCCCGAAGTGCCACGCCAGTCAGCTTCTGGATGCACAGGCGTCGTAGCGCACTGCCGCGATGTCGACGCATAGGCCGACGTCCTCGGCCAGCAGGTAGCGCTGGCCGACCAGGGCGTCAGCCGCCGCACGGACCTGGTCGAGATAGTCGTCTCGGCTGCCGTAGCGTTCCGCCAGCGCTGGCCGCGGATCGCCGCGCGCCGACCGCTCGGCAGCCGTGACGGCGAACGGCAGGCTCGAGCCGACATACTCGAGCAACTGGCCGGCGCCACCCGTCTCCGGATGGCGCGGGTTGAACCCGGTATGGGTCGCCACTGGCACGGCGATGTCGGGCATGCGCAGGCCGCCGGTCTCGTTGCCATCGCCATCGACTGCCGAGACCCAGTCCGGATAGGACTCCGGTCCCAGCCGTGCCGGGAGTGTGGCGATGCCGTCTGCGGCACGAGGGCCGAGGTCGAGCGGGTACATCGTCGTCAACAGGCCGGCTGCCGGCGGCACAAGGCCGGGGATCGCGGCCAGACGGTCGAGCACCCGGGCGCGCCGGCTGCGCGTCTGCGTTGCCGCCCTCGGGAACACGCTGGCCGGTGGCGCCGTTCCATCGGCGACCCAGGCCAGCAGGTTGACCAGCGCCGCCCGATACAGCGGACGATAGTCGACGATGTTCATCGCGTTCGCGCCGCGGCTGCCAAATACCGTGCTATCGGTCAGCGGCACGCTGCCCGGGCCGTGCTGGGTCGAGGCGAACAGATAGCGCCGCACTCCCGGCGGCGGCTCACAGTCGCCGTCGCTGTCCAGTTCGGTATGGGCAAGGCCGGCGTCACCGCGCCAGTACTCCGACGACGTGTCGGTATAGATCACCTTCGGCAGCCCGCCGTCGGCCCGCTGCGCATCCAGCAGGCCCGCGGTTCGGCCGGTCAGCGGGTCGTGCTGGGCCACGTCGCTGAACGGGAACAGGTGGCCGAACGACGGCGTCGGCTGCACCGACGGCTGGGCGTAACGATGGTTGAATTCGCCGCGCCGGCCGCCGGCGATATGCGCCAGCATGCCGTCGAAGGCGGGGTGGCCCGCCTCGTCGCGGTTCAAGCCGAGTTGGAGGAAGGTGCGTAGGAACCGCCCGCATTGCGACTGGCCTTCGGCGATCACGTGGTCGATGGTGCCGGCCGTCGGCGCCGCCGGCGCGTGCCGCAGGAATGTCGCCAGGTCGCGCGTCGCCAGCAGTCCGGCACCGACGACGGGGCAATCGCGCGGCGTATACAGCAGATCGTAGATCCGCCCGGGCGCGAAACCGCCCTCGAGCCAGAGATGACCGTCGTCGGCTACCGCACGGCCATCTTCCTCACGGGCGAAACGCCAGTGCGCGCGCGGGATTTCCCGCGCATCGCCACGAGCACCGTCGCGAACCAGCAGCGTCGCGTCAGGGTCTTCCGGATCCGCGGCCCGTACCAGCTCGTGATTGCCCAGGTCGCCGACGTGCTGGTCGGTCAACGGCAGGCAGCGGGTCGGCGCGTTCGGCTGGAAGCGGAGCTGCGCCCGGCTGGGGGGCACCCGCGCGGCCGGCGGCACGCTGGGCACCTGCAGGCCGATCCGTGTGCGCTCGGGCGTGCGGGGGACGTCCCATTGCCAGCCCGCCCAGGCGATCGTCCAGCCACGCACGAACAGGAAACCGTCGCCGGGGTCGACGTCGGCCGTTTCCGGCCCGAACAGCGGCGACATGTTGAACCGGGCCAACAGACGCTTGCCGCGATTGGGCACCTGCATGAGCAGTGCCCGGTTCCCTGCGGCCGGCGTCGCCGGCAGCAGCACGGTGACGTCACCGCTGAAATGCACCAGACCGTCGACGCCGCGCTCGGCCAGCGCCAGGTCGACGATGCCTCGGTTGGCAGCGTGATCCGGCGACACGGCATAGTGGGCGATGGCGTCGATCCGCTCGTAGCTGCCCGCCGCACCGAACCTGCGGCCGCCCGCATAGGCCGAACGCTCGATGATCTCCAGTCGGCTGAGCGGCATGCCTCTCCCCCTTGAGCTGACCGCAGGCTAAGGCGATGCCAGGTATCGGGCAACGGCGCCGGACGCTTGGCACGGCGCCACTGCAGCGCTATTCAAATCGTCAAAACAGGCCCTGCGCCAGCGTGGCCGGGTGAGGGGCAGCGGAGGAGACGAGAACGATGGCCGTCGACAAGTCGGACTGGGTGATCGGCAAGGTTCTGGCGCGCCAGGCGGGCGCACGCGGCGATGCGCCGTTCATTCAGTTCGAGGACGAGGCGCCGCTGAGCTACGCCGAGGCGCACATAGCCGCCAACCGTTTCGGCAACGGCTTCGCGGCCGCCGGCGTGGCCGCGGGCGAGAACGTAGTGCTGATGCTGCGCAACCGGCTCGAGTACCTGTGGGCCTGGATCGGCCTGAACCGCATCGGCGCCGTCGCCGTCGCCGTCAATACGGCCTACCGCGGCCGTTTCCTCACGCATGTGCTGACCAACTGCGGCGCCCGCTGTGCCGTCATGGAGCCCGAGTTCCTGCCCTGGTTGGCCGAGATCGAGGACACCGTGCCGGCGCTGGAGGTGGTCTATGTCGCCGACGCGGACCAGGGTCGGGACCACCTGCCGGCGTTCAAGCGCATCGAGGTGCGCCCGCTGTCGCTGCTCGAAGCGGGGGCGCCCGACGACATCGGCGTCCCGGTGAGCTACCGCGACATCGGCATGATCATGTACACCTCCGGCACCACCGGGCCATCCAAGGGCGTGCTGATGCCGCATGGCCACCTCTACCTGTTCGCCCATGGCATGCAGCTGCACCTCGGCCTGACGCCGGACGATCGCTACTACATCTGCATGCCGCTGTTCCATGCCCAGGCGATCCTGATGCAGTTCTACGGCACCCTGCTGGCCGGCGGCAACGCCGTGCTGGCCAGGCAGTTCCGGGCCTCCAGCTGGATCGACGAAGTCCGCCAGCACCAGGCCACGGTCACCAACCTGCTTGGCGTGATGAACGACTTCGTGCTGCGTCAGCCGGCCAAGCCGACCGACGCCGACAACAAGCTGCGCATGATCTCCGCCGTGCCGGTGACCGACGAGACCTTGCGGGCCATGCGCGAACGCTTCGCGGTGCCCAAGTTCAACGAGCTGTTCGGCATGACCGAGTGCAACATCCCCGTGCATCGGCCGCTCGACGCGCCGGACGAGGCCGGCTGTTCGGGCAAGGTCTGGGACGATTACTTCGAGGTCATCGTCGCCGACCCCGAAAGCGACGAGCCGCTGCCGACGGGCGAGGTCGGCGAAATCCTGGTGCGGCCGAAGGAACCGTTCTGCTTCATGCAGGGCTACAACGCCATGGACGACCGCACCGTCGAGACCTGGCGCAACTTCTGGTTCCACACGGGCGATGCTGGCCGCTTCGACGAACGCGGCTACCTTTGGTACATCGACCGCATCAAGGACACCATTCGGCGCCGCGGCGAGAACATCTCCTCCTACGAGGTCGAGGCCGTGCTGCTCGAGCACCCAGACGTCGCCGAGGTCGCCGTCGTCGCGGTGAAGGCCGAAGAAGGCGGCGAAGACGAGGTCCTGGCCTGCATTGTCCTCAAACCGGGCATGTCCGCACCCCGACCCGAAGACGTGTTGGATTTCTGCGTCCCGCGCATGCCCTATTTCGCCGTCCCCCGCTATGTCGAGTTCGTCGACGAGATCCCCAAGACACCGTCGGCCAAGATCCAGAAGAACAAGCTGCGCGAACGCGGCCTCGGTGACGCCACATGGGACCGGGAGAGCGTTGGCTACAAGGTCCGACGCTGAGGCACGACAGGAAACGCGCAAACGGTTGTAATGAGTATCAATTGCTTTATGTCTGCGGTATCAGGCAACAGTGCCGCAGGCTATGACTGCGTTGAAGTTATCGGTTGTCGAGCATCCCGAACAGCTCGACGTCGGGTCACATCGGGGGTTGTTCGACTACTGGACGCGGCTGCGTGATGCCGCCGACATCCCCTCCTATGACGCCATCGACGTGCTGCAGATCGAGCGCGCGCTGCTGCCGTGGCTGTTCCTGGCGGAACGGGACGGCGGACGCGACGATTACTACTACCGCCTCGTCGGCACGGGCATCGACGAGCACAACGGCTTCTTTGCGACCGGCCAGTACCTGGCCGAGCTGCCGTTGAGCAACAAGGCGGACATGCGGAAGATCTTCGATCGGGTGGTGGCAACCCGGCAGCCGCACTACTGCGCCAGCCGCTACCTGGGCGTCCATCGCAACTACAAGCTGGCCCGGCGACTGCTCCTGCCGCTGCGCGGACGCGGCGACGATCCGGCCGTGCGCTACATCATCTGCGCCGTCGACTTCATGGCTGCGGCCGACTGACGCGAAGAGCCGCGCTCAGCGCTCGTTTGCCGAAGGGAAGGCCACGGCATCGTCCTCCGGCGGCAGCCCCAGCGCATTCGTGAAGAACGAGATCGCGTGATAAAAGCCGGTCAACGCGATCAGTTCGAGCAGCTGCTCGTCGTTCCAGTGCCGCGTGAGTTCGCGCCACAGCTCTTCGGACATCGTCGCGGTGTCGTGCAGCTCGTCGACCAGCCGCAGCAGCACCCGTTCTTCCGGCGGCCAGCCGGCCGCGTCGTCATCGGCGCCGCCATGCACCGTCGCCGCCAGCTGCGCCGGCGACAGACCGACCCGCTCGGCGAAATAGGCCGCGTGCACGCCCCACTCGTATTCCGCGCCACAGCGTCCGCAGGTGCGGTCGATGACGATCTCGCGGGCCCGCATGGAGATCGAGCCCTTGTCGAGCAGCCCTCCGGACATCACCCGCTCGCAGACCCGTGGGTTGCGGGCCAGGGTACGGAACAGCAACAGCGGCTGCTTGCCTTCCGGGGTGATGCGATCGAACCGCGCCTGAACCTCGGGTGGGAACGGCGGCTGCTGTGCGGCGATGCGCGATGCTGTCATGGCGGCGGTCTCCCGTGCTAACGTCGCTACGGAATAAATAGCAGCTGCCGACAATGATCGCTACTTTTTTTGTAGCAACAGACAAGAGGCGCCAGATGGCCCGCATCCCCCTTCCCGGCCGTCCGGTCCGCGGTTCGCAGACCGGACGGCCGATCATGGCATTGCTGGACCTGCTGGGACGGCGCTGGTGCCTGCGCGTGCTCTGGGAGCTGCGCCAGGAACCGCTGTCGTTCCGCGCCCTGCAGGCGGCCTGCGGCGAGATCTCTCCCACCGTGCTCAACACCCGCCTGGCCGAGCTGCGCCAGACCGGCCTGGTCGAGCTGCGCGAACGCGCGGGCTACACGCTGACCCCGCGCGGCCGCGAACTGATGCGGATCCTGCGCGGTCTAGGCCGGTTCGCCGACGGCTGGGCCGGCGAACTGGATGCAGCGCCTGCGACGGACTGATACCGAGCGTCGTTGCCTGTTTCGATTGCTGCAGGCATGGTGCCCGCGGCATCGGCAGTGCCCGGAGTTGGCAGCATGAGGGACGACGTCGAGACCCGTAAGCAGCAGGCGCGGGACTGGTTCGAATCCCTGCGCGACCGCATTTGCGCCGCGTTCGAGGCCCTGGAGGACGGGCACGCGGGACCGCTGGCGGCGCAGCCGGCCGGCCGCTTCGAACGCAATGCCTGGGAGCGGCCGGGCGGTGGCGGCGGGGTAATGTCGACCATGCGCGGCCGGGTGTTCGAAAAGGTCGGCGTCAACGTCTCGACCGTGCATGGCGAGTTCTCCGAGCAGTTTCGCCAACAGGTCCCAGGCGCCGCCGAGGATCCCCGCTTCTGGGCCAGCGGGATCAGCCTGGTCGCGCACCTGCAGTCGCCACTGGTGCCGCCGGTGCACATGAATACCCGGCACATCGTCACCACCAAGGCCTGGTTCGGCGGCGGCGCCGATCTCAACCCGATCACCCCGGACGACCGCGACACCGCCGATTTCCACGCCGCGCTGAAGCGCTGCTGCGACCGCCACGGCGAGGACTACTACCAGCGTTTCAAGGACTGGTGCGACGAGTATTTCTGGCTCCCGCACCGCAACGAGGCGCGCGGCGTCGGCGGGATCTTCTACGACTATGTGGACACCGGTGACTGGGCCGCCGACTTCGCCTTCACCCGCGACGTCGGCGAAACCTTCCTGGAGATCTACCCCCAGCTGGTGCGCCGGCATATGGACCTGGCCTGGAGCGCTGAGCAGCGCGAGCACCAGCTGGTCCGTCGTGGCCGCTACGTCGAGTTCAACCTGCTCTACGACCGCGGCACCCAGTTCGGCCTGAAAACCGGCGGCAACACCGAAGCGATCCTGATGTCGATGCCGCCGGAAGCGAAGTGGCCCTGACGCCCAACCGGGCGCGGGCGAGTACCAGTCGGCCGGTGATCAGTCCGTGAGGATCGGTCGCGGCGGGCTTTCCAGGCGCAGCGGCCGGTCGCCGTCATCGCACTGCCAGTAGAGGACGATCTCCGCCGAGCGCCGCGTCGTCGTCCGGTCGTGATCGGTCCGCAACGGCTCGATGGGAATCACCAGGCGGCGGTCCACGTCGGTATCCAGTATGGTCTTCGTCGTCGCCATCTGCTGGTCCGGCCTGTCGACGTTGCCGGCGACGCCGAACGAGCGCAGGAACACCATCGCATGCAGGATGCCGCGGGCGTTGCCCGGCGCCAGCCGCAGCTCCAGCCCCGCCAGACCGGTCTCGCCGAACGGCTGGGTCTCGAACGAGACCGCGCGATCGTCCAGTTCGACGACCGACGGCGCCGCCAGGACCAGGAAATTGGAATGCGCGACGGAACCGCCGGTGCAGTGGAACGGATTGCCCGGTCGCCAGCTCTCGAGCGCGCCGCCCAGTTCGCGCCAGCCGGGATGGCGTTCCAGGAAGTGCTTCACCGCCCAGAACACGCCGGGCTGGTAGGGGTCGTCGGCGAGGATCACGCCGCCGGGACGGATCCACTTCGCCAGCGAGATCAGCTCGTAGTAGACGAACTCATAGGCGTGGTTGCCGTCGATGAAGCCGACGTCGAACGGCCGCTTGACCTGCTCGAAGTCGATGAACAGGTCCATCGACGTGAATTCGGCATAGGCGACCCGGTCGGCCAGCGCTGCCGGCCAGGACTTCAGGATCGGCGGTACCCGCTCGCCGCCGAACGGGTCGATGGTGACGATCCGCCCGGCGCCGTTCTCCCACAAAGCCCGCGCGATGATCTCCGTCATCCCGGCGTGGTAGGTGCCGATCTCGATCACCAGTTCCGGCTGCATCGCCCGGATGATGTGGAACATCAGCGCGCGGCCGACAGGGGTCGACAGCCCCACGGGCGGATAGTCGGTAAAGTAGGTCTTTACGGGCTCGAACGACGGCGCCGCGGGCAGCTCGTGCAGGCGCAGTTCCGGCGCTACATAGGTGCTGAGATCGTCGCTGATCAGCGGCGCGAGGTCCCGCATCGCCGGCCGGCCGCCGGCTGCCGGTGACGACGCTTCGTCGCCGTCGACAACGGCGTCAGGCACGGTGCTGGATATCTCGTGGCTCTCTTTAACCGATGCGGCCTGGCGTCAGCGGCCAGAATAGGCTTCCACAGGGTAAATTTTCCTTAACCCGTGCGGGTTGACCCCGCGCGGGTCCGCGCACACTGGTGTTTCGCCCCGGCTCGACTAAACTCCGCGCGTGCGCCGTTCCGCACCTGCCCTGATCGATACTCCACCGTCCGGAGGACCCCATGCTGTTCCGCCTTGTCCTGGTTCTGGCCCTGGCGCTCGGCAGCGCGCGGGCCCTGGCCGCCGACCTGCCGATCACCGCCTTCGCCGGCAAATGGCAGGGCAGCGCCGTGTCGGAGAGCAACATTTCCGTCAACTTCGCGCTGACCAGCCGCGACATCGGCGTCGAGCTGCGCCCGGCGGCCGACGGCTTCACCATCACCTGGAACACCGTGCAGCGTCAGAAGGGCGACCCGACGAACCCGACCGAAGTGTTGAGGTCGACCACCATGCGCTTCGTCGACCAGCGCCCCGGGGTCTGGCGCTTCGCCGACAACGCCGATCCACTCGCCGCCGAGCAGCCCTTCGCCTGGGCGCACGTGAGCGGCAAGACGTTGACCATTTCGGTGCTTCAGATCTACCAGGACGGCCGGCACGAGCTGCAGATCTACCACCGCACGTTGTCGGATCTGGGCATGAGCCTGGAGTTCACCCGCGTCGTCGAGGGCCAGCCGGTGCGTCGGGCCGGCGGCCGCCTGGTGAAGATCGCCAAATGAACGACGCCACAGGCGCCGCCGTCGACGCCGTCGTCTTCGACCTGGGTGGCGTGCTGATCGACTGGAGCCCCTACCACCTCTATCGCAAGCTGTTGCCCGATGACGACGCCATCGCCGATTTCCTGGTCGAGATCGACTTGTTCGGCTGGCTGGGCCAGGTCGACGCCGACCTCGGCTTCGAAAGCGGCGTGGCCGCGCTGGCCGCGCGCTTCCCGCACCACGCCGAGCTGATCGAGGCCTATTGGCAGCGCTGGGCCGAGACCCTGCAGGGCAGCTTCGATGACAGCGTGGCGCTGGTCGCCGAGTTGCGCGATGCCGGCACCCCGCTCTACGTGATCAGCAACTGGGCCCGTGAGACCTGGCACCACGCCGACCGCTTTGATTTCCTCGACTGGTTCGACGGCCTGGTGATCTCCGGCCTGGAAGGCGTCGCCAAGCCGGATCCGGCGATCTTCCACCGCGCCTGCAGCCGCTTTGGCCTGACACCGCAACGCACCGTGTTCATCGACGATATGCCGGCGAACGTCGCCGCTGCCCGGGACCTCGGTTTCCACGCCATCGCCTTCCGTGACGCCGGTCACTTGCGCGGCGAGTTGCGCGCCCTCGGCCTCAGCCTTTAGTTCGCCGGTCCAGCTCGGCCAAGAGGGCAGCTTGGTCCGGCGCCAGGTCCTGGTCCAGCCACCAGTCTTCCAGCTCCCGCAGCAGTTCGCCAACCCGGGGCCCGGACGGCACGCCGCGCGCCAGCAGGTCACGTCCAGCCAGCGGGAACGCCGGCACCTGCGCCTCCCGGCACAGCGCCGCCAGGTCGGCGCGGCCGGCGAGCAGCGCCAGGTCGGCCGCCAGGTCCGCGCCGACGCGGTAGATCGCCTGGCGCAGTCTGCCCGCATCGCCGGCAGCGACGATGTCGAGCGACGGCGCACGCATCGCCAACAGTCGGTCGCGCTGGGCGTTGGCCAGATGCCAGTGCCGGGCCAGCCGGCGCACCGCATCGCCATCGCCGCACATCAGCGCGGCCAGCCGGCGCAATGCATCGGGCGCCGGGTCGAGGGCAATCAGCCGGGCCAGCGCGCCCAGGTCGCTGCCGTCCGGCAGCACCTGCGCCAGGACCCCGGTTTCGGCCATCAAGCGCAGGCTTTCCAGCGGCGCCTCGGCCATCATCAGCCGCAGCATCTCGCTGCGGATGCGTTCTCCGGACAGCTGCGCAAGCTTGCCGGCCGCCGCGGCGCAGGCCGCCAGCGCCGCCGCATCGGGTTCGCTGCGGCCATACCAGGCGTGGAAGCGGAAGAACCGCAGGACCCGAAGATAGTCCTCGTCGATCCGCCGCGCTGGTTCGCCGACGAAGCGGACATGGCCCGCATGCAGGTCGGCGACGCCGCCGGTGGGGTCGTACAAGGTGCCGTCGGCGTCGGCGAACAACGCGTTCATGGTGAAGTCGCGCCGCTGGGCGTCGCCGGCCCAGTCGTCGGTGAACGCCACCTTGGCGTGGCGCCCGTAGGTCTCCACGTCCACCCTCAGCGCGGTGATCTCGAAGTGCCGCACCGGCGTCACCGCGATCACGGTGCCATGCTTGAGGCCGGTCGGGATGGTGTGGATGCCGGCGTCGGCCAGGGCCTGCAGGTTCTCGTCCGGACTACGGTCGATAGCAATGTCGATGTCGACCACGGGCCGCCCCAGCACGCTGTCGCGCACGCAGCCACCGACGAACCGCGCGGTCCCGCCGCCGGCCGTCAGCGCTGCCAGCACGGCGCGGGCATCCGGCGCCTGCATCCAGTCCTGCACGGGCAGCCGCCCGACCGGCTGCATCGGCCGACGCCTTCAGCCGCCGCCGCGACCGCCGGCGGCCGCCGCCACATTGACGTTGGTGTACCAGAACGCCAGCATGCTGATGATCATCAGCACCAGGGCCGTGAGCGTCAGCCAGTACCACGGCGCGTCATCGAAAACACCGCCGCCGGCGCGTCCGCGTCGGACTGCGATCACATAGGCGACATAGAACGCAAACGGCAGCAGCGCCGGTAGCACGTGGTACAACAGCTTCTGCATCATCGGCCGGCTTCTCCCTCGTTGTCCGGAGTCTTTGCGCCAACGTCCGGGGCATGCACCCGGCGGTACAGGTTCATCAACATGCCGGCGGTCGCGCCCCAGATGTAATAGTCCTGGTAAGGCATGGCATGGTACTGCCGTTCGCGCCCGTTCCAGACCCGGCTGTGGGTCTGGTGATTGGCCGGATCGAACAGGAAGTCGAGCGGCACCTCGAACACCTCGGCGACCTCGAAGCTGTCCGGACTGAGGGCAAAGCCGGGGCGCACGAAGCCGACCACCGGCGCGATATGGAAGCCGGTGCCGGTCTGGTAGTCGTCAAGGAAGCCCACGACCTCGACGAAACTGCGATCCAGGCCGATTTCCTCTTCGGTCTCGCGCAGGGCCGTGTCGACCACGCCGGCATCCTCCGGCTCGCAGCGCCCGCCCGGGAAGCTGACCTGCCCGGCATGATGCTGCAGGTGTTCCGTGCGCTGGGTCAGCAGCACGGTGTACCGGCTGGCGTGCTCGACGATCGGCACCAGCACCGCGGCCTGCTTGAGGTCCTGTTGCGCATCGACCCAGTCGTACATGAACGGGTTCAGGTCATGGTCGCCGATCGGCGGCCGCCCCCGGCCGGCACCGGGCAGCTCGCTCTCGCTACGCAGGGCGGCGACGATTCGCGCGCGCGTGACGACGTCGGCGTCGGCGCTCAAGGCGCGCCCAGGTGAAAAAACGCGCCGGCGCTCCAGACCCCCAGGACGGCGGCGCCTTCGTGTTCGGTTTCGACCGCGAGGTCGACCAGATCGTAGAACACCGGCCGGGCGATCAGCGCCTCCAGGCGGTCGCGGATCAGCACGTAGGGTGCCGGCTCGTCGCTGTCGCCGTCGATATCGACACGGATCGGGTTGTCGGGGCCGGCCATGACTTCGTCGTCGACATTGGTGCGAAAGGTCAGCACCTGCTGCTCGCCATCGCCGTGTACCGTCATCTCGACCGCCACGAACGGGGCGTCGTCGACGCTGATTCCAAGCTTTTCCGCCGGCGTTACGAGATAGAACCGGTCGTCGTCGTCGTGCCGCAGGATGGTCGAGAACAGCCGCACCATGGCCGGCCGCAGGATCGCGCTGCCGTTGTAGTACCAGGTGCCGTCGCGGGCGATGCGCATGTCGATTTCGCCGCAGACATCGGGGTTCCAGCTGTGCACCGGCGGCAGCTTGCCCTTCGGCAGGCGGGCGGCAATTGCCTCGGGTTCCAGATTGATCCTGTTCATCGCCGCAACACGCGCTAGATTTCGTCCCAGGCGCCTGCGGTTTCGTCGGCACCTCGCGCAAGCGTTATCGCATCCACTGACATTCCCGGACCTAGTTCCAATATAGTGTGTCACATGTCATCCGTCAGCGAAGCAGACGACCGCCTGGTCGAAGAAATCGAGAGCCTTGGCCACCGCATCGGCCAGGTGCGGGAAATGATCGGCCGTATCATCTTCGGCCAGGAAGAGGTGATCGAGCAGACGCTGATCACCCTGCTGGCCGGGGGTCATGCCCTGCTCATCGGCGTTCCCGGACTGGCCAAGACCCGGCTGGTGGAAACCCTGGGCACGGTGCTCGGCCTTGAGGACAAGCGGGTGCAGTTCACCCCCGACCTGATGCCGGCCGATATCCTGGGTTCGGAAGTGCTGGAAGAAGGCGAAGCCGGGCGGCGGACCTTCCGCTTCCTGCCGGGTCCGGTTTTCTGCCAGGTGCTTATGGCGGACGAGATCAACCGGGCCAGCCCGCGCACCCAGTCGGCTCTGCTGCAGGCGATGCAGGAGAAGGCGGTGACCATCGCCGGCCAGCGCCACGTTCTGCCGAGCCCGTTCCACGTCCTGGCAACACAGAACCCGCTGGAGCAGGAAGGCACCTACCCGCTGCCGGAAGCGCAGCTCGACCGTTTCCTGCTGCAGACCGACGTCGCCTATCCCGAGCTCGACGCCGAGCGCCGGATGCTGATCGCCACCACCGGCACCGGCGAGGCCGAAATCGGCCGCGTCATCACCGCCGAGGAGTTGATGGCAGCGCAGCGCCTGGTGCGCCGTATCCCTGTCGGTGACAGCGTCGTCGACGCAATCCTGCGCGTTGTCCGTGAAGGCCGCCCGGAAAGCAGCAGCCTCTCCGGCGTGCGCGACCAGGTCGCCTGGGGCCCCGGCCCGCGCGCCAGCCAGGCGCTGATGCTGGCGGTGCGGGCCCGTGCGCTCCTCGACGGCCGGCTGTCGCCGTCGGTCGATGACGTGGTCGCCCTTGCCGCGCCGGTGCTGCGCCACCGCATGGCACTGACCTTCGCCGCCCGCGCCGACGGAGTCACCCTGGCCGAGGTGATCGCACAGCTCACCTCGCCTCTGGGCTGAGGCGGCGATGTCCGACCTTGCGGCGCTGCCGGTCCGGGAACGGGCCGAACAGCTCGCCGCCACGCTGCCGCCGCTGCTCGCCGCCGCCGATCGCGTGGCGATGACCCTGGTCCAGGGCGGGCACGGTCGTCGCCGGGTCGGCACCGGCGAGACCTTCTGGCAGTTCCGCCAATACCAGCCCGGCGATCCGGCGCAGAGCGTGGACTGGCGGCGCTCGGCCCGCAGCGACCAGCTCTTCGTCCGCGAGCACGAATGGGAGGCGGCGCAGAGTGTGTGGTTGTGGCGCGACGGCTCCCCGTCAATGGTCTACCACTCGGGCAAGGACGTGCCGAGCAAGCGCGAGCGCGCCGACCTGCTGCTGCTGGCACTGGCCAGCCTATTGGTGCGCGGCGGCGAGCACGTCGCCCTGTTCGGCGCCGACCGCACAGCGACCGGCGGTCGGGCGACCCTCAACCGCCTGGCGGCGCACCTCACCGGGATCGGTGCCCGCCTGCCCGAGACCAGCCTGCCGCCGATGCAGCGGTTGCCGCGGTTCTGCCATCTGGTGCTGATCGGCGATTTCCTGTCGCCGCTCGGCGAGGTCGCCGACACGCTGCGCCGCTATGCCGCGCAGGGGGTGCAGGGCCACCTGGTGCAGGTGCTCGATCCGGCGGAAGAGGACCTGCCGTTTCACGGCCGTACCGAGTTCGACGGCCTGGAAGACGATGGTCGCTACCTGGCGAGCCGGGTCGAGAGCCTGCGCACCGCCTACCATGACCGCATGGCCGCCCGGCGCGAGGCGTTGCAGGGCATGGCCCGGCGGATCGGCTGGACGGCGACCTTCCATCGCACCGACCGGTCGCCGCAGGCAGCGCTGCTGTCGATCTACGGCGCCCTGGCCGAGGCCACGGGATAACCCGGATGGTCGCGCTCGGCGCCCTCGCCTTCGCTGCCCCCTGGATGCTGCTGGGTCTGGTGGCCCTGCCGGTGATCTGGTGGCTGCTGCGGGTGACGCCGCCGTCGCCGCGGTGCGTGGCGTTTCCGCCCGTGCGGATCCTGCGGAGCCTGCGGGCGGAAGAGGAGACCCCGGCACGCACGCCGCTTTGGCTGACCCTGCTGCGCATGCTGCTGGCGGCGCTGGCCGTGCTGGCCCTGGCCGAACCGGTGCTGAATCCGCGCGATGCCCTGGTCGGCGACGGCCCGGTGGCGATCGTCGTCGACAACGGCTGGGCCGCCGCGAGCGGCTGGCAGGACCGCCAGCGGGCGCTCGCCGACCTGCTCGACCGGGCCGAGCGGGACGGCCGGCCGGTGCTGTTGCTGCCGACCGCGCCCGCGGCAGACGGCAGCGCCGTCGCAGCCAGCGGCGTGCTGCCGCCGGCCCGCGCCCGCCGACTTGCCCTGACCCTGGCGCCGATGCCCTGGCCGACCGACCGCACGGCAGCGCTGGCCGCCTTGCGCAATGCCGGGCTGCCTGAAGGCACCGCCGCCTACTGGCTGAGCGACGGTCTCGACGACGGCGCCGGCGCGCGCCTGGCCGAGGCGCTCGCCGACCTCGGTTCGCTGACCCTGTTGCAGCCGGGTCCCGGCGCCGACCCGCTGGCGCTGACCCCGCCCGACGGCGGCACTGACTTCACGGTGACGGTGCTGCGGGCCGACACCCGGGCCGAGCGCACGGTCTGGGTCCGGGTCAGCGCGCCGGGCGGGCGTCTCCTGGCGCGGGCACCGGCGGAGTTCGCGGCCGGCGCCGGGCGCGCCCTGGTCCGCCTCGACCTGCCGTCCGAGGCCCGCAACGAGGCCGAGCGCGCCGCCGTGGAAGGCGTTGAGACGGCCGGCGCCGTGGTCCTGCTGGACGAGCGCTGGCGCCGCCGGCCGGTCGGGCTGGTTTCCGGCGCCGGGGTTGAGGAGCGGGCGCAACCGCTGCTCTCCGGTCTCTATTACCTCCAGCGCGCACTCGGTCCCTACGCCGAGATCCGCCAGGGCGAGGTCCGCGACCTGCTGACGCGGCCCCTGGCCGTGCTGATCCTGGCCGACATCGGCCGCCTGCCCGACGACCAGGTAGCGGCGCTGCGCGCCTGGGTCGAGGATGGCGGCCTGTTGCTCCGCTTCGCCGGCCCGCACCTGGCGGAGAATGCCGACGACCTGCTGCCGGTGCGGCTGCGCCAGGGCGGCCGCGTGCTTGGTGGCGCCCTGTCCTGGTCCGAACCGGCGCGGCTGGCACCGTTCGATCAGTCGAGCCCGTTCCATGGTCTGACCGTGCCGGCGGACGTGCTGGTCCGCCAGCAGGTCCTGGCGCAACCTTCGCTCGACCTCGATTCCCGCACTTGGGCCCGCCTCGCCGACGGCACACCGCTGGTCACCGGCACCCAGTTGGGGCGTGGCCATCTGGTGCTGTTCCACACCACCGCCAACGCCAACTGGTCGAACCTGCCGCTGTCCGGTCTGTTCGTCGACATGCTGCAGCGCCTGGTCGGGCTGTCGCGCGGGGTCAGTGGCGACCAGGAGCGCGGCCTGCTGCCGCCGCTGCTGGCACTGGACGGTCTCGGCCGTCTCGGCGTACCGGCCGCCGGCGCACAGCCCGTGGACGCTGCGGCCATCGTCGAAACCGCCGCGAGCCCGGCCAGCCCGCCCGGCTTCTACGGCAGCGAGCAGAGCCGGCGGGCGCTCAATCTGGCCCAGGGCTGGGAGGCGCTGCAGCCGCTCGCCGCCTTGCCGGTGCCCTACGCCAGCGCCGGCTATGCCGTCGACCGGGAAACCGCGCTGAAGCCGTGGCTGCTGACGGCAGCCGTGGTGCTCGCGCTGGTCGACCTGTTGGCGATGCTGCTGCTGCGTGGGCTGATCAGCCCGCGGCTGCGCCGCGGCGCAGCCGCCGGACTCGGACTGCTGTTGCTGGCGGGCCTGAACGCCGATCCGGCGACGGCGCAAAGCCGCGACGACTTCGGCCTCGCGGCGACCTCGCAGACCCGCCTCGCCTACGTACGCACCGGCGATCGCGAGCTCGACGCAACCAGCCGGGCCGGCCTGTTCGGCCTCAGCGAGATGCTGACGCAGCGCACCTCGGTCGAGCCGGGCGAGCCGATGGCGGTCGACATCGAGCGCGACGAACTGGCCTTTTTCCCGCTGATCTACTGGCCGGTGTCGGCATCGCAGCCTACCCTCAGCGACGCCGCCATCGCCAAGATCTCATCCTTCATGCGCACTGGCGGGACGATCCTGTTCGACACCCGCGATGCCCGCATGGCGCCGCGCGGACCGGCCCGCACACTGGCCCCGTCGAGCGCCGCCGCCGACCGCCTGCGCCGCCTGTTGCGGCGCCTCGACATCCCGCCGCTGGCACCCGTGCCGCAGGATCACGTGCTGACCAAGGCCTTCTACCTGATGCAGACCTTTCCCGGACGCCACGCCAGCGGCGCGGTCTGGGTCGAGCAGCGCGGCGGCCGCGGCAACGACGGCGTCTCGCCGATCATCATCGGCGGCAACGATTGGGCCGCCGCCTGGGCCGTGGACGCCGGCGGCCGGCCCACGCACGCCGTGATCCCGGGCGGCGAACGGCAGCGCGAGATGGCCTACCGCTTCGGCGTCAATCTGGTGATGTACACCCTGACAGGCAACTACAAGGCCGACCAGGTGCACGTGCCGGCGATCCTCGAACGGCTGGGACAGTGAGGGCCGTCGGTTGAGCGCCATCGCCCGCATCGAGTTCGCGCTGCTGATCCCGCTGCCGCTGCTGGCCGTGCTGGCGCTGGCGGCGCTGCTGCTGGTCGGCATGCTGCTGTGGCGGCGTGGCGCCGGCGGCTGGTGGCGCCTGCTGGCCTTCAGCGCCGGACTGCTGGCCCTGGCCAACCCGTCCCTGATCGAAGAGCAGCGCCGGCCGCTCAAGGATGTCGCGGTGATCCTGGTCGACCGTTCGCTGAGCCAGGACATCGGCGAGCGCCAGGCCCGCACCGACGCCGCCTTGCGCGAGCTGTCGGAACGGCTCGGCCGGGACGACAGCATCGAGGTGCGGATCGTCGAGAGCGACGCCGCCGGCGATGGCGGCCTGACCGACGGCACCCGCCTGCTTGGCGCGCTTGAGCGTGCGTTGGCCGACGTGCCGCGGCAACGCCTGGCCGGGGTCATCGCCCTGAGCGACGGCCAGGTCCACGACGCCCCGTCGGACCCGGAGAGCGAGGCGCCGGCGGCACCCTTCCACCTGCTGCTGACCGGCGAGCGGGGCGAGCGAGACCGTCGGTTGGCGGTGGAATCGGCACCCAGCTTCGGAATCGTCGGCGAGGAGCTGGCGATGACCCTGTCGGTGCAGGACCAGGGCGGCACCGGCGGCGACAGCTTCGTCACCGTGCGGCAGGACGACGGCCCGCCGCGTGCCTACCCGATCGTCATCGGCCGCACCCTCGAAGTGCCGTTCCGGCTCGAGCACGCCGGACCGACGGTGATCGAGATCGAGACCCCGGCCGGGCCGGAGGAACTGACCTTGCGCAACAACCGCGCCGTGCTGGTGGTCAACGGCGTGCGTGAGCGCCTGCGGGTGCTGCTGGTCTCGGGCGAGCCGCACGCCGGCGAACGGACCTGGCGCAACATCCTGAAGTCGGACCCCTCGGTCGATCTGGTCCATTTCACCATCCTGCGGCCGCCGCAGAAGCAGGACGGCACGCCGATCCGCGAATTGTCGCTGATTTCCTTTCCGACCCGCGAGCTGTTCCAGACCAAGCTCTACGAGTTCGACCTGGTGATCTTCGACCGCTATCGCCGCCGCGGCGTGCTGCCCGACACCTACCTGCGCAACGTCGTGCGCTACGTGCAGAGCGGCGGTGCGGTGCTGACCGCCGCCGGCCCTGCCTTCGCCACGCCGTTGAGCCTGGACCGCACGCCGCTGGGCGACGTGTTGCCAAGCCATCCCACCGGCGCGGTGCAGATGACCGGCTACCGGCCGACCTTGACCCAGACCGGCAACCGCCACCCGGTGACCGCCGAGCTGCCCGGACTGCCGGCGGAGGGCGATACCCCGAGTTGGGGCCGCTGGTTCCGCCTGATCGAGGTCGAGCGGGTGCGTGGCGAGACCCTGATGCACGGCCCCGGCACGAACCCGCTGCTGATCCTCGACCGCGTCGGCGAAGGCCGGGTCGCGCAACTGCTGTCCGACCACGCCTGGCTGTGGGCGCGCGGCTACGAAGGCGGCGGGCCCCAGGCCGAGCTGCTGCGACGCATTGCCCACTGGCTGATGAAGGAACCCGACCTGGAGGAAGACGATCTGCGCACCCGCGTCGACGGCGCCCGCATCGAAGTCACCCGCCGCAGCCTGAAGCAGGACGGCGGCCCGGTGCGGATGACGCTGCCGTCGGGCCGGACCATCGACGTCGAGCTCACGGCCGACGCGCGCGGTCGCGAGACCGGCAGCGTCACCGTGGCGGAACCGGGCCTGTACCGCCTCAACGACGGCCAGCGCCGGGCCGTCGCCGCCGTCGGCGAGATCAACCCGGTCGAGTATGCCGACATGCGCACCTCGGCCGAGCCACTGGCAGCCCTAGTCAAGCAGACAGGCGGCGGCACCTTCTGGCTCGCCGACGGTGTGCCGGATCTGCGCCGCGTCCGCCCCGACCGCGACGCCACCGGACGCGGCTGGATCGGCCTGCGCGCCGCCGGCGATTACGTGGTCACCGGGGTTTCCCAGTATCCTTTGCTGCCGGGCCTCGTGGTGCTGCTGTCGTTCCTCGGCGTCACCCTGCTGGCCTGGTACCGCGAGGGGCGGTAGGACGCGGTCGGCGCACACATTCCCGGTGCGGGCGGGTCTGAGACCCGCCCCTACAGCCTGCAGATCGGTTGGTAGGGGCGGGTCTCAGACCCGCCCAAACGCTCCCTTCAAGCCACGTCGACGCACGGGCCCTTGCCGATCGCGCCGCTGACGCCGTCGAACGCACCGGGCCTGAGCGCCAGGCCGAGCAGCCGGTCGTCGTCGACCCCGCCCCACAGCCGGATTCCGCGTTTCGTCGCCGGAGAGAAGCCAAAGCGGGCGTAGTAGCCGAGGTCGCCGACCAGCAGCACCCGGCGATGGCCCTGCCGCCGCGCCTCGGCCAGGGCATGCGTCATCAGGGTCACGCCCAGGCCGCGGCCGCGCTCGGACGGCAGCACCGCGATCGGGCCCAGCAGCAGCGCCGGCAGCTCGGCACCGATCAGCACCGGCCAGAAGCGGATGGTCGCCTTAAGGCTGCCCTCGGCCCGCATGACGAAGCCCAGGCTTGCGATCGGCGGCACACCGTCGCGCAGGCGATAGACCGCCTTGCGCCGCCGCGCGGCGCCGAAGGCCTGGTCGAGGATGTAGTCGATGGCGCCGGCGTCTTCCGGCAATTCGGGCGAAATCAGGTACATCGTGGGCTCCGGCAGAGCAGATCAACAGTGATCGTAAGGTCGGGCGCCGGTGCCCGGAGCGGACGGCCTGGCCTAGGCCAGCGTGATCCCGCGCAGGGCAAAGCCGGCGCCACCGTGGCGGCGCTGACAGCTCGTTCGTCGCAACCCTGCTTCGCTCATTTCGTCCTGCCGTTTCGTGCGGCTGAGGCCGGGGGCTATAGCATTGCGGACCGCGAAACACCAGCGAAAACCCGGCGCGGCTTTACAGGACGCTACGCCTGCCGCTAGCGTCGGGCGCCATTGCACGACAAGAAATGTGGAGGAAAGGCCATGGGCCTGATGGACGGCAAGGTGGCACTGGTGACCGGCGCCGGGCGCGGCATCGGCCGCGAAGTCTCGCTGAATCTGGCCGCCGCCGGCGCCCGGGTCGTCATCAATGACATTGGCGGCGACCTCGGCGGCGAAGGTGGCGACCTGTCGCCGGCACAGGAAGTCGCCGACACGATCGCCAAGGCCGGCGGCGAAGCCGTGGTCAACGGCGACTCGGTGGCGGATCCCGAGGGCGCGCAACGGATGGTCGCCCAGGCGCTCGACGCCTTCGGTGGCCTGGATGCGGTGGTCAACGTCGCCGGCATCCTGCGCGATGCCTATTTCCACAAGATGAGCCAGGACGACTGGCAGGCGGTGATCGACGTCCACCTGAACGGCAGCTTCCTGGTCTCGCGCGCGGCGATGGAGCAGTTCCGGGCCCAGGAATCCGGCGCCTTCGTCCACTTCACCTCGACCTCGGGCCTCGTCGGCAACGCCGGCCAGGCGAACTATGCCGCCGCCAAGATGGGCATCGTCGGCATGTCGCGGGTGATCGCCATGGAAGGCCAGCGCTTCAACGTGCGCTCCAACTGCGTCGCCCCGTTCGCCTGGACCCGGATGATCGAGAACATCCCGGTCACCTCGGATGAGATGGCCGAGTCGTTCCGCAAGTTCCGCGAGGGCGCGACTGCGGCGCACATCGCCCCGGTGGTGACCTATCTGCTGAGCGATGCGGCGGGCGCGGTCAGCGGCAACGTCTTCGGCGTGCGCGGCAACGAGATCTACCTGATGAGCCAGCCGCGGCCGATCCGCACCCTGCACAACGGCGACGGCTGGACGCCCGAGATGCTGGCCGAGACCCTGGAGCCGGCCTTGCGTCACGACCTTTACGGCCTGGAGAGCACCGGCGAGGTGTACACCTGGGACCCGCTCTGACATTTCGCTCCCTCAAGAAAACACCCCAAGGAAACGCTGATGTTCTTCGACCCCAAGGACGGCATGCGGCCGCCGCCGTTCAAGCACACCGTCTACAATGCCCTGGTCGTGCCCCGGCCGATCGGCTGGATCAGCACCCTGAGCCGCGACGGCGTCGTCAATCTGGCGCCCTACAGCTTCTTCAACTCGCTGTCGCCGGACCCGCCGTGCGTCATGTACTGCCCGAACGGCTTCAAGCCGGGGACCGAGGAGCTCAAGGACTCACTGGTCAACGCCGAGGAAACCGGCGAGTTCGTCTTCAACATGTGCACCTACGATTTGCGCGAGCAGATGAACCTGACGTCCATCCATGTCCCGGCCAGCGTCGACGAGATGGCCGAGGCCGGCCTGGACGCCGCCGAGTCCGAGAAGGTGAAGCCGCCCCGGGTCGCCGCATCGCCGATCGCGCTGGAATGCAAGTATCTGCAGACCGTGCACCTGCCGGCGACGCGCCACGGCCACCCCAACAACGTGGTGATCGGCCAGGTCGTCGGCATCCACATCGCCGACGAGGTGATCACCGACGGCATCATCGACGTGCGCAAGCTGCGCCCGCTCGCCCGCCTCGGCTACCTGGACTATGCCGCGATCGACGAGAGCAACATCTTCGCCATGCGCCGGCCGGACTAGCGCATGCCGGACGACACCCTTCGAGACGGCCGCTGGCGCGGCCTCCTCAGGGTGAGGTGTGTTGTCTTTGCTCCTCATCCTGAGGAGGGCCCCACGGGTCGGGCTTCGCCCGCCCGAGGATAAACTCCGGCCCGTCTCGAAGGATGAAGGCCAAGGACCGGGCCGCATGGCAGCAGATCTGGAAGGCAGCGAATGAATGCGATCGGGACGATCGATGAACTGCACATCGCCGACTGGCGGCGGCGGGTTGCCGCCCTCTATGGGCAGGTCCGCGGCATGCAGGAACCGGCACAGGCCTGGCGGCACTGGTGCGCCGCGCGCAACCGGCTGTTCCGCGAGCACTCCGCGTCGCCCCTTCCGCCAACCACCCGCGCCGGCTTCACCGGGCTGGCGTACTATCCCTACGATCCGGACCTGCGCCTGGCCGTCGCGCTGACGCCGTTGGAGACCGTCGACGCCTTTGCCGTCGACCTCGGCACCGACGGCCGGCTCGACCTGCGCCCGCTGGCACAGACGGACGGCCTGGCCGGCCGGTTGGGCGGCGAGCTCACCGTCTACTGGCTGGAGGCCTATGGCGGCGGGCTGTTCCTGCCGTTCTGCGACGCCAGCAGCGGCAACACCACCTACGGCGGCGGCCGGTATCTGCTCGACAGCATCAAGGGCGCCGATCTCGGCATGGACGGCGAAGCCCTGGTGCTCGACTTCAACTTCGCCTACTACCCCTCCTGCGCCTATGCCCCGGCCTGGACCTGCCCGCTGGCACCGCCGGAGAACCGGTTGCCGGTGCCGGTGCACGCCGGGGAGCGGGACGGCGCGTAACGAGACTGTCGCGGACTTCCGGTAAACGGCGAGGCATGACCAGCATGGACCGACGCATCGACCTCGAGGGGCTGAGCAACTTCCGCGACCTGGGCGGCTACCGCACCACCGACGGCGGCAGCGTCAAGTGGCGCACCATTTTCCGCTCCGACACCCTGGCGGCACTGACCGACGCCGACATGGAGACGGTCTGCGCCCTGGGCGTCACCACCGCCTGCGACCTGCGCTACGGCGAAGAGCGGGTCAACGAGCCCTCGCGCTTCTTGGGCCACCACCAGGTCGAGGTGCTCGAGCTCGGCCTCGACGCCCGGCCCGAGAGTTCGTTGCTGGACTCCTATGAGCTGGCCGACGACACCGCGGCCATTGCCCGGGCCTACATGACCGAGGGCTATCGCCAGTACCCGCTGCGCTACGCCGAGGCCTACCGCACCATCTTTCGCCGCCTCGGCGATGGCCACCAGGTCATCATCCACTGCACTGCCGGCAAGGACCGGGCCGGCACGGCGGCGGCGATGGTACTGCTGGCGCTCGGTGTGCCGCTGGAGACGGTGTACGAGGATTACCTGCTGACCAACCAGTTCTGGGACCGCGCCGGCCGCGAGCCACCGGACACGGACCCCGAGACGGTGCAGTCGGTGTTCTCCGCCCGCGAGGAATACCTGGCTGCTGCGCTACATACCATCGACAGCATGTTCGGCGGCGTCGAGGCCTACCTCAGCGACCACATCGGCCTGGACGACGAGGCCCGGCAAGCCCTGCACGACGCCTGCCTGGACTGATCCGCCGGCCGCCTTAAGGGTCTGGCCGAAACAGCATCTCGTGTTTCCAGTCCGTTACCATTTCCGTCGTTGCCGGGCTTGACCCGGCAACCCAGGGCTACACGGCACTTTGCCCGCTGCTCCTGGACCCCCGGGTCAAGCCCGGGGGTGACGAGGCGTCGGTTGGACCGTCACAGTATATTGGAAACACTGAGGTCTTTTCCGTCGGCGGCCTCAGGTCGAGTAGTCGGCGAAGGCCACCGTACCGGCGCGGGCGGTGTCGTCGGTCTTCACGTTGACCACCGCGACCATGCCCTCGTCGACCTTGGCCTGGGCCCGCTCGAGCGCCCCGGCGATGTCTTCCGGCGCCTCGACATACTCGCCATAGCAGCCCAGCGCCTCGGCCATCTTGTCGTAGCGGGTGAAGCCGAGGTCGCGGCCCGGCTTGTCGCGCTCGGGATCGGCGGTCCAGCCGCCGTTCAGGCTGATCACCACCAGCACGTTGATGCCGTGACGCACCGCGGTGTCGAGCTCCATGGCGTTGAGCCCGAACGAGCCGTCACCGTGCACGCAGATCACCTGGGTATCGGGCTTGGCCACCTTGGCCCCAAGCGCGAACGGCAGACCCACGCCCATGGTGCCGAACGGCCCGGAGTTGAGCCTGTGGCCCGGCGCGAAGGTCGGCATCGACTGGCGGCCGAAGTTCAGGATCTCCTGGCCGTCGACCACCAGCACGGCGTCGCGCTGCATGAAGTTCTTCACTTCCTCGCACAGGCGCAACGGGTGGATCGGCGTCTGGTCGAGCGCCTTGTTGGCCCCGGGCGCGGCCCGCTTGGTCGCCTCGCCATCGGCCAGCTTGCGCCGCCAGGCGTCGTAGCGCGCCGGGTCGACTTTGCCGGCGAGGCTCGCGTTCAACTGCTGCAGCACCGCCTTGCAGTCGCCGACGATCGGAATGTCCACACGGCGCGCCGCGGTGGCGATCTCCACCGGATCGATGTCGATGCGGGCGACCGTGGCCTCGGCGTTGAACCGCGGCGGCGCGGCGTAGTTGATGATGTAGTTCATGCGCGTGCCGAGCACGAGGATCAGGTCGGCCTCGCGGAACGCCGTCGAGCGCATGGTCAGGTAGGAGTTCGCATGATCGTCCGGCAGCACGCCGCGGCCCTGCGGCGTGGTGTAGAACGGGATGCCGGCGCCCTCGACCAGCTCCTTCATCTCGTCCCAGGCCTGCGACCAGATCACCCCGCTGCCGGAGACGATGATCGGCCGCTCGGCCTTGGCCAGGGCGTCCAGCAGGGCCGCGACCTGGGCCGGATCGCCCTGTGGCCGCGCCGTGAGCAGTGGCTTGCCGCTCTGGCTCCAGTCGACCTCGTCCTCGTCGATCTTGCCGTAGAGGATGTCGCCGGGGAAATCGAGGTAGACCGGACCCGGCTTGCCGCTCATAGCCTGCTGGAAGGCCATGTTGACTTGCTCGGGGATGCGCTTGAGGTTGTACACCCGGTCGGCCCACTTCACGCAGCCGGCCATGATCGCCACCTGGTCGATCTCCTGGAACACCTGGCGACCGAACTGGCTGATCGGGCTGGAGCCGCCGATGGCGACCACCGGGGCGCAGTCGATCAGGGCATTCGCCAGGCCGGTGGCCAGGTTGATCACCCCGGGGCCGCTTGCCGCCATGCACACGCTGGGCTTCTGCGTGAGCCGGCTGTAGGCGTTGCCCATCATCGCCGCGGCCTGCTCGTGGCGCACGTCGATCGGGCGGATGCCCTCCTTGATGCACGAGCTTTCCGCCAGCAGCATCGGTCCGCCCATCAGGAAGAACAGCTCGTCGGTCTGCTCGTTCTTCAACGCCTTGGCCAGGATTTCCGACCCGGTCAGTTCCGCCATCTCGTCTTCCTCCGTTGCCCGCCTGTCGTTCTCTTGCGCGCGGGGTTATCCGATCACCTTGGTCTCGCGCAGCTCGGCCAGCGTCACATCGTCTAGGCCGAGCCAGCTCACCAGCACCTGCTCGTTGTGCTCGCCCAATAGCGGCGACGGGGTCAGCCGCGGCGTCGCTCCGTCGTGCAGCACAGGCCAGCCCGGCATGCGGAAGGCGCCGTTCTGCGGGTGCTGCATGGTCTGGATGATGCCCCGGTCCTCGAAGTCCGGGTCCTCGTGCAGCTCCTTGGTATCGAGTACCGCACCGGCCGGGATGCCGGCGCCACCGATCAGTTCCATGGCCTCCTGCTTGGTATGGCCGCGGGTCCACTGCGCCACCATCTCGTCGATCTCATCCTCGTGCCGGCTGCGCGCCTCCGGTGTCTCGAAGCGCTCGTCGCCGATCAGCTCCTCGCGTCCGATCAGCTTCAACAGCCGGTGCCAGTGCGCCGGATTGGCCCGGCTGGTGTAGACGTAGACATAGTCGTTCGGCCCGCCCGGCTTGCACGGATAGGTGCCGCACGGCGGGTTCACGCTGAAGAACAGCTTGGCGCCGTTGCGCGGTGCCGCCTCGCCGGTCGCCGCCTGCGCTGCGAAGGCGACGCGGATGTACTGCAGCATGGCGTCCTGCATCGCCAGCTGCAGCCGTTCGCCCTCGCCGGTACCCTTGCGCCGGTACAGCGCACCGAGGATGGAGATCGCCAGCAACATGCCGGTGCCGGTGTCGCCCAGCGTGGTACCAGGCTTGGCCGGCGGTCCACCGGCCTCGCCGGTGATGCTCATCAGCCCGCCGCAGGCCTGGGCGATCATGTCGAAGGCCAGGTTGTTCTCGAACGGGCTGCCGGCGCCGAAGCCCTTGACCTGGGCATAGATGATGCCGGGGTTGACGTCGCGGATCGCCTCGTAGCCCAGGCCCAAACGCTCGATCGCGCCGGGTGCGAAGTTCTCGATCATCACGTCGGACTGGCGCGCCAGGTCCTTGACCAGTTCGACCCCGCGCTCGCTCTTCAGGTTCACCGTGATCGACTTCTTGCCGGCGTTGAACAGCATGAAGTACCAGGAATCGTTGCCGGCCTGGGGCGCGCCGAACGAGGTCCGCCCAGGATCGCCGCCCTTGGGGTTCTCCACCTTCACCACCTCGGCGCCAAGCCAGGCCAGGACCTCGGTGCACGAGGGCCCGGCTTCGAACTGCGTCAGGTCGAGTACGCGCACGCCGTCGAGGCAGCCGACGCCGCCACTGCCGTTGCCATTGCTCATGGTCGCTCCTCCGTGCAGCGCCGTTGCTGCCGCTGCCTGACTTAATTTTAGGTGCCGAAAGCAACGTCGCTCAAGACAGCAATCACGTGCAATCCCAATCGGGCTGCGGCCCGAAACGGTCGGCGAGGAAATCGACGAAGGCGCGCACCTTCGGCAGCACGTGACGGCGGTGCGGGTAGACCGCGTGGATGGCATGGCCGGGCGGCAACGCCTCCTCGAACAGCGGCACCAGGGCGCCGCTGCGTAGCTGCGGGCCGGCGATGAAGGTCGGCATCAGCACCACGCCGGTGCCGGCCAGGGCGGCGGCGAGCAGCACATCGCCGTTGTTGGCGCGCAGGCTGCCGCGCACCGGCACCCGTACCGGCGCACCGCCATCGCCGCCGTCGACCAGCCAGTCGGTGCCGGCCCGGCGGTAGGCATAGGCGAGGCAGTTGTGCGCCCGCAGCTCGTCCGGCCGCCGCGGCCGGCCGTGCCGCGCGAGGTAGGCCGGGGCGGCGCAGATCACGTGGCGCGACGGCGCCAGGCGGCGCGCCACCAGGGACGAATCGGTCAGGCTGGAGATGCGGATGGCGATGTCGTAGCCCGCCTCCACCAGGTCGACCAGGCGGTCCTCCAGGGTCAGGTCGATCTCCAGTTCCGGATAGTCGGCCAGGAAGTCAGGGATCGCGGGACTCAGGTGCATGGTGCCGAAGGTCATCGGCGCATTGACCCGGAGCCGACCGCGCGGCGCGGTGGCCAGACTGCCGGCCTCGGCCTCGGCCGCCTCAGCCTCCTCGATGATCCTGGCGCAGCGTTCGTAGAAGGCCTCGCCGACCTCGGTCAGCGACAGCCGACGCGTGGTCCGGTTCAGCAACCGGGCGCCGAGCCGCTCCTCCAGCCGTGCCACCTGCTTGGAGACCGCCGACTTGGACAGCCCCAGGGCGCGGGCGGCGGCGGTGAAGCTCTGCAGCTCGACCACCCGGGCGAACACGGCGAGCGCCGGCAGCGAGTCGATCATCGGCGGGCCCCTTCTGCGGAAAAGACAGCCGCGACACCCATTGATACCTAATTCGCTACAATATGATAGTTTGTTTCTATTTCGGAAACAAATTTGTTCCCATCGGCTGGCTAATCACCGGCCCCGGCCTACCTTAGATGAGCAAAACAGCGACAACAGGAGAGCGGGACCATGGGCATCTTGATCGACGGCGTCTGGAGCCAGGAAGACTTCGCCAAGCGCAACCGCGACGGCCGTTTCGTCCGCGCGACGACGCAGTTCCGCGACCGCGTGACGGCCGACGGGTCGTCCGGCTTCCCGGCCGAGGCCGGGCGCTACCAGCTCTACATCGCCCATGCCTGCCCCTGGGCCCACCGGACGTTGATCTTCCGCGCCCTGAAGGGTCTGGAGGAGGCGATCTCCGTCAGCTTCGTCGAACCGCTGATGCTCGAGAACGGCTGGGAGTTCCCCGCCGGCGGCGACCCCGAGACGGGCGCGCGGGCCATGCACGAGATCTACGCCAAGGCGCGGCCTGACTACACCGGGCGCTGCTCGGTGCCGGTGTTGTGGGACAAGCAGCGCCAGACCATCGTCAACAACGAGTCGGCCGACATCATCCGCATGCTGAACAGCGAGTTCGACGCCCTGGCCACGCGGCAGGTGCCAGACCTGTACCCGGCCGACCTGCGGGCCGAGATCGATGCCGTCAACGAGCTGGTCTACGAGAACATCAACAACGGCGTCTACCGCACCGGCTTCGCCACCACCCAGGCCGCCTACGAGGAGGCCTTCAATGCGCTGTTCGCCGCCCTCGACGAGGTCGAAGCCAGGCTCGGCCGCCAGCGCTACCTGTGCGGCGAGCGGATCACCGAGGCCGACTGGCGCCTGTTCGCGACCCTGGTGCGTTTCGATGCGGTCTATGTCGGCCACTTCAAGTGCAACCGCCAGCGCATCGCCGACTACCCGAACCTGTCGAACTACACCCGCGAGCTCTACCAGTGGCCCAGCATCGCCGCGATCACCGACATGCCGCGGATCAAGCAGTACTATTACGGCAGCCACCGCTCGATAAACCCGTTCGGCATCGTGCCCACGGGTCCCGCGCTCGACCTTGAGGCGCCGCACGACCGCGACCGCTTGCCGGCCGCCCAGGCCGCCTGAGACAACGAACCGCCCGTCCACCCCCGCCCTGGAGACGATCAGGATGATCGACGTGATCCCGTTCGAAAAGCTCGGCCGCTTCCGCAACGAGTGGCTGAACGCCCACTACCACTTCAGCTTTGCCGACTACTACGACCCCTCGCGCATGGGCTTCGGGCCCTTGCGGGTCTGGAACGACGACGAGATCCGCGCCGGCACCGGTTTCGATCCGCACCCCCACCGCGACATGGAGATCATCACCTATGTCCGCCAGGGCGCGATCAGCCACCGCGACAACCTGGGCAACGAGGGCCGCACCGAAGCCGGCGACGTGCAGGTGATGTCAGCCGGCACCGGCATCGTCCATGCCGAGTACAACCTCGAGGACACCGAGACCCGGCTATTTCAGATCTGGGTGCTGCCGGACCGCACCGGCCTGCCGCCCCGCTGGGCCGCCGCCCGTTTCCCCAAGGCCGACCGCGCCGGCCAGCTGGTGCCGCTGGCCAGCGGCGAGGCCGGCGTCGAGGCGCTGCCGATCCACCAGGACGCGACGCTCTACGGCGCCACACTGCTGACGGGCGACGACTTGTCACACCCGCTCCGGCCCGACCGCCTCGCCTACGTCGTCGTCGCCGAGGGTGCGCTCACGGTCAACGGTGCGGCGATGCAGGCGCGCGACGGCGCCCTGCTGCGCGACGAGACCGAGATCGCCCTGACTGCGGACGCGGACAGCGAACTGCTGCTGTTCGACCTGCCGGCCGGCGCCGCCTGACCGCGGCCCCGGCTTCTTTCGCCGATCGACGTCCCGAGCCGGCGCGCATTCGCCGCCGGGCTTGGCGTATAATCCCGCCGCGCGGCCCACGCGGCGGGATTTTCCGTGGCGGCATGGACCGGCCGTGCGAACAGCGAGGACGGCGATGAGCAGTGGCGAGATCCTGACCCGGCGCGACGGCGACATCGCCACCGTGACCCTGAACGCCAAGGAACGCATGAACGCGCTGAACCTGCCCATGTGGCAGCAGCTGCAGGCGACGATCCGCGAGCTCGACGAGGACGACAGTGTGCGCTGCATCGTTCTGCGCGGGGCCGGCGAGAAGGCCTTCGCCGCCGGCGCCGACATCGCCGAGTTCGAGCGCGAGCGCTTCGACATCGACAGCGCCACGGCCTATGGCGGGGCGATGCACGGCCTGCTGGCCGCGCTGAACGAATGCCGGCACCCGATCGTGGCGATGATCCACGGCGCCTGTGTGGGCGGCGGGCTGGAGATCGCCGCCGTCTGCGACATGCGGATCTGCGGCCAGTCGAGCCGCTTCGGCGTGCCGGTGAAGAACCTGGGCCTGGTGGTCGCCTACAGCGAGATGCGCGGCCTGGTCGACCTGGTCGGCCCGGCGGTGGCCCTGGAGATCGTCCTGGAGGGCCGCGTGTTCGGCGCCGCCGAAGCCTACGAAAAAGCGCCTGGTCAACCGCGTGATGCCGGACGACGAGGTCGAGGACGAGGCCATGGCGACGGCGCGGCGGATCGCCGACGGCGCCCCGCTGGTCGCGCGCTGGCACAAGAAGTTCGTCCGCCGGCTGATGGACCCGCGGCCGCTGACCGCGACCGAGGACGCGGAGAGCTTCGCCTGCTTCGGCACCGAGGACTTCCAGATCGGCTACCGTGCCTTCCTCGACAAGGCCAAGCCGAAATTCAAGGGACGCTAAAGATGACGGTAGACAGGCAGGGCCCGCTGAAGGGCCTCACGGTGGTGGAGATCTGCCACGTCATGGCGGGGCCGACCTGCGGCCTGATGCTCGCCGACATGGGCGCCGAGGTGATCAAGCTGGAGGATACCGACAGGGGCGATACCACGCGCTCGATGGTGCCGCCCGAGGTCAACGGCGAGTCGGCCGCCTACATGATGATGAACCGCGGCAAGCGCGGGATCTGCGTCAACCTGAAGACGCCGGGCGGCAAGCAGGTGCTGGAGCGGCTGCTGGAAAAGGTCGACGTGCTGGTCGAGAACTTCCGCCCCGGGGTGATGGACCGCCTGGGCTTCGACTACGAGGAACTGCGCCGGCGCAACCCCGGGCTGATCTACGCCAACATCACCGGTTTCGGCCGCACCGGACCGTACGCCGCACGCGGTGGCTTTGACCTGGTGGCCCAGGGCATGAGCGGGCTGATGAGCATCACCGGCGAAGGGCCGGAGCGGCCCCCGGTCAAGGTCGGCGCGCCGATCGCCGACATCACCGCCGGCATCCTCATGGCCATGGGCATCCTGGCCGCTTACACCGAGCGTCTGCGCACCGGCCGCGGCCAGATGGTCGACACCTCGCTGTACGAGGCCGGCATCACCCAGACCTACTGGCAGTCGGCGATCTGCTTCGCCACCGGCGAGCCGCCGTTGGCGATGGGCTCGGCGCATCCCTTGAGCGCGCCCTACCAGGCGGTGCGCACAGCCGACGGCTACATCAACATCTCCGGCGCCAACCAGAAGAACTGGGAGCTGATGGTCAACGCCATCGGCGCGCCGCGGCTAGCCGAGGACCCGCGCTTCCTGACCAACGGCGACCGCATGGCCAACCTGGCCGCCCTGATCGCCGAGCTGGAGGCCTTCTTCACCGAGAAGCCCAGTGCGCACTGGCTCAAGGTGCTGGAGGACGTCGGCGTGCCGGCCGGGCCGCTCTTCGACGTCAAAGAGATGCACGCGGACCCGCAGACCATCGCCCGCGAGATGGTGGTCGAGCTGGACCACCCCAAGGCAGGCGCGATACGGGTGCTTGGCCTGCCGGTGAAGTTCGGCGACACTCCTGGCAGGATCATGCATGCGGCGCCCATTTTCGGTCAGGATACCCGGGCGGTGTTACGGGACTATGGCTTTGGCGACGCGGAGATCGACGAGCTGCAGCGGGAGGGGGCGGTGCGCCTGGCCGACGAGGTGACACAGGACGCGGCGGAATAGGCCGCCGCAACGGGCCGGCCGGCACCGCAGGTGCCGATGAACCATAGCGACGAGCATCACCGGCTCAAGGCGCTGCAACGGCAGATGGGGCTGCTACAGCAGGCCTATGGCCGCGAGGGCGGTCGCGGCATCATCGTGCTCGAGGGCTGGGACACCTCGGGCAAGGGCGGCCTGATCCGTCGCCTGGCCTGGTCGATGGACCCGCGCGGCCTGCTGGTCTGGCCGATCGGCCCGCCCGACAGCCACGAATTGCGTCACCACTGGCTGCACCGGTTCTGGAACAAGCTGCCGCACGACGGCCAGATCGCCATCTTCGACCGCTCCTGGTACGGCCGGGTGCTGGTCGAGCGGGTCGAGGACCTGGCCACCGAGGCGCAGTGGCAGCGCGCCTATCGCGAGATCAACGGCTTCGAGCAGTCACTGGCCGACGAGGGCTACCAGATCGTCAAGCTGTTCCTCGACATCACGCCCCAGACCCAGCTCGACCGCCTGCGCCACCGTTACGACACCCCCGGCAAGCGCTGGAAGATCACCGAGGAGGACCTGCGCAACCGCTCGCGCTGGGACGAGTACGAGCGCGCCTATGCCGATATGCTCGTTCAGACCTCGAGCACGGACGTGCCGTGGCACAAGGTCGACTTCAACCACAAGGGCCGCGGCCGCCTCACCGCCTTCGAGCTGATCCTGGCCGGCCTGGGCGACCACTTCGACCTCAGCGAGCCCCCGCCGCCGCCGCTGGTGAAGGCGTTCTTCGAGAAGAGCTGAGGCGGCACGCGGGGCCGTTACCTGCCCGTGTCGGCACGCATGGCGACGCGCGGGGTCCAGTTGCGTGGCACGCCCTTCAGCGGCTTGCGCACGACCTTGAAACCGGCGCGGCGAAACAGCGGCTCGGTGCCGAAATAGGCGTTGTCGTCGCCGGTGCGGGCCGCCCCGGCGCGCGGATAGGCCTCGACCACCGGGGCACCCTGCGCGTCGGCGTAGGCCACCGCGGCGCGGATCAGGGCGACGGCGATGCCGCGGCCGCGGGCGGTCTTGCGCACGGTAACGCAGGGGATGACCCAGACATCGCTGTCGTCGACCGGCGGTGTCGCCCGCGATGCGTCGACCCGTTTCAGCTCGCCACGTGGCGCCACGGCGATCCAGCCGACCGGCTCGTCGCCCTCGAAGGCGAGCAGTCCTGGCGCCCGGCGGCGGCGGGCGAGCCGGGCCATCGCCGCCCGCTTGCGCGCGCTGGCCGAGCCCTCGCCGGGCAGCGCGCGGGTCTGTGCGTCGGTCAAGCGCGGAAACATGCACCAGCAGCCGCGGCCCCAGCTGCCGCGCATGACCTCGCCCATCGCCGCCATCAGGCGGGGCGTCAGCGGGCGGATGTCGAGAGCCGGTCGTGCCCCCCTGCCGCCAGGCCCCCGGGTTTTCGACGCATCGCGCGGCATGGCTTGCGATCCCTTGCCGGTTCCGGGCGCATTCTGCGCCATAATGCTGCCTGGAACCACAACCGGCCAGCCGGCCCCACCTGCGAGGGAGCACCAGCATGCAGGATGCCATTCACGAGATCGTCGACGCACTGCAGGACTACTTCGACGGCTTCCATACCGGCGATGTCAGCCGGTTGCAGCGTATCTTCCATCCCAACTGCCATCTCTACAGCGCCGCCGACGGCCCCCTGTCGGACGACGACATGGAGACCGTCTATGCCCGCGTCGCGGCGCGCGAGAACCCGGCCGAGCGCGGCGATGCGCGCTACGACCGCATCCTCACCATCGACCGCTCGGGCGCCGAATGCGCCTTCGTCAAGCTGCAGCTGGCGATCGCGCCGAAATACTTCACCGACTATCTGACCCTAGTGAAGCTGGACGGCGCCTGGCGCATCATCACCAAGACCTATACCTACGTGCCGTTGGCGCAGGCGGGCGTGCAACCAGTGCAACAGGCCGCGGAATAGCGGCCGGCTGACATGGTGCACTGCCAGCCGGGCTCGGCCGACGGTGGCGGCTGCCGTCGCCGGCGCCCCGGCCTGTCGCTGCTGGCCATCGTCGGCGCGGCGGTGGTGCTGTCACCGCGGCCGGTCTCCGCCGATGCCGTGGCCGCGGCGCTCAAGGCTGACCACGTCGTGGTCGAGAAGGCCGAGCGACGCCTCATCCTGTACCGCGACGGCCGGCCATTGCGCAGCTACCGGATCGCCCTGGGTCGGCAGCCGGTGGGCGCGAAGCGGCGCGCCGGCGATGGCCGCACGCCCGAGGGCCGCTATGTGCTCGACTGGCGCAATGCCGGGAGCCGGTTCTACAAGTCGATCCATATCACTTACCCGAATGCCAGCGAGCTGGCCCGGGCCCACGAGGCGGGCGCGGATCCCGGCGGCCTGATCATGATCCATGGCCTGTCGCCGCTGAAGGCACCGCTGGGCCCGGACCATGCCCGCCGGGACTGGACCGAAGGCTGCATCGCCGTGACCAACGCCGAGATGGACGAGATCTGGCGGCTGGTCGACGACGGCACACCCATCACCATCCGCCCCTGAACAAGCGTCGCTGCCGCCTGCAAACACCCCCGGATTTGCTGGAAGTTTGATTGCCATCAATGCAAGCGCGCGCCGGCAGGCGCCAAGTACCTCCACGCACAACAGAGGAGCGCGCAATGCGGATCGCCGGAAGACGCACGGCGTCGATATGGGTCGCCGTGGCGACCGCCGTGCTGGTTGCAGGCTGTGCCAGCACCGAACAGTTCGATCAGGTCAGCGAAGGCATGGGGGCGCTGCGTCAGGACGTTCAGGCCGCCCAGCTCGCCGCAGAGCAGGCATCTGCCGACGCCGCCCGTGCGGCCGGCGCCGCGGAGCAGGCGGCGGCCGAGGCCCGGCGGGCGGCAGAGGCGGCGACCACGGCAGCCCGGCAGGCCGAGGCGGCGGCCGAGAAGGCCGACCGGGTGTTCCGGGAGTCGCTGCGGAAATAGCCGCCGGACCCGTCAGCGGGGCCGGGTGACCCGCACGGGAATGCCGCGACGGGCGCGGACAGCCTGCCAGACACGTGACATGTCCAGCCGCCCAACGGCATCTCCGGCGGCCCGGCGCGTGGCGGCGACGAGGTCGGCCAGCTCCCAGTCGGCGACCGGCGGCAAAGGTCGGCCGGCCTCCAGCTGATCGGCGGCGGCTGGCCGCGGATGGATTTCCAGATAGAGCTCGCCTGCGTGCCAGCCCAGCTTGGCCTGTTGCTGCACCACCGTCACCGGTACCCCTGGCCCGACCCGCTCGAACAGTGCAGCAACATCACTGGCATACATGCGCAGGCAGCCATGGCTGACCCGACGGCCGACGCCGTGGGGCTGGTTGGTGCCATGAATCAGATAGCCGGGCCAGTCGAGATAGATCGCATGCCCGCCCAGCGGGTTGTCCGGTCCGGGCGGCACCGCCGGCGGCAGTGCCGGCTGCTCGGCCCGGATCGACGCCGGCGGGAACCAGGTCGGCCGCCTCGCCTTGCGCAGGACCGTGGCCCGGCCGAGCGGCGTATCCCAGCCTTCGCGGCCGACGCCGATCGCATAGGTCTCGACGAAACCCCCGGCGGCCGGGAAGAAGTACAGGCGCATCTCCGCCAGATTGATGACAATGCCCTCGCGCGGCGCCGCCGGCAGCACATGGCGTGTCGGCAGCAACAGCTTGCTGCCCGCCGACGGCAGCCAGGGATCGGGGTGCGGGTTGGCGACGGCGAGCTCAACGAAGCCCAGTCCGCGTTGCACGGCGAGCCCGGGCAGCGTGTCGCCGGGCACGGTGCGGTAGCTGACCAGGGTGCCGATGAGATCGTCACCCGGCCGGTGGGGGTAACGTGCCGCGGCCGCTTGCCCCACCATCCACAGCAGCAGCGCCAGTGCCACGACCGCGAACAGCCAGCGGGCGGCACCCGGGAACGGCCGTCGTCGCTGCACGTGGCTGTCACGCGCCATGTCACTTGAGCCCCTTACGCGATTGCGCCGGTATGCTGCGCCATAACCACGACCGGGACCAGCGGGGGAGATAGTCTCGCCCGCCGGACCCACGACAAGAAAACCGTGGCGCCGGCGCGGCGGCTGCGTACAGTGTGCGGCCGTTCCCGCAAGCGTCCACCTGGTCCCGCAAGCCATGCCCGCGCACGCCGACCGTCCGCTGATCATCGTCATGTGCCTGACCCAGGTCACCGGCATGCTCGGCTTTTCCAGCTTCGCCGCGCTGCTGCCGACGTTCATGGCCGACTGGAACCTGACAGAGAGCGCCGCCGGCTGGCTCAACGGCTGCATGTTCGCCGGCTACATGGGCGCGGTGCCGCTGCTGATGGCGCTGACCGACCGGCTCGACGCCCGGGCCGTGTTCCTGCTCGGCAGCCTGGTTTCGGCCCTGTCGCTGCTGCTGTTCGGCATCGCCGCTGACGGCTTTTGGAGCGCGCTGGCGCTGCGTCTGCTGGCCGGCGTCGGCATGGCCGGCAGCTACATGCCGGGTCTCAGGGTGTTGACGGACCGGCTCGACGCCACCGAACAGTCGCGTGCGGTCGCCTTCTACACCGCGACCTACGGCATCGGCACGGCGCTGTCGTTCTACCTGGCCGGCGAGCTCACCGCCTGGCTCGGCTGGCGCATGGCGTTCGCGCTGATCGCTCTCGGCCCGCTGAGTGCCATGCTGCTGGTGGCACTGTTCACCCGCCCGCGCCGGGTCGATGCCGCGACCGCGCCGCCATTGCGCCAGGTGCTCGACTTCCGCAGCGTGTTCCGCAACCGCCGCGCCGTCGCCTACATCTTCGCCTACACCCTGCACACCGGCGAGCTGATGGCGATGCTGTCCTGGCTGGTCGCCTACCTCACCTTCGCCACGGTGCTGAGCGGCGAGGCCGTGGCGCCCGGCACGATCACCATCATCGGCTCGGCCGTCGCCCTGGTGGCACTGCCGGCCAGCATCCTGGGCAACGAGGGCGCGCTGCGTTTCGGCCGCCGCCGCTTCATCTCTCTGGTGATGATCACCTGCGGGCTGTTCGCCTGTGTCGTCGGCTTTGCAGCCGGCCTGCCGTTCCCCATGCTGGCGGCCCTGTGCCTCGTCTATGGCGCGCTGATCGCCACCGACTCCGCCTCGCTCACCGCCGGCACGGTGGCGGCGGCGGAACCCGGACGACAGGGCGCGACCATCGCCATGCACTCGTTCATCGGCTTCGGCGGCGGCTTCGTCGCCCCGCTGCTGTTCGGCGCCGTGCTGCAGGCCGCCGGCGGCCGCCTGGAGGCAAGCGCCTGGGGTTACGCTTTCGCCGCGATCGGCCTGTCGACGCTGCTCGGCCCGCTGGTGCTGGCGCGCTGGGCACCCGATGCGGTGCGCACGGCGGTACGCTGACGGCACCACCGGGCTGGACGGGCGGGCGTCGGCAGGGCATACCGAAAGTGATGCCAGGGAACGACGAGAGGCGAGAATGACGGACGCGAAGGCAGCGACCCGCACACGACCGGCATTCGCCGACGCCAACGTGGCCGCGGTGTTCGAAGCCTATCCGAAGCCCACACGGGCGAAACTCCTGCGCTTGCGGCAGCTGATCCTCGATACCGCGGCCGGCACCGAGGGCGTGGGCGCACTGGAAGAGACCCTGAAGTGGGGCCAGCCGAGCTACCTGACCAGCGAGACGAAGAGCGGCAGCACCATCCGCATCGACGCGGTGAAGGCCGAGCCGGGACAAATCGCCCTCTACGTGAACTGCCAGACCAGCCTGATCGAGAGCTTTCGCGAGCGCTATTCCGATGAACTGACATATGGCGGCAACCGGAGCATCATCCTCGATGCGTCGGCGCCGCTGCCCGAGGCGGCGCTGCGGCACTGCATCTCACTGGCCCTGACCTATCACCGGCGCAAGCGCGGCAAAGGGGGCAAACGCGGCGGCTAACGGCCGCCTCGCTCGGTCTGTCGCCAATGTATCGCGACGACCTTGAACAGATGGAGGCGTCGCCGCCGCTGTACGACGCTCTTCGCCGCTGGTGCCGCAATGCAACCGACGAGCAGCATGCCTGGCCGCCACCGGGCAGCAGGACGTGCGGACGATGAACGATACGTCGAATACAACGGGCGCCGCGACGGCAGCACCACCGCTGCCGTCACTGGCAGCGGCGACAGAGGTCTGGCTGCGCATCGGCTGCCTGTCGTTCGGCGGCCCGGCCGGGCAGATCGCGCTGATGCACCGCGAGGTCGTCGACCAGCGGCGCTGGATCAGCGACCAGCGCTTCCTGCACGCGCTGAATTTCTGCTCGCTGCTGCCCGGACCGGAGGCACAGCAGCTGGCGACCTATCTCGGCTGGCTGCTGCACGGCGCCCGCGGCGGACTGATCGCCGGGCTGCTGTTTATCGTCCCGGGCGCCGTCGTCATGCTGGCGTTGTCCGTGGTTTTCATCCTCGCGGGCGAGGTGCCGGCGGTCGCCGCCGTTTTCTTCGGCCTGAAATGCGCCGTGCTGGTGATCGTGTTCGAGGCCCTGCTGCGCGTGGCCCGGCGGGCCCTGCACGGCCGGATCGCCTGGCTCACCGGGGCCGCGGCCTTCGCGGCGCTGTTCTGCTTCGCCGTCCCTTTCCCCGCCGTCGTCCTGGGCGCGGCATTGCTCGGCGCGGTGGTGCCGCGCTGGTTCGCCGCCGGCGGACACGGCAACGGTGGCGCGGGCCCACCGGCGCTGCTCGACACAGTGATGGCGGCCGACCCCGGCCATGCCGGCCGGCTCGCGCGCAGTGCCCGCCGGGCCGCCCTGATCGCCATCGTCGCCTGGGGCCTGCCGGTGGTAGTGCTGCTGCCGGGTGGTGGCGTCCATGCCGACATCGCCTGGTTCTTCTCCAAGATGGCGGTGGTCACCTTCGGCGGCGCCTATGCGGTGCTGACCTATGTCGCCCAACAGGCGGTGGAGCATTATGGCTGGCTGTCAGCCTCTGAGATGCTCACCGGCCTGGGCCTGGCCGAGACCACCCCGGGACCGTTGATCCTGGTGCTGCAGTTCGTCGGCTTCCTGGCCGGCCACGGCGCCGGTGGCGGCATCGCCGGCGGCATCATCGGCACGGCGCTGACGCTGTGGGTGACATTCGCGCCCTGCTTCGCCTTCGTCTTCCTCGGCGCCCCCGCGGTCGAGCGATTGCGCGAGAACCGGGCCCTGTCGGGCGCGCTGGCGGCGATCACCGCGGCCGTGGTCGGGGTGATCGCCAACCTGGCCCTGTGGTTCGGCCTGCGGGTGCTGTTTGCCGACGTGCGGGCCGTTTCGTGGGGAGTGTTGAGCATCGACCTGCCGCTGCCCGCCAGCCTGGATGCCGCCGCACTGCTGGTGGTGCTGATCGCCGCCGACTGCCTGTTCGGCCTGCGCTTCGGGGTGATCCGGACCCTGGCGATCTGCGCCGCCGCCGGGGTCGCGCTGAACCTGGTCATGGGCGCCTGACGGCATGACCAGGGGCAAGGGTCCACGGCGCCGATTGCGCCTGACCGATGAGCGGGTCTAAGGCCCGCCCCTACCGGCGTTTCGTGTGGGTTGTAGGGGCGGGTCTCAGACCCGCCCGTCGCTCGCCCATTCAGAACGATGTTGCGAGCCCAGGCACGCGGGTCCGAACGCGGTAGAGCGAGGTCGAGGCGGTGATGAACAGACTGCACATATCGTCGTCGCCGAAGCAGAAGTTGGCCACTGGCTCGGGCACCCCGATCACGCCGAGGCAGTTGGCGTCGCGGTCGAAGACGTGGATGCCGGGCCCAGGGCCAGTGCAGTAGAGGTTCTCCTCGGCGTCGATCTTCATGCCGTCCGGCGCGCCGTCGCCCTCGCCCGTGGTCTCGGCCCAGATCCGGTCGTTCTCCAGGCTGCCGTCGGCGCCAACGTCGAACAGGCGGATGTGCTGGCGCATGGTGTCGTTGACCCACAGCCGGCGGCCGTCGAGCGAGAAGCACAGGCCGTTGGGCTGGTCGAAATCGTCGACCAGCAGGCGCAGGGTGCCGTCGGCCGGGTCGATGCGATAGACGCCTCGGAAATCCAGCTCGGTGTCGCGCTTGACGCCGTAGTAGTCCATGCGGCCGAAGGTCGGGTCGGTGAAGACGATGGCGCCGTCGGCGCCGACGATGATGTCATTGGGGCTGTTCAGCTCCAGGCCCTGGTAGTGGCTGGCCAGCACCTCGATGGCGCCGTCCGGGCCGGTGCGGGTGACCCGGCTGGTGGCGTGCTCGCAGGTGACGATGCGGCCCTGTCGGTCGTAGGCGTTGCCATTGGCCATGTCGCTCGGCCGGCGGAAGGTGGTGATGCCGTCGGCGGCGGACCAGCGGCGCATGTGGTTGCCCGGCATGTCGGAGAAGATCAGGTGCTTCTCGTGCGGATGCCAGATCGGCCCCTCGGTGAAGTCGAAGCCCGAGCCCAGGGTCTCGAACTCGACGTCGTCTCCCACCACCCGGCGGAACCGTTCGTCACGGATCTCCACGGTCATGGCCTTCCCCCCCCCCCCCCCCC
>Ga0209458_1000052_pt1 | contig 75333 bp, 69 predicted proteins | sample WorMetLIZAISLAND_FD_187411 | JGI IMG/M metagenome (GOLD analysis project Ga0209458, IMG submission 187411) | Marine gutless worms symbiont microbial communities from Max Planck institute for Marine Microbiology, Germany - Inanidrilus manae... ...
GTGGCACGGAGCGGCCAGTCATCAGCCATCCTGAAAAGGACAGAACGGCAGAAAGTCCAACGGAAAGGTCTACAGGAAGAAATCCCTACCTCAAGGAAAAGTTCAGAGCGGAAGGTAAAGCCAAGGAGCCTAATTCAAGCTCGCTGGCGCGGAACTGCAAATCCAAACCAGCAACGATGCGCAGAAGCCGTCTGAAAGGCCCTCAGAGCCTCTCTCAGGCGATTACAGATGCTTGGAATATTTGTGACAAGGAAAGAAGAAACTGCTCTACAGGCTTCTCAGAGGCTCACGCGCCAGAATCCCACCCATCCCCTCTCGCTCCATTAAGCAATCCCCCAGAAATTCTGGAAGATCAGGAGAGAACGGAAAAGACTGGAAAAACTTCTTGTGTCTTTACCACCGTTAGATCCATACTAAACTTCGCAAGTTATTTTAGGTATGAACGGATTGCTCCGATCTGCCATGCATCAAGTCTTGGGCATGCTCAAGCACCTGGGTAACCGCTTTCTCCTAGTCCACTTAGACACCAACAGCCTGATCGCCGTAGCTTGTACGTAACCGACACACGAGGAGCTATTTGATATTGTCAGAAATCATTCTCTAGGACTTCAGATTGATCTTCCCATGGACAGGATAAGTATTAATCCTCAGAAGAGACTTCAAGTATAATTTAATGATAATGCCTGTTGAATCAAACTCACATAGGGTAATAAGAACATGCTAGATATCCCAACTAGTACAGCATCGGGAGTGAATGGCAAAGGTATCACCGATTCTCTAGGGACAATCGCAAGATGAGTGAGTAACGACGGTACCATCATTGTAGGGAATGTCCTACTTGGTGATCCTATATACTTTCGTGATGGATCACCCCCAAGGAAAATGGGTCACCTCAGAGACGGGACATTCGCTAATGTCTACGCAGTAAGCGGTAATGGCGTAATTGCTGTGGGATCAGGCGACACTACGGGGGGTGTGACACATGCCTTCAATTGGAGGAGCGGCAGAAGTACAGAAATGGAGGATCTCGGAGTCCCTGATGGATATGAAAATAGTTATGCCAATGATGTAAGCCTACTCGCCGGTTTCATCGTAGGGGCTTGCTTTCACTCCGAAAGCCTTAAATATCATGCATTCCGTTGGATTAACTCTCAACCATCCGAACTTAGCGAACCCCAAGGATCTATTGATTGTACTGCACATGGTACGAGCGAAAATGGTAATACTATCGTGGGAGACTGCTGGCTAAGTAATGGCTACTATCATGCGGTCTGTTGGCTAGGACATACAACAGAAGTAACGACCCTTCCATGCCTTGGGGAACATAGTTACGCTTACGCCATTGCAGTAAGTGGTGATGGAAATGTCATTGTGGGATACAGTACTGAACCATACAACCCTAACATATGGCATGCAGTCCGCTGGACGCGAAATCCAAATACTAATACATTCAATATATCAAATCTCAACGTTCGCCCAGAACCTCCCCAAGATACCTGGAAGGCAGAAGCGCTTGGGGTAAGTCGCGATGGAACTGTTATCGTAGGGACGTGTCACTCCGGAGGAATAAATGAAGCGTTCATCTGGAAGGAGGATGCAACACCCCAAGTTCAGAAACTCCCAGACATCACCCAAGGGTACAAACACAGCAGAGCCTGTGATGTAATTAAAAAAAACAATGGTACTATTATTGCCGTTGGCCAGAGCATATTTCAAAACGGTAGTCACGCAGCGGTCCGCTGGAGATCCACTAGTCTCCCTAATGAATTCTCAATAGAGAACCTCAACTTCCCCACGTAAGCCGATCGAAATCATCTTTGCCGATTGTGCGTATTAATGCACATGAAGGTGTCTTTTTCGACAGGCTTACCTCAATGCTTTCACACCGTTCATTGGCCTGGGCCACCACGCAGCGGTTCGTTTATCTTCAGGTAACTCGTTAGATCCACTCCCAGGTACGCACCGCGACCGCACGGCTAAAACCCGTCCTTCCCCTGAAGTATCTGGCCGAGCGAACGGGGATGGGCCTTCGGCGCGTCAATCGGGCCATTCGCGATCTCAAAAAAGCGGGCTTTCTCATTATTTCCCAAATCCGGGAGCGCCTAACGGACGGCTCCTATCGGAGCTTCTCCGCGGTCAAGACGGTTTCCACCACGCTCTTCGACGCCTTGGGACTCCGTGTCTGGCTTGACAAGGAACGCGCGAAAGACAGAGAGCGGCTCAGGATAAAACAGAAAGCGTATGAGAAGGCATGCGCCAAAAGAAGGGCAACGATGATAAAGCGGCTGACCGCGAAAATCGCCGGAATTGCCCCAACAAGTCATGCCCACAATGCGGACGAAAAGTCTCGGGAGAAGGCGGCCAAAAAGCAGCAGACGTCCGTGCAAACCATCACCGCCACGACCGGCACCCGCAGCCTCGATCCAGTGAGCAAATACCTCGATCAGCTCAACCCCGAAGCCAAGGCGCTCCTCTCGAAACTCGCGCTTGACATCCTGACGGAACACCCGGACTGGAGCCAAGACAAAATCTACGCGGAAGCCAAGAAATTGCTTCCGGGCGTCTACCGAAGTCCCCAATCGTTACCTACCTAGCGTCGAATCACGGAGGACAGGGATCGACGAGCGGAGAACGAAACTCCGCTACGGACATTCATTACCCACAGCTACCGAAACGGGCCGAATGATCCTTTTTTTTGGCTTGCTTCCGGACGTTCACGCCGAAATATACAGAATAGACTGAAGCAACCCTACCCAGGGTGCTCCCTGTGCAGAATAAGTGTCATGCAGAAAACGAGTAAGTGTCATTTTTTTCTAATCAGATTTCGAACTATTCAGATACTTTTTTATCCACAACCAAACACCCTTCGCTGCAACCAAACACGCTCAAGCAAACAAAAACCCCAGACGGGTATTGACAAGATGGTGGACCTATCTACACTCTTTCATCAATAATCTAAAATAGCCAAGGAGAGTTTTTGCACTCGACCATGGAGAATAAAAAATGCGGCCATCGAAATTAACAGAAGAAGTTTATCGAGAATGCACAAGATATTTGGAAGATCGGCTCTATGAGCCGGGACTCCCAACCGCAGACAATCTAGAAGACCACCTGGGTGTCGCGCGGAGAACAATTCACAATTGGAGCAAAAACGATGCGGAGTTCAATGAACTTTTCAACCGCCTGAAGACCCGTCAAGAGCAATCCCTCTGAAATAAGGGCCTCACCCGTGAATGGCATTCCGGCATGGCGCAGTTTGCGCTGGCGAATTTTGGGTACACGAAACCTCCGTCCAAAATCAGACAAGGTATGAATCAAGATAACTTTATACATGAGGTCACCCTCCGAATCAAAGATAGCAAGAACACGATTCAAATCGAGGATGGGAGGGAAGCATCTAACGATGGAAAATACAACTGGAGCCAAGTCATCAACAAGGAAGAAACCGATTCAAAACGAGTTATTACCCTCAATGAAGGTTATCAGTCATAGCGATAACACCCCACGCACGGGAGAAAATCCAGCGCTGAAAAGCAAATTATTGGAAGAAAAAGATGGCAAACAGCTGAACCCCGGAGCGGCGTGTACACCAGGCCGATCTAGTTCAGAAATAGCGACCGTGGGAGAAATCAACCGGCCTTAAGACCGAGGTCGGTAAGGCAGAGGTATCATAGAATGCCCACAAAGGTGGCACTTGGAGACTGTTTCCCAAGATATCGTAGGCACTACGGGAGCAAAAAAAGCAGGCGTTGATATAGTCAGATCGCTGCTTGCTAAGGTACTCACTGTTCCAGCACATTGTTTCCGGACAGATTACATTAACATAGTACGGCACAGCCTTGAACGGTCAGGTAGTATTCTGGGAGATACCTAAATCAGGAGACGCAAATGAGCTCCTGATTAGAAAGGAACTTCAGCTTACATCGGCAAGCGCCACGCAACCAACCCAAACGTAGATAGGAGAGCCAGGAGGCAGCATAAACAATGCTGCCATGGGACATATAAACGTATCCTAGGGATTACTGGGAGAAAGGATAGAAATGCCGTTAAGACGGCCAGACTGAATAGAGTGGGAGATGGCGGCCAGGGATGCGCCATGCTACCTTGTGGGCGCTGTTTCAACGGGAAAGGGCGCAGTAGAGCGTCATCCGATGTACCTTAAGCAACGTGGCCACCTCATTTAACCCGGTTCCCTCCTCGACCAGCGCGTGACCATCCAACATCAGGTGACAAGTCTCCCAATACTTAGCGGTCACGGGTACTAAAAGTCATGATCCCGTATTCCTGAACTATCCGTGTAGCGATTCCCTAAAGGCTGATAACCACAAAATCTGTCAGCAAGCGTCCCTGAAGGACGCCGCGCGAAGATCACAGAAAATCCGCTCGCGTGCTGACCCAGCACAACCGCGTTGCCCTAGCGAATATCGCTTAGCGGGTAGCCTATACTTGAAAACCAATGCAACTGATTGATCTAAAAGAACGCACAGCGCATTTCCTTCAGTGTCGTCATACCGCCATAGGCTTTATGGCTTCAAAAGTGGATGAAACGACATAGTCAGAGATATTACTCCTAGGCACCCAGTCGCGGATAAAGTCTTTGAACTCATCCTTAGGCTCAATGCGAATATCGGTAAAACCAGCTACTGTCATCATCTCTTCTAGATCTTCGATTAAAGAAGCATTCCCAATACATCCTGAAATAAGCACGGGGTCATTTCGCATGTCTTCCGGCAATTCTACCGTTGCAACCACATCAGAGATTGCTAGGCGGCCACCGGGCTTCAATACGCGGTAGGCTTCCTTAAACACCTGGCTCTTATTTGGTGAGAGGTTGATAACGCAGTTTGAGATAATCACGTCAGCTACATTGTCAGCGAGAGGGAGGTGTTCAATCTCACCGAGACGAAACTCAACGTTCGAGTACCTTCCTTTCTCAGCATTTCTTCTGGCTTTCGTCACCATATCAGGTGTCATATCGACACCGATAACGTACCCGGTCTTACCAACATCATCGGCAGATAGAAAACAGTCAAATCCACCGCCAGAACCTAGGTCTACAACAATTTCTCCAGTGCGAAGTTTTGCTATATCCTTTGGGTTACCACAACCAAGTCCCATATCTGCTCCTTTAGGGGATTTTCCAATATCTTCATTACTATATCCAAGCCAAGATGATACCAAGGTGTTTATAACCTTATCGTCTGATATACCACAACAACTGTTCTCTGCACCACAGCATTGACCGACCTCTTCTGCTTGCGCGACCTTTGCATAGGAATTTCGAACATTTTGGCGGTGTTCATCGTGTTTAGTTTGTTCATTTCTACTTGATTCAAGTGTGCAGTAGCTCATTATATGATTCCTCAGTGATAAATCTTTAAATTATGTCATGGTAGGGAAACGCCGTCAGGACGGCCTGCACCCACTAGTAGCAGCAGTCGTTCAAGGAGCGCGCCTCTTGTGCTCTGGGAGGCGCCGTTTCAGCGCGAAAGAGCGCGGTAGAGCGTCGCCCGATGCACCTTAAGCAGCGCGGCCACCCCTTTCACCGGACATCCCTGCTCGACTAGCACGCGACCGTAAGTGAGCTACTCATCCGAAAGCGGCAGCTTCGGCCCAAACTTCACTCCATGCACCTGGGCTGCCTCACGAACCCTCAGCGTGCATTCGGCGATCAGAGACTTTACAGCCCGACGCCCTGTTCACATCAAGATAGCGCACCCACTCGATTAAATCGTGTAAGGACCGGCTCAGACGGTCGAGCCACCAGACCACAAGAGTATCGCCACCGCGCAGGAGTTCCTTTACCCTCTCCAGACCGGTCCGCTGCGCCACGGTGTTGCTGGTCTGATCGGCTATCACTTTCTCGCACCCGGCTTTCTCCGGGTCATCATGTTGCAGGTGAGGAAACCATACGATAGAGGGATTTTAGAAATTTTTGCAAACTGGAACGTCACCATTTTTCGCACCCGAAATGGGGTCCGGGTGATTTCGGGTGCGAAAAACTGGGTGATGGCCATTACCCTCGGCGGTCCTCGTTCGTCCCGGCACGTACCACACTCGTCGCTTACGCTCCCTCGCTTTCTTTTGATCCTTTTGGCTTTACCTTCCGCTCCGAGTTTTCCCCGTATACCTTTCCGACCCTCTGCCTAAGGTCGTCATCCATGGTGTCTAACCTCCCATACCCGTTGCAGCACGGGGGTACCGGACCGGCGGTCTACGTGCTTATAGCCGGTCGGTGTGTCCGTTGGCAGTCCGCTTTGTTAGCGCTGCCCTGTGGTTGTCAGATTGCTCGGATAAGTAAAGAAAACGGTGGTTTCTTTAACACCTCGCCCACGCCCCTTTTTTCCTCGGTTTCGGTCGCGAAAACGGGCAGATTATCCAGTAAAGAAATCTACGTAAGTTTTCAAAAACAATTATCGAGTTTCTTTACGGATGAAGACACACACCATGAAAATCGGCTACGCACGGGTTTCGACCCTGGACCAACATCCGGATCTGCAGCGTGACGACCTGGAGAAAGCCGAGCGTGAGAAGGTAATAGCCGATCAGATCAGCGACCCCGTGGCGCACTAGCCCGATCTGGAGAGGGTGAAGAAACTCCTGCGCAGGGGCGATACTCTTGTGGTCTGTCGGCTCGATCGCCTGGGCCGGTCCTTACGCGATTTGATCGCGTGGGTACGCTATCTCGATGAATAGGGCATTGGGCTGCAAAGCCTCCATGAAGCCACAGATACCGGCACACCCACCGGCAAGCTCACCTTTCACCTGTTCGGCGCGCTTGCCGAATTCAAGCGCAACCTTATCCATGAACGAACACAGGCAGGTTTGGCCTCAGCCAGGGCGAGGGGTCGCCGTGGTGGTCGCCACAAGGCCCTAGACACAGAAAAGCGCGGCCTTGCCGTCGATCTGTACCAGGAAAAAAAGATGCCGGTCGGCAAAATCAGCGAGCTGATGGGGATTTCAAAACCGACGCTCTATAGCTACGTCCGGGAAACCCAAAAAGCATTCAAATAATTCCAACGGCGGCCTTGGCGGTCGAACAGTGGACAGTTTCACCTTTCTCGCCATCGAATTTGAAAGACCATTCCTCAGCTCTACAGGTTACCGCAGCTTTCTCAGTGTCTATGCTAGGCATCGTTATGGTTGGGCAAGTTGTGCGTCGCAGATTTTAGTCGCGCAATGCGCAGACTTACGCAGGTAATATGCAACATGCCTCCCCCATGAAAGACGCCTTGGACAAAACCACCGTCGATCTGTTACCCCAAAGCTCGCTGTTGGGCTACGCCCGCATGAGCACAGATGGGCAAGACTTAGCGACGCAACGGACGGAGTTACTGCAAGCGGGTTGTCTCCATATCTTTGCGGAGCGGATCACCAGCGCCCGGAGAGACCGGCCCGAATTGGAGCGCTTGCTTGATTACCTTCGAGCCGGGGATGTGGTTGTCGTGACGCGGCTCGACCGGTTGGCGCGGAGTACCCACGATCTGCTGGATATCGCCGAGCGTTTGCGGCTCAGCAAAGCAGGGTTACTGAGTTTGGCGGAGCCTTGGTCCGATACAACAACCCCCGCTGGTCGCATGGTGCTTACCGTGTTCGCGGGGATTGCCGAATTCGAACGGTCGTTGATCGCCGAGCACACGCGTAAGAGTCAGGAGGCAACGCGGGCACATGGGGTGAAGTTTAGGCCGAAGCCGCTGCTCTCATCTGAGCAGCTCAGCCACAGTCGAGTAGTGGTCGCTCCAGACGGTTCAGACGTCCGGTTGCTGCCGCAGACTGAACGGGGCAGTATGGCGCATTTCAGTCTCGCTCCGGGAGCTATATCCAAGGCAGTAGCCCACAGGACCATTGAGGAAATCTGGTTCTTTCTGGGCGGCCGTGGCCGTATATGGCGTCGGCTGGACGAACAAGAAGAAGTCGTCGACGTCTATGAGGGGGTCTCAATCACGATCCCTACCGGCACTCATTTTCAGTTCCGCAGCGATTCTGATAAACCACTCCAGGCCGTCGCTATTACCATGCCGCCCTGGCCCGGTGAAGACGAAGCCTACGAGGTTGAAGGAATCTGGTGAAAGCTGCAATGTCTGTTGCACTGGCCATGACTACCCGGCTTTGAGAATGGCTTATCGTTATTTTCACAGAGATTTACGGTTTTGGGTGTATTCATGATGGATAGAACCGTGAGTTTCTGTTCAAACGCCCCCATTACCCCAATACGCCAGGATGGTCTTAAGCAATCCATACTAGTACCTGAACTCCTCATCCACTCGTACTATTTCAACGCGGTCCCAACTCACAAGCCTCCCAGCTAATGTACATGCAACACAGCATTAGCATCAGGAAACCTGTTATATACCTGAACGTGTAATAGGGTTCTTGCGGATGGTGTCCTTTGATCATACGATTCACCATTCCTATCGGTGCGCATGACATTTTGCATCTGCAAATTTCATTATCCAATTTATTGAAAAAGTTCCGCTCGTTGCAAGCACAATCCTTTGGCTGCTAACTGTTTTCCCGTAAGTTTGTTTTGCAGAATCGGATTTCTCCCACGTGAGGGGCACCGGGTGCGGCCGGTGCGTTGTTCATTTGCTGCGGGCCATGGGCAATGATGGGAACTTGGCGTCCTGAATTGAATCGGTTTCGTCGACTCTTGTTCCAGTATCCACCTTACGGGCGGATGCCTCGGCATATCCCACTGTGCGGCATACCGTCCGCCACACCATTCTGCATATATGCCCTCCCATTGCTTGGTGTCCTCATCCATGTGGACCACCGAAATTCCTGCTTCTCGAAATTGCTTGGCAATTTCCTCCGAGTGCTTAATGGGCGGGGCGAGCGGGCGTTTGGCCCTGATTGGAGGGGACGCTCTCCGCTTTGTCCCCAAATCAGTCGAGGATCGGATATTTTAGCGTCTTAAAGGGAGGCTCTGGTGGGGTCCCCAAGGGGGTCCTAAATTGTAGGACCCCCTCTTACCCATTTTCACGTTTGAAGGGGATAAAAAAGTTGTGGCTGTCCCTGCGCTTTTGGCAGCCCGTACGATTTGTGAATTGCGTGACTGGTCAGTATCGAATCTTGAGTTACAGAAGATTCTGTATTTCGCGCAAATGATTCATTTGGGAGAGACTGATGGTCACCCATTGATTGGTGAAAACTTCGAGGAATAGGATTACGGCCACAGGGTGCCAGTGGTTAACCACCGCGCGAAGGTTTTTGGGAGCGATCCCGTCGGCAACGTTTTTCATTGGGTCCCAGATATGAGGGGGGAGAGCGGAGAATTTGAACGCCTCAAGTAGGCGAGCGACAAAATACGCGACATGACGGCGGCAAAATTGGTGTCGGGCTCGCAGTCCTACAGCTTAAGACGCACCAAGGCGGCGATCATCTACGAGCAGACCCGCAATGTGGAGGCCGTGCGTGAGCTCCTGTGGCAAAGCACCATCTCAGCAACGTCGGCCTCTCTCGGCGTCGGCAAGCGCCAGGCGCTTGAGATCACCAAGCGGATCGCGATTTCACCGGCTTTGGAAGGCTTCTCGTGAAGACGGACTAATATCGTTGCGACCGACAGGACTTAGTGTTGGTAGAGTGGACTGCTCCGCAGCATAAGGTGCTGGATCGCGACTGTATTTGGCCTTGGGGCATGAAAGAACCCGCGCTCCACATTGACGTTACGAGCACCATCCTTTGGCAGGATGACTAAAATCTTGCCATCTCAGATCGCTTGGAAGCGATGCGCCGTCACCTTCCGATTTCCCCAACTGGGGTCGCCTAAAAGAGACCAACCCGGTTTCGCGGTCGATGCCGCGCAACACGGACAGGTGATCTCCCCCTTGAGGGCGCAGGTGGACGATGACGGGAATGCGGATCGTGAGCAGCTGCTTGAAGCTGAGTGATAGGCCGTGTGCGGTGAATCCGAATGTTGGAAGTGCCTTCTTGAGGTCCGCAAAGGATGCAGTCCCGTCTAGTTTGGCCTGAGTCAGTTGAGCGGCCAGGTCCGTATCGCTGTTACGCTGGGCGCGGGTCAGTTTGAAGAAGAGCTCTTTGTCGTGTAACAGCCTGGCGAGCAATGTCTTCTTGAGGTCCCCGACGGTCTGCACACCGGAGAGTGCGGTCAGGATCATCTCGGTCATGAGATCCCGTTCAAGACCCGAGGCCGTGACGCCGATGCCGGCCTTGATGACCTCCGCGAGGATCTCCTGTTCGGACACCGCCACGCCGTAGTAGGCGCGCAGGATCGTGGCCGCGGCGGCGGCGCCGCACGAGACATCGAGGTTCTGCTTTTCGATGCCGGTGTCCCGGAGCTCTTTCCAATTCCGAAAATCGCCAGCGGATAAGGAAGTATGGAACAGGACGAGCAAGATGATACAACAGCAGACTTTACCCGATTTGCGAATAACCATCTCGGCCCGGTCGTTGCAGGCTGGTCGGAATTCCCCAGCTGTTAACCAATTGACGCAATGCAGCTGGGGCCGCTGCGCCATAAGCGATTATCTCATAATAGTCTTCGTAGTCATCCATATCATCGCAGGCTACACAGTATATAAAATAATCCGATTCAGGCATCGGTGAACCAAGTATACTTGGTAGCGTGCCATGCTTTGGGGGCGTTTCTAGCACGTTGTGTCTATGTGAACATGATGTAATGCAATCTGTTTTTCCCTCTTTTTAAACAGTTTAAACATTGTCTTCTCTCCAGGCCGTGGTGCGCCGAGTGCTCGGCTCACCACGACTGTTGTCATTAGCACCCGAATGCGCGCCCGCCATAATCACGGCAGACATCAGCCCGCGTTGGTGCTACTAGATTGAATAGATGGCCTCTCAGCATTTGGCTAGGTAACGTCCCCTCATATGGAGCCGTGGTTTCACTCATTGGACGAGGGCCTCTCAGCCATTCCTCGCGAATTTGAATCTCGCTAGCAATGAGACCGATCAACCAGTCCTTGGGGACGAAGTTGACTTCTTCTGTATAGACGTCTGCTGCGGATAGGGACGAAGCTTTGGGGCGTCCTGGTCTTTTCCCTGCAGGGACCTTTCTCCCCCACGGGAAGTGCCAGGATCTGGTCGAGTCTGGTTCCTCACGATAGCGATACTCACCCCTTGAGTCTTTTATTTTACCCACGGGTTGGCCTTTCTTATCGAATTTAATTGCATAGCGATCGATTTGAAGATGTGGCCGCGCTCCCGCTAACGGCCCCCACTTCGGTCCGAAGGGGTGCGCCTTTGGATGATAGTCAAACTTATACGCAAAAATACCAAGTCGGAACCATTCTCGCCTAATTAAGCTCCGTGCAATATCTACCACGGCCCGAAATCTGAAGCGCCACATATTCGGCCAAAAATACCAAAAGTCACCATCCGTCTCTGCCATCTCCTTCGGGGAGATCTGGGTGAACTCTGCGATATTTGATCCTGGCCCAAAGGTGAACTCGATGTCCTCCTGCATCAGCGTGTTCGTACTGGCCTGTTGTTGCATGCCGGCAATTGTTGAGCTGGCCAGAACAATGAGCAGTATAAAACCAAGCAGAATATGTGAAAGTTTATGGATCATTGTATCTTGCCTCCGTATTATGGAAAGTGATTCAGGCACTATTTCCCCAGCCGGTACGTCATGTGAATTCCAACGCTGGAGCCAGCGTCGCTACTAATGTCGGCCAGAACATTCGAGTGCAGAGTTACCTTAGCGGTGGGCGCGAAACTCAAGCCCAACAACAGGTCTGTGCGTGTGGTGCGAATGTCGGGTGCTGTGCCGGGACCTTTCGCCTTATCCAGGTGGCTGATGCGGAACCCGCCGGAAAGCGAAACCTGATCGTTGACTGCGAAACTGAGGTTGGGTTCGAGATACAGGAGATCGCCAGGATCGGCGTTTCCCCGGCCGTTGACTGTTCTCGACGCGGTGTAGCTATAGCCGGCGGTGAGGGCGAGGACGACGGGGTCGATGCTGCGGTAGGTGGTGAGTCCTGCGTTCCAGGTTTTTCCGTAGACGAGCTTTTCCGTGTTGGAGGAACCTACGTTCTCGATTGAATGCGGTTTCAATGAACCCCAATACCGCTGGCGTGGCATTTTCTTGGGAGAACCTGTGGTTGACGCCGCCTACGAAGTTTCGCCACCGAAAGGTATTCATACTGGTGGTTTCGTTGAACCCGAGTGTGCGGGTTTCAGACCAGACACCGGTTATCCGACTATAGACCTCGGTATTTAGCGTGACCCCGTATCGAATGCCGAGTCTTGAGATGACCCGATCTTGGTTGTAGAGCATGAAGTCGTTGCGGACTTGGTTGCTATACGTAACGCCAACATTCAGTTGGACTGTTTTCTCCTTGGTCAGTAAATCTTCGATCATGAGCGGAAGATCCACCCAACAAGGCTCCGCAAGCGCGATCACCCAGAGGCATGCGCCTCGCTTCCATACCCCACAAAGCATTCAGCCCGCCTCGGTTTTGTCGTAGGACCAACGCCCTTGATTGTGCGGCGTGGAAGCCTGGGAGCTCCCTTATCCGCCCAAATAAAAAATAAAATTATTAACAATCAAATTGTTATGTGATTACTGGTTAATGTGGACCCCCAATTAGACCCCGATCGAACCAAAATTCGACCTGGAGCCGCAGGAGTCCGGTCAGTGAGCGCGGAAGAAAGGGGAGCGCGGGAATCCGCTCTGGGCGCGGGATGAGGGGATTATTGATCGAGCGCAGTCAAACTTCCGATGCGGGATCGGAGGGGCTCGATCACGGGGGTTGTGGCTGGTTTTGGGCAATTTATGACGGATAAGGGAGCTCCCAGGATCCCACGCTACGCAAGGGCGTTGGTCCTACAACAAAATCGAGGCGGGCGGAATGCTGTGTGGGGTAGGGAAGCGAGGCGCATGCCTCTGGGTGATCGCGCTTGCGGAGCCTTGTTGGGCGGATCTTCCGCTCATGATCGATGACCTGCTCACGCCGGAGGAATCGCTTCGATTCGAGCTTGGCATTGGTTATGCGAATCAGAACCAAGGCTACTACAACCGAGATGCATTCGCCTTGCAGCTCGGCATCCGCTACGGCGTCCTGGAAAACACCGAGTTATACGGAAAACTAACGGGCCACGCCTCCCATCTCCGCCCAAACACTACGAACAGCGGGTGGCAGCTCCAGGGGCGCCATTTGACGCTCGGAGTCAATCACCGCTTCTCGCCGGATACCGATACACCGGCGCTATTAGGTTTCCTCGATGTCCTGGCGGTCGAGAACATCCGCGAATCCGGCGCGCCCAAACTTATCCATGCGCAAACGTGGCAGGCCGGGGTCTCCACCTATCGCAGCATCGATCCGGTCGTCCTCTCGCTCACGGCCGTATACCGCTATGCCGGGAGTCGGTGGGTTGATGGCAAGAAGGTTGTCCCCGGAGATCTGGTGTCCCTCGCCCCGAGCCTTAGCTTCGCAATCAATGACGCGGTATCGGTCTCGGGCGGCCTCGACTTCTCCTACCTAGGCCAGAGCGCGGAGCGAAATAGCATCCCCACGACGCAAACGGGATTAACGCTTGGCGTCTCCACTGTGGTCAGCCGGCGTCTCGTCGCGCATATGGCGATGTATACCGATATTAGTGGGGGGGCCGGCTCCCAGGTGAATCTGCAGTTCAGCTACGACCTCATGGAGTGAGTCGTTCCCAAAAATTGAGACGCTGTTATTCATTCAATGACAAGGGTATCCCATGAATGCGTTTAAACACATGCTCGCTGGCATTCTATTCGCCAGCGCCATCGCGCAGCCGGCAGTTGCCGGGGCGTTGAACCAGGCGGACATTGATTTTGTTTTCGACCCCGCCGCGGGCTATACGGTTGACGGGCTGATCCCACTCTCGCTCGAGGAGATGGATCAGATCAAAGGCCAGCATTGGGCGAGACGAGCCAAAAAGATCGGCCGCGCTATCGTGGGGTTTTATCGCAGCATCCAGCGGGGCATAACATTTTCGATCGGGAGGTTCACCTACAGAATCCACCATGATCCAAAGCCACACATGTTTGGATCGAAGTGGGGACCACTCCAGGGGAATCGGCCCCATTGGCAGGTCGATCGTTGGGTGCCGGGTGTCAGCAGATCTACTCGCTCCTTTCGCATCCCGTGGGGGACAGAGAGACCGCCGGGCAGTATCCCGAAGGGTCACCGGGGCGGGAGGAAAAAGGGTGAACCACGGAAAAAGAGCTCGCCTTCTTTGTATGCTCTGAACGCTGGCGACGAGCCGCGCACGCCATCTGACGAGCTGATCCAATTGGTTCAACAGGAAATGCCCGACGATTCGGGAACGTCTTCAGATTCGGGGGCGCCGACACCGCTGACCGCATCCGAAGCGCCAGCGTATACTGGACCGATGCCATCCGAACATTTACGCAGCCTTATCTTCCAGTATACAGAGCCCACGAAAGCAGAAGCCTGCCGTTGGGTGGGTGGCCTCAACTGCTAAGGGGTAAGTCTGTTATGTCGCTACTCGAGTCTTTCTGGAATATTGTTCTGTGGCGCACGCCAACCCAGGAAGAAGAAGAGGAGACGTTTTGGCCGGGGCAGAACCCGGAGTTAGAGGAGTTTTCGGTAACCGTTCCGGTAATCCGTATCCGAACCATCGTTACCGGGCTGGACGCCTTCCTGCGGGGAAGCGCTGGTCGCGCCAAGGCGTGCTACGCGATTGGACAGGCGCAGCCGAGTACCCCGGAGGGATTAGAGTATCTACGCCTCTTGTTCGATGGCCACCCAGGTATCGAAGTCTTGTGGTGCGGCGTCCCGAAGATTTGGCCGTACCGGCTAGTCCCCCCCGCCAAAGCCACTCATTTTCTCGTCAAGCTCCAAGCCGGGGCCCCGCTTGATCTGCTGAGGCTCCTTCTCCGCGATTTCGGCCCTGTTCCCTCTATCGAGTATGCAGTCTTCGACCGGGGTGGGTCGTCCGATCACGCGCTGGAAGCGGAGGCCGTGGCGCACGTCAAAAAGGGTGGTTGCTTCATCGGGACGCACGAACTAACAAATATGCTTAGTAAGCCCGAATACTTTCTATACAGCTGTAAACCTTTTGTCTGCGGGAGCGACGCGCTGGACGCGGCAGGCGATTTGGATGTGTCGGGCGAAAAAGGCACGGAGTGGATTCGATATGGCCCGGAGGCCCCCGAAGCCTTGAAGCGGCTCGTCGCGCGCGAAAGCAACGAACGTTGAGCCGGCGCCGATGGGTCCTGTGGTTGCTCGGCGCGTTGCTGGCGACCGCTGCGCTGGCCGGGGTTGCTGGCGAGATCCAGCTGCGCTATCCGACCGCGGCGGGCAGCGTCTCGATCAAGACCTGGAAGGACCGCCGGGACGAGGGCATCATCAAACAGACGTTGGATGCCTCCTGCGGCTCCGCCGCCACAGCGACGATCCTGCGCGCCTTTTACGGCCAGGACATTTCCGAGCGGGACATCCTCGCCGAAGTCATCGCGGCTAACCTCGCCGAAGTGGCCTCGGACTTCGAGCGGGCGATTCGTTCAACGCTCATCCGGGCTGCGCTCGACGGCGCGATGACCAACGAGGAACTGAAAACCCGGCTGCTCGTTCAGATACTCCGCGCTGCCAGTGACGGCATGACCTTTACGGACACCCAGGAGCGGTTTGCCAAGGCAGTCCAGGATCAACTCACGGCCACGGCATCGTTTTCCGATCTCAAGCAAGCGGTCGAGAAATTCGGGTTCAGAGCGGTAGCATGGTCACTCGTCTTCGGGCAGCTCAAGTATCTCAACGTCCCGGTCATTGCGTATCTACGTCATCGAGGACAGGACCACTTCTCCGTAGTGCGGGGCGTCAGTACGGATGGGCTGGTATTGCTCGGCGATCCCATTTGGGGGAATCAGAAATTTGAGGCGCGCCGGTTTCGAAGGATGTGGAAGACCGATGGAGATGCGGGGAAGGTGCTCGCGATCCTGCCAGGGGATAACGTCCAGAGCGCCAACGTGAAGCGCGGTTTCTTTCATGCTCCAAAGCCGAATACCTTAGCGACCCGGCATCTTATGCTGCGGAGCACCCCACGTTACCAACACTAAGAACCTGTTTACGATCTATTTGATAGAGAGATTCCGACACGGAGTGCACGGTTGGGATCAGGGGCATTTCTCCGTGGTGCGGGGCGTCCACCCCTCCGGTCTGGTCTGGCTGGCCGATCCCCTGGCAGGAAACTATAAGCTCCAGGGGGGCCGGTTTCGGGCAGTATGGGTCCGACGAAGAGACTGGAAAAATTCTGGATTTTTTGCCGGAAAAGGGCTTCGCCCAGATGCGAACCCACAGCGAGTTTTACCGCCCACCCACGTTGAGCAACTTTCCCCTGCAACATCTTATGTGGCGAACGGAGCGGTTTTGGGAGAAGGCTGGGATAGGCAACTAAATCATCATTTGAGAAGATCGCTACCTCCAAGACATGGCCGAAATCAGGACGTGCTCTTTCCGAGCGGATAAAGCGATTGAACCCTGCGCTACGGGTGGATAGGATCGAAGTCAGCAGAAGACGGACCAGAAAACGCCGCATCATCCACGTTACCAAAATATTCTAAAGCCATATTACTCCTCCCTATCTCAACGATTGAATGGAGATCAAGAAATGAAGAGATTGTGCAGTTTCTTACTTCTTCTATTCGCAGTTTCCGTACCCTATGTAACGGCAAAAGATGTGTATGTGAGAGGTTATTACCGAAGTGACGGAACCTATGTCAGACCGCACGTGCGATCTGCCCCTGACGGAAGAAGATCGAACAACTATGGGCGCTCTCAGAGTAACAGTCAACTGATGAACCCCTATTCTCGTGATTACGATAGAGATGGAACGCCGAACTATTTAGATTTAGATGATAATAATGACGGATGGGGAGATGATTACAGTAGATGGTAAGACCTCATCAGTACGGATAACTACGCTGGCAGTAAAAGTGACTTATATACACAGCTGGTTTCGTGTACGAATTGATCCTTTTCCGGTGTCCATGACACCTAACCCACACGATCTGAACTATGTCCTGTTTCCCGGAAAATCCTCTGCTTGACCACCGTGCTGATAAAGCTCTTCTCTGCGAGCCAAGCCAGGACAACGCCAGCGTTGGTCTCTCCAAACTCCCCACTCCCCTTTGAGGCACCCCAAGAGCCAGATTTTCTTGTCGGAAAGGAAAACTTGGATCTTCCTGAAATGTAATGAGGTTATCATGAAGAAAGTCATAACCACTCTATTCATTACTTTTCTATTGGGTGGTTGCGTCATCAGCAAGGTTAAAGACTATTCATTCCAACCAATCATAACAAGTGGCGAAACAAGTGGGTTCACTTTAAAAAGAATAGCTATCCGTGTAGACAGTAAATCGGACATTGGTGTTGCACAAGAAGCTCAAAAAGAGCTACTGGAGCAGCTTCTTCCATACGGCGTAGAAATAGTGCTTTGGAACGATATGATGCCCCCAGTAAGAAAATATGAACTTAGAGAGAAATTACAGATTATGCAGGCAAACCGGCTTGATGGTTTCCTGAGAATCAGGGTTGGTGAAGGCGTATATGAGGAGGAAATTATAGGTTTTGTCGACAATAGAAACACTTACGGTTCAGGCTCGGTGATCACACCGTTAAAAAGATTCAAGCGCGACACGAACTCTCAAGCCACTTTGTTCAGCAGTAAAGATGGCAGTATCTTATGGAAGGCCAACAGTGAAACCAACGCAGGTGGCTTACTTTTTATGTCTGATAACTCAACCTTGTCAAGCATGGTGAGTGAATATATCTCAGCTCTTGAAAAACGAGGCTTCTTAGTCAAACCAGAAAAAGCGGTTAAAGCGGAAACTGCTTTACGCTCCCCTGACCAAATTGCACCTAGACGAGCAAAAATGCGACTCTGATCGAGAGGCTCGGCATCAGCGATGATGAGCAGCGCTGGCTCAAGACGATCATCGGCAAGGACTTATCCCGCGAACGCGATGCCGCCCGCAAGCGGGAAAAACGTGCCGAAGCAGGAGTAGCCAGTCGTGAAGAGTACGAAGCCAACTCACTGAGCCGTCAAAAGCCGTGGGATGCCCTTGGGATGAGCCGTATCACCTGGTAAGGAAACATGCACCGGCCGCCCGGTACGTACCGGTAGAAGGTGTGGGCGGTTACACCTAAACGCTGCACCACCTTAACCGTGATGTTCGGGTCCGCCAACAGCGCTTTAACAAGGTTTCATGGTGCTGATGAGATGCGGACTGACCGTGGACCAGGCGATTAGGAACCAAACAACCGCCAGCGCCACACCCAGCAGAAAGACCGCATCCATCCCGTAGACCTGATACACCCAACCGCCCAGGAGCCCACCGCAGAAGGCCTCGGTAAACTGCGAAGTCGCAAACACCCCTATAGCAGCCCCCTTGACATCGGCAGGCGCGATCTTGGAAATCAGGAACGGTAGGAGGGCCTCTAACAGCTTGAAGGTAGTGAAGAACAGAAACAGCAAAAACCCTAGCCAAGGCAACCTGGCATCAAACAGATAAAATCTAGCGAACACCAGGGTTAGGGTTAGAACCGTACCCAGAAAGACCAACTTCAGGCGCCCCTTTTCCTCCGCCTGGCGGATTAGTGTAGAAAACCAGCTAACATCAGGAGATATTATAGAAGAATAACAGGTAGGATTCTGGCGTGTGATCTTCTAAGGAGCCTGTAGAGTAGTTTCTTCTTTCCTTGTTACCCAATACCCAAGCCATCTGCAATCGCCTGAGAGAGGCTCTGAGGGCCTTTCCGACGGATTCTGCACATCGTGTGATGCTTAGGATTTGACGTTCCGTGCCAGTGAGCTGGAGTTAAGCTCCTTGGCTTTACCCTCCGCTCTGAGCGTTTCCCTTGGCAGGGATTTCTTCCTGTAGACCTTTCCGTTGGACCCTCTGCTGCTCCGTTCTTGTCCGGGTGGCTGATGACTGGCCGATCTGTGTCATAGATTGCGGAGTAAGGTCTCGTTGCGAAGAGTTTTCTATGTGGGTATGGAGACCGCCGGCTCGGTAATCCCGTTTCTCTTGCTTGATATCTCTAGAGATTATCCTTTGTGAAAACTAAATCCTCATTGATCCTCATCTTCGCTTCCAGGGGGGCTTTTTGTGTTCCTGCAGCGTATGCGATAGTTTGCGTAACAGCCTCTAAGCGTCACCTTTGAGGCATCTAGGACACCTCCGTCTTACCGGCCTCGGTCTTAGGCCCGGTCGATTTCTCTCACGGTCGCTATGTCTGGATTAGCTCAGCTTGGCGTGCATGTCGCTCCGGGGTTCGGTCGTTCGTTGTCTTTTTCTTCCAATCGTTTGCTTTTCAGCGTTTGGTTTTCACCCGTGCATGGGGTGCTATCGCTATGATTGATAACCTTCGTTGAAAGCAGTAACTCGTTTCGAATCGATTTCTTCCTTGTTGATGGCTTGGCTCTAGTCGTGTTTTCTATCGTCGGATGATTCCTTCCTATCCTCGGTTTGAATCGTATTCTTGCCGTCTTCGATTCGGAGGTTAACCTCATGGGTGAGGTTATTGTGATTGGTGCCTTTTCTGATTTTAGACGGAGGTTTCGTGTACCCAAAGTTCGCCAGCGTAAATTGCACTATGCCGGAATGCTATTTACGGGTGAGACCCTTGTTCCAGAGGGATCGTTCTTGACGGGTCTTCAGATGGTTGAAAAATTCGTCGAACTCCGCGTCGTTTTTGCTCCAATTGTGAATTGTTCTCCGTGTGACACCCAGGTGAACTGCTAGATCGGCTGCGGTTGGGAGTCCTGGCTCATAGAGCTTGTCTTCTAAATATCTTGTGCATTTTTAACGAACGTCGTCTGTTAATTTTGAGGGCCGCATTTTTTATTTCCTATGGTTGAGTGAAAAAACTCTCTTTGGCTATTTTAGCTTGCTAATAAAAGAGTATAGAGTGGTCCACTATCTTGTCAGTACCCGTTTGGGTTTCTTGTTTGCTTGAGCGTATCTGGTTTTAGTGATGGGTATCCGGTTATGGATAAAAAAGACTTTGAATAGTTAAAATTTGATTAGGAGAAATGACACGTATTCATTTTTCACAGGACACTTATTATCTACAAGCAGGACCTGAGGAAAATCTGTTGCGGTCTATTCTGCATATTCCGGCGTGAACGCTCGGAAACAAGCCCAAAAAAAGGGCCATTCGGCCCATTTCGGTAGCTGCGGGTAATGGCTGTCCGTAGCGGTGTTTCGTTCACCGCTAGCCGGTTAACGCATCCCGTGATTTGATGCTAGGTTGGTAACGATTGGGGACTTCGGTAGACGCCCGGAAGCAATTTCTTGGCTTCCGCGTAGATTCTGTCTCGGCTCCAGTCCGGGTGTTCCATCAGAATAGCAAGTGCAAGTTTCGAGATGAGTGCTTTGGCTTCGGGGTTGAGCTGGTCGAGGTAGTTGCTCACTGGATCGAGGCTGCGGGTGCCGGTTGTGGCGGTGATGGTTTGCACGGGCGTCGGCCAATTTTTAGCTGCCTTCTCCTGAGTCTTTTCGTCCACATTGCGAGCATGACTTGTTGGGGCCATTCCGGCGATTTTCGCGGTTAGCTGCTTCATCATCGTGGCGCCTCGTTTGGCGCATGCCTTCTCATAGGCTTTCTGTTTTATCCTGAGCCGCTCTCGGGCTTTCGCGCGTTCTTTGTCAAGCCAGCCTCGGAGTCCCAGCGCGTCGAAGAGCGTGGTGGAAACGATCTTGATCGCGGAAAAACTTCTGTAGGAGCCATCCGTCAACCGTTCCCGGATTTGGGACACGGCGAGATACCCCGCGTCCTTGAGTGTTGCTACGATCCGCGCCGCGCGCCTTTCGCCCAACCCCGCCCAGGTCGCCAGGTGGTCCATCGTGTAGTTGAAGAATCCATTTTCCGTCGGGAAGCCCACGCGCTTGGTCGCTAGATCCATATGCAGTACCAGCGCGACGAGCAGCATGCCAATGCCGTCGCGGCGCTCGCTGCGGACTTTGCGTCCGTCGGCGTGGAAATTTAGAACCGGCAGTAATCCGAGTTTTTCGACGTGCGACAGTAACTTTCTTGCCGCTTCCTGGATGAATTTTGGGCGATGTTTCGGTATCGGGATGTCGAGGAGCTTTGGGTTTTTCGGATCGTGCCCGCAGCGGTTACCGCTGCCGCGGTGCCTCTCGCGAGGCGTAGGAGCTGGGTAAGGGTTGGAAGGAAGTGCGCTCGTGGGGCGCTGAGGGCCGCCTAAGGCGGTTTTCGATCGCGCCCCGAAGATGGCCTGCTTGAGGGAGGACTCGAAGGATTCCTGCTTCTTAAGAGCGGCCGCGATCTTCTTGGATAGCCTGGATTGGAAGGCACTATTTTTCGGGGATTTCCGGGACTTCCTGGATTTAGGGGCATCCTGGTTGCCCGCCGGCGCGGGGATACCGGAGGGAAAAATCCTGTTATCAACTAGGTTGACGCCTAGTTCAGGAGGGCATAATATTTTCATTGCTACTCGCTTTGCTTGCTGTCAAAACTGTAGCTCTCCCGGCAGTGCGGCAAACACTAACCGGGAACTTCAAAGGCTCAGTGACTTCGGTCACTGGGCCTTTGTTCTTTGTGGGGTCGTCTCGCGACCTGAGGGACTCAGGTACGGACGCTGAGAGGTCGCGGGACGGATAGGCGAACACTTCAATCACCGTGTTCCGGCGAGCCTTTGGATAGATATCGTGAGGATCTGGACAGAAGCTCGCGTTGCGCCAACGCGTCTTTTCTCTCCTTCCGTTCCTTCTTTTCCTTTTTCAGCTTCCTGTCCTGCGACAGGAAGGCTACCTTCTGCGATCTCCGAGGCATGGCTTCGCCTATTGTTGCCCTATGCGGTATTTGGTCGCCTCGATAGGATCGGGGTCATCCACCGGGAGATGCCAGTCCTCATAGGCCTCAACGAGGGTTGCGAGCACGTCAAACTCGTCATCCTCGGCTGGTGATTGCTCCCTATCCATGAGCGCTTCAATGCGAGCAAGCGCGCTGGCGTAGTCCTGCTCGGTACGGATTGGTCTCACACGGGACGTACTCATAGCAGGGAATCGGGATACCTCGCAAGCGATTGTGGAATTGGCACGGATGGAAGAATATCAAAAAGGATTGATGCGGGGCGAGCCAGCCATCCCATTTTCAGCGCTGCACGTCGATGAATCGGTAATCGTCATGTGCGTATAGGATGTTTCTGTCGAAAGAGATGCCCCGAGGGTTTCACGCCAGCTCATCGCTGGTCCCCTCGCAATCTCAGGTCGTACCCGTTCTGCATCCCTATACGCAGAATTCGCACAAATAGCCTGCTTGGAGGATTTCTGCGTATTGTGCGTATAGGATGTTTCTGTCGAAAGAGACGCTCCGAGGGTTTCACGCCAGCTCATCGCCAGACCCTCGCAATCTCGGGTCGTACCCGCACCGTGGGTGAAGGTGGGCGGCCGCGCCCTTCTCGCGGTAACTCGAGCACCTGGACATAACCGCGCTCTTCCAGCGCCTCCATGGCTGGATTCAACTCGGCGACACGGGGGAAGATGCTGCGCAGGGCGTTGAAGGCGTCGCGCACGGTAAAGTGGTCCAGGCGGCCCCGTTCGATCCAGCCCCACACCAGCCGGGCGTCGGCAATGGCCGCATTCATGGTTTTGGCGGTGATCTCAGCTTCCCAGGGTGTGCCGTGGGCATGCTCGATGCCATGCAGCACCCCGGCCAGGCGAGCCGCCGTGCCCGGTGCCTTACCGGCCCAGTCGGTGAAGTGCTCCAGGTCACGGCCCGGTTGCATCTGCACCTCGATAGTCCGAGCGAAAGCGTGGTGCTCCGACCGCGCTTCTTCGCTTAGGCGTAGCAGGTGGGGACGCTCATCGCCGTGTTCGTCGGTGGTGGGTGCCCAGTCCAGCATGGCGCGGAGGCCAGCCGCGTAGGCGTCGCGTACTCCCTCCGGCACGGGGTTGGATGCCAGGAGACGGAAGCCCAGCGGGGACGGCGGCAGTAGATAGAGAAACCGCCCCAATAATCCACGGCCACGGAATCCAGGCTTGGCGGCCAGCCCGCGCAATACATCCGGCTGGGGGCTCAGGCCGATACTCAGGCGCGGGCTTTTCAGGAAGACCTGTGGACGGCTGCCCCGGTCCACCCGTTCCACGTCACCGCTATGGGCCTTCAGCACCAGATCCAGGTTGAGGATGCCCTTGGGGGAGTAGCGCCCTTGCAGCAAATCGAAGACGCCGCCCTCCGACGACAACCAGGCCATGCACTCGCCATGCTCAGCCAGCAGTGTTCCTGGCCGTTCCGGGGTAGCGTCCGATGTCCAGAGTTGAGGCTGACTGGGGACGTCGGGAAGCTTGGCCTCGATATCGGCGGCTTCCCATGCCAGTTCCTCCGCCTCGCCGTTATCCCTTTCCCTGGCGGCTTTGCTGCGTTTCTCTTTGGCGCGGGCCTCCATGGTCTTGCGTTTACTGGCGATGCGGTTGATCTCCGGTTCCATGTTCTTGGCCTGCTCGTGCTCCCAGGCTCGCAACGGCGCAGTGGCGGCGGATTGCACGGCGCTCTTGCGGGTGCCGGGTGGAAGGGCGACCACGGTCCACAGGTTGCAGGGCTCGAAGTAACCCGGCTTCACCATGACGCGCAGACGACGGGCGGCAGCGGTAGCGCAGGCGACCAGTACCATCCCAACGGCCAGCTCTGGTGGGGTTTCGGTATCGGTGGCGACGGCTTGGGCAAAGTCCCCGGCCCATCCCGGCAGATGTGCCGGGTCAAGGCGCGGCAGGTCGGGCGCATTCAGCGGCACCAGCTCCGGCCAGTCCTCGGCCGGTAGCGCAGCGGACTTCAGCAGGTTGGCGGTCATGCGCTACCCCCTGCCAGCCATACGGCCAGATCGTTGAAGTCGGTCAGGTGCTTGGGCGCATTCTCCGGCCATTGCGGCAGCGCCAGCAGCGCCCCCGATACAATGGCGCGGGTGCCGGGTGGCAGGGTGACCACGGCCCACAGGTTGCAGGGCTCAGAGTAACCCGGCTTTACCATGACGCGCAGACGATGGGCGGCAGCGGTAGCACAGGCGACCAGTACCATCCCAACGGCCAGCTCCGGTGGGGTTTCGGTATCGGCGGCGACGGCTTGGGCAAAATCCCCAGCCCATCCCGGTAGATGTGCCGGGTCAAGGCACGGCAGGTTGGGCGCATCCAGCGGCACCAGCTCCGGCCAATCCTCGGCCGGTAGCGCAGTGGGCTTCAGTAGGCTGGAGGTCATGCGCCACCCCCTGCCAGCCATACAGCCAGATCGTTGAAGTCATTCAGGTGCTTGGGTGTATCCTCCGGCCATTGCGGCAGCGCCAGCAGCGCCCCTGATGCCATGGCGGCGGCCTTGGCCTTGGTGGCTCCGGGATTGCCAGCGGTCAGCCGGTCATCGTCACCCGCAATCACCAGCTCGGCGGACGGCCAACGACGGCGGGCAGACAAGGCAACCAGCTTCAGGTTGCCCGCGTCGATAGCGGCTAGCACCAGCACGGCGGGTTCATCCTCGGCCAGGGTGCAGCCGGTGGCCCAACCCTCGCAGATAATCACGCAGGCGGGGTTCTTTATGTCACCCGCCACGGGAATGAAACAACCCCGCTTGCGTCCGCCGGAGAGCAGCCGCTTGCTACCATCGGCGGCGATGAATTGCAGATTGGTCAGCCTGCCGGTGACGTCCATTACCGGCAGCGTCAATACGCCCCTGTGTAGTCTCGCGCCGTGCGGCTGAATGCGCTTGCGGATCAGATAGGGATGGTTGCCAGGGGCGGGAGTCGTTGCATCCCAGATCGTCGCGGTCCGTTTGGCGGCATCGGCCCACCGGGCGTTACGCTCCGCCTCGACCGGTTGTTTTGCGGCCTCTATTCGGCGGGCAAAGGCGACTCGTTCAGCCCGCGAAGAGGGCGTATTCTGTTTCGTCTGCCAGGTTTCGGAGAGGCCGGAAGACCAATCACCGAAACAACCGCCAAGACCATCATCGAACAGCAGGCACCAAGCGGCGGTATTGCCGTTGGATTTATCCACGCCGGGGAAGCGGTGAAACTTGCCCGGCTCGATCACAGCGGGCGGTTCCATGCCAGCAGCCCGGATCGCATCCTTAAACTGGGAGAGGGCGTCATTCATCAGGTGGCCCTCCCCTCACACGCGGCCTGACGGCTGGCCTCGATCTGCCGGTTCAGCCAGTCGTTCACCTCCGCCTCGATCCAGCCGACGGCGCGGCCGCCAAGCGAAACGGGTTTCGGAAAACGACCCTCGGAAATACGCAGATAGATCGTGCTGCGCGAGAGCCCGGTACGGGCTTTGACGGTAGGAAGTCTCAGGATTGCGGTAGCCATGTGTGCGCCTCCATAGGCGTTGTTAAACATGGTTGCATTACGGACGAGCTAGGGCACTACCCCGCAAGCTGTCTAGTAAAGGTCGGCGCCAGGCCGCGTGGACACAGAGTTTGTGGATGAGTGGTAGGTAGCCCTGCCCGGCTACCAGTAAGATTTTTTCGATTGGGGTGCGGGCTTGTCGTCCTGGATGAGCTGTTTAATTCGGGAAGTGGAGATGCCTTCTTCTTTGGCAACTGTTTTCAGGAATGCCTTTACACCTTTGGTTCTTAATTCATTCATCCTCCTTTTGAGGCGTTGCCTTCTTTGTTCAGCAGATTCAACATCCCCGGCCCCGGCAACGGGTTGATCCACCAGGCGGGCCAAGCGCCGCTTGTCCACCTTGAAGCCGCCGCCCTCCAGCGCCAGCACTTCGGCCAACGCAATCGAATGACCAGACAGGGTGAGGGTGAGCTTTTCCCCGGCCAATAGAACAAGGTGTCCGGTGTGCTTTGCGCCCCGGAACACCCCGACTTCCCAGCGGCCTGCAAATGAACCACCCGTGTTTGAACGTCGCAGGCTGAGAAGGTCCGCAAGTAGACCGGCAATCGAATCACCGGATGTTTGCCACTGTTCGAGATGGGCAACGGACGCCGGCACGCGGCTGATGTCGTCTCTTCTGTTGCAAACAATGAACGGCGCAAGTTCCCCAGCAGGTGTCGAGATGGTATGAACCGGCATGACGCATGCCTCCTCGCAACCGGGACATACCAAGCTGGCGGCGGGCCGCGCCATGATGATGAGCTTTTGCGCTTTCATTGCCGTGACCGCTTCGCCAGGCCATTGGCTGAGTTCATCCGCGCTGAGCAGTGCCGGGGCGCCCTGCAACGCGGCTACGCGGTCGAGTAATTCGATGAAGGCGTCGTCCGGCGTCATGCTGCAGCGGGTTTCGGGGTTTTCCCGACTTCCCCCGGTTCCTTGGGTTCAATTCCTGAGGCTTCCAGCATATCGCGCAGTTTCATGCCCAGCTCGTCGTACTTGAGCGAGCAGGAGTTGGGGTAGGTAATGCGGAAGGGAACAAGCTTGGCGGGCTTGCCGTTATCGACCGTCACGGAAGCCGCGATCTCCACCTGGGTGACATTATACAGGGACAACGGCGTTGCCTTGCCGATTTTATCCAGCAAGTCATAGATTGCATCGGAGTTGTCGGTGGTATCCGTCTCGAGGGTGATGCGCTCCCCCTTGTTGAAACGTGACGAGAGCCGCAGCTTGCGCACGGCGACATTTTCGATCCCGCTGCCAACGCTATAAACAAAATCGAAACTCCGCTTTCCGAGCGGACTCAGATCGTATATGCGTTCGTCCTTGGGGTCGGGTGGTAGCTCATCCAGCTTTAGGATGGTCGTCGCAAACATCCCTTGCAACGGCTCCACGGCCTTGTGTGTGCCGCGCACGTTCAGGTCCAGCGTTCCTTCCTGCTGCGAATAAACGAAGATCACCTCGAAGGCTGGATTGTGCGGGCGGTGGATAAATTCGCCATTTACCCATTCGGTGCTTTGCTGGGAATAGTCTTCGGGATAAGCGAAGAAGTAATCCAGTTCTCTCCGGCGGAACGGTTCTACCACGCAGTTGTTACCCCGTCCCTCGGTACGGTGAAAGTAGTTGCGGATTTGCGCCGCCAATTGCCGAATGGTGTCATCGTCCACCGCAGCGGGCTGGTGCCCCATGTGCTTGCGCTTGCGCCAGTAGGAAAGGGTGTCGGCATGGTAGAAGCGGGTGGCCCCTGTCCAGCACTTCCTATGATCCAGGTAGGTGACCATCGCTCTGTGATAGTGACCAGGCAGCGCCGACAGGGTTTCAACGAAATCGGTCAGGGCCTCCGGGTTTTCCCGCATCTGCCAGCGGGCCTCGTCGATGATGGCTCGAAAGCCTCTCTCGCAGCTTAGTTCGAAGACGTCCTGAAACTCCGCATCCATCGGTTTGCGCCGCTCTTCAGGCAGTTCCAACCAAGCGTCAAACAATGCATCCTGCTTGGTCTCCTTCATGGCCCCTAAGTCCAGATCACCGAACAACCTTCGGTCTGCGAAGTATCGCGCCAGCAATGCATTGGGGATCTGCCGGAAGAAATTCTTGGTAGAGTAGTGTCGGGTCATGATTCCCTCTTGAACCGTTGTGCTTATTCATCCCTTGGATGATATTGGACGTTTCCGTACATTTTCAGCGCTCATTTGAGGGGGAGCCATGGCCACTACCAAGACCGCTACGTTGACGTTTCGGATTGATCCGGGGCTAAAGAAGGCGCTATGTACCGCCACGCAACAGGAACACCGCTCCATCGCCAATATGGTGGAGGTGCTGATCCGGGACTACTGCATGCAAAGGGGAATAGCCATTTCAGGGAAAGACACCTGGAAAACAAAGACGAGAACCGGCCACCAGGAAAACTAGGCAATGAGCACCTTCAATGATCTTCTGAACGAATTCACCGAAGCCAGCCGCACGAATCGCGACAAAGGCACTCGGTTCGAACGTCTGATTGCCAAGTATCTGAAAACCGATCCCCAGTATAAGTATCGATTGTCCGAGGTTTGCTTGTGGTCGGAATGGCCGGAACGATGGGGCAGTGATGATGGAATCGATTTGGTCGCCCGTGAACGCGGAACAGGGAACTACTGGGCGATCCAATGCAAATTCTTTGACCCGTCCCATTCGCTCCAAAAGGTCGATATTGACTCCTTTTTCACTGCCTCAGGAAAGCGTTTTGAAACGGCGGACGGTGAACGCGGTTTCAGTCAACGCTTCATCGTTTCCAGCACCGACAAGTGGTCACCCAAAGCAGAAAAGGCGCTTGAGGCACAAACCATCCCGGTTAGCCGACTTTGGTTCAAAGACCTTGCGGATAGTCCTATCGACTGGGGTCAGTTCAGCCTTGCCAACGTCGAAGACATGCGGCTTAAGGGAAAGAAAGCGCCGCGTCCTCATCAGGAGGAAGCCATCGCCAGCGTTATCGAGGGCTTCAAGGAAAACGACCGGGGAAAACTCATCATGGCTTGCGGCACCGGCAAGACCTTGGCGGCGCTCCGGCTCATGGAAAAGCTCATGGAGGTGAACGGGCGGGTGCTGTTCCTCACGCCATCGATTTCCCTGGTTGCCCAATCGCTGCGTGAATGGACGGCTCAAGCACTGGAGCCGATCCATGCCTTTGCCGTCTGTTCGGATACCAAGGTCGGCAGAGATAAGGAAGACATCAGCACCCACGATCTGGCTTATCCCGCGACTACGGACGCCAAGAAACTCGCCACCGCCGCCAGCACCGTGACCGGGGATCGCCGCACCGTGGTCTTTTCCACCTATCAGTCGATTCAGGTAGTGGCGGACGCGCAGCAACGGGGGTTCGGGGCATTCGACCTCATCATCTGCGATGAAGCGCACCGCACCACCGGCCTGACGCTGCCGGGTGAAGACCCCTCGGAATTCGTCAAGGTACATGGCAACCATCTCGTCAGAGGCCAAAAACGCCTCTATATGACGGCAACCCCGCGTATCTATGGCGATGCGTCGAAAACCAAGGCCAACGAGGCGGCAGCCGCCTTATTCTCCATGGACGACGAGGAGACCTTTGGCCACGAGTTTTACCGCCTGGGGTTCGGCAAGGCCGTGGAACAGGATTTACTCTCCGAGTACAAGGTCCTGATCGTGATCGTCAAGGACGGTGAGATGGCTAAGCTCGCCAATAACTTCAACCACGCCTACAAGATTGACGACAAGCAGGCCATTGATGTTCGGTTTGCAACCAAGATCGTGGGCAGTTGGAAAGGGCTATCCAGGCGCGGGCTGGTACTGCTGGGGGAGGACGGCCAAGAGGACGCCTTGTCCGAGGGTACCGCACCCATGCGCCGCGCCCTGGCCTTCTCCAAATCCATCAAGGCTTCCAAGCAGACGACCGAGAGCTTCGACAAGCTGGTCGATCTGTACGTAGAGAAGCCGCCCGGCATGGTGGATTGCCGCCTCGACCATGTTGACGGCACCATGAATGCGCAGGTGCGCCAAAAGGCCTTGGATTGGCTCAAGGCCGATATGGACGTGGGCGAATGCCGCATCCTCTCGAATGCCCGTTGCCTCTCCGAAGGCATCGATGTGCCGGCGCTGGACGCCGTGGTGTTTTTCGATACCCGCGAATCCATTGTAGATATCGTGCAGTCCGTCGGGCGCGTCATGCGTAAGGCCGAGGGCAAGAAATACGGCTATATCATCCTGCCGGTCTGCATACCCTCCGAGCAAGTCGAGGATTACAACCGCTATATCGACAACGACCCGCAATTCAAAGGCATTTGGAAAGTCGTCAAGGCCCTGCGCGCCCACGACGAAAGCCTGGTTGACGAGGCGGAGTTCCGGCGCAAGATCAGGGTCATCAACGGAGACAGTGGAGACGACGAAGGGGACGGACAGGGAACATTGCCGCTCGATTTCCCCCTGCTACCTCTGGATGCCGTCAACGAAGCTGTCTATGCCGCCATCCCCAAGAAGCTTGGCGACCGGGAATATTGGAGCGAATGGGCCAAGGGCATCGGCCAAACCGCCACCCGTCTGATCGCCCGTATCGAAGCGCTGATCGGTGATAACCCCCGTCTTGGCCAGGACTTCGCCCGCTTCCTGAAAGGGCTACAAGACACCCTCAACCCCGCTATCAGCCGGGACGATGTGGTGGAAATGCTGGCCCAGCACATCCTCACCCTGCCCGTCTTCCAGGCCCTCTTTGCCGGTACCGGCTTTCCGGAAAACAACGCCGTCGGCAAGGCCCTGCAAGGCATCGTCGACAGGCTCGATGCAGCGGCGGTGGACAGCGAAACCGAAGGGCTGGAAAAGTTCTATGAAAACGTCCGCGAGCGCGTCCGTCTCGCCAAGAGCGACCAATCCAAACAAGACGTCATCCGCAACCTCTACGACACCTTCTTTCAAAATGCCTTTCCGCGCATGGCCGAACGCCTGGGGATCGTCTATACCCCAATCCAAATCGTTGATTTCATCCTCGAGAGCGCCGATTCCGCGTTGCGCGAGCACTTCGGCCAGACCCTCGCCAGCCGCGACGTGCAGATACTCGACCCCTTCGCCGGCACCGGCACCTTCCTAGTCCGGCTGATCCAGTCCGGCCTCATCGACGCCGACGCCCTACGCCATAAATTCGGTCACGAACTGCACGCCAATGAACTCGTATTACTGGCCTACTACATTGCCAGTATCAATATCGAGACCGCCTACCACGCCGCCACCGGCGAATACCGCCCCTTCGGTGGCATGGTCCTGGCCGATACCTTCCAGATGAAGGAAAAAGGCGACCTGGTGGATAAGGTGGTCCTGCCGGAAAACAATGCCCGCGCCGAACGGCAACTGAAGAAACCGATACAGGTCATCATCGGCAATCCACCCTATTCAGCACAGCAGGGCAGCGAAAACGACAATAACAAGAATCTCGTCTATCCCACCCTCGACAGCTGCATCCGCGACACCTATGCGGCGCAATCGGGTGCCAAGTTGCTCAAGAACCTCTACGACTCTTACATCCGCGCCATCCGCTGGGCCTCCGACCGCATCGGCGACCGGGGCATCGTTGCCTTCGTCACCAATGGATCATTCCTGGACGCTAACAACATGGACGGCCTGCGCAAGTGCCTGACCGAGGAATGCAGCCGTCTGTATGTCCTCAATTTGCGTGGTAATCAGCGTACCTCTGGTGAAGACTCACGGCGCGAAGGTGGCAAGATTTTCGGTTCAGGCTCCCGCGTGCCGGTAGCCATCACCATCTTGGTCAGGGATCCGGCCCATACTGGTTCCTGTGAACTGCGCTACCATGACATCGGAGACTATCTTAAGCGCGAGGAAAAGCTCGACCGCATCCGGGCGTTTGGCGGTATCAAAGGCATTGAGTGGCAGACGATTACTCCCAACGCCGAGGGCGATTGGGTCAACCAGCGTGACCCGGACTTCGATAACTTCCTGTCGTTGGGGAACAAGGAAGCCGATGCCGACCAAGCCATTTTTGGTATCTATTCCCTGGGGGTGGCAACCAATCGCGACGCCTGGGCCTACAACATGAGCCGCGCCGCGCTCGAACCCAACATGCGCCGTATGATCCAGGCCTATAACACCGACCGGCAAGGCTATGCGAAGCTTTGCGCCGGCCGGCCCAAGGGCCAGAGGCCGAAAATTGAGGATGTAATCGACACCGATCCGAGGCGGATCAGCTGGTCGCGGGCCTTAAAAGCCGACGCGCGGCGCGACAAACCGCTGGAATACGAGGCTGCCTCGGTCGTTCAAAGCGCATATCGTCCCTTCTGCAAGCAATGGCTCTACTTCAATCGCCGCCTTAACGAGATGGTCTACCAGATGCCCAAGCTCTTCCCGACGCCGAAGCATCAGAATGTGGTGATTTCCGCATCAGGAATCGGTGGGGCGAAAGGCTTTTCCAGTTTGGTGTCAGACACTATTCCCAACCTCCACCTTCACGACACCGGCCAATGCTTCCCGCTCTACTGGTACGAACGGAACGAAAATCCGGAGGTGAAAGCCAAGCCTCAAGATGAGCTGTTCGCCGCTGACGTAATATCTGGTGCGGACGACTACATCCGCCACGATGCCATCACGGATTGGGCGCTGGAGACTTTCCGCGAGCATTACAGCGACTGTGACATCACTAAGGAAAACATCTTCTGGTACGTCTACGGCATCCTGCATTCGTCGGAATACAAAAGCCGCTTCGCCGCCAACCTCAAGAAGACGTTGCCGCGCATCCCCTTCGCCCAGGACTTTCACGCCTTCCGCGACGCCGGACGCGAACTGGGCAACTGGCATCTGAATTACGAAACTGTGGGTCCCTACCCGCTCACCGAGGACAAAAAACGCCTGGTCATGGAAGACGACGACTACCGAGTTGACAAAATGCGCTTCGGAAAAAAAGACCGAAAGCCCGATAAAACAGTGATTGCCTATAACGCCCATCTGGTCTTGCGCGACATCCCACAGGAAGCTTACGACTACGTGGTGAATGGCAAGCCCGCCATCGAATGGATCATGGAACGCTACCGGGTGACCACCGACAAAGAGAGCGGCATCAAAAATGATCCCAACGCTTGGTCGGAAAAGCCGCGCTACATTATCGATCTTCTCAAGCGCATCGTGCGCGTGAGCGTGGAGAGCGCACGGATCGTTAAGAGTCTGCCGCCGTTGAACGAAGCGGTTGATTGATCGAAAAAAATGGGACCTATATATGGCCGGTGGATTTTCCATTTGCAGACCGGATGAAATCCAGAGGTATGGCAACTCTAGCCTCTCGCCAAAAGACCTGGCTAGTAAAGGTTCGGTTCTGCCTACCCAACTAGGGTCGGTGGTCGGCAATTGAACATAATGCTGGAATTATGCGCAGTGCAAAAAACCGTGCTGTCCGCTTCGCCGCATAAATTGCATTATGTGTAAATTCCCTCCACCTGTTTTTGATCCCCCGCCCGGCCACCCGTCCGTCCCCAAGGGACTCCCCTGTTCGGGTCAGGCGTGCTTGTTGAGGGGATCACGTCGGTTTGTTATTTGTTCACGTAGTCTGCTCACTCCTGCATCATCTTGCGACGCTTGGGGAACAGGTCGCCGCGCCGGTAGGCGGCCTCCATATCATGGATGATTTCACGCGGAATGTGGCCAGTAAAACGCTCAAACGAGAAATCAACAGACAGTATCTGGAAGGGAAACGATGAACAATATGCATCCGAACCCAGGCAAGAAGGCAACGGACAAGTTTTTGGAGACTAACGGCATCAGGCTGCGCTATCTCCATCATCAAGGGGTGGAGCCGCCTCTGATTCTCATGCACGGCCTTACCGCCAACGCACATTCCTTCGATGCAATACTGAACGCGGGTGTCCGACGAGAGGTTTTGGCCGTAGATTTACGTGGACGTGGACTCAGTGATAAGCCGGCACACGGATATACCATGCAAGACCATGCGGCCGATATCATCGGTATGCTGGATCGGCTCGGTATGGAAAGTGCCGTCATTGGGGGCCACTCCTTCGGGGGATTGTTAAGCATCTATTTGGCCTTCCATTACCCTACTCGTGTTGAAAAGATCGTCATGATCGACGCGGCGGCCAGGATGCATCCTGATGTTGCTACGATGATCGGACCCGCCATAAGACGTTTGGGTAATAGATGGCCATCCTTTTCCGATTATCTGGAAGAGATAAAACGCTCCCCTTGTCTGAAGGGTAAATGGCTTCCCGAGATGGAGAGTTACTATCGAGCGGATGTGGTAGAGAAAACGGACGACGGAAGCTGCACGACGAACTCATCGCCGGAGCATATTACCGAGGCCATCCAGGGAGTGATCGGAGGCGGCGTCGATTGGCTGGAGTATGCAGGCCGAATCACACAACCGGCAATCCTCATCCATGCCCCGGAGAACTATGGTGAGGAAGCGCCGATCCTGCCTGAAGCGCTGGCCAGAGAGACAGTCGATACGATGAAGGCATGTAAGTATGTAGCCGTACCAGGCAACCATATCACCATGCTCTATGGGGAGGGGGCTAGGGAAATCGCTAGGGTGATCGACTCCTTCTGAGCAGGGCCAACAACGCTGCGCGCGTTATCGGTAAGCTGCTCAGGCCCATCTCCCGGCGCTTGCCATGAAGGGTGAAGCGCAACATCCACTTCCGGGCACCGGTCCAGGGCACCACCAGCCGCAGGCCGCCGCCATCTTCGTGTTTCCCCGGACCGGAGGTTGCCACCTTGCGCGGGGTCAGCTTGTGAATCGGCATCATTCTCCTCCCCGGATGGGGGTCTCCGCGCGTAAAACCCCGATCAGACCTCCAATATTCACGGATTATACTGGACGCCCAAGGACTTTACTGGACTGGTATTGTATCTTTATATGGAGAGTTATTGGATTTTATCGGACGCCTTCGTACATCATTTTGGCTGATCCCTTATCCGCTAAAGATTGCTCAAATCCAGCCACAGCTCCGTGATCGAGCTCCTCCGATCCCGCATCGGAAGCGTTTGACTGCGCTCGATCAATAGTCCCATCATCCCGCGCCCAGCGCACCTTCCCGCTCTCCCCTTTCTTCCGAACTCACGGACCCGGACGCCGGAGGCTTCGGGTCGAATTTTGGTTCTATCTGGGTCTAATTGGGGGTCCACCTGGACCAGAAATCATCTAAAACTTTTATTTATAGTAACTTTATTCTTCATTTGGGCGGATAAGTTAGCCCCTAGGAATCCACGCTACGCAAGGGCGTTGAAAACTGCAATTGGCAGCCTCTGCCCATCGAGAAATGGAAAGGCCTGCGGGATCATCCGGTAGAAAAGCAGAACCAGGACTTTTCGTGCGGAGCCGCTGCTGTCGCCACCACCTTGCGTTACTTCTACGGGCAGGAGGTCTCCGAGAAAGACATTCTCGATGAGATCAGACGGATCGGGGCCGCCGCCGAGCGTCTACGTCCGTATATCAAGGCGGTTGGCCTCAGCCTTGACTTCGGGTAACTCAAGACCATTCTGATTTATGTATAAAGGCCCCAATAAAAATAGTCATGTTACGTAAAATAAGCGCCATTTTTGTTTCCCTGTTCATAGCGAAACCTTGTTGGGCAGATTTACCCCTAACCATTGAAGACTTGCTGACGGAGAAGAATTAATTTCGGGTAGAGTTTGGGCTTAACTATGCCAACGCCGATGGAAAGAATGTCAATACCCGGTTTGACTTGATGCAAGTTGGATCGGGAAACTTCATACTGCTCCCCGTGGATGTCAGCAACCAACGGAAAAATAGCGATGTATTCACCTTAACGCTCGGCGCTCGTTATGGCATCACCGCCAAGACAGAAATTTATAGTCGCTTAACAGCTCTCACCGAGGATATTCGTACTCAGGCTGAAACAGAAACAGACAACAGCTCCTCTCAGCGCTGGCATGAGTTAGTGCTTGGTGTTAATCACCAGTTCTCGGAAGAGAATGACACGCCTGCCTTTTTGGGCTTTGCTGAGATTTCAGCTATTGAAAACACGGACACGGACAAGTCTAATTTTGTCTACGTAAAATCGGGGCAAATTGGATTTACAACCTATCGTAGCATCGACCCCGTAGTCCTCTCCTTGACCGCCGGGTATCGCTATGCAGGCAGTCGGAATGTCGATGGACAGCAGGTTGATCAAGGCGACTTATTGTTCATCAATCCCAGTCTTGGTTTTGCGATCAATAACAAAGTCACGGTATCGGGTGGCACGCTATTCAGGTTTCGCGGAAAGGATAAGGTAGCGGGTGATAATGCCGGTATGCGAACTTCGCAAACCGACCTTGGTTTTGGGTTAGGTTACGCTGCCAGCAAGGATGTAACGTTACACTTCAATATATTAGCGGATATAAGCGGGGATACAGGTGCCCAGACAGGATTTAATCTAATTTACAAAATGTAACTACCACGAAAACTCTAGCCTTGTCTATTCCGAAATGAAGGAGTTATCATGACACAAAAACTGAAATCTTTTACGATCGGCTTGCTGCTGATGGGAGTGCTTGGACATCCCGCGCTTGCGGATATGGGCAACAGGGATCATGGGCTAAGCCAAGAGGAGCTGGCCTTCATTTTTGGCGATCCCAATGCGGATGGGTTCGAGATCCTGTCTCCGCAGGAAATGGAGGAAATCGAAGGTAGATGGACCTTTTTAGCGCTGCGCCAAGCTTTCTATAGCGGCGCACTGCAAGTTTGGATGGCTGCGCGCAGTTTTCGACCAGTAGTACGCTATGATCGCAAACCCCATGAGATCTCGAGTCGTTGGGGACCCCTGCAAGGAAATAGACCTCATGTTCATATAGGTTACTATATAAAAGGGGTAAAGGGATCGAAGAGGGATATTGCTATTATTCCTATGGGACCTCGGACTACTCCCCACACAAATCCCAACAAAAAACCTTGATCCGGCCGGGAGTTCCGGAATCCAGGGCCAGGGATGGAAAAAATAGTTCGGGAGTCTAACCATCAAGCCGCGCAACCATGTCACTTTTAACTTAACCACTAAATCCATATTAGTGAGTCACTAATCATGAGTAAAAAAAGTAGAGAACTCCTATCCCAAGTCGCTGAAAGGAAGTTAGAAGAGATCGTATCTGGAAAAAATAGAGAACGAATTATGAATCTTCTTGAGGAAGAGGAACACGGTTTTATCACAAAAGAAGGGGAGGAATATGTGACCGAGACTATAAAAAAAGAGGGCGAGAAAGATAGCTATATACTTAAAAAAAGTAATGGGGAAGACGCCAATTACTGGAACTCGGACTGTGGTTATGAGTATCAATTCGAGGTAGCTGCTTTTTATGAGGATAGGACAAAAAAACAAATCCGGATATTCGTTTCTGTAGACCAGCCGGAGGGGTCTATATTATTTCCTGTATCTGCAGATACAATTTTAAATTCACATGACTTAAGCATATATGAACTACCGAAATACGACGATGGTGATCGGAAATTCAAGCCCAAAAAGAAGAATAGGAAAGCAACAGCACGTAAAATTGCGAAGGATAAAATAAAGGAAATAATATCTGGCCTTGGCTACAAACAGTAGGCTGCTTCTTCAAAAGTTAATGACGCACAAATCCAACCCAAAAGAACCCCTCCAAATCCCCTGTCCCGCGCCGGAACACGGCGGGGAGAAGGTGTTCTTAACGTTTCGACAGTGCCACGGTAGGTGGTTGGTATCTTGCCCTGGCTGCACGAAGGAACGCCTTCGGGAGGTGCTGGACGCGCAGGGTTGGTGGGGAGAGATTGCCGCTGATCCTGCCCAGACGCCGAGTCAGGGGGTGCGCTGCGAGGCTTTGGGGGAGGGTGCCCCCGGGTACCCTAGGGGTAAGGGGCAATGCCGATCAGGCCATCAGCGGCGCCTTCGAACCAAACTGTCGGAAAAAGACATTGAACACGCGCAAACCCTGGTAGAGCAAGGCAAACCTGTGCAAGAAATTGCCGCCCTGTTCAATGTGCACCGGACCACGCTTTACCGGGCACTTCCGCAGGAACCAAGCGCGCCGTCCGGGAAGGCAGGCGCTCAAGCCGCTCAGGCATCCCGCCTAACCGCCCTAAAAGGCATTTAAGCCGCCCCCTTCAAAAGCCATATCTTCCCTAGCTCAGCACCTACAAGCCCCTTAGACGAGGGTTGTGGGCGTTTGGAGGGCGCCTTTGGGTTTCCTTGCCGTCCAGAATCCCGCATGAGTCAAGCTCCTTTTCCTTCCTCGTTCGTGTTTCGCTCTTGAGGGCCGTCAGGTCCATAAGAGATTCCCTTGGTGAGACAGGGCAACATTCCCTATCGGATCAGAGGGGAGGTTTCTTATAGGGTCAGGCGAGAAAACGCCTCAGAGAGGCGCACTCAAGGAATACGGAAAGCTCTATGGAAACCTCAACTTGAGCGGCCTGATCGATTCGTTATGGTATTCAAACAGTGGATACAAGAACTTTGGCAAATATATCTACACCCGGAACTATTAGCATTAGATATCCAATAGTCGACAGACCTAAACACAACGAAAGCCAATACCGTTTCTTAATGTCATATCTGAAAAACTGTTCTGATAACATATTTCGCAATAGTCCACTATATTTGTTCTTTGCATCTTCCCAATTTGTGCTATGGATTACGTGCTCGAATCGTTCTCTTCGTTCGCTGGGGGTTCTTGCAATTTTTATGAACCCATCCCACTCAATACTGCCATACCTACCCATAGGCGTTAAAGCTCCTTCTTTTTTAATTTCATTATGTATTTGTATGTATTCATTAAAAGCAAATATGTCAAAACAGGTTTTCATATATTCAATCAACGTAGTTCCGAAGTCAAAAACGTACGGCCTCTTAATCCTGTAAATAAAATTGCTTACTCCGAGAAAAATTAATCCAAAGTACACTAGTCTTATTCGCTGGATACCACTCAGCCCAAACTGAAGAACATCCTCATTAGCAAGTTCCTTAAAAACCAGGAGTTCAGTTATCTTATCATTAAAGAGGATCATGTACCCTAAAATAGGCACCGATAGTGCAAGCTTTGGTATCCATCCGTCGATATACATAACGTAATCGGACCAGCGATAACTATAGCTAAATGCGCTCCACCATGATGTTAGTGATAGCATTGGTATACTTACGTCCCTATTGAATTAACGTCCAACAAGATAGGTCGGTTGATTTGTTATCGGCTTAGAGGGAGCCGACGCTTATCAGGATTTACGCGCTCGGAACGGAGGTCACTCCGAAGGTCCAGAAAGGACGGCGTAGCCGTGCTAAATGTGCATAATTTGGCGAAATTCAAGTGGAATTCGTGGCCCTCATCTTCGTTTCCAGAAGGGCCTTTTTGTGTACCCGTAGCGTATGCGATAGCTCACGCAACAGCCTTCAACTTCGGTCTTAGGCCCGGTTGATTTCTCCCATGGTCGCCATGTCCGAATCACCTCGGCTTGGTGTGCACGCCGCTCTGGTGTCCAACCATTCGCTATCTTTCTCCTCCAATAGTTTGTTTTGCGGCGCTGGATTTTCTCCCGTGCGTGGGGTGCTATCGCCATGACAGATAACCCTAGTCGATGGCAATAACTCGTTTTGAATCGGTTTCTTCCTTGTTGATGACTTGGCTCCAGTCGTATTTTCCGTCGCCGGACGTCTCCCTCCCATCCTCGATTTGAATTGTGTTCTTGCCGTCTTCGATTCGGAGGGTGACCTCACGGACAAGGTTATTGTGATCCATGCCTTTTCTGATTTTAGACGGAGGTTTCGCGTACCCAAAATTCTTCAGAGCAAACTGCGCCATGCCGGAATGCCACTTACGGGTGAGGCCCTTATTCCAGAGGGATTGTTCTTGACGAGTCTTCAGGCGGTTGAAAAAATCATCGAAATCTGCATCGTTTTTGCTCCAATTGTGAATTGTTCTCCGTGCGACACCCAGGTGATCTGCCAGATCGGCTGCGGTTGGGAGTCCCGGCTCATAGAGCCGATCCTTCAAATATCTTGTGCATTCTTGACGAACTTCTTCTGTTAATTTTGAGGGTCGCATTTCTTATTCTCCATGGTCGAGTGCAAAAATTCTCCTTGGCTATTTTAGTTCGCTGATGAGGGAGTGTAGAGCAGTCCACTGTATTGTCAATACCTGTTTGGTTTTTTTACTTTCTTGAACGTATCTGGTTGTGGCGATGGGTATTTAGTTATGGATAAAAAAGTATCTGAATAGATATAAATCTAATTAGAAAGAATGACACTTACTCGTTTTTTGCATGACACTTATTATCCACAAGCAGAACCCTAGGAAAATCTGTTGCAGTCTATTCTGCATATTTCGGCGTGAACGCTCGGAAACAAGCCAAAAAAAAGGGCCATTCGGCCCGTTTCGGTCGTTGTGGGTAATAGGCTCCCGTAGCGGAGTTTCGTTCTCCACTCGTTGATCCCTGTCCCCCGTGATTTGACGCTAGGTAGGTAACGATTGGGGACTTCGGTAGACGCCCGGAAGCAATTTCTTGGCTTCCGCGTAGATCTTGTCTCGGCTCCAGTCCGGGTGTTCAATTTTGATTCCGATCGCCAGTTTCGAGATGAGTGCTTTGGCTTCGGGGTTGAGCTTACTGAGATATTTGTTCACCTGGTCAAGGCTACGGGTACTAGGCGTAGCACCGATAATGTGTACGGGCGTATGCCAATTTTTGGCTGCCTTCTCCCGAGCCTTTTCGCCCGCATTGCGCGCATGACTCGTTTGGGCCATCCTGACCATTTTCGCTATCAGCTGATTCATCGTCCGTGCCCCTCTACCTGATTTTGCGCATTCCTTCTCATACGCTTTCTCTTTTTCCCGGAGTCGTTCTTTGGCTTTCGCGCGTTCTTTGTCAAGCTAACCACGGAGTCCCAGAGCGTCGAAGAGTGTGGTGGAAACGATCTTGATCGCGGAAAAACTTCTGTAGGAGCCATCCTTCAACCGTTCCCGGATTTGGGACACAGCGAGATACTCGGCGTCCTTGAGCGTCGCTACGATCCGCGCCGCGCGCCTTTCGCCTAACCCCGCCCAGGTCGCCAGGTGGTCCATGGTGTAGTTGAAGGAGCCATTTTCCGTCGGGAAGCCTACGCGCCCGGTAGCTAAATCCATACGCAGCACCAGCGCGACGAGAAGCATGCCAATGCCGTCGCGGTGCTCGCTGCGGACTTTGCGTCCATCGGCATGGAAATTTAGAACCGGCAGTAATCCGGGGTTTTCAACGTGCGACATCAACTTTCTTGCCGCTTCCTGGATGAATTTTGGGCGATTTTCCGGTATCGGGATGTCGAGGAGCTTTGGATTTTTCGGATCGTGCCCGCAGCGGTTACCGCTTCCGCGGGGCTTCTCGCAAGGTGTGGGAGCCGGGGAAGAGGTTGGGCAAGGGGTGGAAGGAAGCGTGCTCGTGGGGAGCGGAGAATCGCCCGGGGCGGTTTCCGACCCCGACCCGAAGATGGCCTGATTGAAGGAGGACTCGAAGGAATCCTGCTTCTTGAGAGCGGCCGCTATCTTCCTATATAGCCTGGATTGGAAGACGCCATGCTTCGGGGATTTCCGAGACTTCCCGCTGGATGTAGAGACATTCCGGTTGCCCGCCGGCGCGGGGATACCGGAGGGAAAAATCCTGTTATCAACTAGGTTGAAATCTAGTTCAGGAGAGCATAAGATTTTCATCGCTACTCGCTTTGCTTGCTGTCAAAACTGTAGCTCTCCCGGCAGTGGAGCTAACACTAACCGGGAAACCTAAAGGCCTAGTGACTTCGGTCACTGGGCCTTTGTTCTTTGTGGGGCCGTTTCGCGACCTGAGAGACTCAGGTACGGACGCTGAGAGGTTACGGGAGGGATAGGCGAACACTTCAATCACCGTATTCCGGCGAGCCCTTGGATAGATATCGTGAGGACCTGGACAGAAGCTCGCGTTGCGCCAACGCGTCTTTTCTCTCCTTCCGTTCCTTCTTTTCCTTTTTCAGCTTCCTGTCCTGCGACAAGAAGGCCACCTTCTGCGATCTCCGAGGCATGGCTTCGCCTATTGTTGCCCTATGCGGAATTCGGTCGCCTCGATAGGATCGGGGTCATCCACCGGGAAATGCCAGTCTTCATAGTCCTCAACGAGGGTTACGAGCACGTCAAACTCGTCATCCTCGGCCGGTGAACGTTCCCTCTCCATGAGTGCTTCAATGCGAGCAAGAGCACGGGTGTAGTCCTGCTCGGTACGGATTGGTCTCACACGAGACGTACTCATAGCAAGGAATCGGGATGCCTCGCAAGCGATTGTGGAATTAGCACGGATGGAAGAATACCAAAAAGGATTGATGCGGGGCGACCAGCCATTCCGTTTCCAGCACCGCACGTCGATGGAGAGGTAATCGGCAGTCGAGCCTCCCGCGAACCAGCACCGCTGGCATCCGCTACCGATACCGCCCATGACGGCCTCCCCTTCGTTTTTTTGTCGAAATCATATGGAAAATTCATATTTCCCTTCGTGGGCACTGGGGCGGCTTAAATCTCCAAACGCCCCAGGAGGGGTACTGACAGAACCGACAGTACCTCCTATGAAGTGTGTACTGTCAGTTCTATCAGTAGGCGTTTGTGGCATTTCCGAAAAATTACCCCTCCCTAAAAGAGGAAACCATTTAACATTTCTAAAATCCCACGTCGGGTATAAATGAGTCGATTGCCCAAGTTACGATTCCCACCGCTTGTCACTTCTACAGTTGCTACAGTTGACTTTCCTATCCCCTAATCCATTAGGGGGTAGGGAGAGCGCCTTACCGACGCTTAAGCCTTTATCATTGGAACGTTTCCCCGCTTCCTGCACCCACTCTGTACCCACATTTCCAATCGGTACTTTTTACCCCCACCTTTACCCCCACTCCGGTGAGGGCTAGGGAGCGGGCCCTCACCAAGTCACCTCCCCCGTGATGCCTGAGAGTACTTGCAGGCCTCCGGTGACCGTTCAGGGCGTGGTTCCGGCGGCTCTGCGACTGCGACAGTTGCCGGGGCATTAAGAGGCGTTTCTGTTCACTGGCGCTCACCCTAAAATGCCACCCCGGATTGATAAAAGTATCAAATGATACTTTTATCATTTGATGATATGAAGTAATGAAGATCGTTCCTTATGATCAAGGTAATCTCCATATAGAGTTTGAAAAATAAAGAGGTAATATGAAACTCCAAGAGATTTCCGTAGGACAGAGCTTATCCGGCATCGAAACCAGCCGGATCGTGTCGGTCGTGGCAACTGTGCTCCACGGTGCAGAAGCGCTCCAGCTCATCTACCAGACCCCAGAGGGCGCGATCAAGGAACGCCTGCTTTCACAAGACGACGAGGCGTCGGTCGATCTCGCTACCGCCGAGCGCCCGTTCGCCTTCGACGGCGACGGGGCAAACTTTCAGCTCACTTGCGAGGCCAAGCGGATCGACCTTGCCTTTTTCTTCGATCCCATGATGGCGGTGCACAGTTCGAACGTCGAGCCGCTGCCCCATCAGATTACGGCTGTTTACGAATCCCTGTTGCCACGCCAGCCGCTGCGCTTTGTCCTGGCGGACGATCCGGGCGCGGGCAAGACCATCATGGCAGGGCTCTACATCCGCGAGCTGATCATGCGCGCCGATGCGCACTGCATCGTAATCGTTGCCCCCGGCAGCCTCGTCGAGCAGTGGCGCGACGAGCTGTACGAGAAATTCGGGCTGGAGTTTTACATCTACTCAGCGCCGCTGGAGCAGACCTCACCGAGCGGTAATCCCTTCGAGGAGTTCCCGCGGCTGATCGTGCGCCTCGACCAGCTTTCGCGCAATGAAGAGCTCCAGGAGCAACTCTGCGCGCCAGGCTGGGACCTAGCCGTGTTCGACGAGGCCCACAAGCTCGCCGCCCATTATTCCGGGTCGACGCTGAAAAAGACCGGGCGCTTCCGCTTTGCCGAGAAGCTCGGCGCGCATGTCCGCCACCTGCTGCTGCTGACGGCCACTCCCCACAACGGTAAGGAAGAGGACTTCCAGCTGTTCCTCTCGCTGCTCGATTCCGACCGCTTTTATGGCAAGTTCCGCGACGGCGTGCACAAGGTCGATGTCTCGGACTTGATGCGCCGAATGGTCAAGGAGGAACTGGTCAAGTTCGACGGTACGCCGCTCTTCCCCGAACGCAAGGCTTACACCGTCAACTACACGCTTTCCCAGATCGAGGACGATCTTTACAAGGACGTCACCGCATATGTTAAGGAGGAAATGGGCAAGGCCGATCAGCTCGAGGGGCAGCGCAAGGGGTCCGTCGGTTTTGCGCTGACTGCCCTGCAACGCCGCCTGGCCTCCAGCCCGGGGGCGATCTCCCAGTCACTCAAGCGCCGCCGAGAACGGTTGGAGAGCCGCCTGCGCGATGAAACGCTCGGGATCAAGGACAAACAGGAACTCTCCGAGATCCTCGCTTATATCCCCGAGGAGGACGACGATGATCTTAACTCCGAAGAGCAGGAGGGCCTTGAAGAGACCCTGATCGACAAGGCGACTGCCGCCAAGACAGTCGCCGAGCTGGAGGCCGAGATCGCCACTCTTAAAAGGCTGGAGGAGCAGGCCAAGGCGGTTGTGGCCTCGGGGCAGGACCGCAAGTGGGACGAACTGTCGAAAATCCTCCGGAACAACCCAGAGATGCGCGATAGCGCCGGGCGTCAGCGCAAAATCATCCTCTTTTCCGAGCACCGGGCCACGCTCAACTACCTGCATGACAAGATCGCGGGCGTGCTCGGAAACGCGGGCGCCATCATCACCATTCACGGCGGCACGCACCGCGATGAGCGGCTTCGTCTCCAAGCGCTGTTCCGCTCCGATCCCGAGGTCCGCGTGCTGGTGGCGACCGATGCCGCAGGGGAGGGCGTGAACCTCCAGAACGCGAACCTGATGGTCAACTATGACCTGCCCTGGAACCCGAACCGCTTGGAACAACGCTTCGGGCGCATTCACCGCATCGGGCAAACCGAAGTGTGCCATCTGTGGAACCTGGTGGCCAAGGAAACCCGCGAGGGTGAGGTCTACCACCGCCTGCTGATGAAGCTCGAAGTCGAGAGCAGCGCGCTCAAGGGGCGCGTCTTCGACATTCTGGGCGAGGTCTTCGAGGAGACGAGCCTCAAGGACCTGCTGATGGAGGCGATCCGCTACGGGGACCATCCCGACATCCGCGCGCGTCTCACCCGGAAGATCGATCAGGCCCTCGATCACGATCATCTGAAATCTCTGCTGGACCGTAACGCTCTGGCGCAGGAGACGATGAGTCCGGAGCGGCTCTTCGCGGTCAAGGAGGAGATGGAGAAGGCCGAAGCGCGCCGCTTGCAGCCCTTCTTCGTGCGGGCGTTCTTCACGCGCGCGCTCGATGCTCTGGATGGTACGGCCCATCCCCGCGAAACCGGGCGCTTTGAGATTACCCATATTCCAGCGGCGATCCGCGAGCGCGACCGCCGCATCGCCGGGCGCAATCGGCGTGAGCGCGAGCCGGTCCTGAAACGCTATAGCCGAATTTGTTTTGAGCGCGCAGCTATCCAACCAATGGACAAGCCTGGCATGGAGCGCGCTGTGCTGATGCATCCCGGCCATCCGCTGATGCTCGCGATGACCGACATGCTCCTGGAGCAGCACGCCAACCTGCTGCGCCAGGGGGCTACCCTGATCGATCCGGCGGACGAGGGCCTCGACCCTGCACTTCTTTTCCTACTGACCCACGAGATCAAAGCCGGTGACGACCGTGTGCTCTCCAAGCGCCTGCAATTCGTGCGCGTCGGTCCGGACGGTCAGGCCATGTTCGCGGGATGGGCGCCGCATCTTGATCTGGAGCCGTTGCCGGAGGAGTGGCGTCCTCTGCTGGAGAAGGTCCTGGCCGCACCCTGGATTGTTTCTGGACAGGAAGACCGGGCGCTCACCTTTACCGCCGAGACCTTGGCCCCCGAGCACTACCGGGAAGTGGCACACCGGCGCATTGAGCACGTCGAGAAGACCCTTGCCGCTGTCAATGAACGCCTGACCAAGGAGATCGATTTCCAGCAGAACCGGTGGATGAAGCTCAAGGAGGACGGCGAAGCAGGCAAGGATGTCCGGCTCAACCTCCAGAACGTCGAGCGCACGATTGCCGATCTGGGCAGCCGCCTGGAGAGCCGCAAGAAGGAGCTCCAGGCTATGCGCCATGTCATAAGCGGCACGCCGGTTGTGCTGGGTGCAGCGCTGATCGTTCCTGCGGGCCTGATGAACAAGCTGCGTGACGAGGAGCCGGTCGACCCCGTTACCGCGACCTTCGCCGCCGACGCGCAAGTGCGCGCGCGCATCGAGCGGATAGCCATGGATGCCGTCCGGCAGGCCGAGGAGGCGCGCGGATGCCGTATCGTCGATGTCTCCGCCGACAAATGTGGTTGGGACCTAAGCGCCTATCCGCCTGAAATCGACGGCAAGCAGCCCGATCCCCAGCATATCGAGGTCAAGGGCCGGGTCAAGGGTACGAGTACGGTCACGATCACCCGCAACGAGATGCTCTACGCCTTCAACCAGGGTGACAAATTCGTGCTCGCTGTCGTGCTCGTGAACGAAGATGACAGCGCCGAAGGTCCGTACTACATCCGCAATCCGTTCCAGAGCGAGCCCGGTTGGGGTGTCACATCCATCAATTACAACCTGAGCGACCTGCTCGTCCGCGCACAGGCTGCCTGACCATGACCCATCCCGTCAGGGCCCCGAAGAAACTGATCGAAGTTGCGTTGCCGCTCGACACCATCAACGCAGCGTCAGCGCGTGAGAAATCCATCCGGCACGGCCATCCGAGCACGCTGCATCTGTGGTGGGCGCGGCGTCCGCTCGCGGCGGCGCGGGCCGTGATCTTCTCGCAGATGGTCAACGACCCCTCGTGGAAGTGGGAATTGGAGCATCCAGGCGAAATCCCGCCTGGGAACCTCAAGGGGAGTTGGGCGGCAAGCCGCAAGCGGCTGTTCAACCTGATCGAGGACCTGGTGAAGTGGGAGAACACCACCAACGAGGCGGTGTTGGACAAGGCCAGAGCCGAAATCCGCAAGTCCTGGCGCGAGACCTGCGAGCTGAACAAGGATCATCCGCAGGCGGCGGAGCTGTTCGATCCGGACAAGCTGCCCGCCTTCCACGATCCATTCGCAGGCGGTGGAGCCCTGCCCTTAGAGGCGCAGCGGCTAGGCCTGGAGGCTTACGCGAGCGACTTGAACCCGGTCGCCGTGCTCATCAACAAGGCGATGATCGAAATCCCGCCGAAGTTTGCGGGCCGACCGCCGGTAAATCCCGAAGTGCGGAGCAGGAAGGAGCTGGTCGATCCGGACTGGAGCGGCGCGCGCGGGCTCGCCGAGGACGTGCGCTATTACGGTCAATGGATGCGGGACGAGGCCAAGAAGCGCATCGGGCATCTCTATCCGCCGGTCGAGGTGACGGCGGAGATGGCCCGCGAGCGACCCGATCTCAAACCGTATGTGGGGCAGAAGCTCACGGTAATTGCCTGGATTTGGGCGCGGACGGTCAAAAGCCCGAACCCGGCTTTCCGGCATGTCGATGTGCCACTCGCCTCAACCTTTGTGCTGTCCAGCAAGGCTGGCAAGGAAGCCTACGTGGAGCCGGTGATCGAAGGCGATAGCTACTGGTTTACCGTGAAGACAGGCAAAGCCGCCTCTGAGATGAAAGGCGGAACGACAGCCGGTAAACGCTCGGCGTTTCGCTGTCTGATGTCCGGTGTTCCGGTTGACTACAACCATATCCGTTCTGAAGGAAAAGCGGGTCGCATGGACGCGCGCTTGATGGCCCTTGTCGCTGAAGGTCAGCGTGAGCGTATATATCTCGGGCCGATCAGCCAGCATGAGGTAACCGCTGCTAAAGCTTCACCTGAATGGACTCCAGAAACACCGCTTCATGGGAAATGCCGAGTTAGCGTATCCAATTATGGGTTGGACTGTTACGGAGACCTTTTCACTCCCCGCCAGCTCGTGGCGCTGACGACATTCAGCGATCTGGTCGCGGAGGCAAGGGAGAAGATTTTTCGAGATGCTGTGGCCGCAGGGCTGCCTGATGACCAGAAGGGGCTCGATGCGGGTGGCAGTGGTGCGCGGGCTTATGCCGAAGGTCTAGGCGTGTACCTTGGCTTCGGTTCTAGTCGTGCGGCTGACGCCTGGAGCAGTATCGTCACTTGGCGAAACCAAGTCGAGGCATCGCGCAACACTTTTGCTAGGCAAGCTATCCCCATGACATGGGATTTCACCGAGGCTAATCCGTCTTCAAAATCCTGCGGTAACTGGATTGGTAACTCGGTTGGGTGGATTGAGAAGAGCTTACTTCATTTGCCACTTCGCATGATAAATGGCGTTACTTCACAAGCCGATGCGGCGGCGCAAGACATTTCTACATCCAAGGTTGTTTCTACCGATCCTCCTTACTACGACAATATTGGTTACGCGGACCTGTCCGATTTCTTCTATGTTTGGCTGAGGCGTGCACTCAAGCCCTTATTTCCTGATCTCTTCGCAACACTTGCCGTGCCGAAGGCGGAAGAGCTTGTGGCTACGCCTTACCGGCATGGCAGCAAAGACAAGGCCGAAGTGTTTTTCGTGGATGGGATGACGGAGGCGATGCAGCGGCTCGCCGGTCAGGCACATCCCTCATCGCCTGTCACCATCTACTACGCCTTCAAGCAGTCGGAAACCAAAGCCGAAGCGGGGACCATCAGCACGGGGTGGGAAACCTTTCTCGACGCCGTGATCCGATCGGGATTTTCTCTCACCGGAACCTGGTCGATGCGGACAGAGAAACAGGGCCGAATAATTTCTAACGAGACGAACGCTCTTGCCTCCAGCATCGTTCTGGTTTGCCGCCCGCGTCCTGCCACGGCAAAGACGATCTCACGCCGCTCGTTCTTACGCGAACTGAATCAGGTGCTCCCCGATGCTCTGGACGAGATGACCCGTGGGGCCGGGGATACGCGCTCGCCGGTCGCGCCAGTAGACCTTTCGCAAGCCATCATCGGTCCCAGCATGGCGGTGTTCTCCAAATATGCCGCCGTCCTTGAAGCCGACGGCACGCCGATGAGCGTGCGCACCGCCCTCCAGCTCATCAACCGCTTCCTGGCAGAAGATGACTTCGACCACGATACTCAATTCTGCCTACATTGGTTTGAGCAACACGGCTGGAAGGAGGGCAAGTTTGGCGAGGCTGACACACTCGCCCGTGCCAAGGGAACGAGCGTGGACGGCGTAAAGGACGCCGGGGTGCTCGATGCGAACGGCGGCATCGTGCGCCTGCTCAAATGGTCCGAGTACTCGGCGGACTGGGACCCGGCGGGGGATTCCCGCCTGCCGGTCTGGGAGGTACTGCACCAGATCATCCGTGTTTTCAAGTCTGACGGCGAGCGCGCATCCGGACTGACCATCGCCACCGTACCAGGCAAGGCGGAAGCGACGCGCCAGCTTGCCTATCGTCTCTACACGCTCTGCGAGCGTGCCGGATGGGCCGAAGATGCGCGTGCCTACAACGAAATCATTACGAGCTGGAGCACCATCGAATCCGCAGCGGCTGCCGCCCCAACGCCCCAGCAAACGGTGCTGTTTGAATACGGGAAGGAAGGCACATGAAACCCTGGAGAGAACTCGCGGTTCCCCATCAGGACGTTCTGGAAGGTTCCTTCCAGCAGGCGGAGTTTGCCGCCGACATTACCGCCGTGCGCACCGGGCGCGCACCGCGTGAATACCAGGATGCGGTCGCCTTCTTCGAGCGCACTTTCATCACCGAGGGCATGAGCCTGTTGCTCACGCAAGTGGCGCAACGCCTTGTCGGCAAGGGCGGCGAGCCGGTCGTGCAGCTCCAAACGGCCTTTGGCGGCGGCAAGACCCACACCATGCTCGCGGTCTATCACTTTGCCACGCGCAAGTGTGCGCTCTCCGACCTTGCGGGTGTTTCCGCGCTGGTGGACCGCGCGGGCCTGATGGACGTGCCCCAGGCCCGCGTTGCCGTGCTCGATGGCACCGAACATTCCCCGGGGCAGCCCTGGAAGCGCGGCAAGCAGGCGATCAAGACCCTGTGGGGTGAGCTCGCTTGGCAGCTTGGCGGTAAGGAAGCCTTCACCCTCATCGCCGAGGCTGACGCCAACGGTACCTCACCGGGGAAGAATGCGCTGCGCGACCTGCTGGAGCTACATGCTCCGTGCGTCGTCCTGATCGACGAGCTGGTCGCCTATATCCGCCAGTTCCCCGAAGGTCAGGCCCGAAGCGGCGGCAGTTACGACAGCAACCTGTCCTTCGTGCAGGCACTCACCGAGGCCGCAAAATTGGTTCCGAACGCGATTGTCCTCGCATCGTTGCCGGAATCCGAGGTCGAGGCGGGCAGTCAGCAGCGCGGCGTTGCCGCCCTGCGCGCCCTGGAGAAAAGTTTCGGGCGCGTGCAAGCGCTCTGGAAGCCAGTTGCCACGGAGGAGGCGTTCGAAATCGTGCGCCGTCGTCTCTTCGAGCCGGTGCGTGATTCCAGGGCCAACGAGGCCATCTGCCGCGCCTTCTCCGAGGCCTATGTTGCAGGGGGTGTGGAGTTCCCGTCCAAGACGCGGGAGCGACACTACTACGAACGGCTTGTGCAGGCATATCCCATTCACCCGGAAATTTTCGACCGGCTCTACGAAGACTGGACCACCATCGAGGGGTTTCAGCGCACACGCGGCGTTCTGAAACTCATGGCCAAGGTCATCTATCGCCTCTGGAAAGAAGGCAACCAGGACCTGATGATCCTGCCCGGCAGCCTGCCCTTGCATGACGCCAGCAGCCGCAACGAGCTGACCTATCACCTGCCGGCAGGCTGGGATGCCGTGATCGAGAAAGACATCGACGGCGAGCGCTCCGAAACCGTCGAACTTGAAAACCAGGAGCCGCGCTTCGGCCAGGTGGGCGCTGCGCGACGAGTTGCGCGCACCATCTTTCTCGGCAGCGCGCCGTCCTCGGTTGCCACCAAGGCGACAATACGCGGCATCGATGCCTCCGGCATCTTCCTGGGTTGTCTGCAACCGGAGCAGGCGTCCTCGGTCTATGCCGACGCTCTTAGCCGCCTTGCCGATCGTCTGCACTATCTCAACAGTTCCGACGACAAGGCCCAGGACACGACCCGTTTCTGGTTCGATACCCGCGCAAACTTGCGCCGGGAGATGGAGGACCGCAAGCGCCGCTTCGACGACAGGACCGCGGTGCGTGGCAAGATCGCCGATGCCCTCAAGCAGGTGGTAGGACACGCCGGATTCTTCGACGGGGTCCATATCTTCACGCCCCACGGAGATGTTCCGGACGATACGGCCCTACGGCTGGTTGTCCTGTCCCCTGAGCACTGGCACGCCCGCGAGGAAACCCGTCTTGCGATCGAGGCCGTCCTGGACGCGGTCCAGAAGAACGGCCCCAAGCCGCGCTATCGCGGTAATCGCCTCCTGTTCCTTGCCCCCGATCACGGCACGCTTGGACGTCTGAAAGACGCTGCCGCCACCGCCCTTGCCTGGGGCTCAATTGTCGATGATGTCGGGGAAGGGAAGCTCAACATCGACCTGTTGCAGAAAAACCAGGCGGAGAAGGCATTCAAGGGCGCTCAAGAAGTTCTGCCGCGCATCGCGCGCGAGTGCTACAAGTGGTTGTTGTGTCCCTTCCAGGAGGCCGCGACCGATCCGAAGCCTACGGTTGAAGTCTTCGCGCCGAATACGACCGGCGGGGCCCTCGGGACGGAGATCGAGCGCGTGTGTCTCGACAATGAGCTGGTCATCTCGACCTGGTCGCCCATCCATCTGCGCAACATCCTCCAGGAGTTATACTGGAAGGGCGAGCAGATCGCAGCGAGCGCCGCCGGCTTCTTCGAAGACACGCTGCGCTATCTCTACCTGCCGCGCCTCAAGAGCCGGGACGTTCTCCACCAGGCGATCCGCACCGGCGTAGCCAGCCGAGACTTCTTCGGCACGGCCTACGGTCAGGATGGCAGGACGTTTGAAGGGTTTCAGTTGGGTGGCGGCGATGTGGTCTTCGACGACACGCTTCTGCTGATTGAGCTGGAAGCGTCCAAGTCGCACGAAAAGATCCATCGGCCCCCGCCGGAGGTTCCAGAACCGGTAGGGGATACGCCAGACACCCCTGTACCGCCGGTTTCACCGAGTCCGGGGCCTGCACCCGGCCCCATTACGGCAAAGCCGACATCGTTTTGCGGAAGCGCCGAGGTTCCGGCCGCGACGGCAAAGATACGCCTCGTTCAGATCGCCGATGAGATTGTCTCGGTGCTGTGCTCCGACCCGAATGCCTCGGTACGGTTGTTGTTGGAGATTTCGGCTGAGTTTCCCGCAGGGGCGTCCGATACCGTGAAGCGAACGATTTCTGAGAACGCCCGTAGCCTTGAACTCAAGAATGTGGATTGGGAATAGGGGCGCGCAGCTTCGTCAACATCTGAATTGTTTTATAATTGCTGTTTTCAAAGATGCTCATATACTATACCTTAGCTTTCTGCAGGCTTCTGAAACATCTCCCTGCACGCGTGACATCCTCCGTTCCGACGGCGTCTACCAGCTTGTCTCCGATCTCCGGGCGGGCGTAGGTCTTAAGGGTGCGTACCCATGGATGAGCATATTTGGTATTCTTCCATTCGTGCTAATTTCACAATCGCTTGCGAGGTATCCCGATTCCCTGCTACGAGTGCGTCTCATGTGAGACCAATCCGTACCGAGTATGAGGACTGGCATTACTCTCTGGATGACCACGATCCTATCGAGGCGACCGAATACCGCATGGGGCAACACTAGGCGAAGCCATACCTCGGCGATCACAGAAGGAGGCCTTCCTGTCGCAGAACAGGAAGCTGAAAAAGGAAAAGAAGGAACGGAAGGAGAGAAAATAGGCGTTGGCGCAACGCGAGTTAGGGTATAGGGACGGTGAAAGGTTTGCACAGTCCGTATTGGAGATGACGCCAGAGTAGCGGGAGACTCCGGGTATCAGGCTGAGACCATCCCTCACGGCAGAAAATCTGTCCAGATCCTTATAGGATCTATCCAAGGGATCGCCGGCATATAGAGCGACCAAGATATTGAAAGATTCATTGACCTCCGTTGCCGCAGAGGAAAGTTATCATTTACATTGTTCATGATGAGTCAACATTTTTCCAGTATCCGAATGTGACCGCAATGTCCGCCCATCCGTACCTCAACTTCTCAGCGTCCGTACCTGAGTCTCTTAGGTCGCGAGACGATCCCATAAAAAACAAAGGCCCAGTGACCGAAGTCGCTGAGCCTTTGCGATTCCCGGTTAGTGTAACCAGCACTGCCGGGAGCGCTACATCTTTTACCCCACCAGGCAATGAACGTAGCAGAGAAAAATTTACACTGTCCTGAACTGAGTTGCAACTCGGTTGATAACAGGGTCTTTCCCTCCGGTATCCCTGCGCCGGCGGGCAACCGGGATGCCCCTAAATCCAGGAAGTCCCGGAAATCCCCGAAGCATGGCGCCTTCCAGTCCAGGTTATCTAAGAAGATAGCGGCCGCTCTTAAGAAGCAGGATTACTTCGGGTCCTCCCTCAAGCAGGCCATCTTCGGGTCGGGGTTGAAAACCACCCCAGGCGGCTCTCAGCGCCCCACGAGCACGCTTCCTTCCACCCCTTGCCCAACCCCTTCCCCGGCTCCCACGTCTTGCGAGAAGCCACGCGGAAGCGGTAACCGCTGCGGGCACGATCCGAAAAATCCAAAGCTCCTCAACATCCCGATACCGGAAAATCGCCCAAAATTCATCCAGGAAGCGGCAAGAAAGTTACTGTCACACGTTGAAAAACTCGGATTACTGCCGGTTCTAAATTTCCACGCCGATGGACGCAAAGTCCGCAGCGAGCGCCGTGATGGCATCGGCGTGCTTCTCGTCACGCTGGTACTACATATGGATTTAGCGACCGGGCACGTAGGCTTCCCGACGGAAAATGGCTTCTTCAACTACACCATGGACCACCTGGCGACCTGGGCGGGGTTGGGCGAAAGGCGTGCAGCACGGATCGTAGCGATGCTCAAGGACGCGGGGTATCTCGCCGTGTCCCAAATCCGGGAACGGTTGAAGGATGGCTCCTACAGAAGTTTTTCCGCGATCAAGATCGTTTCCGCCACGCTCTTCGATGCCCTGAGGATCCGCGGTTGGTATGACAAAGAACGCACGAAAGCCAAAGAACGGCTCCGGGAAAAAGAGAAAGCGTATGAGAAGGAATGCGCAAAATCAGGTAGAGGGGCACGGACGATGAATCAGCTGATAGCGAAAATGGTCAGGATGGTCCAAACGAGTCATGCGCGCAATGCGGGCGAAAAGGCTCAGGAGAAGGCAGCCAAAAATTGGCATACGCCCGTACACATTATCAGTGCCACGCCTAGTACCCGCAGCCTTGACCCAGTGAACAAATATCTCAATAAGCTCAACCACGAAGCCAAAGCACTCATCTCGAAACTGGCGATCGAGATCAAAATGGAACACCCGGACTGGAGCCGAGAGAAAATCTACGCGGAAGCGAAGAAATTGCTTCCGGGCGTCTACCGAAGTCCCAAATCATTACCTACCTAGCATTAAATCACGGGGCGCATTGACTGGCCGGCGGAGAACGAAACGCCGCTACGGGAGCCGATTACCCGCAACTACCGAAACGGGCCAAATGGCCCTTTTTTTGGCTTGCTTACAGACATTCACGCCAGAATGCGCAGAATAGACTGAAGCAACCTGGCCCAGGGTTCTTCCTGTGGAGAATAAGTGTCACGTGAAAAACAAGTAAGTGTCATTTCTTTCTAATCAACTTATCTATTCAAATATTATTTAGATACCTTTTTTACCTACAACCAGATACATTCAAGAAAACAGAAAACCTAAACGGACATTGACAAGACAGTGGACCACTTTACACTCCCTCATCGCTAAAATAGCCAAGGAGAATTTTTGCCCTCAACAAGGAAGAGGAAAAAGATAGTAAACAGCTAGTAAACAGCTAGTAAACAGCTAGTAAACAGCTAGTAAACAGCTAGTAAACAGCTAGTAAACAGCTAGTAAACAGCTAGTAAACAGCTAGTAAACAGCTAGTAAACAGCTAGTAAACAGCTAGACCCCGGAGCGGCATGCACACCAAGCCACGCTGATCCAGAAATGGCAACCATAGGGGAAATCAACCAGGCCTAAGACCGAAGCCGGTAAGGCGAAGGTATCCCAGAACGCCTACAAAGGCAGCGCTTGGACGCTGTTACACAAACTATCATATACGCTGCAGGAGCACAAAAAGGCCCTCCTGGAAACGAAGATGAGGATCAATGAGGGTTTAGTTTTCCCAAAGATGACCTCTAGAGATCTCAAGCAAAAGAAACGGGATTACCTGATCGGCGGTCTCCATACCCCTGTGGAAAACTCTCCGCAACGAGACCTCACTCCACAATTCATAGCACAGATCGGCCAGTCATCAACCATCCTGACAAGAACGGAGCAACAGAGGGTCCAACGGAAAAGTCTACAGGGAGAAATCCCTGCCGAGGGAAGAGCTCGGAGCAGAAGATCAAGCCAAAGAGCCCAATTCCAGCTCCTGGCACGGAACTGCAAATCCAAAGCAACAAGACGATACGCAGAAGCCGTCGGACGTGTGGTGTCTCTGCGAGACAGACGACCAAACCACGGCCCAGAGATTTCAAATCGCGGAGAAATTCAACCCAAGAAGCCCACACACCGTCCCGCCATGCCCTATCATGTGTACTATGGTTAAGCTGTTATTTTCAGAATCCCATTGTGAAACCTTTTTGAACCCTAGCCTCTTGTAATAGTTTGTTTTGCAACGTTGGATTTTTTCCCGCGCGCGGGGCGTTATTGCCATAACTTATAACCTTAGTCGAGGGCAATAACTCGTTTTCGATTCGGAGGGTGACCTCACGAACGAGGTTATCACGATTTATACCTTGCCTGATTTTTGATGGAGGTTTTGCGTACCCAAAATTTGCCAGAGCAAACTACGCCATTCCGGAATGCCACTTACGGGTGAGGCCCTTATTCCAGAGGGATTGCTCTTGATGAGTCTTCAGGTGGTCGAAAAATTCATCGAACTCCGCATCGTTTTTGCTCCAATTGTGAATCGTTCTCTGCGCGACACCCAGGTGAGCTGCTAGATTGGCTGCGGTCGGGAGTCCTGGCTCATAGATCTGATCTTCCAAATATCTTGTGCATTCTCGACGAATTTCTTCTGTTAATTTCGAGGGGCTCATTTCTTATTTTTCCTAGTTGAGTGCAAAAACTCTCCTTGGCTATTTTAGCTCGCTAATGAGAGAGTGTAGAGTGGTCTACCATCTTATCAATACCCGTCTGGGTTTTTTGTTTGCTTGAGCATATCTGGTTGCAGCGATGGGTATCTGGTTGTGAATAAAAAAGTATCTGAATATTAAAACTGATTAGAAGAAATGACACTTACTTATTTTTCACAGGACACTTATTATCCACAGGGAGAACTCTGGGCAGGGTTGTTTCTGTATATTCTGCACATTTCGGCGTGAACGCCTGGAAGCAAGGTAAAAAAAAGGGCCTTTCGGCCCGTTAATGTCCGTAGCGGCGTTTCGTTCTCCGCTCATCGACCATGTCCCCCGTGATTCGACGCTAGGTAGGCAACGATTTAGGACTTCGGTAGACGCCCGGAAGCAGTTTCTTCGCTTCCGCATAGATTTTGTCTCGGCTCCAATCCGGGTGTTCCATCAGGATATCAAGCGCGAGTTTCGAGATGAGCGCTTTGGCTTCGGGGTTGAGCTGATCGAGGTATTTGCTCACTGGATCGAGGCTGCGGGTGCCGGTCGTGGCGGTGATAGTTTGCACGGGCGTCGGCCAATTTTTAGCTGCCTTCTCCTGAGCCTTTTCGTCCGCATTGCGGGCATGACTTGTTGGGGCCATTCCGGTGGTTTGCGCGGTCAGCCGCTTCATCATCGTTGCCCCTCTTTTGGCGCATGCCTTCTCATACGCTTTCTGTTTTTTCCTGAACCGCTCTCTGGCTTTCGCGCGTTCTTTGTCAAGCCAGCCACGGAGTCCCAAGGCGTCGAAGAGCGTGGTGGAAACGATCTTGATCGCGGAAAAACTTCTGTAGGAGCCATCCTTCAACCGTTCCCGGATTTGGGACACGGCGAGATACCCCGCGTCCTTCGCCGACGCTTCCTCCTGAGCTTGGTGATCTTTGCGTTTGGAGGTACTCACACCAGCCCTTCTAGTGTTAGCTCTACCGCATGACGCGGCGTAAAGACTCGATCGGTTGTTCGGGCGCCTTCAATGCGGTCAACGCGATAGCTGCGATGTTCGTCTGCATCAACGCTCCAGGCATGAAGGATGATGTTTCCTTCCTGTGTGCGTCGTAAAGAGTACGGTTCTATTCGTCGGGTCGAACGTCGATAGCCCAAATCCACGCACAACCGGTTGACAGCGGCAAAGCGGATGATCTCGATGTAGGACTGAGCTGGACCGCTCAAAGGAAGCCGTACGGTCCGCTCTCGGATAACCGTCTCGCCTCGCCCAAGCGTGTAGGCTGCAGGAACAACCGGCGCTGCACCGCCAGCTAGCCAGGAGAAGAACTCGGGGAGTGTCTCCCAAAAGAATTCCACCGGCGGCAATGCAGGAAGTTGGTATGCCAACATCGATGCCCATGCACCTTCTAGATCTGCTTTGTGACCGTCGAAATCCCTGGCCTTCGGCACGGGGATGCCTTTGAAGTCACATTTCTGACGAAGGACATCGAGCAGGATAGAGGCTGTGGGTCGCGCGTCTTCGTGCCGGTAAAGGTTGATCACATCGTAAAGGTCGCGCGGTCTGATGCGCTCGGCAAGCGCACGCACCTTTTCAGCGAAGGCTTCTTCGTAGCCGTAAGCTAAGACGGAAATGCCGTCGGCAGGGCTATCGCTGTAAGGATGGAAAATAGGGATCTGAACGGGCGGCAAAACGAGACGCTCATCTGCCGTGAGATCGAGCTTGATGCGCGGCATGCCGCCAGCGGTGGGGGAAATCGGTCCACGATAGCTGAGCTTGCCTTGGCAATTCAGGTGGCCGCGTGGATTCTCGTAAATATCGAAGCTCTGTGAATTGGCGGGAAGCTCCAAGCCGCTGTTCTCGTAGATCCACTCAGAAATTTCGCCGAAAACGCGTTGCAGAAAATCCTCCTGAAGATGCGAAGGGTCCTTCAGCGTAAAATCGAGATCTTCGGAAAAGCGGTAGGTTTCGAAGTAGCATTTCTTAAGGCAGGTCCCGCCCTTGAAGACCCAGTTTTCGGCAAGTTCTTCGTGAGCAAAGATACCAGCAAGTGCCCATCCCAACGCGTAGTCCTTTTCGACGACGTGCGAATTGAGATTGAGCTTGGAAGCCGTATCTAGAATCTCGCGTTTCGTGATCACGCACCATTCCCCTTGATCCAGGACTCCGGTACGCGCAGCCGCCATCTGGTTACCAGCCGGCCACACTGAAGTGCCGGATCAAGCTTGGCATGGCCTTTCGTAAGACGGTCTCTTGAGGCGTGCACCAACGGCTCTCCAAGGGGATGTCGTTCGGCAAGAAATCCAAGTCGCTTGAAGACGGCTCCGTTTCCAAGGCGTTCGGCGTAACCGATGAGCTTCTCCGTATCTAGATCCGGTCGCTGCAGATAGCGCTCGAAGCAATCGGCGGCATGCTGGATGCCGCCGCCCAGGGCAGGGTCATCGAGCATATCGATGATCGTTCGGTGAATATCTGAGACGGCTACTTTCGTTTGCCCCCGCCAAACGGGCTTGGTGCCGAAAATCAGATCCTCTCGTATGTGCTTAAGCATAAAGACGGCGTTCTGGCGTTCAATCGTCCTTTCCCGGACCGGACGCGCCGTGCAGACGACGATGTTGCGGAAGATCTGCTCGGTGAGGTCCCAATGCTCGGCGGCCGTGCGACCAGCGATGTATGCAGGCGCAAACAAGGCTGGGACCAGAATCCAGGAATCCTGGACCACCGTTTCGGCGTCCAGGAGTTCAAGCTGCACAGGAACATAAGTACCTTTTCCGACGCGGCGCATCCAACCCTGCGCTACCCAGCGAGACAGAAGCTTGGCCGCTTGTGTGCGAGGGACATCAAGGGCTTGGACCGCATCTTCGATACGCACAACATCGCCCGCCGCCTTGATGACAGCAGCAAGCCTGGCTCTTCCTGTCGGTAGCTCTTCACGCGAACGCATTATGCTGTATCAAAAACACAATTTTTCCCGTTAACTAAGAAATTTATACATTTCAATGTACTATCTGTCGAATCCCCTGGATAGCATATCCTTATCACTATTTTTCTCGAAATACGCGAGAATTTGACTATCTAATGTAGTTTACAGCGCTGCTACCTCGTCAGGTCCGGCAGGACTTGAAACAGCTTCTGGGCCTGATATGGAGTGAGACTCTGGGGTAGGAGCGCGTTATAGCCTCTTGGGGAAAGCCGTCCGCCAGTTGCCCGATGGACTACGGGGATTTTTTGAGTAAAGAAAACGGAGGTTTCTTCAACAACTTGCCCACGCCCCTTTTCTCCTTGTTCTCGGGTGAGAAAATGGGCAGATTATCCAGTAAAGAAATCTAAGTAAGTTTTCAAAAAAGATTATCGAGTTTCTTTCTTGATATACGGACGTACGCGCTCGGCGGCGGCCCCGATCCGTCTGATCTCATCGAGAATGTCTTTCTCGGAGACCTCCTGTCCGTAGTATGGTGGCGACAGCAGCGGCGCCGCACGAAAAGTCCTGGTCCTGTTTTCTATCTGATGATCCCGCAGGTCTTTCCAGGTCTTGATGGGCAGGCTGCCAGTTACGGTTGGGTAGGAGAGATGGATTTTTCCGCCTTCCGCGCACAATTCCTGGAGAAATGCCATGCTGTCGGTTTTTTGCTCCCCGAACCGTTATACCCAAGGCAAGAATGCCACCGAGGTCCTCGGCCAAGAAATGGCCGGCCTAGGCTTGGAAGGTCCAGCTCTGATCGTGGCCGGGAAGTCTGCCATTCGCCATCTGACAGACACCTGGAAGATAACATTGGAAGATGCCAAGATCGAGCATGTCGTCTTTCCTTTCGGTGGTGAATGTTCTCTAACCGAGATCGAGCGGGCCAAGACCATGGCTCGGCAGCACAAGGCACAGGTGATTATCGGTGCCGGAGGCGGCAAGGTGCTGGATACGGCCAGGGCAGTGGCCGACGACTTGACGTTACCGGTCGTCAACTGCCCTACCGTAGCCTCCAGCGATGCCCCGTGCAGTGCCTTATCGGTGATCTACACGGAAGAAGGCACTTTTCAGGAATATCGGTTCTACCGTAAAAACCCTGAGCTAGTACTGGTCGATACCCAGGTGATTGCCCAGGGGCCACCTCGGCTACTGGTGGCCGGAATCGGTGATGCCCTGGCCACTTGGTTCGAGGCCAACACCTGTGTTGCCGGCCACATCCCCAACATGCGAGGCGGCGCTTCGACCCGTAGCGCCTCGACCCTGGCTAAACTGTGCTACGAGACCTTACTGGCCGATGGAGCCGAGGCATTGCGTGCTGTCCGGAACCAGGTAGTTACTCCAGCCCTGGAACGACTCGTGGAAGCGAACACCCTTCTTTCGGGCCTGGGCTTCGAGTCATCGGGTCTGGCGGCAGCTCACGCAGTACATAACGGCTTGACCGCGGCTCCCGCGACACACGACTATTTTCATGGAGAGAAAGTCGCCTTCGGCTTACTCGTGCAATTGGTTCTCGAGGGGCAACCTCGATCCGTCCTACACCAGGTGTTGGCTTTCGCTACCGAGGTGGGTCTGCCCATCACTCTGGCAGAGGTTGGGCTAACCCAGCTTTCCAAGGAGCTGCTGGAGCGAGTCGCCAACCGGGCTACAGCCAAGGGTGAAACCATCCACAACGAGCCTTTCGAGGTGACGCCTGACATGGTCGTCGATGCTATCCGAGCCGCCGATGACCTCGGGAAATGCTGGCAAAAGCAGAATTGAGAGCACCGATTCGAATCGATTGATTCGACGGTAAATCCGGGCAGTTGTGATGCGCTCTCGCACAGTGCCTAAGCGCATGCGGTCACAAGCGCCTCCTCCCCGACAGGCCCTCCCTGCGGGTGATCGGCAAGGTGTATCAGCAGCGCCAAGCTCGGAACCAGGGAAACGAATTTGGATAAGTGAGATTCCAAGGCCGGCTCCATATCGGCGGCCCGGATGCGCTGCATGTGCTTTTCATACCATGCGTCGAATACCCTTTGGGCAGCTTGGCCGAATCGAAGCCAAGGGATACCGCCATCTTCCCGGTTAGCGCCCAGGGCTGCTGCGTCCATGGCATCCAACCGCTTGAACACCTCCCATGCCCGTTGATGCGCGGGGGTGTCGGGCCAGCGGTCTACGTGCTTATAGCCGGTCGGTGTGTCCGGCCAAACTAACAGCTGGAAGCGTTGAATCAAGCCATCGTCTCCGGCGCCTCCGGCTAGTGCCGCCCTCAGGTGGGCTTGAAGGGGGCCGGGTTGGATTCCGCCTAATACGGATACGCATGCGGCCTCGATTTCGACCGTTCCGCGTCCGATGCGGTCGAACGTGAATCTCCCCGTCCCGTCCCAGGCCTCGATATAGAAGCTGCGGCTTCCCTCCCAGCCCTCTTTGTCAAGATTCTTGAGAAACCCGAGTAATTCATCCCGAAAGACCAGGATGCCGCGCGGGTTGGTTGCCAACAGCTCTCCGAGTTTCTCGACGGTGGAATCGTTGGTTACATAGCGCCGCCGGGCCGGTGGGTCCTCGCTTTCTGCATTGACTATGCGCTCTGCGATCTCCGTCGCCTCGTCTTTGCTTTTCCTCTTCAAGGCTTGTTTCAAGTCTGCTTCGCCTTGCTTGGCTGCCTCTTTGGCAATCAAAGCACGAATCTCATATTCGCAGGTTTCTTGCCTGTGATCCTTCTTTTCGGCCATCTCCAGGCGCAAGAGCATGTCCATAGGGACTTTCAGGGCGGGTGACTTGAGCACACTTGGGCGCCCTACGGCGGCACCCCATAGATTTGGAACCACGAGCCAATCGTCGTGTCGTTTCGGTCGGATGCCGATTTGTCGCCCCACCACAGCCGCTTCCGACACCATCGCCCCCGCTGCGGAAAAGTCCAGAGGGTATTGCATCCGGTCGGCAGCATCCTCAATCCATGGACGGAATACCTCGGGCAGTAGCCCAATGGTGAAAGGTTGTACGGGCGGTAGCGCGCTCGGTAGGGGCGACGGCTCCGGCCAGTCGGTTGCTACCGGGTAGTCGGTCGGGTGGCGCTCGCTCGCCGCGTTGCCTCCGACGCCTGACAGTCGCTCCAGCTCATCGGTGTCGAGCCCGTAGGCGTTGGCGTGTGGGTTATCCATGCGCCACCTCCGCCGCCATCAATCGTGCACATGCAACCTCGATGCGCGCCCGATCTTCGACGGACAACGGTTTACCCGCTTTAATGTCGGAAACCGCTATACGTAGGGTATACCGCTCAAGCTCCAGCGGATCAGACGCCGCCAGGGTCCGTTGGGCATACCGCCGGGCGGCCTCGTGGGGCCTCTGGCGGGCACAGATCCAGGGTTCGGGGTAAAGGTCCCGCCACCGTAAACCGACGGCTTCCAATACGGCTTCCGGGTCGCATTCCGCAAAGCAGTGAATGAGCACGCGGTCTCCCGCATCCCGGATGCTCAGGGAGGGCGCGCGGTCGTCATGGGCAGGGCAGCGCGCATACCATCGATTCGCGCCGATGGGCCGCACACCTTCCAACCGGGATAACAGCGGCTCGGCGAGGCTAGCCATGGCTTTGCCCTCCCGAGTTGATCCGGTCAGGCATCAGCCGATGACCGTGGGTGCGGACGGGGGCTGTTGCCACGGCAAGGTGGATCACATTCCACCCAACGGGCAGCCATCCCCACAAGGCCAGGGTAACAATGCATCCTTTAACGTAAGGACCAAAGCCGGTAAATTTAAAAGTGCTTTTAGAAGTTTTTGGGGTCGCCTGGTAGCAGCCAGCGCGGCCCTTTCTGTTTGTGGTCATCGCGGTGCCCTCCCCTCACGCACAACCTTGCGGCTGGCCTCGATCTTCTGGTTCAGCCAGTCGTTCACCTCCGCTTCGATCCAGCCGACGGCGCGGCCGCCAAGCGATACGGGTTTCGGAAATCGGCCTTCGGAGATGCGCAGGTAGATGGTGGAGCGGGAAAGCCCTGTGCGGGCCAGGACGGCGGGTAGCCGCAGAATTGCGGTGTCCATACAAACCTCCTACTGTGGTTTTAGAAACAGTGGGAAGCAGGATGGCTGGGCGATTAGGGCGATAAAATACCCGGTAATGTCCACCTGGGTTGCAGGAAAGACCCTTTAAAATAGCAGCTTATAATCTTATGCAGGATTTCTGATCGATCTATCCGTGTACGAAGGAGCGTGATGGATACACGGGAAATCAGTGGGTTGCCGGCAGGCGAGTTGGGCGAAAAATTTCCGCCCAACTTTTTACGGCTTCATGTGCTTGCGGATGGTTTCCCAGCTCCTTCCTTGGGCAATATCGAGTTTGGCAATCTGTTTGGCGATCCAGCTATCCGAGTGGCGGACGGTATCGGGGTTTTTGCGGAGAAGCTTCAGGTATTCTTTCCGCCAGTCTTCGTACATGGCCTCGGTCTTCCGTTTTCTGGCCTCCTGTTTATCTGTCGAGGGGGTGTACCTTTTCCCGGTGCTGGCGGGTGTCTTGTCGATCAACTGGTCAATGCGCATCCGGTCTATGGCGAGCGCTGTATCCTCAAAGAACAGCACCTCTTCCAATGGTAGGGAGTGGTCATTGATTTCCAGGGTGAGGGGGGATTTGTTCAGCGACAGCCAATGCCTGCCATTCTTTCCCTTGACCATGCCGATACGGATATTGCCCTGGCCGTGGCGATCCTCGGCCTTGCATTCGATACCAATCAATCCGGCGATCACCTTGGCCAATTGAAGCGCCGTTATCTTCCATTGCCGAAGGCGTTCCAGCGGGATTGCTATGCGGCCCATCTGTCCCTGCATTTCCGGATCGTCGCAAACGCCAAAAGCGTGTGTGGTCTTTTTGTCTCTACCGGGTAGTTGATGTACCTCCATGAAACAGTGATTGGCGCACTCGCGGCACTCTATGGACAAGGCGGGCTTTGCCTTGGAGAGGACACCTGTCTCCAACAAATTACCAAGTAGATCGTCTGGCCACTGCTGAACGGCATCCCAGCCCACAAGGTGGGTCTCTCCAGTGGTCCCCACCGCTTCCAGTAATGACAAAAGAACATCATTCGGTGTCAGCGTTGCCGTCATCCTTCGGTGCCTGAGGTTCAATGCCGGAGGCGACGAGCATCTTCCGAATGATATTGTCCCGCCCCTCATGATTAAGACTGCAGAAGTTGGGATAGGTGACGTTGAAGGTCTTGCTCCCGGAATGTTTGCCCGGCTCAGCCTCAAACACGGCCTTTATGCTCACTTGGGTGATGTAGTAGGGCGGCGGGTCGAGTTCCTTGAGCAGGTCGTAAACTGCCATGCTGTTCTGCTTGGTATCGGCCTCCAGTACGATGCGCCGCCGCGAGCTGTGCTTCAGGGTCAGCCGAATCTTAGTGACGATAGCCTTGCTGATGCCGGAGCCGGGTGGAAACTGGAACTCAAAGTTGGGATCGGCCAGGGGATCGAGGTCATAGACCCGCTTGTCGATGGTGCCGTCGGCCAGGGTATTCAGTTTCAGGATGGCGTTGGCGAACATCTTTTGCAGTTCCGGTACGGCCTTGGTGTTTTTGGGCGCGTAGATGTCGAGTGAGCCTTCCGCCTCGCAATAGACGAAAATGACCTCGAAGGCCGGGTGTCTGGAGCGGATGGTAAGATTCTTGTGCTCCCACTCCACGCCGGACTGGCCATAGTCCTCGGGGTAGGCGAAGAAATACTCTTTCCCCGCTTCTACCTTGCGGTAGGGCTCCACCTTGCAGTTGCGGCCCCGCCCCTCGGTCTTGTTGAAGTAGTGGCTGACGGCCTTGGCCAGTTGGTCGATGTCTTCTTCGTCCACATAGGGCGGTGCTTGGGGCAAGTCGTTACGCTTCTTCCAGAACCGCTCCGCGACCGTGTCGGCGTGGAGCAATGCCGATGCGCCCTTCCAGTATTCCGGCTTGTGGAGAAAGGTCCACATGACCTTGGCGTGCAGTCCGTCGATGCTGGAGATCTCTTCCGGGAAGGTTGCGTCCTTGTAGAATGCCGCTTCATTACGTAGTGCATCGATGCCGCCATCGTTGGCCAGTGCGTTGATGTCCTGGAAATCTACCTCCAGGTTCGCCTTCTGTTCCTCGGAGAGGGCGGCGAATTCCTGAAAGATAGGCTCCACGTCTGTTTCGGTCAGCTTCTCGAAATCCACCCCCAGATCCACGCCCCTGGTCTCGAAGTATTTGGCCAGTAGCGCGTTCGGTACCCGGCGGAAGAATTGGCGGTGTTGGTATTGGCCGGCCATGTTTTCGTCTCTACCTCTGGGCAGGCAGACTCCTGTTCTCTCAGGCAGGAAATTGTGGTGGCTCGGCGATGAGCTGGCGCGAGACCCTCGGGGTGTCACCTTCGGCGGGAATACCCTCTGCGCACAATTCGCACAATACGCAGAAATCCACCGAACCCGATCATTCTGCGTATTGTGCGGATTCTGCGGATAGGGATGCAGAAAGGACTTCCCTATACGGGTCAGGCATGCTGGTTGAAGGGTATGGCCGGCTCACTTCACATAGTCGGCCCACGCCTGCATCATCCGGCGGCGCTTAGTAAACAGGTCGCCGCGCCGGTAGGCGGCTTCCACCCGGTTTTCGATGACATGGGCCAGGGCCATCTCCGCTACGTCGCGGGGAAAGCTGGAGACCTCGCCGGACCAGTCGCGGAAGCTGGACCGAAAGCCGTGGGGCACGTAAGCGCCGCGGTTGCCGTTCACCCCGTAGCCCATGCCGCGCATCAGCAGCAGCAACGCCATGCTGGATAGGGGGCGGCCGGGATGAGCGCCGGGGAACAGGTAGGCGTTGTCGGCGCGGTGGGGCAGCGCTTCCAGGATGCTCACGGTGGCGTCGGTGAGCGGCACCCGATGCGCGCGCCGGGTCTTCATCCGCTCCGCCGGGATGACCCAAACGACGTCCCGGTGGTCGATTTCGTCCCACCGGGCGTGGAGTACCTCGCCGGTGCGGGTGGCGGTGAGAATCAGAAACCGCAGCGCCAGCGCCGGGACGCTGCCGTCACCGGCCAGCCCCACCTCCGCTAAGCTGCCCAGGCCCATCTCCCGGCGCTTGCCATGAAGCGTGAAGCGCAAGATCCACTTCCGGCCGCCGGTCCGGGACACCACCAGCCGTAGGCCGCCGCCATCTTCGTGTTTCCCCGGACCGGCGGTCGCCACCTTACGCGGGGTCAGCTTGTGAATCGGCATCGTTCTCCTCCCCGGAGGGGGGACTCCTTACGTAAAACCCCGACCAGGCCCCCAATATTAACGTATTATACTGGATGGCCAGGGACTTTACTGGACCATGCTTATATGTTTACATGGGTAGTTGTTGGATTTTATCGGACGTCTTTGAAAATATTTTGGCTGGTTATTAGTCCGCCATATATCGTTCAAATCCGGCCATGTATCCTGTTGACGCGATTGCTCAATAACCCCCTCACCCAGCTACCCTAGCGGCTTACCGCTCTCCACTTTCTTCCGAGCTCACTGACCGGACGCCTGCGGTTACGGGTCGAATTTAGGTTCTATCAGGGGGTCCAATTGGTGGTAAGATTGAGTTTATGTTCTACTAATCATTTGATTAGTAATATATTTATTTTTAAATTTGGCGGACTAATAATCCTACGACACAACCGAGGCGGTCTGAATGCTGTGTGGGATATGGAAGCGAGGCGCATGCCTCTGTGTGATCGCGCTTGCGGAGCCTTGTTTAGCGGATCTTCCGCTCATGATCGAAGATTTACTGACCAAGGGTAGTTATTATATATGTTGCGCTTCCGAGGACATAAAAGTAGCGAAGTCATTACCGCTCTTTTAGTTTTACTCCCGAACGTGCTTTACGCGGAGTTGCCATTGTCGATTGACGATTTGGTAACGCATAAAAGCAAAACAAAGATTAACGCATCGGTAGTGTATTCAAATAGCAGTCGGTCGGGTTTGATAACCAGGGGGTTGCTTCCCTTGGGTTCTAAAAAGGTCAATCAAGACGTATTCATCAATACGGTATCGTTGCATTATGGACTTACGAAAAAAATAGAAGTACACGGGAGGGGGAGCTTTTTATATAGCAGCATCCGTAGCAGCGATACCATTGGAAGGGAAACGAAAACTTCCGTCACGAACATTGGTCGGTTTGGGGATAGTTGGCTAGGCGTTAATTACCGCCTAAAAGAGGATGACGCTACACCGGGGATTATCGTATCCACGGAAGCGGCCTTGTGGGAAAGGTTCGGTACCAACGTTGTATTCTTAAAGTCATTTACAGTCGGGATGACGGCATACAAAGCGATTGATCCCGTCATTTTTTCATGCGATGCCGGATATCGGGTTGGTCTTCGACGTAATAATGGTGAGTATGACGTGCGTCCAGGCGGGTTACTTTGGGTTAGCCCTTCCGTTACCTTTTCGGCAAATGACCGCGTAACGCTTGCCACGGGCTTTCGCTGGTCCGGTCATGAAGCGAGTCGTCACTACGGGAATAAACAACCTGCGGTATACCAGACGCAGACCGATTTACAGCTGGGGGCAGGGTATAACTTTTCAAAAGACACTGCCCTGAATGTACGGTTAACGGGTACTTTATCCGGTGGCGGCAGCTCGCAAATCGGGTTTAGTTGGGTACATACATTTTGAGGTTTGGAATAGCCATGCGAAATCCCCGTATCAAAACTGCCTGCGCAACAGGCGCGTTTACCTTGGCAATGGCGATGCCCGTATATGCCGCCGGGGACAATCAGGTAACGCGACAAATGATATCGGAAGCGGATCGCATAGCGATTTTCGGGAGGGATAGTAACGTTCAAGTTGCGCTGCTTACCGAAGATGAAATGGCGGAAACGAAAGGTGCGGCTTGGTGGAGTATTCTTTTTCGGAACGTCTGGTACGTGCGGCTAGGTTGGGGCGGCCTTTATGGGTATATAGTATACGGATATGAGATGAGCGCTAATCCGAATTCTCAAAGCTACCGCGGATCGCCAAAATTAATGGGTGATTTCATAGTGACGCACGCAATGCTTGGGATGATGAGCTCAAATCCTGCCCTGGCAACTCTTGCAGGGGTAGGGTCAGTGATTTCTGTAGGACATGGAGGAACCCTGGCCTCACTGGAGAAGCTTCAATATCTCATGCGAAATAATAATTGGACCATTCCTATTATGTTGGAAAGGCTCAATAGAGGAATAGAGAGGACCGTGCAGGATAACCTTCAAGGTTCATCAAGAAGCAGCGCTTCAGCATACGCGAGTTCGGGTTCGGACAGCAGCTTTCTAGTACGTATCACAAACAGTCTGGATCGCACATCTTTGCGGAACTTCCTTTCCAGCATCCCGGAAAAAACCTTAAATCCCTTGCTAGCCCAAGTCACGCCAGGAGGCACTCGGGAAGATTTTCTGAGCAATCTTCCTGCCGAGGCCGTAAGTGGGGTTATACTCCGACTTCCGGAAGTCCTGATGCAACGCTTCACAACCGACGTACTGTCGGAACCGATGCGGACTATGCTCTCCGGCATTTCTACCGGTGCTACCGTTCCGCAAACCGAGACCATGCGAGTGCATTGGCTACACTGACGAACCCCGATGTCGCTCATAGCTCGAAAAAGAGCTAGATAGACCTGTCATTCCACTTATGATTGATTTTACATGTTCGATCTCTATTTTCTAGAGACAGGGTGGAATCTCACCTTTCTGCTGTATGTCCTCTATGTGGCTTGGGGTGTGACCTATTGGGTGCGTCCGCGTTTAAGGAAGACAACGGGAGGATGGACTCACGAAAAGGAACTCCCCTATCTCATAATACCAGCTTTGATTCTGAGTTTCTTATGGCTATTGGCTGAAGTTGGATGTTATTATTTTTGGGGCGTTGGATTATTCAAAAGTACTGGCCCCGTCAGAGGTATTCAAGATGCACTTTTTGTTTTTTCCGTGGCTGTCGTGTTTCCGACTTTTTATGCCCTCATCCTCCCAAAGGTATTTTATATAAGCCACAGCACATGCTCACTTGTTAAGCCCCTTTCCCCACTCAAAACAGTCATACTTATTTTACCCGCGGTCATAGTAACTTCTGCCATTTTTGGGGACATTCTAGCTCCCATGTTCTTCGCAACTCTTGACATGGAGTTGTCTTTTACGTGGGTCAGTATACCAACATGTTTGGTTATTCTAGAGCTGCTAAATCGAGTTTGGTTAAGACCTTATTTACTACGGACCAAAGGGAGGGTTTCTCGTGACGATCAGCTTCCGTACTTTGTAATATCGACACTGATTATGGTGTTTTTGGTGCTCGGAATCGACATGGCCCGCTATAACCTTGGGTCCATTCAGATCGAGCAGATGCGCTTTAGTATTCGGTTGTTTATGTATAGCTTAGGAGTCTTGGCTTGGTTAGGCTTCCTTCTCCCGCGTGTCTATTTTTTCAGTTTTCAGGAGTTCGTATTCATCAAACCCGAACAGCTTCATATCGGCAAGTTGACTTTTTTTATTATCCCTTGGAGCGTATTAGTCGTACTTCCTCTTATGTCCCTTGTACCATACTTTTTCGAAGCGTATTTAGCGCAGTTTTTCCCGTGAAAAGGCTTTGGAAAGTCCGAATATTCGCCATCTGGTTTAGTGGCTGCCAAATCTTATTCCCTGCAACGAACATCCTCGCAGAGAATGAACGCGCCTACCTGAGCACGCGCTTTGTGACGGGATCAATCGGCATTAAAAGCTGGAAAAGCTTACGCGATGAACGTATCGTTAAACAGCGCCTTGATACTTCCTGCGGTGCAGCGGCTATCGCAACGCTGCTCAATGAATACTACGGACAATCCGTAACGGAACGAACAGTACTGGCTGCGTTGGGTATCAATAACCTTCGATCCTCGTTTCAAAATATGCAGGCAGCTTTAGCAACCCTTGGCTTTCGCTCCGTCGCCTTTGCTATTAATTATGAGCAATTAGCCACGCTCGAAATGCCGGTGATTGTTTATCTGGAACCCCACGAAACCGGTCATTTTTCCGTGTTGCGTGGGGTGAATGCGTCAACGGTGTGGCTTGCCGATCCTTCGCTCGGCAATCGCACGTATAGTCGGGAGCAATTTATCTCGCTCTGGGATACCGAGGCGAGGGCGCACACAACATCCGAAGCGCAAGGCCGGGTGTTAGCCATACTGCCCGGCGACCCGGAGATGGCCGCGCAAACTGGTTTCTTTACCAAAACGCCTCGAAGACAAACCGCGCAGGCAATCGCGCAACTTCGGGTTTGGGCGGGGCGAGATTGAGGCACGCTCCCGCCACAAATTGGTTATAAAATATAATTTATTCAACTGGTTAACCTGCAAATATTACATTTTACTTTAGTCACGTTCTAAGGGGTGACTTTTGAACCATGAACGTAAAGTAAGGGCCTCAAATCCTGAAGGACACGAGAAGTTATATTGATGGATACAAAGATAAAAATTCCATGAGATCAAAGCGAGACAACTCCATAAAATCTAATCCCGTAATTCATAGCACTCTACACGCTCCCTTGAATCCGACCTAGAGTGTACTTCGCGTCTTCCCGTCGTCAACGGCTTCGCCGTCCTCCAGTTGCTCCGCTCCTTGCGGCCCCTGCGGGGTGACTTCCGCTGCGACGCTCCATACCGGGTAATTGCGTCGGCTCCGAGGGAATACCGCTTCGTCTTACCAAGGGAATGTCTTCACCGGAACGTGAGCCTCTGAGAAGCCCGTAGAGCAGTTTTATCTTCTTTGCCGCTCTTCTCCGTTCGTGTGGCAACACCCATTCTCTTGGCAATCATCGAACGCCCATTTCAAGCGTGAAAGTACAAGAAGCCGCATAGGGAACGGTTCCCTTTGCCCACAGCGGCGATGGCACCGATAACAAATTTTTTCTTTTCAGGCCGTTCGGAGAGTCAGCAGACGGTAGGCGGGCTGTCGATACCCACGCTAGGCACGCTAAAGTTGCTAAAGCAGGCTCCTTACCACCTAAATTGTGGAATTAGGGGATAGGAACTTCGAAGCGCTCAGGGGACGCCAGTAAAATCAAGGGCTTACAGGAAATCGGGCAAGCCCGCTTTGGCTGAATCCCTGAGCACAGAGAAATTCCCCCCTGCCTTTACCCTCACTCCGGCGATTGCCAGGGCTGCATGCACGGCATCACTCGCCCTGCGTCGCCTTGCGGTGGGCGCTCGCTCTGGCGGCGTCATGCCCCAGGCCAGCGCGTGGTTCCGGCTGCTTTTACAGCGGCTCACCTGAGAAATAGTCCATAAGCGGGTAACGCGCCGCGATTCTCGCCAGCGCGGACTGGACAAAGGCGTCGTGCTGGGCCGTCAACCGCTCGAAGGTGCGCCCGTGCATCCCCTTGGGTTTCTCGCCAGGTAGGTTGAGGCAGCCCAGCTTGTCGCGGAGCTTGTTGGCCCGCCGCGCCAGCCAGTTATAGTCGGCTTCCCGCTCCCGCTGACTGGGATAGGTCAAGCGATAACAGCGGCGGCAGGCGAAGATGCCGCCGCCGTAGAGGATTGCCGCCCGCACCCCTCGGTGGGACACCGGAACCAGGGCCGTTTCCCGCCAAAGGGGGTGGCGGTCCAGTCGAGATAGACGGGATAGCGTTCGTCCTGCCAGTCTTCGCTGTCGCGCTGGTGGCGGTAGTCGAGGATCACCCGGCCCGGCTCGGTGCGCACGCGAATGGCCACGAGCACCTCGCCCTGGCGTTCCCACAGACTGATGAAGGATTGATGTGGGGTGAGCAGGCCCTCCCGTTTCCAGTGCCGCACGTCGGTGGAGAGGTAATCATCAGTCGAGCCTCCCGCGAACCAGCACCGCTGGCGTCCGCTACCGATACCGCCCATGACGCCTTCCCTTCGTTTTTTTGTCGAAATCATGTGGGAAATTCATATTTCCCTCCGTGGGCACTGGGGCGGCTTAAATCTCCAAATGCCCCTAGAGGGGTACTGACAGAACTGACAGTACACACTTCAAAGGAGGTACTGTCAGTTCTGTCAGTAGGCATTTGGGGCATTTCCGAAAAGTTACCCCCTAAAATGGTAAACTATTTAACATTTCTAAAATCCCACGTCGGGTATGAATGAGTCGATTACCAAAGTTACGATTCCCACCGCTTGTCGCTGCTACAGTTGCTACAGTTGGCTTCCCTATCTCCTAATACTGATTCAGGTGCCGGCAAGCCGGTCTATGGCTTCCTGCAGCGCCTTATAGTCTTTGCCAGCCGTCCCCCGGTTGGTGAAGATCAGGAGTTCCCTTGAATTAATCCTGACGCGTTGTGAAACCTTCTGCCCATCGTTGAGCTTGTGCATGACCTGTGAGACGCAATAGATCAAGATGTCCTTGTCGTAGATCGTCGCCAGGCCCTTGACGCTCGGTGTGATCTCGAGGTAATTGCCATTGTGTTCATAACGCCGGATCGTAGTTTCCGGCTTTTTGGAAAGGGCATAGAAAGGATGCTCCATCTGGGGCATCAGGTCTTTCAAGATCGCATCCGCGACATCACAGATAAACAAATCCTGTTGCGGGTGGCGATCGGGGAGAAGCTGGGCGTCAATATTCGGGGTATTAGGTACCATGGTGTGATATTCGGGGTTTTAGTTACCCACAGACCCGCTTCGGGGTTTTAGTTACCGAACATTTCTTTTTATTCCATTTTTTCAACGGGTTATAAACCTTTTTCCACAGCTTAACACTCTCTTTAACACATATATAACACTACCGATCCTGTGGATAAGTCTGCGTTTTCTCGAAAAACATTTCGCCTACAAAACGGCGCGCTTACCCTTCGCCTTCCATGGCTTCGCCCCGCTTCGCGGCCTTGTAGCCCCATCCATTTGGCCAATAAGGAATTCATTTCTCTCATATCTTTTTTATTAAAAAGAAAAAAGGCAAAAGGAGTGCGCTAGCGCGCACAATCTTTTTAAAGAGGTCTCATTGCCGCCCCCTTCTAGCCCTTCCAGACCATTCATCCCCACTAGAGTGTTTAAACAACAGTGATGGACAGAAGATTTTTAAGGCCGAGGCTGCATAGCCACCCTTCCCGGCGGGGGAGGGAAGACAGCTACAGTCTGGATGCTATCAAGGCCAAGTCCTACGGGTTCATGCAAAAAGACGCGCGAAGCCTTGACACCGCCTAGCCTTCCGCAACATTCGCTCCCAAGCCGGAAAGGGTTAATCTCTTTTCCTTCTAGGAAAAGAATTCTTCACACCCTGTAGACAAGTTTTGACGTTTAAACCAATGCTTCAGCATATGTCGGAAGATCGGAAAACGGCAGTCTACAGGGAAATGTCATAAGTGCATTTAATGAGGCTTGGGGATTTTCACCCCGATCCGCTCCGGCACCGGGGAGATCCCCACCTAAAAACCCGGTAGACCATCAATCCCACTTATCGTCCTTAAAGGTCTTTTAGCTCTTGCTCTTAGCTTTTCGCCGGGGCCTCCTTCCGGGTTGTTTTCGGTTTTTGCCCTTTGGTGGCCACGTCCGCAAATTTCGCTTACAGGGCTTCGAGCTGGTCTTTCATTGACCCGCTCTTCAAGGCGCGCATTAGCGGTTTTGAGGTCCGCAATTTGTTCCTGTAGGTCTTCCCAGCCTTGGCGCAGCTCCCCGATTTCCTTTTCCCTCTGGCCCCGGTCGTGCTCATGGGCGCTGTTTTCGGCATCCCTCTCTTGTTGAAGGCGTTCCCTTGCAGCCTTTTCCTGTGCCAGCCTTTCCGCTGCCTGCTCCCGTTCTTCTTTCGCAGCCTTCCGCACGGATTCAAGCTCTTTTCCCCGCCCCTCCCAGTCGCGTTCATGGGTGGCGCATTCACGCTCCCGTTCCATGTTGGCAGCATCGAGGGCCTTTCGCATGGCTACAGTTTCACCCTGCGCCGCTTTCACCTGTTCTTCAAGGCGGGTGTTTTCAATGGTCAGGGCCGTAACCTTTTCGGCTTTCTCTTCCCCGACTTGCCTTTCGGCGCTCAAATCCATTTCCAGTCCTTCGGCCTTGGCCGTGGTTTTCTCTAACACCTCTTCCAGCCGTTCGATTTCTTGGGCCATAGAAGCTTGCTCAAGGGCCATTTCCTTACGCACGACCTCTAGGGCCTCCTGCTTCGCTTCAAAGCCTTCCTGTGCGCTTCTAGCGGCTGTCACCCATATCCGGGAGAAAGCCTTTTGCACCTTATCCGGCATGTCCGGGACATCGGCCACCGCCCCAGCGGCATGCTCCGCTTTCCATTTGGCTAGGTAGGGGGTGATGGTCGAGAACGACCCGGAACCGATCCGATCCCGAACCGCTAGCACCGTGGGCGTCATGCCTTCTTCGCGCAATTCGTCGTCGGCGCTGTAGACTTGCTCTTCTGTGATCCCTTGGTGACCCATGGTTTCCGGCTTGGAAGAGGGGAGGGCGGTTTTATCCTGATAACTTCCGGGCACTTCAAGGAGACCATGCCGCAGGAATTTACTTTCTGCTATGCTGGCACCATGACGTTAACGGCTTCCTTCAAATCCGCCTTGCGCGTTCGCCGTTGGGACAGGCAGTTTTCCAGCCCCAAATATCAGCCCCGGTTCCGGCCCCGGTGCAGACGCTACCCCAAGTCCAAATATTGATGAGTCCCAGCCGGGCACACGCCCCCATAGGAAAATAGGTTGGCTTTTGTGGGAAGTATGATATATTCATACTTGTGAGCGCAATTGAACGCATGACCATTACCTTGACCGCCGAAATGGCCAACGCCGTGCGCCATACGGTGGAAGCGGGCGAATACGCCTCCAGCAGTGAGCTTATCCGGGAGGCCCTGCGCGACTGGCGGCATAAGCGGGCCTTGCAGGCGCAGGAGCTAGAAGAGCTGCGTGCCAAGGTTCGGGAAGGGCTGGACGACATCGAGGCCGGACAGGTGAGGGACTTTGATCCGGAGCGCATCATCAGGAAGGGAGAGAAACAATTACAAAAGCCCGAACCCTCCGCATAACCGACGCCGCCGAACAAGATTTAGTCGATATCTGGTGTTTTATCGCGCAGGACAACCGCAGCGTCGCTACGCGGTTTGTGCGCCAGATTGAAGCGCGGTTTTCCGCCCTCCTGTCACAGCCGCAAATTGGCCCGCGCCGGGATCATCTGTCCGAGGGCTTGCGGGCGCACTTTCACCGCGATTACGTGCTGTACTACCGCTTCACCGATACCGAAGTGATTATTGTCCGTGTGGTACACGGTGCCCGGGATGTTAGTGCCTTGATGTTCGATAAGGACGAATAACCCAAAGGGCAGGGGGCTAGTCCCACATCCGCGCGGCAATGCTGTGTTGCTCTTCGCCTAGGGCATTTGGCATAGATGGCCGTGACCCCAAGCGATGCATGGCCCATCCATTTTGAAAGCATGTTGATCGGCACCCCAGAAGAGATCGCATGCACCCCGTAGCCATGCCGGTTGCACCGTATCCCTCATGGGAAGCCGCAGTTCGTCTCGTGGACGGCCGTCAAGGGACAGTTCGGGGCGGATTCCGGGAGGATGAACGATTTCAGGAAAAAATTTCTCCTTACTCTGCGCCAGGCCCTTCTGTGCTACCCGAAGGCCAAGATCGAGATGAACCACGGAGGATTGACGTTGAGGAACAATCCACCCCCGGTTTCTACGCGCTTGATCGTTGTGGAAAAACCTGGCGATAAGTGAAGTTATCCACGGTCACTTGGCCGCACAATCCTAATAGGGTACCTATAGATCCCCAATAGTTAGCGGCCCCAACCTATGGAAAACCCTCCACAACCGAGCCTAACTCCACAATCCGTGGCACGGAGCGGCCAGTCATCAGCCATCCTGAAAAGGACAGAACGGCAGAAAGTCCAACGGAAAGGTCTACAGGAAGAAATCCCTACCTCAAGGAAAAGTTCAGAGCGGAAGGTAAAGCCAAGGA
>Ga0209458_1000053_pt1 | contig 72639 bp, 63 predicted proteins | sample WorMetLIZAISLAND_FD_187411 | JGI IMG/M metagenome (GOLD analysis project Ga0209458, IMG submission 187411) | Marine gutless worms symbiont microbial communities from Max Planck institute for Marine Microbiology, Germany - Inanidrilus manae... ...
GTTTTACGTGCATGATCCGAGGCGCTCCCTGAGAAACGAGATACCTCTGACTACGCCAGCTCCGTCAAAACAATCCCGCGCAACCCGACACTTGCGCCGGGGATTCAGCTCACACAGGCCTGAAATGCCGGCGAACGCCGGCATCCACGGGTGCTGATGGACACGTCGATCCCGGCTGTTGCCGGGATTCCTTTTCGGCGGTGCGTCGGCGGCAGGGTCTTTTCAAGTCCCGGCCGATCCGCTTAGAACAGGGCGCGTCGAAGAAAACCAACAGCCATCAGCGTCAGGAGTATGCCGTCATGGATGTCGACGAGGCGATAACCTCGCGCCGGTCGGTGCGTGCCTTCACCCCTGAGCCGGTCCCACCTGCCACGGTCGAACACATCCTGCGTGTCGCCAGCCGGGCGCCGAGCGGGACCAACGTCCAGCCCTGGAAGGTCTATGTCGCCACCGGTGCGGTCAAAGACGCCATCAGCCGCGACGTGCTGGCGGCGCGCGAGGCCGGGGCGGATGGTTTCGAGGCGGAGTACAGCTACTCGCCACCCGACATCGGCGAGCCCTACATTTCGCGGCGGCGCAAGGTCGGCTGGGACCTCTACGGCCTGCTCGAGATCAAGAAGGGCGAGCGGGAGAAGACCTTCCGCCAGCACAACCGCAACTTCATCTTCTTCGGTGCCCCGGTCGGGCTGTTCTTCTTCGTCGAGCGGCACATGCGCACCGGCGCCTGGCTCGACGTCGGCATGTTCCTGGAGGCCGTTATGGCGGCCGCCCGCGGCCAGGGCCTGCATACCTGCCCGCAGGTGGCCTGGACCAACTATCACGCCATCATCCGCAAGCACCTGGGCGTGCCTGAGGGCGAGCTGCTGATCTGCGGCATGTCGCTGGGCCACGAGGACGAGAGTGCGATCGAGAACAGCCTGCGCACCGAGCGGGCATCGCCGGAGGAGTTCGCCCGCTTCGTCGGCTTCGACTGAGGCACGGTCGGCGGGCGGGTCTGAGACCCGCCCTTCACACTGAATGGTGCCAAGCCTCAACAATGGGTGCATACTGCGGCCATCCGAATCAACTCTCGGAGGTGCGCATGTTTGGCAATCCGTCGTTGATCACCCGGATCGCCATCGGCAAGGGGGTCGGCTTCCTGTTCGGTCTCGCCGGCTTCATCACACTGCCCTACTTCATGGCCGATGCCGGCTGGATGCTGCGCTGGGGCATCCTGCTCTGGTACCCCACGGTCGGCGCCTTCATCGGCGTGTTCGGGGTGTTCACCTGGCATCCGGTGCTGAAGCTGCCGATGCCCTGGTGGTTCCGGGCGCCGCTGGTCGGCGCGTGGATGAACTTCGTGCTGACCTTCTTCGCCTACGAGGAGATGGCGGCGGCGATGATCGCCTTCTTCGGCCCGGCCGGGATGATGACCTCGCCCTTCTGGTTCGTCCTGGAAGGCGCCATCGTCGGCCTGGTGATCGGCTTCCTGGCGACGCGCTTCGGCGGCGAAGGCCCGGAAACCGTCGCCCAGTAGTTGGCTACACAGCCTTCGCCAGCGCCGTCGTCATGCGGCGGGCGAAGGCGGCAGGGTCGGGCAGGGCCTCGCCCTCGACGATCAGGGCCTGGTCCAGCAGCAGGTGGGCCATGTCGTCCAACGCGTCGGCAGCGCCGCTTTCGCCGGCCCGCAGCGCGAGCTGACGGATCAGCGCGTGGCTCGGGTTGATCTCCAGGATCCGCGCCGAGCCCTGCTGCAGCTGCTGGTGCGCCTTCAGCAGGCGCTCCAGCCTCAGGTCCATGTCGCCCTCGTCGGCGACCAGGCAGACCGCGCTGTCGGTCAGCCGGTCGGTGGTGCGCACGTCCTTCACCGCCTCGCCCAAGCTCTGCTTCAACAGCGCGATCAGGGTGGCGATCTCGGCCTCGCGCACCGGCGCCTCGGCCTCTGCCTCGGTGTCGCTGTCTTCGGTGGCGATGTCGGCCAGGTCGCTCGTGCCCCTGGTGGCCGAGCGCAGCGGCTTGCCGTCGTAGTCGTCGACGGCGGTGATCCAGAAGTCGTCGACAGGATCGCTGAGCATCAGCACCTCGATGCCCCGCGCACGGAAGCCCTCCAGGTGCGGGCTGGACTTCAGCGCGTCTGGATCGTCGCCGCTGATGTAGTAGATCGCCGTCTGGCCGTCCTTCATGCGGCCGACGTAATCCTTCAGGCTGACCAGGCCGTCGCCGGCGGTGGAGCGGAACCGGGTCAGCTCCAGCAGCTCGTCGCGCCGCTCGACGTCTTCGTAAAGGCCTTCCTTCAGCACCGGACCGAAGTTGTCCCAGAAATCGGCATACTCGTCGGGCGCCTTCTCGGCCTTCTTCTTCAGCTCGCCCAGCACCCGGCGGGTCACCGCCTGGCGCATATGCGTCATCAGCGGCGTCGTCTGCAGCATCTCGCGGCTGATGTTCAGCGGCAGGTCCTCGCTGTCGACGACGCCGCGCAGGAAGCGCAGGTAGCCGGGCACCAGGCCCTCGGCCTCGTCGGTGATGAAGACCCGCTTGACGTACAGCTTCACGTGGTGGCGGCGGGCCGGATCGAACAGATCGAAGGGGCGGCGCTGCGGCACGAACAGCAGCCCGGTGTACTCGATCTTGCCTTCCGCCTTGTAGTGGATGGTCAGCCACGGTTCGTCGAAGACATGGCCGACATGGTGGTAGAACTCGGTGTACTGCTCGTCGGTGATCTCGTTCTTGGGCCGGGTCCAGATCGCCGAGGCGGCGTTGATCGTCTCCGGCTCGCCGTCGCCGTCCTGCAGGCGGATCGGCAGGGCGATGTGGTCGGAGTACTTCTTGATCACGCGGCGCAGATGGCCGCTGTCGAGCCAGTCATCCTCGCCGGCCTTGAGGTGCAGGGTCACGGTGGTGCCACGGCCGTCGCGCGTGGCCTCGGCGACCTCGAACTCGCCCAGGCCGTCCGAGCTCCAGCGCCAGGCCTGCTCGTCGCCGGCCTTGCGACTGATCACCTCGACACGCTCGGCGACCATGAAGGCGGAATAGAAGCCGACGCCGAACTGGCCGATCAGGGTCATGTCCTTGGCGGCATCGCCGGTCAGGCTGTCGACGAAGGCCGAGGTGCCGGAGCGGGCGATGGTGCCGAGATCCTGGATCAGGTCGTCGCGGTCGATGCCGACGCCGTTGTCCGCGACCGACAGGGTGCGCGCCCCGGCATCGACACTGATCTCGAGCCGCAGTTCGGCATCTTCGGCAAGCAGCTCGGGTTCGGCGATGGCGCGGTAGCGCAGCTTGTCGCAGGCGTCCGAAGCGTTCGAGATCAGCTCGCGCAGGAACACCTCGCGGTCCGAATAGACCGAGTTCACCATCAGGTGCAGCAGGCGCGAGACCTCCGCCTGAAAGCTCAGTTTCTGTTCCGTCATGTTCCGTCTCTTCCCATACACGCGGCGGCCGTTGGCGCTGGGTGCGTCAGCCGCTCTTGTCGTCCTTGGCGATGACCGCATCACGGGCGATCAGGAAATCCTTGCCCTTGTAGCCCGGCAGCCGGTAGGCCCAGCCGGCGAAGCGCTGGTTGATCCTCATCACCTCCTGCTGCACCGCCTCGCCGTCGAGCAGCGCCGCGCGCTGTTCCTCACTCAGGCCCTCCTGGCGCACCTGGTCGGCCGCGTAGCGGGCCGAGAAACGGGCCCAGTAGAGCTTGTCGCGCAGCACCACCTCGACCTTGAGGACTAGGCCGTCGAAGGTGAAATACTCGGCCACGGTGGCGCCGTCGAAGTCGATGCTGTCGGCGGGGGCGACGTCCTCGAAGGACAGGAAGCCCAGGGCCGAGCCGAGGGCGTTGCCGGCGGTGTCGTGCAGCATGCGCCAGCCTTCGGGCAGGTCCTCGACCACGAAGTCGCGGGCGTCAGGGTCGGCCCGGCTGACCAGGATCAGCTCGCCGTCCGGCTTCTCGGTGCGGGCTGCACGCACCCGCTTGCGCTCGACCACCGGCATCGCCGGGTCGAGCCAGCGCTCGATCTTGTCCCAGACCTCCATCCGCCCCGCGGCCAGCCAGCTCTGGTCCTCGCCGGCCCGGCGCACATAGTGGCGGCCCGGCTGGGTCGTGGTCGGCGGTGTCCGGGTGCGGCCGACGACGACAGCGGCGATGACCTCGCCGGCGCCGTCCTTCATCGTCAGCGTCGTGCCCTTGCCGCCGTCGGCCGTGGTCTTCAGACCAAGCTTGTCGTGCAGCTCGGGCCGACCGGTCTTGGCTTCCAGCGGCTTCAGCCCGGCGATGCCGACGACGGCCTGCTTCACCGTCTCGAAGGTCACCGGATAGCCGCCGCGCTGCGGTACGGACCAGGCATCATCGGCGCCCTTGACGATGGCAAAGGCCAGGCCAGGCGCGTCGACGTCGAGTTCGACGACCTCGTTGACCCGGTCGATCAGGCCGGGGAACAGCGCCGCCGGCACGCTGGCGACCTGGCTGCTGCGCTGCCGGTCGAGCACCGCCCAGGCTGCGGCCAGCACCGCCACGGCGGTGATCACGGCCAGCACAATCAAGGATCTCGACTTCATGTTCTCGCCCCTATCTGGCGTTCCCGTCCGTCGTCGGCCTGCCGCGCGCCTAGCTGCGCTGGGTGCTGGCGCGCCGGCGCCGGCGCTGGTGGCGCAATAGTGCCAGGGCCACGGCGACGATGCCGATGACGATCGGCATCAGGCCGATGTTGGCGAACTTGACCCGCGTCTCCAGTCGCTCGATGTCGCGGTTCAGGTCGCGCTGGACGCCACGCAGCTCGCGCCGGGTGTTCAGCACTTCGGCCCGGGCGTCGGCGATTGCGGTCTGCTGCTCGGCGCTGAGCAGGGCGCCGCCGCCGGCCTGGGCCCGCGATTCCAGTTCGGCAATGCGGGTCTGGGTCGCTTCCAGCTTCTCGGTCAGCTCGCGCTCGCGGGCCAGGAACTTCTGCTCCGCCGCCAGACGCAGGGTTGCGACTGCCTCGAACGGCCGGGCCGACTTGCCGCGGCTGCGCAGGCTGATCAGGTCGTTGGAGCCGGCCAGGTTGTCGAGCGCATTGATCAGGAAGTCGGCGTTGGCGGCGATCGGCACCAGCAGCTGCTGGCCCAGCAGGTCCTGGCGGCGCAGCCAGAACTGCTCGAACAGCGTGTCGGAATCGGCGACGACGATGAGGTTGACCAGCCCCGTGCTTTGCGCCAGATGCAGATCGCCACCGGGCCGGGCGGGCGCGTCGGCCTTGCCTTCGGCCTCGTCCTGCGGCGCACCGTCATCCGTCGGTGGGGCCGCCGCGTCAGCTGCGGCTTCGACGGGCGGGCCGTCGGGGAAGGCGCTGGGGACGGTACCGGTCAGCCGGCCGGCCAGAACCAGTCGGTTGCCGCCGGGGGCGAACTGCTCGAGCAGGCGGTCGGGCGTCGGTCCGAAGCGGACGTCCTCGGCGTTGAACAGCATCGACTGCTCCGAGCTGGACAAGAGCGGCGTCAGCTCGACCGCGCCGTCACCGTGCCGGACGATGGCGCCGCCCGTGGCCATGGTGACCGGGCCGAGCTGGCTGGTGACCACGTCGGTCGGGTTCAGGTTGCCGTCGGCCAGCTGCAGCCAGGGCAGGTAGCGGACGATCTTCGGGTTGCCGGGATAGCCGGCGCTGACCTGCTGGGCGGCACCGTAGTCACCGACTACGAGGTCGGGATCGACCGAGATGCCCCAGGCATTGAACAGCTTCTCCAGCTCCGAGCGCGCCATCTCCGGCGGTGCCGGCCGGCGCGGGTCGCGGCCCTGGGCGGCGGCGACCTCGGAATGCGGATCGACATAGATCAGCGCCCGGCCACCGCCGAGGACATACTGGTCGATGGCGTAGAGCATGTTGTCGCTCAGGCCCAGCGGATGCACCACCAGGAGTACGTCGATGCCGTCGTCGATCGCGACGGCGGTCGCATCGACCAGCTCCAGCTCGAAGGACTCGCGGATCAGGTCGATGATCGGCCAGGGTTCCGGACCGCCGCCCAGGCGCATCAGCCGGTTCACGTGGGCGTTCATCTGGTGACCGGTGATCAGCCCGACGGTGGGCTTCTCCGGGTCGGTCAGGTTGTAGATCAGCCGGGTCAGGTCGTATTCGAGGAAGGCTTCCTTCTCCTGGCTGAAGAAGGCGATGGTCTCCTCGTCGTCGGTGGTATTGGCGCCGATCAGGCCGAAATAGAGGTTGTCCTGGCCGAACGGCACGCCCTGCAGACCGGCGCGCACGGCCTCGTCCTCCTGGTCGGTGAACGGTTCCGGGTCGATCACCTCGAGCCGGATCCGGCCCTCCGACAGGGTGGCGTACTCTTCCAGCAGTTCGCGCACGCGCAGGCCGTAGCTCTTCACCGCCGGCAACGCATTGGCCAGGGTCTCGGAGAAATAGAAGCGCAGGGTGATCGGCTCGCGCACCGAGGCGATGATGTTCCGCGAACCGTCACTCAGCGTGTACAGCTTGTCCTCGGTCAGGTCGAGCCGGGCGGTGCGGAAGGCGTTGTTGGCGAACACGTTGACGGCGACGAACAGCACCGCGACCAGGATCAGGCCGGCGACGGACAGGATCGATCGGTTCATGGCACCCGCCCTCCTCAGCCGGCCTTGTTGTGGTTGACGACGAACAGGTTGGCGAACAGCCAGAACGCGATCAGCGAGAGGAAGTAGACGATGTCGCGCAGGTCGATGACGCCGTCGGTGATGGCGTTGAAATGGGTCAGGAAGCTGAACGAGGCGACGGTGTCCAGCAGTGGTTGCGGCGCCCAGGCGGCGAACGCGTCGAGCACGATGGGCGCGCCCGAGACGGTGAACAGGAAGCAGATCACCACGGAGACGACAAAGGCGATCACCTGGTTCTTGGTGGTGGCCGAGATGCAGGCGCCGATCGCCAGGTAGGCGCCGGCCATCAGCAGGCTGCCGACATAGCCGGCGATGATCACGCCGTGATCCGGGTTGCCCAGATAGCTGACGGTGATCCACATCGGGAAGGTCAGGGCGAGGGCGATCGCGGTGAACGCCCAGGCGGCCAGGAACTTGCCCAGGACCGAGGCCGACAGCGCCATCGGCAGGGTCAGCAGCAGCTCGATCGAGCCCGAGCGGCGCTCCTCCGCCCACAGCCGCATCGAGATCGCCGGCACCAGAAACAGGTAGAGCCAGGGATGGAAGGTGAAGAACGGCTTCAGGTCGGCCTGGCCGCGCTCGAACAGGTTGCCGATGTAGAAGGTGAAGATCCCGGTCAGGAACAGGAAGATGACGATGAAGACGTAGGCCAGCGGGGTGTTGAAGTAGCTCGCCAGCTCGCGCCGGAACACGGCCATGATCGCCGCCATCAGACCGGCCCTCCGTGGGCTTCGTCCTGGGCCTGGGTGGTGACCTCGCGGAACACCTCGTCAAGCCGCGAGCTTTCCACCATGAGCTCGCTGACCGGCCAGCCCTGGGCCCGGACATGGGCCGAGACTTCGGTGATGATCGGTTCGCCGCCGCGGGCATAGAGGCGATAGCGGCCATCGCCCAGGGCCTCGGTCCGGGCGACGGTTGGCAGGGCGGCGCTGAGCGCCTCGGCCGCAATATCGGCCGTCGTCGTCAGCAGCACGGCGTTGTGCCGGGCCGAGCGCGCCTCCAGTTCGGCCGGGGTGCCGTCGACCAGGATCCGGCCGCGGGCGATGATCATGGCCCGCGAGCAGACCGCGTCGACCTCTTCAAGGATATGGGTCGAGATGATGATCGCCTTGTCGCGGGCCATGTCGCGGATCAGGCTGCGCACCTCATGCTTCTGGTTCGGGTCGAGGCCGTCGGTCGGCTCGTCGAGCACCAGCACCGGCGGGTCGTGCAGGATTGCCTGAGCCAGGCCGACGCGGCGCTTGAAGCCCTTGGACAGGGTCTCGATCGGCTGCTCCAGGACTTCGTCCAGGTGCACGTTGGCGATGACGTAGTCGAGCCGGTCGCGCCGTGCCGCGCCGGTGAGCCCGCGGACGTCGGCGACGAAGTTGAGGAACGAGATCGGTGTCATGTCGGGGTAGGCCGGGGCGCCCTCGGGCAGGTAGCCGATCTGCGCCTTGGCGGCGATCGGGTCCTCGACCAGGTCATGGCCCAGCACCGCGACCCGGCCCTGGCTCGGCGTCAGGAAGCCGGTGATCATCTTCATCGTCGTCGACTTGCCGGCGCCGTTCGGGCCGAGAAAGCCCAGCACTTCGCCCTGGCCGACCTGGAAGCTGACGTCATCGACCGCGGTGATATGGCCGAAGCGTTTGACAACCCTGTCGACTTCGATCATCCAATCCATGGATGCCACAGCCCCTTGGCACGTTCGTCACTGGATAATGGACCGCCGGAAATGGCGATTTCGCGCCGTTACATAAGCGCCTCGGCGCAATGCCGCAAGGGGGGGCACGGCCCTCACGCCGGCGGCCCGGTGAGGCGATCGTGAGCGCCGCCGGACGACCTTCCGTGCCCTCGCCCTGTGTGGCGGTCTGCGTGCTCGACACCGAGACCGGCTTCTGCCTGGGCTGCTACCGCACGATCGACGAGATCGGCGGCTGGATGATGATGACGCCCGAGCGCAAACAGCAGGTCCTGGACGACATCGCCGAGCGCCGGGCGGCCGAGGGCCGCGACTAGGCCGCGGGGGCAAACACCGGCTGCGTGCCCGCATAGCCCTGCAGCGCAAACTCGCCGAGCGGTTCGAAGCCGTCGCCGATGGTGGCAGCGAAGCTGTCCGAAGCGACGATCGCCCGGCCCGTGGCCTTGGCGACGCCGTCCAGGCGGGACGCAAGGTTGACGGCCGGGCCGACGGCGGTGAAGTCGAGCCGGCCGGCGGCGCCGACGTTGCCGTAGAGCACCGGGCCCAGGTGCAGGGTGATGCGGCAGCGCAGCGGCGGGGTGCAGTCGGTCGCCACCGCCGCGGCAGTGGTGGCGCGGGCGGCGGCCAGTGCCGCGGCGCAGCGGGACCGGGTGTCCTGGTCCGCCTCCAGCGGGAAGATCGCCAGGGCGCCGTCACCGATGAACTTCAGCACTTCGCCGCCCTGGGCCTGGATCGCCGGCACCAGCAGGTCGAAGAAGGCGTTCAGCCGGGCGACCACGGCGCCGCCGTCGTGGCTGTTGGAGAAACCGGTGGAGTCCTCCAAATCGGCGCTCAGGATCACCGCCTCGATCTCCTGCAGATCGCCGCGCTCGATCCGCCCGGTCAGAATCTGTTCGCCGGCGCCGTGGCCGACATAGGTGTCGAGCAGGGTGACGGCGGTGAGGCGCAGGGCGTAGATCTCCACCGCCCGCGCCAGCGGCTGCCGCACCGCCTCGAAAGCGGCCAGTTCGGCCGGTGAGAAGCCGTCGGGCGCGGCGCTGTTCCAACTGATCGACTGCAGCTCGCCATTGGTGAAATGCAGCGGCTGCAGCAGATAGTCGGTGACGCCGTCGTCGCGCAGGTTCTGCAGGATGGCGAAGTCGTTCGGGCAGTCCGGATCGATCAGGCGGCGGCGGATCGGCTCGCCGCTCTGTCTCAAGGCGAGGATCGGGCTGGCGCGGAACTCGTCGGTATCGACGAAACTGAGCGGCGGCTCGAGGATGTCGATGGCATCTTCGCCGTCGGACCGCCACTGATAGCGGCGGCCCATCACGTTGGGATGCAGGGTGCGCAGGAACACGGCCACCCGATGCAGCCGGCAGCCGGCCGCGACCAGGCGCTCGCACAGTTCGTCCAGCACCTCGCGCGGCCCGGCGAAGCTGCGCGCCGCGACCAGCCAGTGCACGGTGTCATCGATTTTCGCTTGGTCGACGCTCACGGCAACTGCCTCGCGCTGTCTTAAGCGCAGAACGTGGCCCGAAGCGGGGCGCGCCGCAAGGCCGACGCCGGCGTTGTTGCCGGCTCGGCGGCGGCGTATCCTCTCGCCCGTATGCTGAGCTTCTCGAAAATCCTCCTGGTCGGGGTCATCCTCGTCGCCGTGATCTTCGGCACCCGGCTGCTGCGCAGCCTGACCGGCGGTGGCGGCGGCCCGGTCGATGCCGGGACCGCCAAGGGCGGCGCGCCGGGCGCGGTCGACTTGGTCGCCTGTGCTTCTTGCGGCAACTATGTCGATCCGGACGCCGGCGGCTGCGAGCGCGCCGACTGCCCCTACAGCTGAGCGCCGACGGGGGCTGCGGCCGCGCCCCTGGATTGGTTGACCCGGTGGGGGCCGATCAGTACTTTGCGCCCGCGTTTCGCCCCCGCATCGAGGGCCCCATAATCTCGTAGACAGAGCCGGCCATGCTCACGGCGGGAGCCGCCTTCAACACGCAGACCTTCCAGGGCCTGATCCTGGCCTTGCAGGCCTATTGGGCCGAGCGCGGCTGCGTGATCCTGCAGCCCTACGACATGGAGGTCGGCGCCGGCACTTTTCACTGGGCGACGACCCTGCGGGCGCTCGGCACGAAGCCGTGGAATGCCGCCTATGTCCAGCCCTCGCGCCGCCCCACCGACGGCCGCTATGGCGAGAACCCGAACCGGCTGCAGCACTACTACCAGTTCCAGGTGATCATGAAGCCCTCGCCACCGGACCTGCAGGCGCTTTACCTGGGCAGTCTGGCGGCGATCGGCCTCGATCCTGCGAACCATGACATCCGCTTCGTCGAGGACGACTGGGAGAGCCCGACCCTGGGCGCCTGGGGCCTGGGCTGGGAGGTCTGGTGCGACGGCATGGAGGTCAGCCAGTTCACCTATTTCCAGCAGGTCGGCGGCTATGACTGCCGCCCGGTCTCGGGCGAGCTGACCTACGGCCTGGAGCGGCTGGCGATGTACGTGCAGGGCGTCGACCATTTCCGCAAGCTGGCCTGGAACGACCCCGACAGCAACGTGCCGACCCGATACGGCGACGTCTATGGCCAGGCCGAGCGTGAGTTTTCCGCCTTCAACTTCGAGCATGCCGATACCGAGATCCTGTTCCGACAGTTCCAGGATGCCGAGCAGCAGTGCCGGTCTCTGGTCGCGGCCGAACTGGCCCTGCCGGCCTATGACCAGGCAATCAAGGCGAGCCATGTCTTCAACCTGCTCGACGCCCGCGGGGTGATCAGCGTCACCGAGCGGGCGGCCTATATCGGCCGGGTGCGCGAGCTGGCCCGGGCCTGTGCCACCACTTGGCTGAAGAGCCAGGGCGAGCTGCCGGACGAGGCGGCCTGATGCCCGAACTGCTGCTGGAGCTGTTCTCCGAAGAGATCCCCGCCCGCATGCAGGCACGTGCCGCGGCCGATCTTGAGCGTCTCGTGTGCGATGCGCTGAACGAGGCCGGGCTTGCCTGGGAGACGGTTGCCGCTCATGCCACGCCGCGCCGCCTGACCCTGGTCGTCGACGGGGTCCCGGCAGCCCAGCCCGACACCCGCGAGGAGCGCCGCGGCCCGCGCGTCGATGCCCCGGACAAGGCGATCGACGGCTTCCTGCGCGCCACGGGGCTGAGCCGGGACGACTGCGAAGCGCGCGACACCGGCAAGGGCACCTTCCTGTTCGCGGTGATCGAGCGCCGCGGCCGACCGACGGCCGAGCTGCTGGCCGAGCTGCTGCCGGCGGCCTGTGCCGCCCTGCCGTGGCCGAAGTCGATGCGCTGGGGGGCGGGTGAGACCCGCTGGGTGCGGCCGCTGCACGGTATCCTGGCGCTGTTCGACGGTGCCGTGGTGCCGTTCAGCTTCGCCGGCGTCGACAGCGGCGATGAGAGCCGCGGCCATCGCTTTCTCGCCCCCGACGCCTTCGCCGTCACCGACTTCCGCGACTATCGCGAGAAGCTGCGGGCGGCACGGGTGATCATCGATGCGGACGAGCGCGGGCGCGAGATCCAGGCCCAGGCCGAGGCCCTGGCAGCGGCGGAAGGTCTGCGCCTGGTCGCCGATCCGGCCCTGGTGGCGGAGAACGCCGGCCTCACCGAATGGCCGGTCTGCCTGCTGGGTCGTTTCGACGAGCGTTTCCTGGAAGTGCCACCGGAAGTGCTGCAGACCACCCTGCGGGTGAACCAGAAGTACCTGTCGCTGACCGGTGCCGACGGCGCCCTGGCGCCGCGCTTCGTCGCTGTCGCCAACCTGGAGGCCGAAGACGGCGGCCGGCAGATCGTCGCCGGCAACGAGTACGTGACCACGGCGCGGCTGGCCGATGCCGAGTTCTTCTGGCAGCAGGACCGCAAGCAGAGCCTGGAAAGCCGGCTGCCGGCGCTCGACGACATGGTGTTCCACGAGCGCCTCGGCAGCGTCGGCGACAAGGTGCGGCGGATCGAGCAGTTGGCCGGCCTGCTGGCGGGCCACCTGGGCGCCGATCCGGACGAGGCCCGGCGGGCGGCTCGGCTGGCCAAGGCGGACCTGGTCTCCGACATGGTCTACGAGTTCCCCGAGTTGCAGGGGCTGATGGGGCGCTATTACGCGCTCAACGACGGCGAGGCGCCGGTGGTGGCCGAGGCGGTGGGGCAGCACTACGCGCCCCAGGGGCCCGGCGACGACTGCCCGAGCGCGCCGGTCTCGGTCGCCGTCGCCCTGGCCGACAAGCTCGACACCCTGGTCGGCTTCTGGACCATCGACGAGAAGCCGACCGGCTCGCGCGATCCCTTCGCCCTGCGCCGGGCCGCCCTGGGGGTGATCCGGCTGATCCTGGAGAACGGTCTGCGCCTGCCGCTGCTCGGCACCTTCGGCCAGGCCGCGGCGCTCTATGGCGAGGACGACGCCGGCGGCCTGGCGGTCGACCTGCTGTCGTTCTTCGCCGACCGCCTGAAGGTGCACCTGCGCGAACAGGGGGTGCGGCACGACCTGATCAGCGCCGTCTTCGCGCTGAGCGCCGAAGACGACCTGGTGCGCCTGATGGCACGGGTGGCGGCGCTGCGCGGACTGATCGACAGCGACGACGGCGCCAACCTGCTGACCGCCTATCGCCGTGCCGCCAACATCCTGCGCATCGAAGAAAAGAAGGACGGCGGCAGCTACGACCCGCCGGCCGACCCGGCCGCGTTCGTCGAGGCCGAGGAAGCGGCCCTGAAGACGGCGCTGGACGGTGCCGGCGACGTCGCCGACGGCGCCCTGCGCCGCGAAGACTTTCCGTCGGCGATGGCGGCGCTGGCCGGGCTGCGGGCGCCGGTCGACCGCTTCTTCGACACGGTCACGGTGAACGCGCCGGCGTCGGACCTGCGCGCCAACCGGCTTCGCCTGCTGGCGGAGATCCGCGCCACCGTAAACCGCGTCGCCGACTTCAGCCAGATCGAGGGATGACCAGCCAGCCATGAACCGGGACAGCGTGAGCGGACCCAAGTGGGTCTACAGTTTCGGCGGCGGCGGTGCCGAGGGCGGCGCCGGAGACCGCGTCCTGCTGGGCGGCAAGGGTGCCAACCTGGCGGAGATGAGTAGTCTCGGCCTGCCGGTGCCGCCGGGTTTCACCATCTCGACCGAAGTCTGCACCGCGTTCTATGCCAACGATGAAACCTACCCGGACGGCCTGACCGACGCGGTGGCGCAGGCCCTCGCCGTGGTCGAGCAGCAGGTCGGCGCGTCCTTCGGCGATGCGGTGGCGCCGCTGCTGGTCTCGGTGCGCTCTGGCGCGCGGGCCAGCATGCCGGGAATGATGGACACGGTGCTGAACCTGGGGCTCAACGACCGGACCGTGCAGGGCTTGGCGTCGCAGAGCGGCAATCCGCGCTTTGCCTGGGACAGCTATCGCCGCTTCATCCAGATGTACTCCAACGTCGTGCTCGGCATCGATCACCATCATTTCGAGGACCTGCTGGAGATCCACAAGGAAGAGAACGGCTATCTGCTCGACACCGACCTGGAGGCCGACGACCTGGAGCAGCTGGTCCAGCAGTACAAGGCCCGGGTCGAGGCCGACCTGGGCGCGCCGTTTCCGCAAGACCCCCAGGATCAGCTTTGGGGCGCCATTGGCGCGGTGTTCGGTTCGTGGATGAACGATCGGGCGATCACCTACCGTCGCCTGCATGAGATCCCGGCCAGCTGGGGTACCGCGGTCAACGTCCAGGCCATGGTGTTCGGTAACATGGGCGAGGATTCCGCCACCGGCGTCGCCTTCACCCGCGATCCGGCGACCGGCGACAAGCGCTTCTTCGGCGAATACCTCGTCAACGCCCAGGGCGAGGACGTTGTCGCCGGCATCCGCACCCCTCAGCACCTGACCCGGCAGGCGCGCGAAGCGGCGCAAGACGACAAGCCGTCGCTGGAAGAAGTGATGCCCGAGGTCTTCGCCGAGCTGGAGCGGAACTATCGGCTCCTCGAAGCGCACTACCGCGACATGCAGGACATCGAGTTCACCGTGCAGCGCGGGACCCTCTACATGCTGCAGACCCGGGCCGGCAAGCGCACCGCCAAGGCGGCGCTGAAGATCGCCGTCGACATGGCCGGTGAAGGTTTGATCGAGCGGGCCGAGGCGGTCGCCCGCATCGATCCGATGTCACTCGACCAGCTGCTGCACCCGACCCTGGACCCCGACGCCGAGCGTGACATCCTGATCAAGGGACTGCCGGCGAGTCCGGGTGCGGCCAGCGGTGCGGTGGTGTTCACCGCCGACGAGGCGGAACGCCGAGGCGGCGCCGGCGAGCAGGTGATCCTGGTGCGCATGGAGACCAGTCCCGAGGACATCCACGGCATGCATGCCGCCCAGGGTATCCTGACCAGCCGCGGCGGCATGACCAGCCATGCTGCCGTGGTTGCCCGCGGCATGGGCCGGCCTTGCGTCAGCGGCGCCGGCGGCCTGCGCATCGACCATGCCAGCGGGACCATGAGCGCGCTCGGCCGCACGGTGCAGGCCGGTGACACCATCACCATCGACGGCAGTACCGGCGAAGTGATGATCGGCGAGGTCGCCACGGTGCAGCCGGAGCTGTCCGGCGACTTCGGCGTGGTGATGGGCTGGGCCGACGAGCTCCGCCAGCTGAAGATCCGGGCCAACGCCGAGACGCCGCTGGACGCCGCCACCGCGGTCCGGTTCGGCGCCGAGGGCGTCGGCCTGTGCCGCACCGAGCACATGTTCTTCGATGCCGGGCGCATCCTGGCGGTGCGGGAGATGATCCTGGCCGACGACGAAGCCGGCCGCCGCGCCGCGCTGGCCAAGATCCTGCCGATGCAGCGGCAGGACTTCATCGCGTTGTTCAAGATCATGGGCGACCGCCCGGTGACGATCCGCCTGCTCGATCCGCCGCTGCACGAGTTCCTGCCCCGCGGCGAGGCGGAGCTGGCCGAGCTCGCATCGGCGACCGGACATTCGGCGGACCACCTGCGCCAGCGGGCAGCCCAGCTGTACGAGTTCAACCCGATGCTGGGCCATCGCGGCTGTCGCCTGGGGATCAGCTATCCGGAAATCTACGAGATGCAGGCGCGGGCGATCTTCGAGGCCGCGGCGGAGGTCAGTGCCGGCGACGGCGTGCAGGTAACCCCCGAGGTGATGCTGCCGCTGATCGCCACGCGGGCCGAGCTGGAACTGCTGAAGGCACGGGTCGATGCCGTGGCGGCCGAGGTTGCCGGTGAACGCGGCATCACGCTCGACTATCTGGTCGGGACCATGATCGAGTTGCCGCGGGCCGCCCTGCGGGCCGGCGAGATCGCCGAAGCGGCCGAGTTCTTCTCCTTCGGCACCAACGATCTGACCCAGACAACCTTCGGCATCAGCCGGGACGATTCCGCCAGCTACCTCGAGGACTACCGCGCCCAGGGCATCCTGACGGCCGACCCGTTCCAGACCCTGGACGTGGACGGCGTCGGCGAACTGGTGCGGATGGCGGTCGAGCGCGGCCGTGCGGCGCGGCCGGAGATCAAGCTGGGGATCTGCGGCGAGCACGGCGGCGATCCCGCCTCGATCCGCTTCTGCCACCAGCTTGGCCTGGACTACGTTTCCTGCTCGCCCTACCGGGTGCCGATCGCCCGCCTGGCCGCCGCGCAGGCCGCGATCGGTGACAAGACCGGCAGCGGCACGGCGTAGCGGGCTGAAGGACACCCTTCGAGACGCGGGCTTCGCCCGCTCCTCAGGGTGAGGTTCTCTGTCTGCTCCTCATCCTGAGGAGCGTCCGCAGGACGCGTCTCGAAGGATGAAGGCCACAGTCGCCGGCTACTTCAGCTTGCGGATCCCCACCACCCGGTCGCCGTCCTGGCGGGCGAGGAACTCCGAGCCGCCGTAGCCGGCCTCGGCAGGGATCTTCAGCACCCGGCCCTCTTCGTGCGGGCTCACCCGCGGCTGCACGGTGACGACCTCGGCGCCGGCCGCGCCGGCCAGCGCCGTCGACACATCGGGCCATTGCGACAGCCTGGTCGGGTTCATCCGCGTCGGGAAGACGATGGTGCGCTCGCCCGCGTCGGCCTCGGCCAGGGCGTCGGCCGGGCGGATCCAGGTGGAATCGGTGGATTCCTCGCCATCGTGCAGGGCGACCTGATCGGCCGGGGCCAGGGCCATGAAGAAATGCGTGTCGAAGATCTTCGGCACCACCGGCGGGGTGATCCAGTGGGCGTAGTGCACCAGCCGGTCGATCGCCAGTTCCAGCCCTTCGGCTGCGCACAGCTGCACGATGTCGGCTTCGTCCCGGACCAGGCGTTCGCGCCAGCCGCGCTCCAGTACCGCCGTGTGCGTGGCGTCGACCAGGTCGGTGCCGCCGCGCGCATAGGCCAGCAGCACGCCGCATTCCTCGAAGGCCTCGCGCACCGCAGCGACGCGGAACGCCAGGGCATCGTCATCCAGGCCGTCACCGCCGCGGCAGTGCTCCCGTGCGTGGTGATCGCCGGGATCGACCTTGCCGCCGGGAAACACCAGCGCGCCGGAGAACGAGTCGATCTCGTGATGGCGCACCACCATGAACACCTCCAACCCCTGCGCGCCGTCGCGCACCAGCAGCACGGTGGAGGCGGCCAGGTACGGCTTGTTGGCGGCAGTGTCGCTGTGTTCGCTCATCTCGGTTCCCGGGGGGTGCCATCGACCGGGCGGTGATAGCACGAATTCATCTTCGGCCGGCGGTCAGGTCCGGCCGGCGTTGGCGAATTGCCGGTTCAGGCAGCGCGGGCGGCGCGCTCCGCCGCCGGGGCCAGTTCCTTCAGCCGCGGCATCACCTGGCTGGCGAACAGCTGCATGTTGCGTTCGGCCTCGTCGGCCGGCATGCCGGCGTAGCTGAACACGCCGACGAAGCTGTCGGCGCCGGTGCGGTCGGAGACGTCGATGATCTTTTCGACACACTGTTCCGGCGTGCCCCAGACCTGCAGGTTCATGAAGAAGTCTATGGTGGCGTCGGCGCCCTGGCGCTGGATGGTCTCGGCGAACTTGCCGTAATACTCGTAGCCCTTCATCGTCTTCAGGTGGTCGCCGGCGAACTGGTAGTGGTCCAGCACCGTCTGCCAGTAACCGCCGATGTAGTGGCGGGCCTGTTCGTAGGCGCGGCCTTCGTCCTCGTCACAGAACACCCAGCCGGCGGAGATCGGCGGCGGCGCCTCGCGGCCGTTCTCCTCCAGGAAGATCGCCCGGTAGTCGGCCAGTTCCTTTTCCACCGCTTCCCACGGCTTCTGCGGGATGATCAGGATGCCGACGCCCAGGCGGGCCATGATCCGCGATGATTCCGGTGACACCGCGGCCGCGTAGGTGCGCTCGCGATAGCTCTTGAACGGCGCCGGCCGGATCTTCACCCGCGGCTGCTGGTAGTACCTGCCGTCGTATTCCAGATACCCGTCTTCCAGGCCGTTCAGCACCATCTCGGCAGCTTCGACGAAGCGCTCGCGGCTCTCGCCCATGTCCAGGCGGAAGCCGTCGAACTCGACCTTGCCGGCGCCGCGGCCCAGGCCCAGGATCACCCGGCCGTTAGAAATGGTGTCCAGCATGGAGATCTGCTCGGCCGCCCGCAGCGGGTCGTGCCAGGGCAGCACAATCACCATCGAGCCCAGCTTGGCCGTCGTGGTGCGGCCGGCCATGTAGGTCAGGAACTGATAGACGTCGGGGCACATCGTGTAGTCGGTGAAGTGGTGCTCGACCGACCACACCGACTCGAAGCCCAGCGGCTCGGCCTGATCGGCCAGCTTCAGGTCGGCCTGGTAGACCGCCTGGTCGCTGCGTTCGCCGTGCGGGTTCTGAAAGATGGCTGCCATGCCGACGTGCATGCCGACGCTCCTCCTGATCGTGCTGCTTTATGGCTTTGTGGTTGCGGTCAGGATGCCATGCGGCCTGGAGGCGGACAATTGATTTGTCCGGACAACTCGTCTTGCGTTGCCGGTTCCGCCTCGCTATCAGAGCGCCATGCTGTCGCAGGAAGCCATCGACCGGATCGCCGGACCCATCGTGCGCGGGCCGTTCGGCCGGCTGGTCGGCACCGAGGTGGCCCGGGTGGAACCGGACCGGGTGGTGATCCGCCTGCCGGTGCGGACCGAGGTCACCAACGGTGCCGATATCGTCCATGGCGGCGCCACGGCGATGCTGGTCGATACGGCGACGACGGCGGCGGCCTGGGCCAGCGACCGGGTCGGCCCGAAAACCCGCGGCACCACCGTCGGCTTCGCCATCAACTTCCTGGCCCCCGGCCGGGATGGCGAGTTGCTGGCCGATGCCCGGGTGGTGCAGCGTGGCGGCAGCCTGACCATCGTCGACGTCATGGTGCGCGACGGTGCCGGCACGGCCGTAGCCAAGGCCCAGGTGACCTACAAGATCGGCCTGCCGCGCGCGGCCGGCTGATTGTGACGGCCGACGCTCATTCGCCCCTGGGTCCCCGGTCGACGCTGCGCGTCGCCCGAGGACGACGAATGAGATTTGGGCCGTCGTCCCCGCGCTTGACGCGGGGACCCAGGGGCTGCTTGACCCTGCCGTAGCAACAGCCCCGTGTCGCCGAAGACATGGTCATGGCAGGGAAGCAGGAATAATCTGAGCGTTCGCCACGAGAAACCCAGTGCCACCGGCACCTCGGGGAAAAGAAGCGAAGAGGAACAGCCATGAGCCTGGCCGAGGACCGCCGCCGTGACACCGCCCTGCCAGCCGCCGCGCAGGCCGAGCTGAGCGCCCTGCTGGGTGAGCGTTTCAGCGCCTCCCAGGCGGTGCGCGAACACCACGGCCGTGGCGAGGCCTATCACCCGGCGGCGCTGCCGGATGGCGTGGCGTTTGCCCAGAGCACCGAAGAGGTGGCCGAGATCGTCAAGATCTGCGCCCGTCACAAGGTGCCGCTGATCCCGTTCGGCGCCGGCACGGCGCTGGAAGGCCACACCCTGGCGCTGCATGGTGGGGTCAGCCTCGACCTGACGCAGATGAACGAGGTCCTGCGGGTCAGCCCCGAGGACCTGGACTGCACGGTGCAGACCGGCGTCACCCGCAAGCAGCTGAATGAGTATCTGCGCGACACCGGGCTGTTCTTCCCCATCGATCCCGGCGCCGACGCCTCGATCGGCGGCATGGCGGCGACCAGGGCCTCGGGCACCAACGCGGTGCGCTATGGCACCATGCGCGAGAACGTGCTGGCGCTGACCGTGGTGCTGGCCGACGGCCGGGTGATCCGTACTGCCCGGCGCGCCCGCAAGTCGTCGGCCGGCTACGACCTGACCCGGCTGTTCGTCGGCTCGGAAGGCACGCTTGGCATCATCACCGAGGTCACCCTGCGCCTGTACGGCATCCCGGAGGTGATCTCCTCGGCGGTCTGCGCCTTTCCCTCGCTCGATGCCGCGGTCAACACGGTGATCCTGGTGATCCAGTCGGGCATTCCCGTCGCCCGGGTCGAGCTGCTGGACGACAGCGCCATGCAGAAGATCTGCGAGTTCGGCAAGCTCACCGACTACGCCTTCGCCGACACCCTGTTCCTGGAGTTCCACGGCTCCGAAACCTCGGTGCGCGAGCAGGCCGAGCAGGTCGAGGCGATCGCCTGCGAGTTCGGCGCTGAGGGGTTCAAGTGGGCGACCACGCCGGAGGACCGCAACAAGCTGTGGGAGGCGAGGCACAATGCCCACTACGCCACCCTGGCGACGAAGCGGCCGGAGCAGCACGTCATGGCGACCGACGTCTGCGTGCCGATCTCGCGGCTGGCCGACTGCATCATGGAAACCAAGCAGGACCTGGCCGAGAGCGGCATGACCTCGGGCTTCGTTGGCCATGTCGGCGACGGCAACTTCCACATGGGACTGCTCGCCAACTATGACGATCCGGACGAGAACAAGCGGGCGCACGACTTCCACGACCGCCTGGTCCGCCGCGCCCTGGCCATGGACGGTACCTGCACCGGCGAGCACGGCATCGGCTGCGGCAAGCTCGACTTCCTGGAGGAGGAACTGGGCGAGGCGGTCGACGTGATGCGCCAGATCAAGCGCGCGCTCGACCCGGACAACATCCTCAACCCGGGCAAGGTGGTGCGGCTGAGTTAGTCGCGACGCGCGCGGGCGGGTCTGAGGCCCACCCCTACCAACCGATGGCGCGCCTTGCGGTGCTCACCGGTAGTGGGGCTGCATCAGCTCACTGCAGGGGGAAGTGGCAGGCCAGTTGATGGCCCGGGGCGACCTCGCGCACCGGGGGTTCTTCCTCGGCGCAGCGGGCCTGCGCATAGGGGCAGCGGGTGCGAAAGCGGCAGCCCGATGGCGGATCGGTCGGCGACGGCAGCTCGCCGGCGACCATGTTCACCGTCTGTGGCGGCCGCTCGGGATCGGGCGAAGGCACGGCCGCCAGCAGGGCGGCGGTATAGGGGTGGGCCGGCTCCCGGTACAGGGTTTCGGCCGGGGCCAGCTCGCACAGCTTGCCCAGATACATCACTGCCACCCGGTCGGAGACGTGCTTGACCACCGCCAGGTCGTGGCTGATGAACAGCATGGTCAGGCGGTAGCGCTGCTTCATCTCTTCCAGCAGGTTGAGGATCTGCGCCTGCACCGAGACGTCCAGGGCCGACACCGGCTCGTCGCAGACCAGCAGCTCGGGCTCGAGGATCAGTGCGCGGGCGATGGAGATGCGCTGGCACTGGCCGCCGGAGAATTCGTGCGGGCGCCGGTCCATCGCCTGATCGGGGTGCAGCCCGACCTGGTCCAGCATCTCCGCGACCCGGACGTAGCGTTCTTCGCGGCCACCTTCACCGGCGACCTCCAAAGGTGCGGCGACGATGTCCTTGACCCGGCGCCGCGGGTTCAACGAGGCGATCGGGTCCTGGAAGATCATCTGGAACTGCCGCCGCTTTTCACGCAGCTCCGACCGCGACAGCCGGTTCAATTCGGCGCCTTCAAGGAAGACGCGCCCGCCCGTCGGCCGCGGTAACTGCATCACCGCGCGGGCGGCCGAGGACTTGCCGCAGCCCGACTCGCCGACCAGGCCCAGGGTCTCGCCGCGCTGCACGTCGAAGCTCAGACCCGAGACGGCATGCACCGTGTGCCCGCCGCCCAGCGGGTATTCCACCACCAGGTCGTCGACCTGGAGCAGGGCGTCCGAGGGCGCGCTCATGCCGCCGCCTGACCCAGCGGGTACCAGCAGGCGAAGCTGTGGTCGCCGCCGTCATCAGCCAGCGTCGGCGACTGCGACTGGCAGCGTTCGCGCACATGGGCGCAGCGCGGGGCGAAGCGGCAGCCCGCCGGCGGGCGGATCAGGTCGGGCGGCCGGCCGGGAATGGCGTCGATATGACGGTGCGGCGGGTCTTCGACCCGCGGGATCGACTGCAGCAGCGCCGCGGTGTAGGGCATCCGGGTGCGGCGGAACAGCTCGCGCGTCGGCGCCCGCTCGACGATCCGGCCGGCATACATCACCGCCACGTCGTCGCTGTGGCCGGCGACGACGCCCATGTCGTGGGTGATCAGGATCATCGCCATGTTGCGTTCGCGCTGTTGCTGGCGCAGCAGATCGAGGATCTCCGCCTGCACGGTGACGTCGAGGGCCGTGGTCGGCTCGTCGGCGATCAGCAGCCGCGGTTCGCAGGCGAGCGCGATGGCGATGGCGACGCGCTGGCGCATGCCGCCGGACAGCTGGTGCGGATACTGGTCGACGCGGATGCCCGGCTGGGGAATGCCGACGGCGGCCAGCAGCGCCACCGCGCGCTCGCGCGCGGCGCGCCGGGTCATGCCGAGATGCAGGATCAGCGACTCCATGATCTGCTTGCCGACCTTCAGCACCGGGTTGAGCGAGGTCATCGGGTCCTGGAACACCATGGCGATCTCGCGGCCGCGCAGATCGCGTAGCTGCTGTTCGTTCAAGGTGCCTAGATCATGGCCATCGAAGATGACGCGGGAGGCGTCGCCGATCCGGGCATTGCCCGGCAGCAGCCGCATGATCGAGCGCGACAGCACCGACTTGCCGCTGCCGGATTCGCCGACGATGCCCAGGGTGCGGCCCTGCTGCAGGTCGAAGGAGACGCCATCGACCGCGGTCAGCAACCCGCGCCCGGTCTCGAACTGGGTGCGCTGGTCGATCACCCGCAGCAGTGGCTCGCTCATCCCGCCTCCTCCTGGCCGCCGTCAGATCGCCCGCTCGCGGACGTCGGCGAGCCGCCGCCGCACGGTATCGCCCACCAGGTTGAAACAGAGCACGGTGGTGAACATCACCGCCGTCGGGATCAGGCTGATGTGCGGTGATTCCTCCAGGTGCTCGCGGCCCTCGGCGATGGTGCCGCCCCAGCTCGGCGTCGGCGACGCGACAGACAGGCCGAGGAAGCTGAGCGCGCCCTCGATGACGATGGCGAAGGGGATGGCGATCAGGATGTAGGCGATCAGCGGCCAGATGATGTTGGGAAAGATCTCCAGCGCCAGGATGCGGATGTCCGAGGCGCCCATGGCGCGGGCAGCCAGGACGAACTCGCGGGTGGCGAAGTTCAGTGTCGCCGCCCGTGTGATGCGGGCCGCGGCTGGAATGAACAGCAGGCCCAGGGCGATGCAGACCATGGGCAGGCTGCCGCCGAAGATGGTCGAGAACAGCAGCAGGATCACCAGCCCCGGGATCGCCAGCCAGGTGTCGACGGCGGTGCCGATGATCTCGTCGGTCCAGCCGCGGTAATAGCCGGCGATGATGCCGATCACCAGGCCCAGCACCATGCCGAGCAGCGGTGCGGTAAAGCCGACGGTGAGCGAGACCCGGCCGCCGTAGACCACCCGGGACAACAGGTCGCGCCCCAGCACGTCGGTGCCCAGGAGATGGGCCGCGTTCGGCGCCACCTGAATGTTGCCCCAGTCGATCGCGTCGGGTTCCGGGACGCCCAGCATCGGCGCGAAAATCGTCGCCAACAACACGAACACCAGCCAGGAGAGCGGCACCCAGAACAGCGGACCCAGCCGGTTGCGGCGGCGATGCGCCGCAACGGCCTCGTCATGCAGCGCGTCGTGTGCGCCTTCGGCGGCGACCGCCTCGTCGCGTTCGACCGCGTCGTCATAGGCTGCCTCAGCCATGCGCACCCCCGACCCGGATCCGCGGGTCCAGCAGGGCGTAGGCGATGTCGACCAGGAAGTTGGCCAGGACGTAGGCGAAGGCGATGAACATCACGCAGCCCTGGATGATGATGAAATCGCGGGCGTAGATGGCGTTGATCAGCAGCCGGCCGACGCCGGGAATGCCGAAGATGGATTCGATGATGATCGACCCGCCGATCAGGTTGCCGACCTGCAGCCCCAGCAGGGTGATCAGCGAGAACGATGACGGCCGCAGCGCGTGCACGAACAGGATGCGCCAGTCGGGCAAGCCCTTGGCCCGCGCCAGGGCGATGTAGTCCTCCTGCAGCACGCCGATCATCTCGGCCCTCAATGTGCGCATCAGGATCGTCCATTCCGCCAGCGCGAAGCTCAACGCCGGCAGGATCATGGTCTTCATGTTGGCCCAGAAGCCCTCGGAGAACGGCTCGTAGCCGGTCGCCGGCAAGACCCCGAGATAGAGGGCGAAGAACAGGATCAGCAGGATCGCCATCATGAAGGCCGGCATCGACACCGAAGCGAAGCCGACGACGGCGATGGTCCGGTCGAGCCGGTGGCCCGAGCGATAGGCGCTGAGCACGCCCAGCGGCAGCGCCAGCAGCAGCGCGAACAGCTGGGCGATGATCATCAATTCGAGCGAGACCGGGAAGCGGGACATCACCGCTTCCAGCACCGGCTCGCCGGTGCGGTAGGACTCGCCCCAGTCGCCGGTGAGGACGTCGCCGAGCCACTCGAAGTAGCGCAGCATCACCGGGCGATCCAGACCGAGGTCGGCGCGGATCGCCTGTACCTCGGCCTCCGAGGCATCCATCCCGGCGATGTCGTAGGCAATGTCCCCGGGCAGGACGTTGATCAGCAGGAAGGTCAGCAGACTGACGGCGACCAGCACGATGGCCAGTCGCCGCAGCCTGCCGAGCAGATACCGCATGGCTTAGCGGGATCCGCGATCGTTGGCGATCCCCGCCGTCACTTGTCGAGCCAGATGCTGGTGCTGTCGACCACACCGCGCCAGATCGTCGGCACGTTCTTCACGTGCTGACGGCTGAAGGCGTGGTAGCGCCGGCCGCCACGGTACTGGATGTGGCCGGAGTCGTTCATCACCTCGGCGAACTGGCACAGCAGCTTCTGCCGCGTCTCCATGTCGGCCGCCGTACGCATGCCCATGGCCAGCTTGTCGATCTCGGGCGAGCCGAATCCGGTCAGGTTGTAGCTGCTCTTGGAGAAGTGCAGGGCGAAGATCTGCGGACCGATGTCGGCACCGTCGGCGATGCGCCAGCCGCTGATGTCGAACTTCTTGGTGAACACCCGCTTGACCAGGGTGTTCTGGTCGACCGGCTGCAGGTCGAGGGTGACTCCGACCTGCTTGTACATCTGCTGCATCATCTCGCCCAGCTCACGCCCGCGCGGCGTGGTGGTGTGGATCATCGTCAGCGTCACCGGCTTGCCGTAGTCGGCCAGCAGTTCTTTGGCCTTGGCGGGGTCGTAATCGCGGTACCCGGCATCGCCGCAGTCGAACTGGCCGCGGAACGGATGCTTGGCCGCCGGCACGGTGTTCTTCCAGGTGATCTGCAGCACCGCGTTCTGGTTCCAGGCATGGCTCAGGGCCGCCCGCACCCGCGGATCGCTCAGGTGGTCGCTGCGGGTATTGAACAGGGTGATCAGGGCGCCCGCGCCTTCGGCCGTGTGGGTTTGCAGATCGGGGTCCTTCTTGGCCTTGACGATGGTGTTGCCGCGGTCGGTCCAGATCATGTCGACCTCACCCGACTTCAGACTGGCGAAACGGGTCTGGGTGTCCGGCAGGATGCGGAACACGACCTTGTCGAGATAGACTTGGTCGGCGTTCCAGTAGTTCGGGTTGCGCGTGACCGTGATGCGGTCGCCGCCGGCCCACTTCTCGAACACGAACGGCCCGGTGCCCACCGGCGCGCGGTTCTGCTTCTCCGCCTCGACGTTCGCTGACGAGGGAATCGGCCCGCTCATCGAGGTGGTGCCCATGAACGGCAGGAATGCCTGCCAGGGGTGCGCCAGCTCGAACTTCACGGTGTAGTCGTCGGCCGGGGTCACCGTCTTGATCGCCGAGATGAAGCTGCGGCTGCGCGCCTTGTTCTTGGGATCGAGGATGCGGGTGTAGTGATGGGCGACGTCGGCGGCAGTGAGCTCGCTGCCGTCATGATGCTTCACGCCCCGCTGCAGCTTGAACAGCCAGACCTTCTGGTCGTCGCTGACCGACCATTCGGTGGCCAGGCGCGGCGAGTTCTCGCCATTGGGCGCATAGTTGATCAACGGCTCCTGCACCGTGCGCATCACCGCCTCGCCGGAAATGCCCAGCACGCCGCCCTTGACGGCGTCGAAGCCGCGCACGTCGGTCTCGATGGCGATGGTCAAGGTGCCGCCGCGCTTGGGCGTCTCGGCCATGACCGGCTTGGTTGCCAGCATCGTGAGCGCCGCCGAGATGGCGATCATGCCGGCGCCAGCCGCCAGGCGGCGGGCAAAGATCGTCCGTGGTGTGACTGTCATCGTTCGTCCTCCCTCTGCGCGTCGCGCGCGCACGTTTCCGCCCCCGGGCGGCTCTCCCGGCGAAAATGATAGATTAGCTCCCGGTCAATGCAAGCCGGCGCCCACGCGGCCCGAAACAGGAGTAGGCGATGCAACCCTTGGACGGACTGCGGGTGATCGATCTGAGCCATGTCCTGGCCGGTCCGTTCTGCAGTTATCAGCTGGCCCTGCTCGGTGCCGACGTCATCCGCATCGACAACCCCGCGGGCCGCGACATGGTCCGCTTCGCCGGTCCGGACGCTAGGCGGCGGGCGCAGGGACTGGGCCCCGGCTTCCTGATGCAGAACGCCGGCAAGCGCTCGCTGGCGCTCAATCTGAAAGACCCGCGCGGGCGCCGCATCCTGGAACAGCTCCTGGCCGATGCCGACGTCATGGTCGAAAACTACCGGCCGGGCGTGCTGGCCCGGCTCGGCCTGGCGCCGGAGCGGCTGCGCGGCGATTTCCCCCGGCTGATCTGCTGCTCGATCACCGGCTTCGGCCAGGACGGCCCGATGGCCGGCTACCCGGCCTATGATCATATGCTGCAGGCGGTGTCGGGCATGATGGCGGCCAACGCCACCGACGACGGCCGGCCGCGGCGGATCGGCTTTCCGCTGATCGACTACATCACCGGCCTGCTGGCTGCGTTCGCCGTGGTCAGCGCCCTGCAGGCACGCCACCAAAGCGGCCAGGGCGTGCTGATCGACGTCTCCATGCTGCAGGCGGCGCTGATCACCATGGGCCCGCTGCTGGCCGGACCGTTGACCGGCTTCGTGCCGCCGCCCCGCCGCGGCGACCGGGCCGCCAGCGGCAGCCCGTTCTCCGGCATGTTCGCAGCCGCGGATGGGCACTTTCTCGGCCTGGCGGCGAACACCCCGGCGCAGGCCGAAGCGCTGTGCGCCGTCATCGACCGCCCAGACCTGACGGCACAACCAGGCTTTGCCCGCTGGGCCGAGGATCCCGACTATGTCGCACTGGTGCAGGACAGCCTGACGACGGTCTTCGCGCGCCGGCCGGCGGCCGACTGGGAACGAGCGCTGGGCGCGGCCAACGTGCCGGCGGCACGGGTGCGCAGCGTGGCCGAGATCATCACCGAGCCACAGGTGACAGATGGCGGCTTTCTGCGCAGCGTCGCCCCCGCTCCGGGTTTGCCGGCGCCGCCGTCGGTGCCGGGGGTCGGCTTCAGCCTGCAGGGTGGCGGGGCACAGGCGCCGGCCGCGCTGTCGCCGCCGCCGCGGCCTGGTGCCCAGACCCGCGAGCTGCTGACCGGCATCGGCTATGGCGACGACGAACTGGTCCGGCTGCGCGGCGACGGCGTGATCGCCTGGCCGGACGACGATCCCGACACCGAATGATCGGGTGAGCCGACGGCGCCGGCAATTGCCGGACTTCCAGGGTAAAGCCGCGGTTAACCAACATCGCGCGCGCTAACGGTTCATTCATCGCTTTGCGTCAGTGTTAACGGGCCGCGGACCGGCACGTCCCGGGCCGACGGCGTTGGCAGCGGGGGGTCCTGCCTGCGGTGGGTGCGCACCCTCGACAAGGGCAAACCGTCGGCAACGGCGGGACGCAAAGCCACCGACCCGGCCCAATCTACCTGGGGCAGGGCAGCGGGGCCGCCGAATGGAGTGCTGAGATGCAGGCGTACGCCTTCAGGGCGCAGAATGTCGGATCGAGCCGGACCGAAGGGACCGGCGGGGCGGCTGTCGCCTTTGTCCGGCGCGCCCTGTCCGCCGTCCCGGCCGGCAGCGCCGCCATCGCGGAGCGGCGGCAATGATGCGCCGGGCGAAATTCGCGTTGCTGCACGCCAACACCCTGGGCCGCGTCGAGGCCCCGGAACAGGCCGCGTTGGTCGCCGGCGACGACGTCGACGAACCGTGCCCGACCCTGCCCAGCAAGCCGCCGATACCGTTCGACGACGCCCACCGGAACATGCCGTTCACCCCGCTGGCGCGCCATCGCGGCGAGCTGTTGCCCCCTGGCTGGGGGTCTCATCCTCAGCACGAGAGCGAACCGTCGGTCGCCCGGGACGGCACCTTGGCCGAACGCCAGCGCGCGCTGGCCGCCGCCGCCTCGGGCCTGGTGATGGCCCGCCTGCGGCGCCTGCGGCTGCCCGGCAGCGCCCCGCGCAAGCCGCTGAAAATCGATCTGGACGTCTATCGGCTCAACCGGCTGCGCAAGGCAAGCCTGCGCCACAAGCGGAGCTGCGAAGACATCGTCGTCGAGGCGATCGACCGATACCTGGAGAAAATCGAGAGCAACTCGAACCGTTCGTGACCGGGAGTACCAAGCATGCTGAAACTGTCCCAAACCGACGTCGAACGCCTTCTGAACGAGAGTTCAGGGGAGATTCGCGCCGATCTGGCGACCAAGGTGGCAGGCCTTTATCCAGGCGAGCTGCGGCCGACCGAACGGGCCCTGGCCGAAGAGATCTTCCGCACCATGCTGGAAGACATTGACGTGCAGGTCCGCGCGGCACTGGCCGAGACGTTGCAGCACAATCCGTACATCCCGCACGAAATCGCCGTCGCCTTGGCCAAGGACGTCGAGGAAGTGGCGGTACCGATGCTGAACATGTCGCTGGTGCTGAGCGACGACGATCTGATCGAGATCGTGCGCTCGCGGCCACTGACGCACCAACTCGCGATCGCCGGCCGCAGGGACGTCTCCGGCGACGTCGCCGACGCGCTGATCGATTCCGGCAACGATGCCGTCATCGTCACCCTGCTGCGCAACGAGAGCGCGGAGTTCGACGAGCCGCGCTATGGCCGGGTGATCGACATCTTTTCCGGCAAGGAACTGGTGATGGATGCGATGGCCGAGCGGCCGGAGCTGCCGGTGGCGATCGTCGAACGACTGACCAACTTGGTTTCCGAGCACCTGCGCCTGTCGCTGATCCTCGACCGCGGCCTGCCGGCCGAGCTGGCGGAGCCGATCGTGCTGCAGGCGCGCGACCGGGTGACCATGGAGATGCTGCCGGCCGAGATCGATCCCGCCGAGGTCGAAGAGCTTGTCGCTGGCCTGCACAGCCGCGGCCGGCTGACGGCGTCACTGATCCTGCGCGCCTTCTGCGAGGGCGACTTCGTGTTCGCCACCGCAGCCCTGGCCAAGCGCGCCGGGGTGCCGGTCCAGAACGCCTGGACGCTGTTGCATGACGAGAACGCAACCGGCATCGCGCCGCTGTGCCAGAAGGCGGGCTTGAGCGACAGCCTGCGCGATATCGCCTACCTGTCGGTCAGCCTGGCCCGTAGCATCGAGGCGGCGAGCGAACTGGAGGCGCGCTTCCAGTACCGCGGCAAGCTGGTCAAGCAGTTCAGCTCGAGCTGGCCGGACCTGAACGCGGACGCCGATATCGAGACGCTGATCGCGCACCTGGTCGCGGCCGGCGTCGCCAACGAGACCAGCGCCGCCGCCTGACGCGGTCCGCCGGCACGGCCGCACGGTCGGTCGTTGCCATCGCCGGCCCGCTCCCGCAAGCTCAAGGCGTCGATCACTGACGCCAGCGCGGGAGGAGCAGATGCCGGCAGCCTATGTCGTCGCCCAGGTGGACATCACCGATCCGGAGGCCTACGCCCGCTACCGTGAGCAGGTGCCGGCGACGGTGGCCAAGTACGGCGGCGAGTTCCTCGCCCGTGGCGGCCGCGCCGAGGCCCTGGAAGGTGCCGCACCGGCCGGCCGCACGGTGGTGCTGAAGTTCCCGAGCTACGAGGCGGCGCTGGCCTGGCACAGCTCGGACGAATATGCCGGCCCCAAGGCGATCCGCCAGGCCGCCTCCAACGGCTCGCTGATGGTCGTCGAGGGCGTGGAGTAGGCCGCATCACGGCCTTGCGCGCCTGACGGGGCGACCCCTCACCCGGCGGCTGACGCCGCCACCCTCTCCCCCAAGGGGAGAGGGGCCTTACTTGCGGGAGGGTGAGGGTGCGGCGGTCAATCCACCTTGGCCCAGTCGGGTCGCTCGTACGACCAGACGTCGCCCCACATCTGCTGGCCGCCGTCGACCGTCAGCACCTCGCCGGTGATGAAGCGGCCCGACGGCGCGGCCAGGTAGACAACGGCTTCGGCGATGTCCATAGGATGGCCGGCGCGCAGCATCGGGTTGGCGACCTGGTAGCGCCGCGCTGCCTCTTCCGGATAGACATTGAAGCCTTCGGTTTCCACGCAACCCGGGGCGACGCAGTTGACGCGGATCTTCAGCGGCGCCCATTCCACCGCCACAGTCTTGGACAGATAGGCGACGCCCGCCCTGGCGGCGGCGGTATGGGCGAGGTCGAAATGGCCGCGCCAGAAGTCCGAGACAATGTTGACGATGTTGCCGTCCTGCGCCGTGTCACGCCATTTCCGCGCCGCCGTCTGCATCATGTACCAGGTGCCGTTCAGGTTGGTGTCGATGACGGCGTTCCAACCCTTGACCGAGAAGTCGATCGCCGGCTGCGGGAATTGGCCGCCGGCGTTGTTGACCAGCACGTCCAGGTTGCCGTGCCGCTCGAAGGTTGCATCCAGCATCGCCTGAACCTGGTCCGGGTCGCGGATGCTCATCTGATGCACGTCGCAGCCGGCGCCGAACGAGGTGATCTAGTGCTCCGCCGTCGCCAGCTTGTCCGGGTTGCGGCCGCAGATCACCAGGTGCGCGCCCAGGCGGGCAAAGGCGTAGGCGATGGCCTTGCCCAGGCCGCTGCCGGCGCCGGAGACCAGCACCGTTCGGCCGGCGAACAGGTCGGGGCGATAGACCAGCGGGAACTCGGCCAGTTCCTGGTCGCTGGCGCCGTAGCCCGGTGCCGTGGTTTCGCTGTCGTCGCTCATTGATGGCGTCCTCGTGGCAGTCTTTTGGTGTCGTTTCTCGCCGGCGGTTTCGGTCCTGGCCGGCTACAGGCGCTTGGCCACCTCCTCGAGCATGACCTCGGTGGCGCCGCCGCCGATCGGCAGCAGGCGGGCGTCGCGGGCCATGCGCTCGATGGTGCTCTCGCGCATATAGCCCATGCCGCCGTGGAACTGCAGGCAGTCGTACAGCGTGCGGTTGGCGACCTCCGCCGACAACGCCTTGAGCATCGATACCTGCTCGACGCAGTCGCGCCCCTGGGCGTCCTGCCAGGCGACGTTCCAGGCCAGCTGGCGGGTCGCTTCGACCTCGGCCGCCCGCATCGCCAGGCGCTGGCGTATCGCCTGCTTGTCCCACAGGCTGGCGCCGAAGGCTTGGCGCTGCTTCAGATAGTCGAGGGTGATCTCCAGCGCCTTGGCGGCCTCGCCGACGGCCATGCCCGACAGCACCATGCGCTCGTTCTGGAAGTTGTCCATGATCGCGTAGAAGCCGCGGTTCTCCTCGCCGAGCAGGTTCTCCGCCGGGATCCGGCAGTCGTCGAAGACCAGCTGGGCGGTGTCCGAGCAGCGCCAGCCGTGCTTGTCGAGCTGGCGGGCGACGGTGAAGCCGGGCGTGTCCCGTTCGACGAGAAAGACCGAGATCCCGCGGCTGCCCTTTGCCGCCGGATCGGTGCGCGCGGCCACGAAATAGAGGTCGCCATGCACGCCGTTGGTGATGAAGGTCTTGGCGCCGTTCAGGACGTAGTGGTCGCCGTCGCGCACGGCGCGCGTGCTGAGGCCGGCGACGTCGGAACCGGCGCCGGGCTCGGTGACGGCGACGGCGGTGATCAGGGTGCCGGCGCAGATCGCTGGCATGTAGCGTTCCTGCTGGGCCGGGCTGCCATAGCGGGCCAGGTGCGGCGAGGCCATGTCGGTGTGCACCAGTACGGTGGCGGAGAAGCCGCCGAAGGTGGAGCGGCCGAGCTCTTCCGACAGCAGCAGCGAGGCGCGGCTGTCCAGCTCGCTGCCGCCGAAGGCGGCCGGATAGCGCATGCCGAGCAGGCCCAGCTCGCCCATCCGCCGCAACACCGGGCGCGGCACCATGCCGTCGGCCTCCCAGGCCTCGGCCTGCGGCTGCACCTCGTCCTCGATGAAACGGCGCAGGGTGCGCCGCAGCAGGCTCAGTTCCTCGCTGTCGTGGATCGACGGCTGATCGAAATCGCTCATGTGACTGGCATCCGTGGCTGACCTGCCGCTGTCGATGCCATAGCCGGCAGGTGGGCACAAGTGCCGCCCGGCCAATGCTAGGCTGCGCCGGCGCGGGAAGACTGAGGCGGGGAGACAGGTGACAGAACGGCCGGCGGTTTCGGTGATCGTGCCCTGCCACCAGGCACAGTCGACCATCGTCGAGGCGGTCTCGGGCGTGCTGGCACAGACCGTCGGCGACTGGGAACTGGTCCTGGTCTCCGACGACGGCAGCTCCTATGCCGACTTCCTCGTCGAACGGGGGATCAGCGATCCGCGCATCCGCGAGCATCCCGTGCGCAGCGTCGCCGCCGGCCACACCATGGCCCGTGACCGGGGCCTGGAGATTGTCCGCGGGGCCGTCGTCGCCGACCTCGATGCCGATGATGTCTGGCGGCCGGAACGCCTGCAGCGGCTGCTGCCGCTGGCGCTGCAGCATGGCGCCGCCCAGGACGTGCTGGAGTGTTTCGATGCGGACGGCGTGCTGGGGCTGTCCGGCGCAACCGACGGGACGGTAACGCTGCTGGCACCGGCGGACGTGGTCGCCTTCGATGTACCGTTTCACCTGCTGGTGCGGCGCGAACTGATCCGCGAGCGGTGGACCCGGTTTCCGTTGTACACCCCCGATCCGATCCGGACCGCGGTGCTGGCGGCGCGCAATCCGGTGGCCTGGCTGCGCCTGCCGTTGCTGCGCTATCGCGTCTCGGGCGGCTCGATGACACAGTCCATTGCCGGCGACCGCCAGGTGGATGCGGCCTATGCCGAGATCCTGTCGGTGCTCGGCGACGGCGATGGCTATGGCCTGGCGCCGGCGCTGCGGCGCGAACTGATCGCCGGCTTCAGGCGCAAGCGTACGCTCAACCGCGCGCACATGCGGGCAGCCGAACGCGACCCGCGCACGCCGCCGTTCATCGCCTGGGTGTTGAAACGCGGCGGCGCGGGCTAGGTCGCCGGCAGCGGATGGACGAAAGCCGCGCCGCGACCCTGGCGCAGTGCCTGCACGTAGCGGCGATGGAACGACGGGTAGCTGTCCTCGACGACCACCAGCCGCGCGGCCATGGCCTGGTGCAGCGCCGGCAGGGCGTGGAACGGCACGGCCGGGAAGACGTGGTGTTCGGTGTGATAGGGCATGTTCCACATCAGCCGCCTGACCATGCGGCCGGCCAGGGTGGTGCGGGTGTTGGCGAGCATGTCGTCGGTTTCCGGGCAGCCGGTGTGCTCGGCCAGCAGATAGGCGCGCAGGAACGGCTGGCCCAGCAAGAGCGGCAGCAGCCAGTAGCTTAGCGGCGCCAGCGTTAAGCCGGTCAGCATCAATGCGGCGACGCCGGCGTACAGCAGCAGATGCACGCGCGCCTCCCGGGCCACGGCGGCGCGCTCGCGGGCCGGGATGAAGCCGGCATCGACCCGGCCGGCGGCGTGTCGGGGCAGTTCGCGCAGGCGGTCGCGCCAGTAGAAGAAGGCCGTCAGGTAGAACAGGTAAGCCGCCAGCCGCGTCGGCTTCGCTGTCGCCAGCTCGGGGTCCTGTCCCGGAATCTGGGTGAAGCGGTGATGGGCGAAGTGGAACCGGCGGAAGAAGCCGGCCGGCAGGAACAGCAGCCAGCCGATGACCGAGGCGGTCAGGTCGTTCAGCCGGCGGCGACGGAACGCCGTGCGGTGGACGCATTCGTGCAAGCCGGCGAACAGCCCCACGAGGACGACGCCGTGCAGGAGCATGGCCGGCCAGCGCCAGCCGCTGTCACCGGCGATGTAGATCAGTCCGCCGGTTCCGGCCAGCAGGGCGAGGTGGCCGGCCAGCTGCGCCAGCCCGCGGGCGTCCGAGCGCCGGCAGAGCGGCGCGACCTGCCGTTCCGGCAGGATCGACTGGCGGCTGTTGCGGATATCCATGCCGCCATCTTGGCCCCTGCAAGCGCGTCAGGCCAGCGGTCGGCTGGACAAGCTGCCGGGCTTCGCCGACCATGGCCGCGCCCGCCGGCAGGACAGCCCGGGCCGGCGGCCGATAGGCAAGCGATAATGGAGAGTGCGTGGTGTTTCAGGTGGTAACACCGGAGACGGTGGGTTTCAGCGGCGAGCGGCTGGAGCGGCTGGCCGGATGGATGCAGCGCCAGGTCAAGGGCGAGCGCCTGCCGGGTCTGAGCCTGCTGGTGCACCGGCGCGGCCAGGTCGCCTTTGCCCGCTGTGTCGGCATGGCCGACGTCGAAGCCGGCAAGCCGGTGCGCGACGACACGATCTTCCGCATCTATTCCATGACCAAGCCGATCACCGCGGTGGCGGCGATGATGTTGTACGAAGAGGGCTGCTTCCAGATCGACGACCCAATTGCCCGCTTCCTGCCGGAATTCACCGATATGCAGGTCTGGGCCGGCGGCGAACCAGGGCAGATGCGCACCGTGCCGGCGGAAGCACCGATCACCGTGCGCCAGTTGATGACCCACACGGCGGGTTTCACCTATGGCTTCATGGAGGCGACGCCGGTCGACGCCTTCTATCGCGAGCACAAGATCAACTTCGAGGGTCGCGGTCTCACCCTGGCGGAGATGACGGAACGGCTGGCCCAGGCGCCGCTGCTCTGCCAGCCCGGCAGCCAGTGGAACTACTCCGTCGCCATCGACGTGCTCGGCCGTCTGGTCGAGGTCTGGTCGGGGATGCCGCTGGATCAGTTCTTCGACGAGCGCATCCTGCAGCCTCTGGGCATGACGGATACCGCGTTCTCGGTGCCCGAGCACAAGCTCGACCGCTTCGCCGCCTGCTATGGCCCGGCGACCGGTGGCGGTCTGTCGGGCGTCAATGCGCCCAAGGCGGGCATTACCGACGTCGCCGGCGTCGGCATCAAGCTGACCGAGGCGCCGGACAAGAGCCGTTTCACCGGCCCGGTGTCGCTGTTCTCCGGCGGCGGCGGGCTCACCGGCACGCTGGCCGACTATGCGCGGTTCTGCCAGATGCTGCTCAACGGCGGCGAGCTCGACGGGATGCGCCTGCTGGGCCGCAAGACGGTGTCGTTCATGGGCCTGAACCACCTGCCCGGCAACGCCGACATGGCGGCCATGGGCCAGCCGGTGTGGAGCGAGACCCAGACCGACGGCATCGGCTATGGCCTGGGCATGGCGGTGGTGCTGGACCCGGCCGCCGCCCAGGTGATGAGCTCGCCGGGCGAGATCCACTGGGGCGGCGCCGCCAGCACCGCCTTCTGGATCGACCCAGCCGAACAGCTGTTCGTGGTGCTGATGACGCAGCTGCTGCCGTCGTCGACCTACCCGCTGCGGCGCGAGCTCAGGGTGCTGACCTACCAGGCGCTGATCGACTAGCCCGTCTCAGCGCAGGCGCCGCGGCGCCAGACCTGGCGCCGGGCGCGAGATGAGGGACAGCGCCGTGACCACGAGAGCGGCGCTGGTGGCAACGAGGGCGAGGTCGAAGCTCTGCGTCAGGCCGTAGACGGCGCTGGCGAACAGCGGGCCCAGCATCTGTCCCGTGGCGAAGGCCGCCGTCATCACGGCGATATGGCGCATGACGTCCGGCGGCGGGGCGATGCGATGGGCCTCTTTCATGCCGGTCATGGTGACGATCATGAAAGTGCCGCCGACGCACAGCCCGGCGGCGATGATCGTGGCGATGTGCGGCACCAGCACCGGCAGCAGCAGCCCGACCGCCATGACAATGTGGCCGACGATCCAGATCTGCCGGTTGGAGTAGCGCTGGTAGAACTTGGCCGCCAGGATCGTCGAGACGAACGCCGCCGCGCCGAACACCGGCCAGCTCCAGCCGAAGATCAACGGTGACGGCACGATCTCGCGGGCCATCACGGGCAGATAGGTGGCCGGTATGATGTAGCCCAGGCCCATGACGCCGTAGGCGATGACGACGCGCCAGTCGAGCGGGCTGCGCTGCACCTCCTCATGCCGGATCATCGGCCGTGTCGCCGGGATCTCCGGGCCCATGCCCAGCCACAGCGCGCCGGCTGCGAGCAGCGAGGCGATCCCCAGGATCTGCCAGCCGGGTGCACTGCCGGTGCCGGCGACCATGAACACCAGGCAGGCCAGTCCGGCAAGGGCGATCCCGGCGCCGACACCCGAGAAAACCCAGCCCTGCAGGTCGGCGCGGCCGGCATCGGCCAGGTGCCGGACGAAGAAATTGCTGACCAGCACCAGCGTCCAGGCACTGCAGACGCCGGTCAGCCAGCGCCAGACCAGCCAGGCCGTGACGTTTTCGCTCAAGCCCATCCCCAGCGTGCCGACGCCGATCGCCAGCAGCGACAGCCGCAGCAACAGCCTGGGCGGGCAGGGGACCCTGGCCGCGACGATTGCGCCCAGCCAGTAGCCGAGGAAATGCACGGCGGCGAGATAGCCGCCGCCTGTGATATCGAGCAGGCCGTCCTGGCGCATGATCGGCAGCATCGGGGTGAAGGCGAACCGGCCGATGCCCATCGCCAGCGCCAGGGCGAGGAGGCCGACGAGGGTGATGCGGGCGATCGACGGTTGTGCGGACATGCGAAGGCTTCGGGGCGGCTCAAGGTCGACAGGCTTGCCGGCAGCCTATCGCCGCGAGTACATTATGAATAGTGAATTATCGGGAACAAGGTTTCTCATTTGGAGATATCTATGGCGAGCCTGGACCTGCGGGCCCTCGAGATCTTCCGTACCGTCGCGGTCGAAGGCAGCATTACCGGGGCGGCAGCGAAGCTGAACCGCGTTCAATCGAACGTCAGCACCCGCATCAAGCAGCTTGAGCAGCATCTGCAGAAGGACCTGTTCGTGCGTCGGAAGCGCGGCCTGACGCTGACCGCCGACGGCCAGGTGCTGCTGGCCTACGCCGAACGGTTTCTGCAGCTGTCGGTGGAAGCGGCGGAAGCGCTGGATGCCGACAAGCCGAACGGGGTGTTTCGGATCGGCACGATGGAAAGCACGGCGGCTGCCCGCCTGCCGCAGGTCCTGTCGCGCTACCACCAGCAATACCCGCAAGTGAAGATTGAGCTGGAAACCAACACCGCGGGGGCGTTGTTGCGCCGCCTGCTGGACTATGACATCGACGCCGCCTTCGTCGCCGAGCCGGTTGCCTTCCCGGCCCTGGAGACCCGGCCGGTGTTCGAGGAAGCGCTGGTCCTGGTGACGCCGGCGTCGTTCCCGCCGGTCGAAAGCGCCGCTGACGTCAGCGGCCGGACCGTGGTCGCCTTCGAGCCGGGCTGCGCCTATCGCCGCTACCTCGAGGACTGGCTGCTCGATGCCGGCATCGTCCCGGGCGGGATCATCTCTCTGGGCTCCTACCTGGCCATCCTGGCCTGCGTCTCGGCCGGCACCGGCTTCGCTGTCGTGCCGCGGAGCGTGCTCGACACCGTCGGCTCCAAAGGCCGCTTGCGGCACTACCCGTTGCCGGGCCGGTTGGCGCGGATCAGGACGATGCTGACTTGGCGGACGGACTACCGGTCGGCGAAACTGGAGGCCCTGAAGGAACTTTTGCCGCCAGCGCGGTCGCTCAAGGCCGACGACAGCTGACGCGGGCCGCGCGCGCGCTCGGCGCGGCCGATGGTATCGGCCCGTCCCGGTTTCCCTTACTCTGCCCCTCGGACCCGTCTTCACTTAATCCACGACAGCGAGGCCGATGACGCACGCGAAGGCCGGCGGCCTTGTCACGCATCTGGCGATGCTGCTGAACGTCCTGCTGGTCAGCACGTCGTTCCCGGTCGGCGCGGCGATCACGCATGCCCTGGAACCGGCGGTCCTGAACTGCGTGCGCTTCGCCCTGGCGGCCGCGGTCTTCGCCGTGCTGCTGACGCTGCGCGGTGAATGGCGCCGGCCACGTGTGCGGGACGGTTTGCGCTATCTGCTGCTGGCCGGCGCGCTGGTCGGCTTCTTCGTGGCCATGTTCGAAGCCCTGCGCTGGACCACGGCGGTGAACACGGCGGCCTTGTTCACCCTCATTCCCCTGTTCAGTGCCGCCATCGCCTGGCCGCTGGCCGGTCAGCGAACGCCGCCACGTCAACTTGCCTTCATGCTGCTGGCCGGGTTCGGCGCGCTGTGGGTGGTGTTCGAAGGCTCCATCGACAACGCCCTGGCCCTGCGCTTCGGCCGCGGCGATCTGATCTTCCTTGCCGGCTGCGTCTCGCTGGCCGCCTTTGCGCCGCTCACCCGCCGGCTGGACGTGGGCGAGAACCTCGTCTCCCAGACCTTCTGGACCCTGTTGGTCGGCACCGCCATGCTGGCGCTGATTGCCGGCAACGACCTCGCGCAGACGCAATGGCAGGCAGTGCCGGCCGTTGCCTGGTCCGGCATCGCCTGGCTGGCCGTGTTCACCACGGCGGCGACGTTCTACCTGCTGAAGTACGCCAGCCTGCGTCTGCCGGCGGCCAAGGTGATGTCCTACAACTATCTGACGCCAGGCTTCGTGCTGCTGCTGGAGGCGCTCAGGACTGGTGCTACGCCAGCGCCGATGGTCCTCATCGGTGCCGGGATCGCGGTCCTGGCGACGTTGTCGCTGCAACTATCACCGTCGGCAAGAACGAAGATGGCGTCAGGCTGAGCGCCGCCAGCGCGTTCTGACCATTCCACGCTCCGACACCGTGTCGGGCGTATGCGCTTCAGGCTGCGGCCTGCGCCGGCTCGTCGATCGCCGCCGACAGCTCTGCCGTGTCCGCCGAGCCTGAAAGTGCTACCAGGTCGATCTCTTGCAATATTATAACATAACATGTATGCTGTTACGTTATAACGTAATGAAATCCTTCAACGGATCTAGCCACGGTGTTTCTCTGATGCTGCCACGAACGTTGCCGGACAACCTGCGCGCGGCAGCGGAGTCGCACCAGTTGGGCGCTCACACGCAAGCGTACGGCTCGCTGAACGCCACGTTGTCGGGCGCGATTGCCAGCATCATGCGGGACCGTCGAGCCAGGCGCCTCCCCAATGCTCTCCGTTCCGGTGACCGACAACGGTTCCGGATAGCCACTGCCTTGTTTAGTTGATGGAGAAGAAATTGCGCGGTTTCAGATTTGCATTCATCGCCGCCCTATTGCTTTGCAGCGCGCCAAGTCTTGCGGCCGACAGTGCTGAAGTCGAAGCGCTCAGACGGGAAATCCAGGAACTGCGCTCGGCTTACGAGACGCGCATCCAGTCGTTGGAGACCAAGCTTCAGCAGGTGCAGGAGACGCAGGAGAAGCGAAGAGCCGAGGACCCCGCGACACAAACGCCTGCAACCGCGCGTCGAACGGTGCGGGAGAACGTGCTCAATCCGTCCATCGGTGTCATCTTGAACGGCACGGCGTCATCCTTCTCGAACGACAACTCGGAGTTCGCCGGCTTCGCCGTCGGCGAAGAAGGCGAACGCGGTGCCGAAGGTCTCGCAATCAATGAATCCGAGCTCAATTTCTCTGCCAACGTCGACGACAAGTTCGCCGGCGCACTGACACTCGCCGTCGTCAACGAGGGGGGCCGCTCAGAACTCGAGCTGGAGGAAGCGTACTTCGAGACCAGGCCCGATTTGGGTCTGCCGAGTGGCGTCAGGCTCAGGGGAGGACGCGCCTTCTGGCAACTTGGCTATTTGAACGAACATCATCGACACGAAGATGATTTCGTCGACCGGCCACTCCCCTACCGTGTCTACCTGAACAGCTCCTACAACGATGACGGGGCACAGCTTTCCTACGTGTTGCCAACGGAGACATTTCTGGAGGTTGGTGGTGGGATCTTTCGCGGTGATGACTTCCCCTTTGGCACGGCTGACGGAAACGATTTCGTCGGTGCCTGGCAGGTTTTCGGCCGCGTAGGTGGCGAATTCGGAGAGAACCACGCCTGGCGCCTCGGCGGGTACTTCCTTTCAGGGAAGACGGATGGCCGTGCGGCGGCAGAAGATACGGTCACATTCATAGGCGACACGGATCTTTTCGTCGCGGACCTGCGCTATACCTGGGCACCGACGGGCAATCCGCGGGAACGTGAACTGATTCTCCAGGGCGAGTTCATGTTGCGTGATGAAGACGGTACCTACGCGGACAGCGGCGCCAGCACCGGTGCCGTGCCATTCGATGGCGATAGCCATGGCTGGTATGGGCAGGCCGTCTACAAGTTCCTCCCGAATTGGCGTATCGGGGCGCGCTACAGCCTGCTCGATCCGGCGTCGGTTCCTGCCGGCCTCGTCGGATCGGCCGTTGATGCCGGCGGTCACGATCCGTCGTCCGTCTCGGCAATGCTCGATTGGTCAAACACCGAGTTCAGCCGCATACGCCTGCAATACAATCATGAGGAACTTTCGGACGGCGAAACCGACCATCAGTTCTGGTTGCAATACACGATGGCCTTGGGCGCGCATGGCGCGCATCCGTTCTAGGACGGCAGTCTGTGAAGCGTGTTCTTGCCGCCATTGTCTTCGCGGCAATCGCCTTTGTCGTCCCGGACAGTGCGGTAGCGTCGCAACTGCGCGTCTTCGCCTGCGAGCCCGAATGGGCGGCGCTTACTGAAGAACTGGGCGGCGCCGCGGTCAAGGCGTACGCCGCCACTCATGCGCGCCAGGACCCGCATTACCTCCGGGCCAAGCCAAGCCTGCTGGCGGCGATGCGGCGGTCCGACCTGGTGATCTGCTCGGGCGCCGGCCTTGAGGTTGGGTGGCTTCCGGTCCTGTTGCAAAGAGCCGGGAGTCGTTCGGTCCAGCCGGGCGCGGTTGGCCATGTGATGGCTTCGGCCTACGTGCCAGTGCTGGAAGTGCCCGAGATCGTTGATCGGGCGCAGGGAGACATTCACCCTGAAGGCAACCCCCACGTGCACCTGAATCCGCACAATATTCAGCTTGTCGCGAACGAACTCACGAGCCGGCTGCAAACATTGGACGCCGGCAATACGGACCACTACAAGGCCCGCCTCGCCGATTTCAGCCGGCGATGGCAGGCTGCGATCGCCGATTGGGAGGCAAGAGCCCAGCCGCTCGAGGGCATGCGGATCGTCACGCATCACAAGTCATGGACCTATCTCGTGGATTGGCTGCGCCTCGACCTAGCCGGTACGCTGGAGCGCAAACCCGGTATTCCGCCGACGGTCGGGCATTTGGAGGCGTTGCTCCAGGACGTCAGGGGTGCGGACGTGCGCGCCATCATACGGACGCCGTATGCGCCGGACGATGCAAGCAACTGGCTGTCGGGCAAGACCGGCATTGCGGCCATCGCCTTGCCCTACACGATCGGTGGCGAACCGGACGTGACGGACCTGTTCACCCTGTTCGAGCACCATCTTCAGCGCCTGCTTGACGTTGCTGGGGCTTGACGCCGGGTCCCTGGAGATCGTCGGACCGGCACTCGCCGCCGGTCTTATGATCGCAGCTTGCCACGCGGCGCTCGGAATCGAAGTGCTGCGGCGCGGGATCATCTTCATCGACCTCGCAGTGGCACAGATCGCGGGCCTCGGCATCGTTGCCGTTTCCCTCATCGCCGAGGCGCCGCCTTGGTGGGGCGTGCAGAGTGCCGCGCTGGCTTGCGCGATTGCCGCAGCCTGCTTCTTTCATTGGGTAGAGAGAAGGTTGCCGGATGAGCAGGAGGCAATCATCGGCAGCTGCTATGTTCTCTCCGCGTCTGTGGCCCTGCTCCTGCTCGCCGACCATCCGCACGGCGGCAATGAAATCCGTCACTTGCTCTCTGGCCAGGTGCTCTTCGTGACATGGGAAGACGTCCTGGCGCATGCACCGATTTACGCGCTGGTGATCGTGGCATGGCTCTCGAGCAACGTTGCGCGGCGTGGTATCTGGTTCTTCTTTCTCTTCGCCCTCGCCATCACCTCTTCCGTGCAGCTCGTCGGTGTGTTCGTCGTCTTCGCGAGCCTGATCCTGCCGGCGCTCGCCGTGACGACGCAGACGCGCTACAAACTGGCCTCCGCCTGGGCCGTTGCGGCAGTCGCTGTGGTCGTCGGCATTCTGGTCTCAGCGTTTGCCGATTTGCCCACCGGCCCCGCATTGGTGCTGACGTTCGCCGCCGCAACAGTTGTCTATCGCCGATTGCGCGCGTTTCGGTTGGCCCTGAAGGCGTAGCGAGGCTGGAACTTCGACACCCCTGGGTACTTCCGGTTCGACGTCCGCACAGTACCCGCGACTGCGAGCTGCAGTTCGAACGCAGAAGCCAATGCTGCATCGGTAGGGGATCCTGCGCGCATTCCTCAAACTCGCCATGGCCTGCGTCTCGACCAGACGGCCGCTCCCGCCAGGACCGGGCCGAAAAGCGTCGCGGGGCTACGGTTGAGGGCCGCGACCCGCCTTCGCCGATGCGAAGCCTCGGCTTCGCGCAGGCAGGCGCTGCGGGCAGCCTCCTGGACGTGACCCGAAGGGCGGCGCTGTCCGGCCGATAGGGTGCGTCGATGGCCCTCGAACAGAGTCTTCTTGACAATATCTGAACAATCGTTTAATTGTTCACTTATGGGCAGAATTGGATTGCAGCCGGACCAGACGTCCCAGCTTGCCGAGACTTTCGGACTGCTGGCGGATCCAACCCGCCTGTCGATTGTGGTGGTCTGCATGGGGCGTGAGATCTCAGCCGGCGACATCGCCGACGAACTGGGCCTCTCCGCCTCGCTGGTTAGCCATCACCTTCGGCTATTGCGTGCCGCGCGCATGCTGCGGGCGGAACGAAGGGGCAAGCAGGTGTTCTATTCAATGGCCGATGCCTGCGTGCGCGACGTTCTGGAAATCATGATCAACCACCTGTTCAGCCACGAACATGGCGGTTCTGACGAGCCACACGAAGGAGATGACTAATGGTGAACGTGACCCAGCAGAAGTGCGCCTGCGCTGACTGTGTTTGCATTGTCGATGTGAAAGACGCCGTGAAGAAAGACGAGCGCAACTACTGCAGCGACGCCTGCGCCAACGGGCATCCCTCAGGGGCTGGCTGCGCACACGCGGGTTGCATCTGCCGCGGCTAGAGCATCTCAGGTGTTGTCGGAAGCGGCTTGGTCCTTGGCCTTCATCCTTCGAGACGCGTCCTGACGGACGCTCCTTGTATTAAGGACGAACCGCGTAAGCGTCGTAGGATAGTGTCCGCGGTCGCGGAGGGGAGCCCGCCCGCTCCTGGGGCTGGCACCGACAGACCAACGATCTGCCCACCGGCCCCGCATTGGTGCTGACTTTCGCTGCCGCAACGGTTGCATAGTGCCGATTGCGCGCGGTTGGTTGGTCCTGCAAGCGTCGCCAGACCGGCATTTCGAAGCCCTTGTGTGCTTCCTCTTCGGTATTGCCACGACTCGCGGCACTGAGACCTGCAGTTCGAAGGCCGGAGCCAGCGCTGCGTCAGGCCCGTCCGGCCGCGGACAGCGCCAGCATTGTCCGGATGTCCGGCGCCTGCGCCAGGTCGTCGATTGCCGCCGACAGCTCTGTCGCGCCTGTCGGGCCCAGATGGGGCTGCACCAGGGCCGTGAACTTGGCGTCGATGCGCGCGCCCTGGGCAGCCAGGTCGACGGCTGGAACGCCGACGTCGGCGGCAGCGCGCAACCGGCGGCCGTCGTGCAGGGTGACCTCGACCCGGGCCCAGGTGCCGGGTCGGTCGGACGGCTCGATGTCGACCTTGCCGCCCAGCCTGACCAGGTCGGCCCGGGCGGCGTTGCCATCGCTGTAGGTGTCGAGGCGCGCGGTATCGTCGCCGCACAAGGCGAAGGCGGCGGCGTGCTGCAGGCTGAATTTGGTCTCCAGGCCGGTGCGCGGCTGGGCGATGGCGCAGACCTCGAGATGTCCGGCGTCGACCTGCACGGTGACCGCTTCGACGTCGTCCGGTGCGATCCCGGCATCGCGGCGCAGGCCCTGCAGCGCGTCGATGGTGGAGTGGGTCAGGTAGCAGGCGGCGTGGTACTTGAACAGGTTGTGGCGCAGGTGGAAGCCGCCGGTCGGGTCTGCCAGCGCCGCTTTGGGGCGACAGGCGTTGCCATGGGTGGCGGCGAAGCCCTGGGCGCATTCCAGCACGTCGGTGCGGCTGGTGAAGCCACGCGCCGCCAGCCGCGCCGCCAGCAGCCCGTTGGCCGCGGCCCGTCCGGCATGGAGCGGCTTGCACATGCTGCCGAACATGGATTTCAGCCCGGCCGCCTGGGTGCCGGCGATGCCCAGGGCGGTCGCGGTGGCCTCGGCATCGAGGCCCAGCAGGCGAGCGCAGGCCGCGGCCGCGCCGAAGCTGCCGAGGGTGGCCGTGGCGTGAAAGCCGGCGCGGTAGTGGGCGTCGCCCACAAGCCGGCCGATCCGGCATTCGGTCTCATAGCCGGCGGCAAAGGCGGCAATGACCTCGCGGCCGCTGGCGCCCGTCAGTTCGGCCAGGGCCAGCACGGCGGCTGCTACGGGCACTGTCGGATGGCCGTTCATGGCCAGGTTGACGTCGTCGAAATCGAGCGCGTGCGAGGCGGCGCCGTTGATCAGCGCCGCATCCAGCAGGCCGGCGCGGCTGCCCCGGCCGACCAGGGTCTGCCCGGCGTCATCGGCCGTTGCGGGCAGTTCGTCGGCCAGGATCTGCACCGGTTCCTCGTGCGTGCCGGCGATGGTGACGGCGAACCAGTCCTTCAGGCACTGGCCGACCACGTCGACCACATCCGTGGGCAGATCGGCAAAGGAGAGGGCGGTCGCCCGCCGGGCGATGGTTCTGGTCAGGTCCCGGCCCTTGCCGCCGTCGCCGGCCGTCGCGCTGTCGGTCATGTTCGCCTGCTCCCCCTGATGGCGCGATCGCCGGCCCGGTGCGGCGGACCCGTTGCCCGGCACGGATGTGGCGACCGCACAATCGCCCAGCTTCGCCGATGATGCCGGCTTCTTGGCGGCGAGGAAAGCTCGGGATATGCGCCTCCAGGTTGTCTTGCGTCCGACCGGTTGCCGGCCCCGGTGGGTGTGGCGGTCGTGCCGGTCCATGCTAAGCTTTCGCCGGTCGTTGGCGAGGCCGTGGCCTCGTCGCTGCCGGGAGGCTTTAAGTTACTGACTGGAAAAGAAATTTCCGCGCTCATGTGCCTGGCGTCCAATGACGGCGCGCGACCGCGTTGCCAGGCGTTCGCAACAAACAGCCAAATCAGGGACACGACAGAGATATGACCAAACAGGGACACGAAGATCAGACTCACCCGAAGGTGGCCGAGGCCTTCGAGCTGATGCAGCGCGGCCGCATGGACCGGCGCGAGTTCGTGCGGGTCGCCGCCCTGCTGGGCGTCGGTGCCGCGACAGCCTACAAGATGGCTGGGATCAAGCCGGCCTATGCGGCGATGGCCGACATGCCGTTCCCGGCCGACGACCCGAACGCCAAGGCCGGCGGCATCCTGCGCGTCGGCATGCAGATCCAGAAGATGGAGGATCCGGCGACCTATTCATGGGCCGAGATGTCGAACCAGACCCGGCATGTCGCCGAATACCTGGCGATGACCGGCCCAGACAACATCACCCGGCCGATGCTGGCCGAAAGCTGGCAGGCCTCGGACGACCTGAAGACCTGGACCTTCCAGCTGCGCAAAGGGGTGATGTGGCACAACGGTGACGAGCTCACCGCCGAGCACGTGGTCTGGAACGTCAAGCGCTGGCTCGACCCGCAGCTGGGCTCGTCCAACGTCGGCCTGTCGACCTTCGGCGCCATGCTGCAGGAAGAGGGCGACACCAAGGTGATGATCCCCGGTTCAGTCGAGGCCGTCGATTCGCACACCGTACGCTTCAAGCTGAAGAAGCCGGTGCTGTCGGTGCCGGAGGACTGCTACAACTACCCGACGGCGATCGTGCACCCCTCGTTCAAGCCGCCGTTCTCCGAGAATGCCCTCGGTACCGGGCCGTTCATGCTGGCCGAGCTGAAGGTGGGCGACAAGTGCATCCTCAAGCGGGTCAAGCAGACCGCCGACGGCAAGCCGTTCAAGTACTGGGGCGGCAAGGTCTATCTCGACGAGATCCACTACTACAACTTCGACACCAGCAACCAGCTGACCGCCTACGCCTCGGGCACCGTCGATGCGATCTACCAGTTCGGCATCGAGCAGTACGAGTTCGCCAAGGCGCTGCCGGGCACGATCATCCCGGCACGGACGGCACAGACCCTGTGCTGCCGGATGCAGGTGACGCAGAAGCCCTTCGACGACCCGAAAGTGCGGCAGGCCGTCGTCGCGGCGGTGGACAACACGGTCTATCGCGACCTGGTGTTCCAGGGCGGCGGCGACGTCGCCGAGAACCACCACGTCGCCCCGGTGCACCCGGAGTACTACGCCCTGCCGGCGCTGAAGCGCGACGTCGGCCGTGCCCGGCAACTGCTGGCCGAGGCCGGCTATCCGGACGGTATCGAGCTGACCATCGACGTCGGCAACACCGACGGCCCCTGGCACCAGACTGCCGCCGAGATCATGCGTGACCAGTTGAAGGATGCCGGCATCAAGCTGAACATCAATGTGATGCCGCCGTCGAAGTACTGGGAGGTCTGGGACAAGACCCCGTTCGGGGCAACGGCCTGGACCCACCGGCCGCTGGGCACGATGGTGCTGTCGCTGGGTTACCGCTCCGGCGTGCCCTGGAACGAGAGCAAGCACGCCGACCCGGCCTTCGATGCTGCCCTGGACGAGGCCGAGGCCACGTTCGACGTCGAGGCACGGCGGGAGAAGATGAAGACGGTGGAGAAGCTGCTGCAGGATGCCGCAGTGATGGTGCAGCCGGTCTGGCGGCCGGTGTTCACCATCGCCACGGACAAGGTGCACGGCTACCCGCCGCATCCGACCCAGTATCACCAGTTCAACAAGGTCTGGCTGTCATAGCCGGCACGGGCCCGTGCTCCCGGGACGCTTCGGCGTCCCGGGACGCGGCGGGCGGGTCTTCCTTAGTCGACGGCAGCGCTGACGGCGCCACGACGTGGCGCCGGCGGGTGGCTGCGCGCGGTGGCGTTGGCCAGGTGGGAACACCTGTCCGCGGGGCGCGCGGTTGCGAAAGCCGTGCAGGTGCATGTTAGACTGCCTCAGCGGCGGTACAGACTGGCCGTTGCGCTTTGCCGCTATGAACCGGCCGTGAGGTACCGACTGACAAGAGCACAATCGTCCGCACAACGTCGCCCGGCGCAGGTTGGCAAGCCACGCCGGTTCCCCGTCTTTTGGGGCCAATTCAACACATGGGGGACTTCAACAATATGACCAAACAGGGACGCGACGAACAGATCCACCCGAAGGCAGCCGAAGCCTTTGACCTGATGCGGCGCGGCCGCATGGACCGGCGTGAATTCGTCCGGGTTGCCGCCCTCCTCGGGGTCGGTGCCGCGACCGCCTACAAGATGGCCGGGATCAAGCCGGCCTATGCGGCAATGGCCGATACGCCGTTCCCGGCCGACGACCCGAATGCCAAGATGGGCGGCATCCTGCGCGTCGGCATGCAGATCCAGAAGATGGAGGACACGGCGACCTACTCCTGGGTCGAGATGTCGAACCAGAGCCGTCACACCATCGAGTACCTGTCGATGACCGGGCCCGACAACGTCACCCGGCCGATGCTGGCCGAGCGCTGGCAGGCCTCGGACGACCTGAAGACCTGGACCTTCTATCTCCGCAAGGGCGTGCAGTGGCACAACGGCGATGAGCTCACCGCCGAGCACATCGTGTGGAACGTCAAGCGCTGGCTCGACCCGCAGTTGGGCTCGTCCAACGTGGGCCTGTCGACCTTCGGCGCCATGCTGGAGGAGAAGGGCGACACCAAGGTGATGATCCCGGGCTCGGTCGAGGCCGTGGACAAGCACACGGTGCGCTTCAATCTGAAGAAGGCGGTGCTGTCGGTGCCGGAGGACTGCTACAACTATCCGACGGCGATCCTGCACCCCTCGTTCAAGCCGCCGTTCTCCGACAATCCCATCGGTACCGGGCCGTTCATGCTGGCCGAGCTGGAAGTCGGCAACAAGTGCATCCTCAAGCGGGTCAAGCAGACCGCCGACGGCAAGCCGTTCAACTACTGGGGCGGCAAGGTCTATCTCGACGAGATCCACTACTACAATTTCGACGAGAGCAACCAGCTGACGGCGTTCGCCTCGGGCGAGATCGACGCCATCTACGAGTTCGGCATCGAGCAGTACGAGCTGGCCAAGGCGCTGCCGGGCGACATCATCGCCGCCCGCACGGCACAGACCCTGTGCTGCCGGATGCAGATCTCGCAGAAGCCGTACGACGACATCAGGGTGCGCCAGGCGATCGTCAAGTCGATCGACAACACGGTCTACCGTGACCTGGTGTTCCAGGGTGGCGGCGACATCGCCGAGAACCACCACGTCGCCCCGGTGCATCCGGAGTACTACGCCCTGCCGCCGCTGAAGCGTGACATTGCCGGTGCCCGCAAGCTACTGGCCGAGGCCGGCTATCCGGACGGCATCGAGCTCACCATCGACGTCGGCAACACCGACGGGCCGTGGCACCAGACGGTGTGCGAGGTGATGCGCGACCAGATGAAGGATGCCGGCATCAAGCTGAACATCAACGTGATGCCGGCCTCCAAGTACTGGGAGGTCTGGGACAGCACGCCGTTCGGGGCGACGGCCTGGACCCACCGGCCGCTGGGCACGATGGTGCTATCGCTGGGCTACCGCAAGGGCGTGCCCTGGAACGAGACCCACTACGACAGCGCCGAATTCGACGCCGCCTTGGACGTGGCCGAGGCCACGTTCGACGTCGATGCCCGGCGCGAGAAGATGAAGACGGTGGAGAAACTGCTGCAGGATGCCGCGGTGATGGTGCAGCCGATCTGGCGGCCGGTGTTCACCATCGCGGGCCTGAAGGTGAACGGCTATCCGCCGCATCCGACCCAGTACCATCAGTTCAACAAGGTCTGGCTGTCATAGCCGGTATGGGCTCTTGCTCCCGGGACGCGCGAGCGTCCCGGGACGGGGCCCTGTTTTGTCTTCAACCCGGCGACAGGGCGCAGTTCGTCCGGCCGCGTGCCGATGCCCGGTTCGGCCTTGGCCCCATGAGACGGAACGATGGTTAAGCTGATATCCCGCCGCTTGCTGCAGATGCTGCTGATCATGGCAGTGATCTCGCTGGTCCTGTTCGCGGTCTTCGACAGCGAGAAGTTCAAGAAGCAGATCGCCGTGGCCGAGCTCGGCGGCTTCGCCGTCTCCGCCCTCTCCGACGCCGACTATCGCGCCTGGCTGGCCAACAAGGGCCTCGACGTCCCCTTCCACGAACGCTACGTGAAGTGGCTGACGGACGTCATCGCCGGCGATTTCGGCAAGTCGTTCGAGAAGAACACCGGGGTCGGCCCGCTGCTGGGCGAGCGCCTACTGAACACGGCGATCCTCGGCTTCTGGGTGTTCGCCCTGATGATCCCGATATCGCTGGTCCTGGGCGTGATCGCCGGGATGAAGGAAGGCTCGGCCCAGGATCGCGGCGTCTCGTTCCTCGCCGTGTTCACCACCTCGATCCCGGAAATCGCCACGGCGATCTTCCTGACCGTGGTGTTCGCCCTCGGCCTGGGCTGGTTTCCGGCCAAGTCGGCGATGACCCAGGGCTTCGACGGCTGGCAGCTGGTGCTGCCGGTGCTGACCCTGGTGCTCTACGACTTCGGCTATGTCGCCCGCATGACCCGGGCCTCGATGGCCGAGGTGATGACCTCGCAGTACATCCGAACGGCGATCCTCAAGGGCATCCCGCGCAGCCGGGTGATCATGCGCCATGCCCTGCGCAACGCCCTGATCGCGCCCTTCACGGTGATCGTGCTGCAGCTCAATTGGCTGCTGTCGGGCGTGGTCGTGGTCGAGGTGTTCTTCCAGTACGACGGCTTCGGCAAGCTGCTGTTGGAGGCGGCGCTGTTCGGCGACGTCTACGTGATCCAGGCGGCGACGCTGGTGGCTGTGTTCGTCGCCGTGTTCTCGCAGATCATCTCCGACGTCGGCTACACCTTCCTCAATCCCCGCATCCGCTTCAGCTGAGGGCAAGACAGATGAGCACTGCCCAGGACGTCATGCCTGCTCCGTCGCTGCTCAAGCGCCTGACGCAACCGCGACCGATCATCTTTCTGCTGCTGCTGATGTGGCTGCCACTGACCGCCTCGGTGATGTTCGGCAATGCGCTGGGCGACGCGCGGCACACCGTGCTGCTGCCGGCGATCCCGGCGACCGTGCTGCTGTACATCATCGCCGTCAACGCCTGGCGGGAATCCTGGGTCGCGGTGCTCGGCGCCAGCCTGGTGTTCTTCTGGCTGTTCATCGCCGTGTCGGCGCCTTACCTGCCGCTGATCGATCCGAACAAGCCGATCATGCCGTTCGCCGTGCCGGGCACCACCAGGGGCGACTTCACCTTCTGGCTCGGCGCCGACTTCAAGGGCCGGGACATGCTGTCGCGGGCGTTGTGGGGCTGTCAGCGGGTGATCGTCTGGGGCGTGACTGCGACCCTGGTCGCCTATGTCGTCGGCACCGCCTTCGGCCTGATCGCCGGCTATCTGGGCGGCTGGTGGGACGAGGTGATCTCGTTCTTCTCCAACGTCCTGCTGTCGTTCCCGGTGATGGTGCTGTTCATCCTGATCCTGAACTACCTCGGACCCAGCGGCTTCAACATCATCATCGCCGTCACCTTCGCCTCGGCCCCGGCGATCATGCGCATCGTCCGCGGCCTGGCGCTCGACATAAAAACCCGCGACTACGTGTTCGCGGCGCAGACCCGGGGCGAGAACCCGTTCTACATCATGGTCGTCGAGTTGTTGCCGAACGTGCGCGGGCCGATCATCGTCGATGCCTGCCTGCGCCTGGGCTACACCACCGTGGCCATCACCACGCTGACCTTCCTCGGCCTCGGGCTGCAGCCGCCCGACCCCGACTGGGGCCTGATGATCAAGGAATCGTCGAACACGGCATTGCTGTTCAAGTTCTCCTATCAGCTGATCGTGCCGGCGCTGTCGGTGTCCAGCCTGATCCTGGGCTTCAACCTGCTGGCCGACGGCCTGCGCGAAATCAGCCTGCGCGACTGAGCAAAAGGAGCGCTGCCCGTGACGAGCGAACAACCGGTTCTCGAGTGCCGCAACCTGTGCATCTCCTATTTCACGCGGGCGGGTGAAATCCCGGCGGTGGTCGACTTCAACCTCAAGCTGATGCCCGGCGAGGCGCATGGCATCGTCGGCGAAAGCGGCTGCGGCAAGTCGACCGTGGCGCTGGCGGTGATGCAGTACCTGGGCCAGAACGGCGACATCGTCGACGGCGAGCTGCTGTTCGAGGGCCGTGACATGCGGACCATGAGCGACGAAGAGCTGCGGCAGCTGCGCGGCAACAAGATCGCCATGGTTTATCAGGAGCCGATGGCTTCGCTGAACCCGTCGATGCTGATCGGCGAGCAGCTGGCCGAAGTGCCGATCTATCACGAGAACCTGTCGCGCGCGGACGCCCATGACCGGGCGGCCGAGATGCTGGGCAACGTGCGCCTGCCCGACCCACGGCGGATCATGGACAGCTATCCGCACCAGATCTCCGGCGGCCAGCAGCAGCGCGTGGTCATCGCCATGGCACTGCTGTCGAACCCCAAGCTGCTGTTGCTGGACGAGCCGACGACGGCGCTCGACGTCACCGTCGAGGCCGGCATCGTCGAGCTGATCAAGGAGATCTCCGAGCGCTTCGGTACCTCGATGATCTACATTTCGCACAACCTCGGACTGATCCTGGAGACCTGCCACAGGATCACGGTGATGTACTCCGGCGAGGCGGTCGAGGTCGGCTCGGTCGGCGAGGTCTTCGACGACATGCGCCATCCCTACACGCGCGGTCTGTTCGCCTCGATCCCGCTACCGGGCGCGGACAAGAACAGCCGCCCGCTGACCGCCATTCGCGGTCAGCTGCCGCTGCCGCACGAACGCCCGGACGGCTGCTACTTCGGCCCGCGCTGCGATTTCTTTGAAGAAGGCCTGTGCGACACCGGCATGGTGGCGATGGAGGAGGTCGAGCCCAACTCCAACCACTTCGCCCGCTGCCGGCGGGTGCACGTGATCGACTGGGCGCAGGCGAAGCCGCCGGCGGTCGAGCGCGAAGCGGTCGAGCCCGGCGACGTGGTGCTGCGGGTCGAGGACCTGCAGAAGCACTACGAGATCGAGGAGACCGGGCTGTTTGTCGTTGGCGGCGAGACCAAGACGGTGAAGGCCAACGAGGACCTCAACTTCGACGCCCGCGAGGCCGAGACGGTGGCGATCGTCGGCGAATCCGGCTGTGGCAAATCGACCTTCGCCAAGGTGCTGATGGGCCTGGAAGAGGCGACCGCCGGTAGCTGCTATCTGGGCAATCTCGACCTCGGCAACCTGCCGGTCGACAAGCGCGACGAGAAGACCATCTCGCGCCTGCAGATGGTGTTCCAGAACCCGTTCGACACGCTCAACCCGAGCCATTCCGTGGGCGGCCAGATCGCCCGGGTGATCCGCAAGTTTGGCGTCGAGAAGGACAAGGAGAAGGTCGAGCAGCGGGTCATGGAGCTGCTCGACACCGTGAAGCTGCCGCGCGACTTCGCCAAGCGGCGGCCCCGCCAGCTTTCCGGCGGGCAGAAACAACGGGTGGGCATTGCCCGCGCCTTCGCCGGCGACCCCAACGTGGTGATCGCCGACGAGCCGGTCTCGGCCCTCGACGTCTCGGTGCAGGCGGCGGTGACCGAGCTCTTGATGGACATCCAGTACCGCAACCGCACCACCATGCTGTTCATCAGCCACGATTTGTCGGTGGTGCGCTACCTGGCCGACCGTATCGTGGTGATGTACCTGGGCCGGATCATGGAGCAGGGCACGACGGAGGAGATCTTCGCGCCACCCTACCATCCCTATACCGAGGCCCTGCTGTCGGCGGTGCCGATCGCCGACACCAGCATCGAGAAGCGCCACATCGTGCTGTCGGGCGAGATTCCCTCACCCGCCAATCCGCCGCAGGGCTGCCCGTTCTGCACCCGCTGTCCGTACATCATCGAGGGCACCTGCGAGACCCAGGCGCCGCCGGTGCGGCAGATCTCGGATGGCCATGCCATCGCCTGCCACCTGAGCGAGGACGAGCTCAAGGCGATGGAGCCGGTGATCCGCACCCGGGACGACAGCGCGGCCGCCACCCCGGCCTGACCGGCGACCCTCACCCCACGATCTTGCCGGCGGCGCCCGCCGCCGGCGCTATCGCCATGCGGCGGGATATGGCAGAAATGTGCCTCGGGGTGGCGGCAAGCACGAGGACGAGATGAGCGACGATTTCCTGCTGTACGCGCGCGACGGCGACGTGGTCACGCTGACCCTGAACGATCCGGAACGGCGCAACGCGCTGACCGAGCGCAGCCAGTTCGCCGAAGTGCTGGCCGCGCTGGAGCGCATCGAGACCGACGCCAGCGTGCGCTGCGTGGTGCTGACCGGCGCCGGCAAGGCGTTCTGCGCCGGCGGCAACGTCAAGGACATGCACGAACGGGCGCAGAGCTTCGCCGTGCCGCCGTTCGAGTTGCGCCAGTGGTACCGGCACGGCATTCAGACCATTCCGCTGGCGCTGTGGCGTCTGGAGGTGCCGGTGATCGCCGCCGTCAACGGCCCGGCGATCGGCGCCGGTTTCGACCTGACGATGTGCTGCGACATCCGCATCGCCGCCGAAAGCGCGCGCTTCGCCGAGAGCTACGCCAGGCTCGGCATCATTCCCGGCTTTGGCGGCACCTGGCTGCTGCCGCGCCTGGTCGGCATGTCCAAGGCGGCGGAAATGTCGTTCACCGGCGACACCGTCGATGCCCAGGACGCTCTGGCCTGCGGCCTGGTCAGCCAAGTGGTGGCATCGGACGAACTGCTGCCAGCGGCGCAGGCGATGGCAGAGCGGATCGCCGCCAACCCGCCGCACGCCCTGCGCATGATCAAGAAGCTGTTGCGCGAGGGCGTGCACAACAAGCTGGATACCCAGCTGGAAATGTCGGCGGCATTCCAGGCCCTGGCGCACCACACACTCGACCATCGCGAGGCGCTGGCGGCGATCGTCGAAAAACGTGATCCTGCGTTCAAAGGCGCCTAGAGCAAAATCTGATGGAATGGAACCTAGTTGGTTCCATTCCATCAGATAAATTTGCTCTACTCTTCAACAAGGTAGAGCATCTTTATCGGGTCAATCGGATCGCTCCCGCGATTCCGATTGACCCGATGATGCTCTAGCGTCGGAACGCACAGAGACGGGGAGACGGCGATGCCTGAGACGGCCGTGGCCACGGCGATCATGCAGGCGGTGGACGATGGCTTTGACGAGCAGCTACAGTTCACCGCCGAGCTGGTGCGGTTCCCCTCGCGTCGCGGGCAGGAGCACACCGCGCAGGACTTCATGGCGCAGGAGATGCGCGCGCGTGGCCTCGCCGTCGACCGCTGGCAGATCGACCTGGAGGCGATCCGCCACCTGCCGGGGTTCTCGCCGGTGGCCGTCGACTACGACAATGCCTTCAACGTGGTCGGCGCCCAGCGGGCCGAGAACGCCAGCGGGCGCTCGCTGATCCTAAACGGTCATATCGACGTGGTGCCCGAGGGACCGCACGAGATGTGGAGTTCGCCGCCCTACGAGCCACGGATCGACGGCGACTGGATGTACGGCCGCGGCGCCGGCGACATGAAGGCGGGGCTGGTCGGCGCGCTCTACGCCCTGCAGGCAGTGCGGCGGGCAGGCTTCCGCCCGGCCGCCGACATCTTCATCCAGTCCGTGGTCGAGGAGGAATGCACCGGCAACGGCGCGCTCGCCTGTCTGGCGCGCGGCTACCGGGCCGACGCGGCGCTGATCCCCGAACCCATGGGCGAGACTCTGTTGCGGGCGCAGATCGGCGTGATCTGGTTCCAGGTCAAGGTCCAGGGCGTGCCCACCCACGTCGCCTATGCCGATACAGGCGCCAACGCCATCGATGCCGCGTTCAGCCTGATCCAGGGCCTGAAGCAGCTGGAGCAGGCCTGGAACGCCGAGAAGACGCAGCACCCGCACTACGCCGAGCATCACCATCCCATCCACCTCAACGTCGGCAAGATCGCCGGCGGCGATTGGGCCTCCTCGGTGCCGTCGTGGTGCGTGTTCGACGTCCGCGTCGCGATCTATCCCGGCGATGACCTGGACCGGCGCAAGGCCGAAATCGAGGCCTGCCTGCGCGACGCCGCGAGCCAGGACGCCTTCCTGCACAACGCCCCGCCACAGGTGAGCTACAACGGTTTCCTGGCCGAGGGCTACGTGCTGCGGGACGACGATGCGGCGACGGCGGTGCTGAGTGATGCGCATGCCCAGGTCTACGGCCGGCCGCTCGAGGAGATCGCCTCGACGGCGACCACGGATGCCCGCTTCTTCGGGCTCTATGCCGGCATTCCGGGCCTGGTCTACGGCCCGCGCTCGGAAGCGATCCATGGCTTCGACGAGCGCGTCGATCTGGAGTCGGTGCGCCGCAACACCCAGGCCATGGCCCTGTTCATCGCCGACTGGTGCGGGCTGGAGCGCCTGTGAACGGTACCGGCCGGGCTGTGCGATGCCGCTGGGGCTGCTGAAGCGGGCGCTGCTCGGGCGCGGGCCCGAGCCGGTGCTGCCGCCGACCCCGGAGCTGAAGCCGAGCTATGACGTCGCCATCATCGGCGGCGGCGGCCACGGCCTGGCCTGCGCCTACTATCTGGCCCGCGACTGGGGCATCACCGACGTCTGCGTGCTGGAGAAGGGCTGGCTGGGCGGCGGCAACACCGGCCGCAACACCGCGATCATCCGCTCCAACTACCTGACCCCGGAAGGGGTCGAGTTCTACGAGGAATCACTGCGGCTGTTCCGCGGGCTGTCGGCCGAGCTCGACTTCAACATCATGCTCTCCGAGCGCGGCCATCTGACCCTGGCCCACACCGAGACGGCGCTGCGCACGATGCGCTGGCGGGCGGAGGTGAACAAGCACCTGGGCGTGCGCTCGGAGCTGGTGACGCCGGAAGAGATTGCCCGTCTGTGTCCGCCCATGAACCTGTCGCCGCAGGCCCGCTATCCGGTGCTGGGCGCGCTCTATCACGAGCCCGGTGCGATCGCCCGGCACGACGCCGTTGCCTGGGGCTATGCCCGTGCCGCCGACCGCCTGGGCGTCGAGCTGCATCAGCGTACGGAGGTGACCGGGGTGCTCAGCGAGGGCGGCCGGGTCATCGGGCTCGAGACCAACCGCGGCCGCATCGCCGCCGGCCGGGTGCTGCAGGCCGTCGCCGGCTCCTCCTCGCTGCTGGCGGCGTTGGCCAGCTTCCGCCTGCCGATCCGTACGGTGCCGCTGCAGGCCTGCGTCTCTGAACCGCTTAAGCCGTTCCTCGATCCGGTCATCGTCTCGGCCTCGCTGCACTGCTACGTCTCGCAGTCGGCGCGCGGCGAGCTGGTGATGGGCGGAGCGACCGACCCCTATGGTCTTTATGCCCAGCGCTCGACCCAGGACTTCAAGGAACGTCTGGCCGGCGATCTGCTGGAACTGTTCCCGTTCCTCTCCGAAGTCAGGCTGATGCGGCAGTGGGCCGGGATCACCGACATGACGCCGGACTTCGCGCCGGTGATGGGCGAGACGCCGCTCGACGGCTATTACCTCGACGCCGGATGGGGGACCTGGGGCTTCAAGGCGACCCCGGTGGCCGGCCGGCGCATGGCCGAGCTCATCGCCACCGGCCGGGTGCCGGCCCTGCTGCAGCCGTTCGAACTGACCCGCTTCGACCGCTTCCGCCAGCTCGGCGAGAAGGGCGCGGCGTCGGTCGGGCACTGAGAGGCGAAGGACGCGCGCCATGAAGCTGATGCCGTGTCCGCTGAACGGCCTGCGCAACATCGAGGAGTTCGTCTGCGGCGGCGAGGTGCGCTGGGAGCCGGACCCGGCGGCATTGGCACCCGAGCTCTGGGCCGGGCACGTCTTCGGCCAGGACAACGTCGCCGGCGTGGTGCGCGAGTGGTGGTGTCACCTGGCGACCGGCTACTGGTTCATCGCCGAGCGCGACAGCCGCAGCGACGAGATCCTGCGCAGCTATCCCCCGGATGAGCTGTTCCCCGCCCCGGCCTGGCCCATGGGTGGCGAGGATGGCGGCGAGGGTGGCGGCGACGGCGGAGCGACGCGATGAGCCGGTTGCCGCCGCCCTGGGGCAGCGCGATCGACCGCGACCGCCCGATCGCCTTCCACTTCGACGGCCGCGCCTATTCCGGCTTCGCCGGCGACAGCATCGCCTCGGCGCTTTGGGCCAACGGCGTGCGGGTGCTGTCGCGCTCGTTCAAGTACCACCGCCCGCGCGGGCCCGTCAGCCTGGCCGGTGCCGAAGCCAACACCCTGGTGCAGTTGCCGGGCCGGCCCAACGTCCCGGCCGACCTGGAACCGTTGCGCGAAGGCCTCGAGGTCCGCCCGCAGAACGTCGGCGGCAGCCTGCGCCGCGACCGCTGGCGCCATCTAGACCGCTTCGGGGCGCTGCTGCCGGCCGGCTTCTACTATCGGGCGTTCTTCCGTCCGCGCGGCGCCTGGCGCTTCTGGGAGCCGCGGATCAGGGCCATGGCCGGACTCGGCACGGTCGACCCGGCCACGCCCCGGCAGCCGTTCGAGCATGGTCATCGCTTCGCCGACGTCGCCGTGGTCGGCGGCGGCGCAGCCGGGATGGCGGCGGCCCTGGCCGCGGCCGAGGCCGGGGCGCGGGTCGCGCTGGTGGAGGAGTGGCCCTGGCTGGGCGGGGCGTTGCGCTATGCCCGGTTTGATGCCGAGGGTAGCCGCGGGGTCGCGCTGCTGGCCGAGGTCGAGGCGCAGGTTGAAGCCAGCCCGGCGATCGACGTGCTCCGGGCGACCATCGCCAACGGCTGGTTCGCCGACCACTGGCTGCCGCTGCTGCACGGCCGTAGCACCACCCGGCTGCGTTCGGCGGCGACGGTGATCGCCACCGGGATGCAGCAACAGCCGGCCGTGTTCCGTGACAATGACCGCCCGGGCATCCTGCTCGCCAGCGCCGCCCAGCGGCTGTTGCGGCTCTATGGTGTGGTCCCTGGCCGACGCGCCGTGCTGCTGACCGCCGACGGCGACGGCTATGGCGCCGCCCTGGACCTGGACGATGCCGGTGTCGAGGTCGCCGCCGTGCTCGATCTGCGCCCTGATCCGCCGGCCGATCCGCGGGCCGAGGCGGTACAGCGCCGCGGCATCGACGTGCATTGCGGTCACGCGGTGTCGGCGGTGGTGATGAACCGCCGGCAGGACGGCCTGGCCGCGCTGCGGGCCGGCCGGATCACAGAAGACGGCCGTTTGCGCGACGACGGCGCCGAAATCGCCTGCGACCTGCTGTGCGTCAGCGTCGGGGCGATGCCGGTGGCCCAGCTGCTGCTGCACGGCGGCGCCCGCCTTGACTATGACGAGGCGACGGCCGGCTTTCGCGTCCACGGCACGGCGACCGGGGTGTTTGCCGCCGGTGCCGTCAACGGCCGCAACGAACTCGAGGCCTGCCTGGCCGATGGCCGTCATGCCGGCCGGCAGGCCGCGGCGCATGCCGGCGTCGCCGCCACCGGCCCGGCGGCTACGCCACCGCCAACCGACGGCGGCAACCATCCCTATCCGGTTTTCGCCCATGCCCGCGGTAAGGAGTTCGTCGACTTCGACGAGGATCAGACCATTGCCGACGTCACCCGGGCGATCGACGAGGGTTTCGGTCATGTCGAGCTGATCAAGCGCTACACCACCGCCGGCATGGGCCCCAGCCAGGGCAAGCTAACGGCGCTCAACCTGGCGCGGATCGCCGCCCGCCATCGCCGCGTGCCGGTGGCCGAGGTCGGCGTGACCACGGCGCGGCCGCCGTTCCGGCCCGAGCCGCTGGGCCAGCTGGCCGGGCCCGGCTTCCATCCCTGGCGCCAGAGCGTGCTGCACGACCGCCATCTCGAGGCCGGGGCGCAGATGCTGTTGGCCGGCGCCTGGCTGCGGCCGGCCTGGTACGGCACCACCGCGCGGCGCCAGGCCTGCATCGACGAGGAGGTGGCGCGGGTGCGCACCGGTGTTGGCCTGATCGACGTCTCCACCCTCGGCGGCCTCGAGGTCAGGGGGCCGGATGCGGCCGAATTCCTCGAGCGGCTCTACACCGGCCGCTTCCGGCGCCAGCCGGTCGGGCGGATCCGCTATGCCCTGCTGTGCGACCGCACCGGCACCATCGTCGACGACGGCGTCGCCTGCCGGCTGGCGGAGACACATTTTTACCTGACTGCGACCACCGGCGCGGCCGACGCGGTCTATCGCGAGATGCTGCGCTGGAACGCCGAGTGGCAGCTCGAGGTCGACATCGCCAACGTCACTGCCGCCTATGCCGGCATCAGCATCGCCGGGCCGCGGGCGCGCCAGGTGCTGGCGCAGCTGAGCGAGGGCGTCGCCCTGGATGCCGACGCCTTTCCCTACCTGCAGGCGCGTGCGGGCCAGGTCGCCGGCGTCGCCTGCCGGCTGCTGCGCGTCGGCTTCGTCGGCGAGCTGTGCTACGAGCTGCACCTGCCGGCGAGCCAGGCCGAGGCGGTGTGGGACGCCTTGTTGGCTGCCGGCGCCGATGCCGGCATCGCCCCCGTCGGCATCGAGGCGCAGCGGGTGCTGCGCCTGGAAAAGGGCCACATCCTGATTGGCCAGGACACCGACGGCCTGAGCCAGCCACTGGAAGCCGGCCTGGACTGGGCGATCGGCCGCAACAAGTCCTATTTCGTCGGCCAGCGGGCGATCGCCATCCAGGCCGAGGGTCCTCCGACGCGGCGGCTGGTGGGCTTCACCCTGCCGGCCGAGGCGGCGCTGCCGGCGGAGTGTCATCTGGTGGTGCAGGACGGCGGCATCGTCGGCCGGGTCACCTCGGTTGCCCGTTCCGCCGCGCTCGGCCAGACGGTCGGCCTCGCCTATGTCGCCCCGGATCAGGCCGAGCCCGGCAGCCGGTTCACGATCAAGCTCGGTGATGGCCGGCTGCTGACCGCCGTGGTGACGCCGCCGCCGTTCTTCGACCCCGACAACGCCCGGCAGGCCGCGTAAATGGCTCCAGCGCACACATCGGCGCCGCCGGCGACGCCCGAGACGCTGCCGCGCCGCAGCTTCCTCTACCGCCAGCTGAGCGCCGCCGGGGCGGTGTTCTCCGTCTGCGGCGATGCCGCCGTGGCCGCACGCTTCCCCGGCGTGGACGAAGCCGCACGGACGGCACGGCTGGGCTTCGCCGATCTCTCGCCGCTGCCGCGCTGGGGGGTGAAGGGCCCGGCGGCGCCGCACTGGCTGGCCGAACAGGGCGTCGTCGTGCCGGCTGCGGCCAACCTGGCCAGTGCCGGTCCCACCGGCGGCCTCGTCGCCAGGCTCAGCGCGCACGAGCATCTGCTGCTGTGGCCGGGCGATGGCGGCGAGGCGGCACTGGGCCGACTGGACGCCGCCGCCGGCGCCGGAGAGCGCGGCCTTTATGTCCTACCTCGACGTGACTCGCATGCCTGGCTGTGCCTGGTCGGCACGGCCGTGCCGGCCTGTCTGGCCAAGCTCTGTGCCGTCGATCTGCGGCCGGCGGCATTTGCCGACCTGGCGGTGGCGCAGACCCAGTTGGCCCGGATCTCGGTGGTGCTGATCCGTCAGGACCGGCCCGGCGGGCCAGCCTGGCACCTGCTGTGGGATTCCGCCTCGGCTGCCTTCCTGTGGCAGGCGCTGAGCGCCGCCGCGGCTGAGTTCGACGGCGGGCCGATCGGCCTGGAGGCGCTGGAGGCAGTTGGCGGAATGTGAAAAGCTCCCGGCTGTTGGGGGGCGTGTCAGGGAGGCCCGGATGGCGCAACCGTCGGACATCGATATCGCACGCGCGGCAGCACTGTTGCCGATCGAGGAGATCGCCGCCGGGCTCGACCTGCCGCCGGCGGCTCTCTACCGCTACGGCCCCTACAAGGCCAAGATCGACCTGGAGCACGTGAACGGCCTGGACGCGCGTCCCGACGGCCGGCTGATCCTGGTCACGGCGATGACGCCGACGCCGGCGGGCGAAGGCAAGACAACGACCACCGTCGGCCTCGGTGATGGCCTGAACCGGATCGGCAAGCGAGCGATGATCTGCCTGCGCGAGCCCAGCCTGGGTCCGGTGTTCGGGGTCAAGGGTGGGGCCGCCGGCGGCGGCTACGCCCAGGTGGTGCCGATGGAAGACATCAACCTGCACTTCACCGGCGACTTTCACGCCATCGGCGCCGCCAACAACCTGCTCGCGGCCCTCGTCGACAACCACATCTACTGGGGCAACCAGCTCGACCTCGACAGCCGGCGGGTGAGCTGGCGGCGCGTGGTCGATATGAACGACCGGGCGCTCAGGGCGATCACCGTCGGTCTCGGCGGCATCGCCAACGGTTTCGCCCGCGAGGACGGCTTCGACATTACCGTCGCCTCGGAGGTGATGGCGGTGTTCTGCCTCGCCGACAGTCTGGAGGACCTGCGCCGCCGCCTGGGCAATATGATCGTCGGCTACACCCGTGCGCGCGAGCCGGTGCGGGCGACGGCGCTGCAGGCGGAAGGGGCGATGACGGCGCTGTTGCGCGACGCCCTGCGGCCCAACCTGGTGCAGACGCTGGAGAACAACCCGGCCCTGGTGCACGGTGGTCCGTTCGCCAACATCGCCCATGGCTGCAACTCGGTGATCGCCACCCGCACGGCGCTTAAACTGGCCGACTATGTCGTCACCGAGGCCGGCTTCGGCGCCGACCTGGGTGCCGAGAAGTTCTTCGACATCAAGTGTCGCAAGGCGGGGCTCAGGCCCGACGCAGCGGTCGTCGTGGCCACCGCGCGGGCCCTGAAATTCCACGGCGGCGTCGACCGTGCCGACCTGGCGGCAGAGAATGTCGAAGCGCTGCAGGCCGGCCTGGACAACCTCGGCCGGCACTTGCGCAACCTGGCCCAGTTCGGGGTGCCGGCGGTGGTGGCGATCAACCGCTTCAGCGCCGACGGCGAGGCCGAGCTTGCGGCCATTGCCGACTATTGCGGCGACTTCGGCGTCGATGCCTTCGTCTGCAGCCATTGGGCCGACGGCGGCGCCGGGACTGCAGCGCTGGCGCAGCGCATCGCCGAGCTGGCCGACAGCGGGACGGCGCAGTTCCGGACCCTCTATCCCGACGACATGAGCCTGTGGGAGAAGACCCGGACCATCGCCCGCAACGTCTACTGGGCCGACGACATCATCGCCGACCAGCGCGTGCGTGACCGCTTTCGCGACTACCAGGCGGCCGGCTTCGGCGACTTCCCGATCTGCGTCGCCAAGACCCAGTACAGCTTCTCAACCGACCCCAACCTGCGCGGCGCGCCGAGCAGCCACGTCGTCCCGGTGCGCGAGCTGCGCCTGTCGGCCGGTGCGGAATTCCTGGTCGTGGTGTGCGGCGACATCATGACCATGCCGGGGCTGCCACGGCAGCCGTCGGCGGCGGCCATCCACGTCGATGGCGAGGGAGAGATCCAGGGCCTGTTTTAGCCGTCGGCCTGTGCTAGCCGTCGTCGGTGCTGCGCTCGACCAGGTGCTGGCCCTTTTCGGTCGGCGGCGCGGGTCGCGGCTCGGGCATCGCCGAAGGCGGATCGGCCGGCGGTGTGGCGAGTGCCGGCCCGGTGCCGGCGGCGTCGGCGACCGGCCGGTGCACGATTGGCCGGTCGTGTGGATCCTGCGCCGCGTAGCAGTCGACCTTGCCCAGCCGGCGATAGCAGTAGACGTTTGGTGCCGGCACCTTGCCGGCGGCGATCGCCTCGGCATAGTTGCGGCAGATGTCCATGCCGTGCACGAAGCGGATCAGCTCGCAGTCCGCCTGCGCCACCTTCGATACGGTTTCGTCGAGTTGGTCCATGACGGCGACGGCGGCGACGGTGCATCCGCCGCTCGTCAGGGCTGCCGCCATCAGCAATGCCAGGGTTAATGTCCGCACGACCGCTTCTCAGCTGCTGTTTCCGATCAACGCCGGGCGCGGGGAACCTTCAGCATGGCGGCATGTCCTGAAGGAAAGGTTAACGACGGCATGGCATATCAGGGTTAACTGATGTATGAGCGGGCAAAAGCCGGTGGCCGGGCCCCGGCTCTTTACCTTCATCGTCAGTTGTGCCGGAATCCTCCGGTGCCACGGGAGGAGGCGCCAGGATGACCGGAAAAACGGTTCGCATCGGCTGCTGCAGCGGATTCTGGGGCGATTCTGCGCTGGCCGCGCCGCAGCTGGTGCACGGCGCCGAGATCGACTACCTGGTGTCCGACTATCTGGCCGAAGTGACCATGTCGATCCTGGCCCGGGCCAAGGCGAAGTCGCCCGAGCTCGGCTATGCCACCGATTTCGTCCAGGTGACGATGAAGTCGCTGGTGCGTGACATCAAGGCCAGGGGCATCAAGGTGGTGACCAACGCCGGCGGCATCAATCCACTGGCCTGCCGCGATGCGCTGATGGCCGTGGCGGCCGAGGCCGGTGTCGAGCTCAAGGTCGGCGTGGTCCTGGGCGACGACCTGACCGAGCAGGCAGCCGAGTTTCGTGCCGCCGGGATCACCGAGATGTACACCGGCGCGGCCTTTCCCGACGCGGTGATGAGCATCAACGCCTACCTCGGCGGGCGGCCGATCGCCCAGGCCCTCGCCGTCGGCTGCGATGTCGTCGTCACCGGGCGCTGCGTCGACAGCGCCGTCACCCTGGGGCCGCTGATGTACGAGTTCGGTTGGGCCGACGACGACTACGACCAGCTCGCCGCCGGCACCCTGGCCGGCCACATCATCGAATGCGGCGCCCAGTGCACCGGTGGGCTGTTCACCGACTGGCAGCGGGTTAAGAGCTGGGAGAACATCGGCTATCCGATCGCCACGGTCGAGGCCGACGGCGCCTTCACCATCTCCAAGCCCGACGACACCGACGGACTGATCTGCTTCGGCTCGGTTGCCGAGCAGCTGCTCTACGAAATGGGCGACCCCGGCGCCTATCACGTCCCCGATGTGGCCTGCGACTTCACTGAAGTGACGGTCGAAGAGGTTGGCGCGCAGCGGGTGCGGGTCAGCGGCGCGCGCGGCCAGGCGCCGACCTCGACCTACAAGACCTCTTGCACCTACCGCGACGGCTACAAGAACCAGGCGCTGCTGGTGATCGGCGGTTTCGATGCCGCTGCCAAGGCCCGCCGGACCGCCGAGACGGTGCTGGCGCGGACCCGCAAGATGTTCCTGGAGCGCAACCTGGGCGACTACACCGAGGCCCGGATCGAGGCGGTCGGCGCCGAGGCCATGTATGGCGACAGCGCCGAAGCGAACCCGCGCGAGGTGGTGATGAAGATCGCCGTCAAGCATCCGGACAAGGCGGCCCTGGAGATCTTCGCCCGCGAGTTCGCCCCGGCCGGCACCTCGATGGCGCCAGGCACCACCGGCTTTGGCGGTGGCCGGCCGTCGCCGTCACCCGTGGTGCGGCTGTTCTCGTTCCTGGTCGACAAGGCGTCGGTGCCGGTTCGGGTGGTCGTTGACGGTGACGAGGCGGCCGTGCCGGTTGCCACCGCAGGCGGTTTCGTCGAGAGCCGCAGCGCCCTGGTCGAGCCGGTCCCGGCGGCCGCACCCGAGGGCGAGACCGTGCGCCTGCCGCTGCTGCGCCTGTGCTACGGCCGCAGCGGCGATAAGGGCAACACCGCCAACATCGGCCTGATCGCGCGGCGATCCGAATACCTGCCGCTGTTGCGCCAGCAGGTCACGGCGGAGCGGGTGCGGGCGCATTTCGCGCACAACTGCCAGGGCGAAGTGTCGCGCTTCGATCTGCCGGGGATCAGCGGTATGAACTTCCTCCTCACCGACACCCTGGGCGGCGGCGGCATGGCCTCGTTGCATACCGACAATCTGGCCAAAGCCTATTGCCAGGTGCTGATGGCGATGGAGATCGACGTGCCCGTCGCCTGGGCGCAAACCTTGGAGGCGGCGTGAACGGGGAGACCAAATGACCTCCGAGCCAGGTCCCGCGCTGTCGCGGGCGGAACTGCGCGATCTCTACGATCGCTTCGGCCTGCGCCAGGATCAGCAGGGCTGGTACGAGGACAAGGCCCTGGCGGTGCTGTTGCGTCATGGCGGGTTCGCGCTGGCCGAGGTGGTGGTGGAACCGGGTTGCGGCACGGGTCGCTTCGCCGGCTTCCTGCTGGAGAAGCACCTGAACCCGGAGGCCCGCTACATCGGCCTCGAGATCAGCCGCACCATGGTCGGGCTGGCGCGCGAACGCCTGCTGCCCTGGGGCGAGCGGGTCGAGATCCACCTGACCGACGGCGGTTTCGATTTCCCGCCCTGCGACGTGCTGGTCGCGACATATGTCCTGGACCTGATGAGCGAGGAGGACATCGGCGCCTTCCTGGCCGGCGCGCACCGGGCGCTACGTCCCGGCGGCCGGCTGTGCCTGGCCGGGCTCAGCGCCGAGCACGGCCCGGTGAACCGGCTTTGGTCGCTGCTCTACCGGCTGATGCCACAACGTCTCGGCGGCTGTCGGCCGACGGCGTTGGCCAGCCGGCTGGAGCGCCGGCACTGGCGCCTGTTGCACCGCGAAGACGTCTCCAGCTATGGCCTGGCGTCCGAAGCGGTGATCGCGACGCCGGTGACCTGAGGCCGCGGGCCCGGAAAGCCGCGCCCATCGCCGTCAACGGGCCGGCGCCCGGCAGGGAACGTACTTTGACGCCAACATGCGGATAGCGACCGCACCCGGGGATTGCCAAATATGGTCGGGTCAAAACGTCAGCCGAAGGAGCCGACCATGAGCGACGAGCAGAAATGGCAGTCCGTGATGGACCGCGACGCGGGCGCGGATGGACGATTTGTCTATGCCGTGACCAGCACCGGGATCTACTGCCGGCCGTCCTGCGCCAGCCGGCGGCCCAAGCGCCAGAACGTCCGCTTCTACGGCGTGCCGGAGGCCGCCGAGCAGGCCGGGTTCCGGCCCTGCAAGCGCTGCCAGCCGCGCCAGCATCCGGCTAGCGACCCGCAGCTCGAGCGCGTGCGCCGGGCCTGCCGTGTCATCGAGCAGCACCTGGAGGACGGCCTGGACGGCCCACCGTCGCTGGAGGCGCTGGCCGCTGCCGTCGGCGGCAGCCCGCACCACCTGCAGCGCACCTTCAAGCGGCTGATCGGGGTCAGCCCTGCCGCCTATGCCGACGCCTTGCGCATTGACCGGCTGCGCGGTGCCCTGAAGGAGGGCAACGGCGTCACCGGGGCGATCTACGAGGCCGGCTACGGGGCCGCCAGCCGGGTCTATGAACGGGCCGCGGAGCATCTCGGGATGACCCCGGCGAGCTACGCCCGTGGCGGCAAGGGGGCCGACATCGCCTTCGCCATCGCACCGTCGCCGCTGGGCCGGCTGCTGGTCGCGGCGACCGCCAGCGGCGTCTGCTTCCTGTCGCTGGGCGACGATGACGCGGCCCTGCAGGCGGAACTGGAGCGTGAATTCCCGCTCGCCCGGCTGCGCCGTGACGATGCGGTGCTGGCCCGCTGGGTCGCCGTGGTGATCGATTATCTGGAAGGCCGGTCGCCGCATCCCAAGCTGCCACTCGACGTGCAGGGTACGGCGTTCCAGCGCCGGGTCTGGCAGGAGCTGATGCAGATCCCGGCCGGCCTGACCGTCAGCTACAGCGAGCTCGCCCGCCGGATCACCGGCAAGGCGACGTCACGCCGCGCCGTCGCCCGGGGCTGCGCCACCAACCCGGTGTCGCTGGTCATCCCGTGCCACCGGGTCCTGCGCGAGGACGGCAGCCTGGGCGGCTATCGCTGGGGCCTGCAGCGCAAACGCAGCCTGATCGAGGCCGAGCGGCGCCAGGCCGGCGAGGACGAGCCGGCAGCGCCGGCGCGGGCGGCGGCGGGTTAGACGGCGTGCACGCGGGCGGCGCCCGCGCTATGCTGGCCCGGCCGATTCGAGCCGACGGCTGGGCGAGGAGGGACCGGTGCCGCGATCTGCCAGCTTGGCGTTGACCTTGGTGATTGGGGCCAATGCGTTGGCCGTTGCGGTCGCGCCGGTGGCGCAGGCCGGCACCAAGGGTGGCCTCTACAGCTTCGATGCCATGCTGGTGGCGCCGCATCCGTTCGCCAACGTGCCCAACGGCTTCGATCTGCCGCCGGGGGCTGTCGTGCAGCCGATGTCACCGCAGGTGCGGGCAACCCAACCACTGGCGAGCCCGGCGATGACGAGTCCGACGCCGGTGGTCCGGCCGCGCACGGTGGCGCCGCCACCGCCGCCAACCCGTCAGGTGCAGGCGCAGCCGGCCCGACCACAAGCGCAGCCGCGTCCGGCCCGGCAGACGCGCAGCGATCGGGGCATCGGCGGACTGTTCTCGGGGCTCTATTTCACTGTCATGGGCGGCTATGACCAGCCTGACGACCTTGGCGGCAGCACCGGCTCGGGCCAGTCCTTCACCACCGATGTCGACGCCGGCTACATGATCGGCATCGCCCTTGGCCGCTATTTCGGCCACAACACACGCGGCGAGTTCGAGCTGTCGTTCCGCTCGGCCGACTATGAGAAGACGACGGTCGGCAGCAGTCAGAGCACCGGCGGCAGCCTCGAGACCACGGCGTTGATGTTGAACGGCTACTATGGCTTCCAGTTCGACAGCCCGATCGTGCCTTACGTCGGCGCCGGACTGGGTGCCGCCTTCATCGACGGCAGCGGCGGTACCGTCGGCAGCGAGTCGATCCCCAAGCGCAGCTCGACCGAGCTCGCTTACCAGGGCATTCTCGGCGCCGCCTGGACCTTCACCAGCGGTTATGCCATCGGTCTCGAAGGACGCTATTTCGGCACCAGCGACAGCGACGTCAACTCGGCGACGGCGCTGATTCTCGCCCGCATCAACCTCTAGCCGGCAACGCCGCAAGCGGTGCGGCAAAACTTTGCGTGGCGTAGCGGGCCACGCGCACGTCGTCGGACCAGTAGTCCGGCGTCAGCCCCACCTTGCGCTTCAACTGCGCCAGGAAGGTCGCCGGCTCGGGCAGATGCTCCCAGACTTTCGGCAGGAAGGTGCCGCGGCGGCTGCCGGCCTCGAGGATCAGCCCGTCGCGTCCCGGGCGCAACTGGGCGATCAGGTCGGCCTCGTCGCGGAACCGCATCGGCTCCGGGGCACCGAGCACGGCGACTTCCAGGGCGACGCCGGCGAGTTCATGCGGCGCGACCGGGGTGAAGCGCGGATCTTCGCTGGCCGCGGCATAGGCATGCGCGGCGACGTCCCGGGCCAGCGGCCGGTGCGCCAGCAGCGACCCCAGGCAGCCGCGCAGGGCACCGTCGACCTGCACCGTCACGAAGGCCGCGCCGGGCGAGCGCAACGCGGCCGTGCAGGTCGTCAGTGCCACGTCGGGCGCGGGCGCGCCGTGCGCGGCCGCCCGCACCGCGCCACCGGCGATGGTCAGCAGGGACTGGCGCTCGGCCTCGTCCAGGTCTTCCGTCGACGGCCGGTCGCCGGTGGCAAACACCCAGGCGCCATAGCCGACGACCTGGTCGCGCGGGCCCGCGGTATCGCCGGAATTGCGCAGATCGACCGTGCGCGGCCGCAGGTCGTGCCGTTGCGCCGCCAGCAGCAGGCCATCGACGCCACGGCAGCCGCAGGCGTCCTCGGGCGTCAGACGGCCGGCCTGCAGCGCCTCGATGGCGGCGCAGGTCGCCGCATCGAGCTGCTGCGCACGCGCATAGCTGTGGTAGTGGCTGAGATCAGAGCTGATCACGACCAGGGTCTCAGGCCCGCCCCACAGCCTCTCCAGGACGGTGGCGACCTGCGCCCCGTCGGCGCCGCCGGCCAGCACCGGCACCAGGGCGAAGTCGGTCAGCAGCCGTTGCAGGAACGGCAGCTGCACTTCCAGGCTGTGCTCGGCTGCGTGTGCTGCGTCGGAAACCTCGACGAATGGCAGCTCGGTCAGGCGGTCGATGGCGGCGCGATCGAGCGGCACCTCGCCCAGCGGGGTGGCGAAAGCCTGCACGGCGGGCACGGCCAGACCGGCGACCCAGAGCCGATGCGCCGGTCCGATCAGCACGACCCGGCGGATCTGTTCACGCAACGGGGCGATCCGGGCATAGGCCGCGGCCGCGACCGGTCCGGAATAAATGTATCCGGCATGCGGTACGATGATCGCCTTGGGCGGAAGCTCCTCGCCCTGCAGGGCCTGTCCGGCCTGCATCAGGTAGCGGTCGATGTCGTCCGCCAGTGCGGCCGCCTGGCCAGGATAGAAGGCGCCTGCGACCGCGGCCGGGCGCACGTCGGGGTGGCTGAAATCCATGCCCATACTTCCTATATGGTCATTTGATAATATTGCGTTGTCGGCCGCCGATCCAAGAGGGGCCGGCGTCGAGGAGCGAGGCATGATCGAGCAGGCAGACAGCACCGGATTCGGCGCCAAGGACGCGGTCGTCCGCGCCCGCTACTGGCATCGTTGCGACGACGGCCGGTTCGAGTGCGACGTCTGTCCCAGGCGGTGCCGCGTCAAGCCGGGACAACGGGGCTTGTGTTTCGTGCGTGCGGCCGACGCCGACGGCATGGTGCTGACCACCTACGGCCGTTCCAGCGGCTTCTGCATCGATCCGATCGAGAAGAAGCCGCTCAACCATTTTCTCCCCGGCACGCCGGTGCTGTCGTTCGGGACCGCCGGCTGCAACCTGGTCTGCAAGTTCTGCCAGAACTGGGACATCAGCAAGTCCCGCGAAGTCGACACCCTGGCCGACGCGGCAACGCCGGAGATGCTGGCCCGGGCCGCCCAGCACTATGGCTGCCGCTCGGTCTCTTACACCTACAACGACCCGATCATCTTTCTGGAGTATGCCGTTGATACCGCACTTGCCTGCCGTGCGGCCGGGATCAAGAACGTGGCGGTGACCAACGGCTATATCTGCGCCGCGCCGCGGGCCGAGTTCTTCGCCCACATGGATGCGGCGAACATCGACCTGAAGGCGTTCACTGACGACTTCTACCGCCGGGTCACCGGCTCCGAGCTGCAGCCCGTGCTGGAAACGCTGGAATACCTGGTGCACGAGACCGATGTCTGGGTCGAGATCACGACCCTGCTGATCCCCGGCGAGAACGACTCCGATGCCGAGCTTGAACGGTTGAGCGCCTGGGTGCGCGATCGCCTCGGCACCGATGTGCCGCTGCATTTCAGTGCCTTCCATCCCGACTTCAAGATGCTCGACACGCCTGCGACGCCGCATGCCACGCTGACGCGGGCGCGCACGATCGCCCGCCAGGCCGGCCTGAACTACGTCTATGTCGGCAACGTGCATGACCTCGGCGGTTCCAGTACCTACTGCCCGGGTTGCGGCGAGAGGGTGATCGGCCGCGACTGGTACCAGCTGTCGAACTGGCAGCTCGATGCCGATGGCAGTTGCCGCGCCTGCGGTCACCGGATTGCCGGCGTGTTTGAAGCCGAACCCGGCACCTGGGGGCCGCGCCGCCAGCCGGTGCGAATGTCAGCCTTCCGTCCGGCCGCGCTCGTCTGACGGCGGCGCCGGCCGTCGCTGCTGACGGCGCGCGACGACGGCCAGTCGCGCCGCCGCGTGCCGTGCCTTGAAGTAGCGCCAGCGCTCTTTGTGCCACAACCGCAGGACCTTGCGCCGATAGGGCCGGTTCAGCTTGCGGGTCGCCGAGTGGTAATGGCCGACGGCCTTTGACCAGGACCGGTGGTCGCGGCGCAGGCTGCTCAGGAAGCGGGCGGCGAAGGCGACGTTGCTGTGCGGATCTAAGGCCTGCTCCAGGCTGGCGAAGGCACGTGGGTGGTACTTCAGGTTCACCTGCATGCAGCCGACGTCGATGTTTCGGACCCCGCGGGCCTGCAGCCGCCGCACCATGGCGACGGCGGCGGCTTTGTCCGGCAGGTAGTGCCCGCGGCCCTCGGCATGAACGGTCCAGGGCCAGGCAATCCATGCCGCCCGGTCGCGGTCCCAGCGACCGGCTTCGGCCAGGCTGATCGCCGCCAGCAACCGTGTCGGGATCGCGTTCTGCCGTTCCGCGGCAGCGGCAACGTCCCGGCAATCGGGCGGATTTGCCGGCGTTTCAGCGGCACCGGCGGTGGCGGCAACGATGCCGGCCAGCAGCAGCGCGATGCCTGTGCGGATGGACAATGGATGCAAGAAGATGCTGGCCACGGCGCAAACCCGGGTGGTTCGGGTTTTGGTTAACGCAAGAGCCGTGCCAATGGCGCCGCGCCCGATCGGCCTGCGAACGCTACTCCGCGGCGGCGTCCAGGTTCTCGAAATACTCCGGCGACAGGCGTCGTACCGCCGCGATCAGCCGCGTCATGGTCGCGCGGATCTCGGCAAATCCGGCGCCGTGCGTAAGTCGCGCCTCGTCCATGTAGAGGGCACGGTTGATCTCGATCTGCAGGGCATGCACGCCACCCGCCGGCCGGCCGTAGTTGTAGGTGGTGAAACCGCCAGCGTAGGGGTTGTTGCGCATCACCACGAGGCCCTCGTCGGCCAGCAGGTGGTGCACGCAGTCCGTCAGCTCCGGCGCGCAGGTGGTGCCGAAACGATCGCCCAACACCACGTCGGCGCGCCGCCGGCCTTCGTCGCGGTCCATCGGGCCGCCACTGGACGGCATCGAGTGGCAATCGATCAGCAGGCAATAGCCGAAGGACTGCCGGGTACGGGCAATGAGGTCGCTGAGCGCCTGGTGATAGGGATAGTAGACGCCAAACACCCGGCTTTCCGCTTCGGCGAAGCGCAGGCGGCGGCGGTACACCGCCTGGCCGTCGGCGACCACACGGGCGATGGTGCCGAGCCCGCCGGCCACCCGCAGCGAGGTGGTGTTTACGTGGCTGGGCAGCTCATCGTCGAACATCCCCGGGTCCAGTTCCCAGGGCTCGCGGTTGGCGTCCAGATAGACCCTGGCATAGCGCGCCCGCAACAGCGGTGAACCATGGGCCGGGGCAGCCGCGAACAGCTCGTCGACGAAGCTGTCCTCCGACTTGCGCAATGCGGCCAGGCTGAGACCGCTGGCATGCACCAGGTCGGACGGGTAATAGTCGCCACTGTGCGGCGACGCGTAGATCACGGGCGCGAGCTGACGCTCGGGCGCTTCGATGTTGAAGGCCGGTGGCGCCCGTCGATCCTTGCCCGCTTTGCCTGCCATCTCCGCGGCCCTCGATGCAACTGCCCGCTGCGGTGGATGCAGGCGCGTCGGGCCTGCACCGGTGAATCTAGCACGCGCCGCACGGTGGCACGCAAGGCGGCTGTCGCCGCATCTTACGGCGGCCATGCCACCGCCCGCCGCGTCGTTAACGTTGATTAACGGAATTCTCAGTATTACTTGGCTAGGTAAACGCCATCGACGCCTCGGCAGGCGATGATGAACGGACCGATCAGGGCGCAATGGCCAAGATTCTGCTCGCGGAAGACGATGATTCGATGCGCCATTTCCTGGCCCGCGCCCTGGAGCGCGCCGGGCACGAGGTCGTGGCGGTCGGCCAGGGCGACGAGGCCTTGCCGGTGCTGGCCGAGGTGCGCTTCGACTTGTTGCTGGCCGATATCGTGATGCCGGAAATGGATGGCATCGAGCTGGCGCGCCGCGCCGTTTCGATCGACCCGAACATCCGCATCATGTTCATCACCGGCTTCGCCGCCGTCGCCCTGCACAACCGCAATCACGCCCAATCGGACGCGAAGATCCTGTCCAAGCCGTTTCACCTGCGTGACCTGGTCGACGAGATCAACCGCACGCTGGCGGCCTGAACCGCCGCCGAATGTGGCTAGATCGATGACCCTCGGTAGCACCTTCGCGTGAAATGGAAACGGCAGTCCCGCCACAAAGCCCACGCAGCACTGCGACATTCGCACCCGTGGACGCCGGCGTTCGCCGGCGGTTCAAGTTCCTTTTTCGGGGAATCCCCGGCGCAAGTGTTGTGTCCCGGGTGATTGTTCAGACGCTCGATTGGCGCGTTGTATCCAAGGCACCTGAGTCTGGTTCGATTGTAGGCATCGACGAAGCTGCGGATGAACTGATTTCGTTCGTGGTGTGTGTCGAAGCGGTTCTTGCCGTGGTTTCGGG